>JACCDP010747854.1_pt1 | contig 12010 bp, 11 predicted proteins | sample 7445841 | NCBI WGS metagenome assembly JACCDP01 (sample SAMN15323441, study PRJNA562643) | freshwater metagenome | isolation source: river surface water | place: USA:Blue River Watershed | collected 2017-08-17
AATTTCACCTCAGCGCCATCTGCTGCATTGAGAAGTTCCACATGGACCTGTTGGCCCTGTGCGACTTTCTCCTGCTTTCCTCCGGTTGCGATTACTGCGTACATAACGGTCTCCTACTCTACCCCTGAACTATCGGGCTTCCCAACTCTGACTATTCCAACCTTGCTCAATCAAACATTGCTCAATCCAACATTGACAGGTCGATCATGACCCCGCGACCCTCACAGGTCACACACGGATCGGCGAAGTTGGTCAATAGCCCCTCACCAATGCGCTTTCGGGTCATTTCCACCAAGCCAAGCTCGGAAATCTCAAATACCTGCGTGCGGGTTTTGTCGCGCGACAGAGCATCTTTAAAGGCTTCGAGCACCTTGCGGCGATTCTCTCGAATTTCCATGTCGATGAAGTCAATAACGATGATTCCGCCTATGTCGCGCAAGCGCAACTGGCGAGCAATTTCATCTGCTGCTTCAAGGTTGTTATGAAACACCGTTTCTTCAAGGTTGGACTTACCAACGTTCTTGCCAGTGTTTACGTCAATCACGGTGAGCGCTTCGGTGTGCTCAATGATGAGCGAACCACCTGAAGGCAACCACACTTTGCGGTCGAGTGCTTTACGCAACTGTTCATGCACGCGATGCTGCTCAAACAGTGGCAAGCCTTCTTTTTCAGCGTCATACAGTTCGATGCGATCGGCAAACTCCGGGTTGAACGCGCCGATGTAGTCGCGCACCTCTTCGAACAATGCTGCGTCATCAATAACAATGCCGCGATAGTCGCTGCTGAACTCTTCGCGAATCACTCGCACTGCAAGTGGCGGTTCGCGATACAGCAATGTTGGTGAAGTTGCCTTCTCTGCCTTGGCACGAATTTCATTCCACTGTTCAATCAACCGTGTGAGGTCAGTGGTGAGTTCGTGTTCAGTGGCATTTTCTGCTGCCGTGCGCACGATGATTCCGTGCTGCTCTGGCTTAATGCGATCAAGAATTCCGCGCAACCGGCGACGCTCACCTTCTGGCAAACGCTTCGAAATCCCGTAGGTGCGCGAATCGGGAATGAGCACAACGAAACGCCCTGGCAATGAAACTTCTTGCGTCAATCGACCGCCCTTAGCAGCGATTGGATTTTTCGTCACTTGGCACAAAATCATTTGGCGCGACTTCAGTACTTGCTCAATGCGTGGGTCTGGGCCTTGCTCGACCACATCGTCTTTATCGAACTGCACATCACCGCGATACAGCACAGCATTTTTCTGCGTACCAATGTCGACGAACGCAGCTTCCATACCTGGCAACACGTTTTGCACGCGTCCCAAATAGATGTTGCCGTGAATTTGGGTTTCGTCATCGGCTGGACGCGAAACGTAGTGCTCAATCAGACTGCGACCTTCGAGCATGGCAACTTGTGTGAATTCTTCACGCACTTGCACGCACATCATGTAGCGACCAACCGCTTTTCCGTTGCGCTCTTTTCCGCGACGACGCTCAATCAGTTCTGCATCTGTGCCTGCAACAGCATTGTCACTGCGATCTGACGACTTGCGACGATTACGTCCACCACGCTTTCCGCCACGGCGGTTGCGACTCTTTGGCTTTGCTTCTGCATCGGCTGGTGCAGCGGCCGGCTTCGCGGCAGTAACTGCGCTTGCAGGCGCTGGTCGGGTGTCGCCAATCTGAGGCTTGCGCACAAGCGCTGCATCGGCTGCTTCCGAGCTTGCCATCATGCCTTCACGCGGCGGATCCGGAAGTTCAATGTCTTGAGCAACTGGATTTTCGCGAGGAGGACGAGGTGCCCGAGGCTGGTTTGGCCGAGGCGCCTGACCAGGCTCACCGCTTTGAGCTTGTTGGCCGTTTTGGCCAGCTGCACCTTCAACACGTGTCTTGTTGCGATTGCGTCCACCGCGCTTACCGCGACGGCGCTTTTTCACTCCTCCGGGAGTTCCTGGAGTACGTGGCTGACCAGACTGTGGTGCGTTGCCCTGTGGCTGCTCGGGGGTAGGTACCCCTGCGCTCATTTCACTCATTGTGCTTGCTCGTTTCCTGTATTGGATATCGCACCAACGGGGCAACATTGCCCACACTGTGCAATATCGTCGCGGTCCAGCGCTTCAACCTGCCGCAACGGTGAGTCGCATGCCGGGTTCGAATCGCTATCGCGTGATCGACCTTGGGAGGGGCAAAACGCCCTTCCGTGACTCACAGGCTACCCCATGGGGGTAGGCCTTCCTACAGCCTTCGCATGTGAATGCTCTGGACCAAGCCGATGAGGATGGCCGAACTAATGAGGTGCGAGCCGCCATATGAAATGAATGGCAGGGGCAAGCCGCTCACCGGTGTGACTCCAAGGGTCATGCCAATGTTTTGAAAGATCTGAAATACCACCATGGTGAATGCGCCGCTAGCCAAAAAGAAACTGAATCGGTCGCGGGCCATCTGAGCAGTTCTCCAGATGCGCCACAAAATGACACCAAAAATTCCGAGCACCACTGCTCCACCCACCATGCCGAACTGTTCACCTATTGCAGAAAATGGAAAGTCCGTAAATTGCACTGGCACGTATTTTCCGTTTGTCAGTGGCCCTTCCAAATAACCCTTGCCAAAGAATCCACCCGTTGACACTGCACGTTTTGCATAGCGCACTTGCAACACAATGTTTTCAAGATCTTTGTTATTGGAGTTCTGCAAAAACCACGCGACAAATCTGTTTCCCTGGTAGCGCAAACTTGGAACTGCTGCCATCAAACCCAAAGCAGTAGCAACGAACATTCCACCAATCAACGCCAAATATCGACGACGCGCATTTCCAACATAAAGAACACCAGCGACACCAGCCAAGATCACCGATGCAGAGCCAAGGTCTGGTTGCATCAAAATCAATCCACATGGAATAAGCACGATGTATAGCGTCATCACAAAATGGTGCCAATCAATCTTTTCCGGCACGGATTCACTGAGATAACTCGAAACCAAAATCAACAAAACAGGTTTAGCCAGCTCTGCAGGCTGCACCGAAAACGGCCCGAAGTCGAAAGCCAACCGCGCTCCACCTGTTACTGCTCCCGCTCCGAGCACCATAATGAGCAGCAATAAGACGGCGCCATAGAGAAAACCGCTTTGCGCTCGCAGCCAATCATGACCAACCGACATCACTATTGTCATTACTGCTGCAGCAATAATGACGAAAAAAACTTGGCGTTGCACATAGACAAAGACGTCAAGGTTTTGGTCAATCAACCGTTGCCGTGTCGCACTGAATACCGTAAAGAGACCGATGATTACTTGGGCGATTACCGCACTCAGCAAAATCCAGTCAATATTGCGAATGGGATCTGCATAACTTCCACGCAACCCAAGCGGATTCGCAGAGAGTTTACGAGGAATCACTCGTTTAAGAATTGCTAGATCCATCAATCGCGACTCTCCGAGCGACCGCCCACCAAGCAGGATGGATTGCGCAAATACATTGGCTGTGCCGCAGCGTTGCTGGCGGTGTTTAGCGGATCTGCAACATTCAATGGGTCAAACCGATACTTGCCGGCGAGTGCGATGTACAAGCACTTCACCACTGGTGCTGCAGCTTGCGATCCATAACCAGACTTTTCCAAGTATGCAAATGCTGCGTACCGATAGTCAGGTCGCGGGCTCAAACTAAATGCGCCGAATGCTGATGAGTCGTTCCACGGCAAGTTACCAAAACCTTGCGCTGTTCCGGTCTTCCCTGCAATCGGCAACTCTGCATATGGATAGCCACGAAACAACAACTCTCCCGTGGTCTTGTGGTAACCGTCATAATTCGTACCTGGGCCACGAATCACTCGTTGCAAACCACGAACGATTGGCTGAAGGCTCTTCTCCGCTAATTCCAATGTGCTTGTTGGCTGCTCATCATCAAAACGTTCCACAACTTGTGATGAGTCGGGAATGTTTACAAAACCGATATCTGCAATACCCGGTTTTATATCGGGTGTGCCCGGTGCCAATATCGCCTTCACCACATGTGGCCGCATCACGTTGCCACCATTGCCAAGCGTGGCGTATGCGGACGCAGTTTGAATTGGGGTAGCCGAAAGCAACCCCTGCCCAATGGAAAACAGAATTTGATCGCCGACGTAATACGCCTGTCCAGATTCTTCAGAAATCGCACCGATATCTGCCATGCGCTTCTTTAATGCTTTGCTTGGAATCGTTCCTGCATACTCATACGGCAGGTCTATGTTCGTCGGTGAGCCAAAACCAAACTTGCGAACTTCGTTTTCCAGAATCGGCTGGTAACCACGTTCGGTCAAGATTTGTTCGCCAATTTTGTAAAAGAAGGCATCACTTGAAACCGCAAGTGCACTTTCAACATTTACTCGGCCATATCGACACGGAGATCCAGTTGAAGCGCAAATGGCATTACGAAACACGCACTTCACACCGTCTTGACAGCGTCCGTTAGGAATGCTTTCAAGTTTGTATGAGCCCAAATCCAAATACTCATAGTCGGCGCCACCCGTTAGTTGACCGGAATCCAATGCAGCAAACGCAACAAACGGCTTAAATGAGGAACCCAAGTTGTAGCGACCCGAAACTGCGCGATTGACCAAGATCGACATGTCAGGGTCATCAGATTTCGGAAAGACCTGAGCAAATTTTTCAGCAGATACTCCAGCAGTGAACCAACGCGAGTCGAATCGCGGATATGAAGCCATTGCGAGAACTTGGCCATTGTCTTGGTTCACCATCACCACCGATCCGGCTGGTGCTTTGTACATCACCGGATCAGGATTTGCAGGGTCTGGAGTTCCGTCTTCAAGCTTCACAATTCCGGCTTCAACTCGGCGACGCATGGCGAGTTGAGTTTCGAGAGCCTGTTCAGCAAATTGTTGGATCTCCATATCAACGGACAACACGATGTCGTTTCCAACAATGGGTTCTACTCGTTCTTCAAGGCGCAAAAGTTTTCCTTGCGCATTCACTTCGTATCGCACATATCCAGGCGTGCCACGCAAAATGGTTTCGTACGACTGCTCTACTCCGTAGCCGCCAACACGCTCATTGGGGTCGTACCCAATGGACTTGTAGTACGCAAGATTCTTCTCCAAAATTGCGCCCATGTAGCCAATGACATGGCTACCAATTGCCCCGTAGGGGTAGTTGCGTTTCCAATCTTCTCGAATGTAAATGCCCGGATAATCCTCCGACCGTTCCACCAAAAACTGAGCTGTCTCTTCGGAAATATCATCTTTAAGTGGGAGTGCTTCAAGTGGTCCGTACCGCTTGTCTTCGTACCGCTTGAATAAACCTTCCACTGAGATTTGCAATGGTCCCGACAACCGTTGGAACATCAACAAACGATCTTCAGGATCGCGAATAACTTCTCGATCGATCGTTGCAGTTAAGACACGCTTGTTATCGGCAACCACTCGTCCTTTTGCATCAAAAATTCTTCCTCTCTCTGGATACAAGCGAATAGTCCGCGTGCGCACAGATAGGACAATCTCTTCATCTTTCTCAGCCTTCACCGCCTGCAAGAACCACATTCGAACCGTCAGGGTCCCCATCAGAACCAAGGCCACAATGCCGAGTGAAAGCAAACGGCGTGTCTGATTGTTTTGTGGCATCGCTATCGCTACCCAACCAAAGTTTCTTTAAGCGTCCAACGGACAACCGGCATAAGCAATGGAGCAAGAACCATGTTGATGAGCGCCACGACCGCAGCCACAACAAAAATCCGCCATTGCACCCACCCGCCAAGACCAACGAGTGCTTGGGCAATCGGAAACAGAATCTCTCCAACCGCACTAGCCACGGCTACAGCAATGGCTTTGTTCCACCAACTTGAATCACGAACAAAATAGGGAAATGCACCGGCAACGAATGCAGTTGCACCAAGCACGAGCGAAGCCAATCCAAGTGGTGTTGTCAGCACGCAGTCATACATCAAACCGATAATCAGTCCGGCAACGGCGCCTATTTCCGCACCATAAACCACACCCGCGCATGCAGCAAACAGCACCATTACTTGTGCCATCACTCCAAACGGCCGCATGTCATTGAACAGAGTGGTCTGAAATCCCATCAACACTGATGCAACGAGCACCAATCGTGTCCATCGAGAAGAGATGAATCGAATGAGCCGAATACTCAAGGTTTCACCTGCTCGGTGATTGGTTGGTACAGCAAAATGCGCACAAACGAAAGGTTCGCCAAGTCGGCAACAAGATTGATTTCCAAAATTGGCCCTGATGTGCCAAGTCTGTCAGTCACTTTTGAGACTGTTCCGACCACAATGTCTGGTGGAGCGAGGCTCAACGAACCACCCGAAGTCACAATCGGCGCACCCGGAAGAATGGTTCCGAAACGTTGTGCACTATCGATAAATCGCACGATGGGAACTCTCGATGGCCCACGACCTTCAAGAATTCCCGTTTCACGAATTGGCAATGCTCCATTGTTTGGAACCGTCAACGTCGGAGTGAGCGATGGGACGCTTACCGGCACATTGATCGTCGTTAGAGGCAATGTTGTGGTGCCGGGTGTAAACCCAGGAATATTTGAAGTTGGCTGCGGTTTCGGAATTGTTGTTGTGGTGGTGGTCGTGCTTGATGTTGTTGCTGATGCTTCAGGGTCACTAATTGGTGATGCTGCTTCAGGATTATTGATTACCTTCACCGACAGCGCATACTCAGGATCGGTAATCAACATGACAATCGATCGTCTTGGGAACACTTTGGTGATTTTCCCAACAAGACCAGCAGCGTTCATTACTGGCATTCCCACTTTTACGCCGCTGTCACTGCCCTGATTAATTTCGACGTTTTGCGAAAAGTTAGAAGGTGAATCACCAATGACCTGCGCACTGACAGAGTTAATTCCGGCAAGCGTTGGCAATCCGTTAAGCGCCAATAACTCCTGCGACAAACGAACAGAAGCTGCTGCTGCTACTGCTGCTCCTTCTTGCTGAGCGATCTTTTCGCGAAGCAGATCGTTTTCTTGTGTTACTGCGTTGTAATGGGTAATCCCATGCCACGCATTGCTGACAGGACGCGTAATCACACGTGCTACGCCTTCAATTGGTCGAAAGAACACACCAAATGTTCCCCTTAACACCGATGTTGATGCACTTCCCTGCAAGTCAAGAGTGATGAGAATGATGGAGGTTAGCGAAAGTAGCGCGATTGCTCGTTTTCGTTTTGCTGAAATCGCGGACACAATCGTGTACCTGTGCGACCTAGTCGAAGGAGGTCTGTGTTGTCAGACCCTTCATCGCTTCAATGTTGTCTAATGTCAATCCGCAACCCAGCACCACCGAATACAGCGGCTCTGGTGCCAAATATGCATGGATTCCAGTTTCATAGGTGACACGCTCGCACAATCCGGCCAGCAATGCCCCACCGCCAGACAACACCAAGCCATGACCAATAATGTCGGCAGCAAGTTCTGGAGGCGTACGCTCAAGCGTTGTCTTAATTGCAGCAACGATCGCTCCAACTGATTCATCTAGTGCAGCACGAACGTCTTCGCTTGTAATCACCTGCGTGCGTGGTAAGCCTGTGGTCACATCGCGACCGCCAACATCGGCAGTGAGCTCTTCAGCCAAAGGCCATGCAGAACCAAGTTGCAATTTCACTTCTTCGGCAGTGTTCTCGCCAATTTCTAATGAGAACTCTTTGCGAAACATAGAAACAATTGCATCATTCAATTCATCGCCAGCAACGCGTGCTGAATGGGCAGTCACGATGCCACCCATTGAGATAACAGCAACTTCAGTCGTTCCACCACCAATGTCAACAATCAAGTTTGCACTTGGAAGGTGAACTGGAAGACCAGCACCAATCGCTGCAGCCATCGGTTCTTCGATGATGAACACAGGCCTGCGAGCACCAGCAAACTCTGCGGCATCTTGAACTGCTCGTTTTTCTACGCCGGTGATTTCGGAAGGCACACAAATAATCATTCGCGGCTTATTCCACTTACTGGTGTGCACCTTCTGAATGAAAAAGCGCAACATCTTCTCGCACACATCGAAATCGGCGATGACACCGTCCTTCAGCGGACGTACGAGTCGAATGTTTTGTGGAGCACGACCCCACATCCGTTTGGCTTCAAACCCAACAGCAACCAGCTGACCCGTGCGACTGTCTACAGCGGCAGTGCTTGGCTCGTTTAGGACTACGCCTTCACCTTTGACATAGACCAACGTGTTTGCGGTACCCAGGTCGATGGCGATATCACGCCCCAACGAAAGTGAGCCTCCACCAGCCATGTATTAGGTCTCCTCAGCAGGCGACTAGCGCCTATCGCCTAAAGGTTTGGGAAAAAGATACCAATTTCACGGGCTGCAGATGCTGCAGAGTCGCTTCCGTGAATGAGGTTTTCGGTAAACAATGTGCCGTAATCGCCACGAATCGTTCCTGGTGCTGCGTTACGTGGGTTTGTTGCACCCATCATGTTGCGCAAGATTTCCCAGGTGTCTTCTGGTCCTTCAACGACCATTGCAACTACTGGACCGCGTGACATGAACGAAACAAGCTCGGCATAAAAGCCCTTGCCCTTGTGCTCCTCGTAATGGCGCTCCAAGATTGCGGCATCAAGTGTGCGCAATTCCATGGCGACGATCTTGAGGCCTTTGGTCTCAAAACGGGAAACGATGCTGCCAACTAATTGGCGCTCAACTGCATCTGGCTTAAGGAGGACGAGGGTTCTGTTGCTCACGGGCTACAGGTTACGCCGTAAATAGGTCCGCGCACTACCTACCAAATACAAAGATCCTGCAATTAACACGGCATCTTCAGCACGCGCATCCTTGAGCGCTCGTGAACATGCCTCTTCCACCGTGTTGCACACCACTACTTCGTCACACCCCATAGACCTAGCGCTTTGAGCAATTTGCTCACCACTCATGCCTCGAGGAGACGGAGCCGTACAACACACCACCAAATCGAATTCATCAATACGTAGCGCCGAAAGCAACAATTCAGGATCTCGCCCTAACAATTGTCCAACTACTGCAATGCGGCGACCTTCTGGCGAAAAATCGTCAAAGAATACTTGTGCACACACATCTGCGCCTGCCGGATTGTGTGCACCATCGACAACAACCAGCGGTTGACGACCAAGCACTTCAAAACGTCCAGGCATTTGCACCATGGCAAACCCTTCGCGCACTACTTCTATGTCGAGCTGTGCATCAAAAAATTCCTCAACGGCAACGACCGCAATTGATGCATTGTCACCCTGATGTTGACCATGAAGAGGAACCATGACTTCCTGATACATCGCGCGCGGAGTACGAATGTCCAGCAGTCGCCCGCCTACTGCAAGTTCGTTGTCAACACATTCAAAATCGTCGTTGCGTTTCAACAGTTTCGCTGATGGTGCATTTGCCCAAATCGAATCCAAATCTGGGTTCACATCGCCAACGACAAGCGAACTGTGCTCTTTGGATATTCCCACCTTCTCGTGTGCAATGTGTCCAAGCGTTGGCCCAGCGAATTCCATGTGATCGAGAGCAATGTTGGTGATAACCGCTACCTCCGAACGCACCACGTTGGTCGCATCCCATCGACCCAGCATTCCTACTTCAATGACCGCGACATCAACTGCTTCATCTGCGAAATGGCGAAATGCAGCAGCGGTGACGATTTCAAAATACGTTGGTCGCACGCCAGACAATGCCTCTGCGTCAGCAATCGCTGCAACGCAGTCCGCAAACGCTTCTTGACTAATTGGCTCACCATTGCGAGAAATGCGTTCAGTTAAATGCTCAAGGTGCGGACTTGTGTACGTACCGACGTGCAAACCATGCGCCATTAACAACTTGGAAATGATTTGTGTGGTCGAGCCCTTGCCGTTTGTTCCCGTCACATGGATAACTGGATAACTCAACTCAGGGTGTGCCATTACATCCATGAATGCAGAAATATTGTCAAGCGAAGGAGATTCAACTCGCCCAGTCTTTTCGTAGCTTGCATGCTCGTCTAGATAGACAAGAGCCTCTTCATAATTCATAACGACGAGGCTAGGGCTAGGAAGCAGCGCGGCGTTGTCGGGCAACGCGTGTTGAACGAGGAACGATGGTTGGGTCTGCTTTGCTGACCACTGCGTCCACGTCCACAATCACTTTTGCCACATCAGTTCGGCCTGGCAATTCGTACATGGTGTTGAGTAACACTTCTTCAAGAATTGCACGCAATCCGCGAGCTCCAGTGCCGCGACTGAGAGCCTGATCAGCAATTGCCACCATTGCATCTGGAGTGATCTCCAACTCGATGTCTTCAAACTCAAAGAACTTCTGATATTGCTTCAACAAAGCATTCTTTGGTTCGGTGAGAATCTGAATGAGCGCCTGCTTGTCCAAACTATGCACAGCACCAACCATTGGCAATCGACCAATGAACTCTGGAATCATGCCGAATTTTTGCAAGTCTTCCGGAAGCACTTGAGCAAACAACTCGCCCGGATCTTTTTCGGCTTTCGAGCGCACATTGGCATGGAAGCCAACGCCCTTATGGCCAATGCGCTGTTCGATTATGGAATCAAGACCGGCAAATGCTCCACCAACAATAAACAACACGTTGGTCGTATCAATTTGAATGAACTCTTGATGCGGATGCTTACGTCCACCTTGTGGTGGAACAGCAGCAACAGTGCCCTCAAGAATCTTCAACAGCGCCTGTTGCACACCTTCACCCGAAACGTCACGAGTAATTGACGGGTTCTCACTCTTGCGAGCAACTTTGTCGATTTCGTCAATGTAGACAATGCCCGTTTCTGCACGGGCAACATCGAAATCGGCGGCTTGCAACAGCTTCAACAGAATATTTTCAACGTCTTCACCGACATATCCCGCCTCAGTGAGTGCAGTCGCGTCGGCGATAGCAAACGGAACATTGAGCAACTTTGCAAGAGTTTGAGCCATGTGCGTTTTTCCGCAACCAGTTGGGCCCAGCAACAAGATGTTGCTCTTTTGCAATTCAACTTCATCTTTGCGAGCAGTTGTTGACTTGTGTCGAATGCGTCGGTAGTGATTGAACACTGCAACCGCGAGAACTTTCTTCGCTTGGTCTTGCCCAACTACATATTCGTCGAGGAATGCACGAATGTCACGCGGAATTGGAAGCTCTTCAACGCCAACTGTTGGAGTTTGCGTGAACTCTTCATCGATGATTTCGTTGCACAGGTCGATGCATTCGTCACAGATATACACGCCAGGTCCGGCGATGAGTTTCTTCACCTGCTTCTGCGACTTTGCGCAGAAGGAACACTTCACTAATTCTGCGGTGTCGCCAAACTTTGCCATGAGTAATTAACCGCGCCTCAGCGAATTGGGCCGGAGCGGTCGGTCATTGCGCGAGTGGTGATGATTTCGTCAATCACGCCATAGTCAAGAGCTGCCTGTGCTTCAAGGGTGAAGTCACGATCGGTGTCGACATGAATGCGATCAATGGTCTGACCTGTGTGCTTGGACAAAATCTGTTCAAGCAACTCACGCATACGCAAAATTTCGCGTGCAGCAAGCTCCAAGTCGGTGACTTGCGAGTAGCCAACTTGGCCATACGGCTGGTGCAACAACACACGAGCGTGCGGAAGCGCAAGACGCTTGCCCTTCGTGCCTGCGGCAAGCAACACTGCAGCGGCAGATGCGGCTTGACCCAAGCAAATGGTGGCAATGTCGTTCTTAATGAACTGCATGGTGTCGTAGATAGCGAATAACGCAGTGATATCTCCACCAGGACTATTGATGTAGATGTTGATGTCTTTGTCTGGGTTCTCGCTCTCCAAGTGGATGAGCTGTGCACAGATCAAGTTTGCAATGGTGTCGTCAATAGGCGTGCCAAGGAAAATGATGTTTTCCTTCAACAAGCGGCTGTACAAGTCGGACGTGCGCTCACCACGGCTAGTTGTCTCGGTGACACTCGGAATGTAGTAATTCCGCATCACATTATTTTCACGCATGGTGCATCTCCTCAGGGCGAACCTTCTGGAGACGATGATAGTTGCGGGGGCTCACGCCCCTGCGTCAATCA
>JACCDP010489992.1_pt1 | contig 12008 bp, 9 predicted proteins | sample 7445841 | NCBI WGS metagenome assembly JACCDP01 (sample SAMN15323441, study PRJNA562643) | freshwater metagenome | isolation source: river surface water | place: USA:Blue River Watershed | collected 2017-08-17
CGCCTCAGCATCGTCTGCTACGGCCTCGGCGCCTGCGAGCCGGCTTCCGCTTTCGCTTCGCTCAAGGAGTTCAAGACGAAGCTCAAGGACTGGGGCTTCCCCATCCGCGACGACATCGACGTCCAGCAGGGCGTGGACGCTGCCTGGAAGGCCATCCAGCAGCTCGACGTCCTTCGTCGCGACCTACCCTTCCCGACCGACGGCGCCGTGGTGAAGGTCAACCGCCTCGAGGACCAACGTCGCGCCGGCACGACGAGCAAGTTCCCGCACTGGGCCGTGGCGTTCAAGTTCCCGCCTGACCAAGCCGAGACCATCCTCCGCAAAATCAGCATGCAGGTCGGCCGCACCGGCGCCATCACGCCCGTCGCCGAACTCGACCCCGTCCTGCTGGCCGGCTCGACCGTCGCGCGCGCGACCCTGCACAACTCCGCCGAGATCGCCCGTAAGGACATCCGCGAAGGCGACACCGTCCGCATCCAGAAGGCCGGCGAGATCATCCCGCAGGTACTTGGCGTAGTCCTTGAGAAGCGCCCCGCCGACGCCCAGCCCTTCGACTTCGAAGCCCGCCTGAAGGAACTCGGCCTCGACGCGACCCGCGACGGCGAGGAAGCCGCCTACAAGCTCCGCGCGCCCTCGCGCGACATGAAGATCCGTCGCCTCGTACACTTCGCCAGCAAGCAGTGCCTCGATATCGACGGACTCGGTGACGCCGTCGCCGAACAGCTCGTGGACCTGGGACTCGTCGACGTCCCGGTCGATGCCCTGGGCATTACCCCGCCGCAGTGGCGCATCCTCGAAGGCTTCAAGGATAAGTCTGTCGACAACATGATGGCCGGCCTCGAACAGGCGAAGCAGCGCGAACTCTGGCGGGCGATCCACGCCCTCGGCATCCCGAACGTCGGCATGCAGACCGCCAAGGATCTCTCTCGTCACTTCAAGTCCATGGACGCGCTGGAAGCCGCTCAGCCCGCCGACCTCCTCATCACCAAAATCGGCAAGAAGGGCGGCGTCTCGTATGAGTCCGTCATCTCCGGCGTCGGCATCGAAGTCTCCGAGTCCATCCTTTCCTTCTTCAGCGACCCTAATCATCGCGACTGGGTGAAGGCCATGCGTGCGGCTGGACTGAACCTCGTTGAAGCCGCCGCGACGGGCTCCGTCGAAGGCATCGCTGGCAAGACCTTCGTGCTCACCGGCACCCTGCCTACGCTCGGACGCGACGAAGCCCGCGACATGATCGAGAAGGCCGGCGGCAAGGTCTCCGGCAGCGTCAGCAAGAAGACCGATTACGTCGTGGCCGGCGAGGAAGCCGGCTCCAAGCTCACCAAGGCCCAGGAACTCGGCGTCGCCATCCTCGACGAAGCCGCCCTCCGCGCGCTGCTCGGCGCATGAGCATGCTCCTGGCCGCTTGGACGCTCCCCCAGGGACTCCCCGGTTTCTGGAAGATGGTCGTGCTCATCGCGACGAACAACCTGACTCACTATCTGCTGTTCGCCGGGGGAGCATGGCTCTTGGGCTATGTGCTCTGCCGCAGCTGGTGGGCGAGCCGCAAGATCATCCCCGCGATGCCCACCGGAGCAGACCTTCGGCGCGAGGCGAAGTGGTCTGCGCTCACGGTCGTCATCTATGGGCTGGTCGGTGCGACCACGTTGACGCTCGCCAAGGCCGGCTGGACTTCCATCTACCGCAACGTCGAGGATTACGGCTGGGGCTGGTTCTGGGGCAGCGTCGTCATCGTGATTCTCGTGCACGACGCCTATTTTTATTGGACGCATCGGCTCATCCACCATCCGAAGCTCTTCCGGCTCATCCATGGCGTGCACCATGAGAGCCATAACCCCAGCCCCTGGGCGGCCTATTGCTTCAGCCCGATCGAAGCCGTCATCCAGGCCGGCATCTTCCCGTTCGTCGCCCTGACCATGCCGATTCATCCTCTCGCCTTCGGCCTGTTCATGTTCTGGTCGATCGCGTTCAACGTCGCCGGCCACACTGGTTATGAGTTCCACCCCAAATGGCTCATGGATTCATGGCTGGGGAAGTTCCTGAACACGCCCACGAACCACATCCAGCACCATGACAGCTTCAAGGGGAACTTCAGCCTCTACTTCAACTTCTGGGACCGCTGGATGGGCACCAACCACCCCGACTACGAAAAGCGCTTCCGCGAAGTGACCTCGCGATGACTTCCTTGGACAAACTACTCCCAGACGCCGCCGCGGACCTGGCCCGTAATGGCGACGCCGCCGGCTTAGGCGCCCTGCTGAAGGGCGGCCTGGCAGTCGATGCACGCGATGCCAAGGGCAACACGCTCCTGATGCTGGCCAGCTACCACGGGAAGACCGAGGTCGTGAAGCTGCTATTGAAGTCGGGCGCCTCGGTCGACCTGCGCAATGACAAGGGACAGACGCCCCTGGGCGGCGTGGCCTTCAAGGGTTACGTCGAGATCGCCACCCTGCTCCTCGATGCCGGCGCCGATCCGCTCGCCGACCAAGGTGGCTCCACGCCCGCCGACTTCGCAACGCTCGCCAGCAAGTCCGAGATCCTCGCCCTCCTGCAGGCCCGTCGCGACAACGCCGCCAAACCCACCCGCTGGTTCAGCAAGCTGATCGGGTGGTTCAGAAGGTAGGGCTGACCGCCTCGGTCAGCCGCGGTTGAGCGAGGGCGCTCAACCCTACCGGATACAAACTATGTCGTGACGCGGTCCCGACCCTACCCGTGGAACCAAGCCACCAGACCACCTGGCTTCTGGCGATTATTTCGGACGAGCGCGGATTCGGGCCTTCACGGACTCAGGGCAATCTGGAGAGGCGAGCAGACGTTCGCCCAGCTTGCGTCGCGTCGTCATCGGCGAGGACGGACTGCGTTCCTCGCCGTCATAGAGCTGAATCACACCCTCATCCCAGGCCTTTTCCGGAAGGTCGGTCGCGAGCGCCTCGTCCACCAGGGCCGTCCAGAGCTCGGGCGTCGGCACCAGCGGGAACAGGTTCGGCCTCGGGGCGGACTCGAGTCGCGCGGACCAAGAGGCGCGGGACCTTAGGTGCATATGATTAAGGCCGTATAGGCGCAGATACATCCGGCTGGCGGGACGGGCACGCCATTCGGCCGAACCGGCGAGACCGGGCTGTTCGAAGAGTTCCCGATGAACCACGTAGAGCTTCTGCGCTGCCTGATGGATGGAAAGAAGCAGGCGCGCGTTGTCCCCGAGCTTATGATTACAACGCTCGGCGAGCCTCAACGTCTCGCCAAAAGCATAGTCGCACCCTTCCAGCGGACATGGGTCCGAGCTCGGCTGGCATTTTTCGATCATGCGACGGTAGAACGAATCGTGCAATTCACGATACGCTTTGTCGGCCCCATATCGATTGGACACTGCATGCAAAGGGTTGGCGAAAAGCTGACGGATGTTACGCGGCGCCTGGGCCCAGTTACTCCAAGGATACTCATCGGACATCAGGGCGGCGTAGTCGGTCGGAGTGAACTTCGGGCGCAGCTGGCTGCCCTGAGTACGGTCCAATAACATGCCGAAATCCGGCTGGGGTTTCTGCTGCACCCACAGGTCCGTGCAGTAGATGGCCAAAGCCTCCAGATTGCGCGGATCCTTACGCCATTCGGCGTCGTGGATGAGCGAAGGCTGATCGACGACCTTCCGATAGACAGCCCACAGGGCATCCAGTCGCTCCTTCTGTTTCGCGAGCTCTTCCTTGGCCTTACGGTGCTCGGCCTCGCGCGCCGCCACCGCGGCCTCGTCGCGCACCCGGCTGCGGACGATGTCACCGGTGCCATGCTTGCAGGAAGCGGTGACGGCGGCGAAGACCGTCGGATAATCAGAACGGAGCAACGCCCAATCCACCCCGCCCAAGAGATGTCGGAAACCGCAGCCCATTTCTCTCTCGCTGGCTTTGCAGGCGGCGAGGTGGACGGGCAACAACACCTCGATGACCTTGGCGGGGACGACGGCGTCACGTCGCTTGTTGAGGGCCAGACCGTAGAGCGGCACCGGGTAATCCGGCGAGATCAGCGCCGTCCATTGCGCCTCGGTGAAAGCCGGGCGCGCCTTCTCGTCCAACTGACCGAACCAGCGGAGGATAGTCCCGTAGGCCTCCCGGTCTGACGCCACCTTGGGATCCAGGACGATCGTGGGTTCTGCGGAGATCTTCGCAGCCAGTACTTCCTGCCGGCGTTGAGCTTCGCCCCGTCGGACCGCGTCGGCGACCTGGGACGGCGCGGTCACGATGTCCAACGGCACACCGATGATGACACCGCTCGGATTCGCCCCGTCAAAAGTCGCCCAGCGGGTGGCGCTACAGCCTACCAATCCGAAGACCGCGAGCAGCAACAGGAATGCGGGGGTGCGCATGGAAGTATCAAAGCCGGGATGCCATACGAGGCCAACTTATTCAGAGACGACCCTCTTGCTCGCGGCCATCACGGGCCGGCACGGCGGGCCATGATCAAGGCTCCCAATAGCTCGTGGACGAAATACGGCCAGGATTTCTTCCCTTTGTAACGGGCCACGAGCGAGCGGGCATGCTCCGGATAAAGGGCCACGAACTTCCGGGAATTCTCGCGACTCCAAGGCGGATTGTTCGCCGGACGCTTCTCGCCGATGGCACGGTAACACCACGCCTCCAAGAAGAGTTCGACCCGCGCACGCCTGCCTGCCTCGTCGGGCCACAAGACGAGGTTATAGGCGAAGAGCCTTTCGAACAGCTCAGGCTTATCCTTGGGGTTGATCTGGTCCGGCAGGAAAGTCAGCCGGACCTCATCGGGCAGGACATTGTCGGCCTTACATAACGCAAAGAGCTGTTCGTCGGTGAAGACGTTCTTTTCCTTGGAATACAAGGCCTGCGTCAGCCAGGAGCGGGCCATGGTGCGCGACTCGGCTCGCGGTAAGCCGGCCCAGAAATCCGGGCTTAGAATCAAGGAAGGGTCGTGGTCCAAGCGCTTCGTGGCTTGGCGTCCCGCGAGCATGGCCTGATACTCGCCGGAACTGACCTTCCGTTCCGCCGCGCGCAGCCCATGCCACCAGCTCGGCGGCCGATTCGAAGAAGGCTCACCGGAGTCATCATACGCGGCCAGCAACTCCCTGGCCTTCGCCGGGTGAGCTACGATGAACTGCTCCATCGCGTCCACGTGCCGGGGAACAAAGGCCTGCAGCAGCGCTTCCATATGATATTCACATAGACCGGAAGAGAGACAGTGGGCGGCGCGGTCGGCATAAAGCCGCTCAAGCAGGGCGGACGACGTATGCGTCGGGATCTTCGAAAGGCCGACGAACGGATGCCCCTTGTGGCGGAGGAGTTCGTAAAGCAGGTCTTCTTGGAAACCCTCTGGCTGCTCCGCCTTAAGATTGGCCCATTTCGTGACCTCGAACCGGGCCTGTCCGTAAGAGCAACGACCAATCATCTTCGCGTCGAACAGGAGTTCTGGGGTTTTCTCAAGTTCAGCCAGGATGGCATCGGTCTCCTGCCTGATCTTGGCATTCTCATGCATGCGATTCGCGCCCGCGGCCAGCAGCACCGGCGCCTGCACCGGCAAGGTCACCGCATCCAAGACCACCGCTCCGGGCGTCGGGCCGTTAGAGTTGCCCATCCCGAAGTCAGCCTGGGACATCATCGAAAAGCACCCGGACAGCAGGAAGCACGGAGCCAAGGCGAACCAGGCGAGGCGGGGCATGAGCCTATAAAGTCCTTACATCCGGCGGGTGTCAACGATGGGGGGGGAAGAGGCAGGGACAGCACCACGTGCTGTCCTCGCGGCATCAGGTAGGGCGGGCTCTCCGAGCCCGCCGGCTGACGGGTTCCACCGGACGGCTCGGAGAGCCGTCCCTACCTTTTGTGGCTGGTCTCAACGGGGCCTCTATCCATCCTACGCTTATCCCCATGCGTACCCCGCTGCTTTGCTTGCTGGCCTTGCTGACCCATCTCGGTGCGGAGACATTGCCTCCCCTGAAGGACGGCCAGGTGCCGCAGAACCTCGACCAGCTCTGGGGGGACTTCGATCCGCGCAAGGAGCCACTCGATGCCGAGGTGACCAAGGAATGGGAAGTCGACGGCATCGTCTGCCGGGTCATCCGCTACCGCGTGGGCATCTTCAAAGGCCAGTCTGCGACGGTCGCGGCGTTCTACGCCTTTCCGAAAGGCGCCACCTCCCTGCCCGGCCTGATGCACATCCACGGTGGCGGTCAGTCCGCGAATCTCGCGACGGTGGTGACCGACGCGAAGCGCGGTTACGCGAGCCTCTCGCTCAACTGGGGCGGCAACAAGATGACGCTCGCCGACGGCAAGATTTACGACGGCCTCAATACCGACTGGGGTGCGGTCGACGCGACCCACGAGCCCAAGCGAAACAAGGTCAATCACTTCGCCGGCAGCACCAAGCCTGACGCCTTCACGCTCGATGCGGTCGATTCGCCCCGCAACGACAACTGGTTCCTGGTCACCCTCGCCGCCCGCCGCGGCCTGACCTTCCTGCAAAGCCAGCCGCAGGTCGACCCCGCCCGCCTCGGCGTCTATGGCCACTCGATGGGCGGACGGCTCACGACCCAGCTCACGGGAATCGACAAGCGCGTGAAGGCCGCGGTGCCTTCCTGCGGTGGCTCAGGCGATCTGATCTCAACGCTTGACGAAATGCCCGGAGGCCAGCGCTCCAAGGCCACCTCGCTCGCCCTGGCGACGACCTCGGAGAATCCTTACATCGCGCGCCTGAGCGTGCCGACGCTCTGGTTCTCGCCGACCAACGACTTCCACGCGCACATGGACAACATGGCGTGGACCTGGCGCGGAGTACCCGACCAGCTCCTGCGCCTGAGCATGTCGCCGCACTTCAACCACCGCCACGACCACGCCAGCACGCTCACACAGCACCTGTGGTTCGAGACGCACCTGAAGGGTAAGACGGGGCTCATCCCGACCACCCCCGCCATCGCCATCGAAGCCGGCCGCACCCCGAAGGTTGTCGTCACGCCGGATGCGTCCAAGCCCTGCCAGACCGTCCGGATCTACGTCAGTCAGGACGTCCACGAACTCACGCGCTTCTGGCGTCGACTAGAGGCTAAGCAAGTCGACGGACGCTGGATTGCCGAGGCTCCGCTGATGGATCCGTCGCAACCGCTCTTCGCCTACGCCAACGTCGTCTACGCGACCCCGGAGGAATACCGCAAGATGCCGACCGTCCCGGGCGTGACTAACTCGGACGCCTATTACTTCAGTTCGCGCGAAGCTTGGGCGACGCCTGCTCAGCTCAAAGCCGCAGGCGCGCAGGCGGCGGATCAGCCGGAGCGACTCATCACCGCGGAAAGCGCCGACTGGGGCGATTGGTATCGGCTCAACTGGGGTAATCCGGAGCTATGGAGCGTGCATACCCGCAAGGTGAAGGACCCCAAGTGGCGCGGGCCGAAGGGCGCCAAGCTGCGATTCGAGATCAAAGCCCGCGAGGCCAGCTGGCTCGCCGTAAAGTTCGTCAGCAACGAATGGGGCGCCTTCGCCGCGGGACCCAAGGCCGAATACGCAGCCATCAAGGAACTCAAGGTCACCGATGGCTGGGCTACGGTCGAAGTCGACCTGGCGGACGTGCGTCCCATCGGTGCCACCAAGGGGAAACTCACCGATTGGAGTACCCTCACCGAGATCAGCCTCTCGCCCAGCATCCCGGCGGAGCTTAAGACGCCTGACATGAAAGCGGCCAAGGGCTGGACGCGCGGCACCGACCCCGCGATCCGCAACCTACGCTGGGAGGGTGGTAGCTACGACGCGACGCAGCAGGCTCCCGCGACGCTGACCGAAGCCGAACGCACCAAGGCCTTCAACGACGCCATCAAGGCCTCCCTCGAGCAGGAGAAGAAGGATAAGCGGTAGAGAATAGGTTTTAGCGGTTGGCGGTTGGGGAATGCTAATTTGCATTGAGGTAGGGGCAGCACCGCGTGCTGCCCTAGCGGCCGCCGCAGGGCGGCCGAAGGGTGGGGACACGGCTACGACGTGCCCACGGGCGTGACGTAGTCCCGCCCCTACCATAAATAAAAAGGACAGCACGTGGTGCTGTCCCTACCTCGCGGCATAGGGAAGATTACCTAATGGGGCATGAGGGGTTGCCTGAGGTCGGCGTAAGACATAATCCTTAATATGAACAACGCTTCATCCCCTCGGGTGATGCCGGCTGTTTGTCCAGAAGGGCCCCGGTCGGAATCCTCCTGCGCAACCCCCGACAAAACCCGCCTCCACCGCGGTTCGCCTGCGCTCAGCGCACCTTACCTCGTTTTCGCCAAATGTCTGTTGGTCTCCTCGCTGCTGGCCCTGAGCGGCTGCGTCACCAACGAACCCGTGCCGGTCGCCTCCGATGACGTGATCGGCGATTATGACAACGCCTGCCTACCCGAAGCCGTGATCATGGCCCAGGCCCTCCGCCGCCACGGCATCAAGGCGCGCGTGCTCATCATGAGCGGCGACGGGTGGTCGCATGCGGTGACCGCCTACCAGTATCCCGCGGAGAGGGGGCGGATCTGGTGCTGGGACAGCGACGAACAGTCCGTACCCGTCAGCGCCCGCTGGACAGACAGCGAGAACCTAGCCCGAGCGTGGCTCCGGGCATGCCAGCGCGAGGATGACATCGTGCATGCCAGGTTCGAGTAGCCGAAACAAGGTCTCGAGGTAGGGGCAGCACCGCGTGCTGCCCTAGCGGCATCGGGTAGGGCGGGCTCTCCGAGCCCGCCGGGTGATTGGTTCTAACGGACGGCTCGGAGAGCCGTCCCTACCTTAACGACATAGCGGCCGCCGCAGGGCGGCCGAAGGTAGGGGCACGATTCATCGTGCACTCCTTCACGGAGGGCGCGGCGAAGCCACGCCCCTACCCTCAGCCGCCCTGCGGCGGCTGGGCACAAAAAAGGACAGCACGTGGTGCTGTCCCTACCTTGTTTAGCTTACGCTTACTTGCAACAACCCGGTTTGCCGGCGACGAGGTCGGCGGCGCGGGCATGGAGGTCCTTCTTCGTGGCTTCGTCGGTCGCGGAGGCGGCGAGGAGTTCGAGGGCCTTGAGATTATTCGACTTCACCATGGCGTGGTGCGCGGCGGAGGCGCGGCGACGGGCGAGAAAGAAGACCGAGAGGAGCAGGGTCAGTTGGGCGGCGAAGGACGTCAGGTGACCGACGATGCGCTCGGCGCCGCCGCGTTCGATGCCGGCGGTGGAGTTACGGATGAACTCGGTGCTGCCACTGACCAGGACCACCGTCAGGAAAATCGCGAAGGCGAAGAGCACCCGGCCCATGAGGCGGTTACATTTCGCGGCGCGATGAAAGACTTCGGAAGCAGAGGTAGGAGGGGTGCAGGCCATATTAGGGGTAAGGAACAAGAAGAGCGGGATAAGGGCAAGAGCGGACAGCGGTTGGCGGTTAGCGGTTGGGAAAAGACATAGAGCGAAAGCCCGAGGGATGCTTCGCCTCAACTGGTCCTAACCGCTAACCGCCAGCCGCCAACCGCTGAAACCATCCCCTTACCCTTGCATCCCTGACCCAGATTCCTTTGTAGTCCCTCGTGGCCACGAAACTCCTGCTTCTCGACTGTGATTCGACCCTCTCGTCCATCGAAGGGATCGACGAACTCGGCCGCCTGCGCGGGCCGGAGACCTTCAAGGCTGTCGAGGACATGACCAATGCGGCCATGGACGGCGGTACGCCGATGGAGGCGATCTTCGCCAAGCGTCTCGACATCATCAAGCCGACCAAGGCCGAACTGGAAGCAATCGGCGCGAAGTATATCGCGACGGTCGAGCCCACCGCCAAAGCCACGCTGGACCAGCTCCGCGCGGCCGGCTGGAAGATCGCCATCGTCAGCGGCGGCTTCACCCAGGCCATCCTCCCGCTCGCCGCTTATCTCGGCATCGACCGCGTCGAAGCGGTGATCCTCCGTTTCAATGCCGACGGCTCCTACGCCGGCTTCGACGAGTCCTGCCCGACCTGCCGGTCGAAGGGCAAGAACGTCGTCGCCCGCCGCCTCCGCGCCGAACATCAGGCCACGACGGTCATCATGGTCGGCGACGGCGCCAGCGATCTCGAGGTCAAGGGCGACGCCGATAAGGTCATCGGTTTCGGCCGCTACGCCGTCCGCGCCAAGGTGAAGGCCGGAGCGGATGCTTTCATTACGTCGCTGGCGGAGTTGCCGGGCGTGGTCTGAATTCGACGGAAGAGGCAGGCAAGCAGAGGCAGGTGCAAAGGTGCAAATCGGCGCCTTAGGCGCCTGTGCAAAAGTGCAAAGGTGAGACGATGCATGAGGTAGGGTTGAGCGGCCCGCTCAACCACGGCTGACCGGGCCGGTCAGCCCTACCCCAAGACAAAGGCTTACACTCAAAGGGAGACCGGAAACCGGATGATTAGCTGGGGGTATAATTTCGGGTCTCGGGTCTCGGGAGCATCACCTGCCACCCGCCACCCGGGGCTGCCACCCGCCACCTGAAAGTGTTCGGTACGCTAGGACAGCACGTGGTGCTGTCCCTACCTTCACGCCACTATCATTCCCCAACCGCTAACCGCCAACACCTTCCTCACTCCTTGCCATCCTTAGCCCGTTATCCACTCTATCATACATGCGCTGCCTCCTGCCCCTGCTCGCTTTCGTTTCGGTCTTCGCGGCCGATGCCCCTGCCCCGCTCCGCGTGTTCCTCCGCTGCGGACCGAAGACCCATGGACCCGGCGACCATGATCACCCGGCCTTCGCGCGCGACTGGCGTCCGTTGCTCAACGCCGCGGGGATGAAAGTCTCGATCGGCGACGCCGACGAGAAAGGCGTGCAGACCTTCCCCTCCGACGAAGAACTCGCGCGCACCGACGTACTCGTCATCCACCGCCAGGGCGGCGGCGACTTCAAGCCCGACGAACGCGTCCGCGTGGAGAAGTTCGCGGCACGCGGCGGTAGCTTCGTGGTGATCCACGCCGGCGCCGTCGCCGGCAACAACGCCTCGGCCGACTTCTATAAAGACCTCGTCGGCGGCTCCTGGCGTCAGAAGGTGACCAAGTGGCGCGAAGGCCCCATGCAGCTCAAGTTCGTGGACAAGGCGCACGGCATCACCAAGGGCATCGCCGACTTCGGCATGAAGGACGAGATCTACTACGACATGGACATGCGTCCGGACGTGCATGCGCTCGCGACCGCGCCGACCCCGAAGAAGCTTGGCGACGGCTTTGAGGAGCAGACGCAGCTGTGGACTTACGAGAAGCCCGGCGCGCAGCGCGCCTTCGTCTTCATCCCCGGCCATACCTACGTGAACTTCAGCCGGCCCGACGTGAAGAGCCTGCTTATCCGCGGTATCGCTTGGGCCGGCCGCCGTACCGAACTGGCTTCGTTCGAGATGCGTGCGATGCTCCCCGATTGTCCGCCTCCGCCTCCTCCGGAGAAGAAGTGACCAAAGGGGTAGGGGTAGGGGTAGGGGTGGGGGTAGGAATATCGACCAGCCCAGCCCTGGCTCTAGCCCTACGACGCCTAGCAACCCAAGATCTCGCGGATCTTGGCGCGGCGGTAGCGGAAGATTCCTTCCACCTTCTTCTTCACGAAAGGATAAGCGACTTCGCCGAACGGCCAGAGCGGAAGCTTGTAGAGCACTTCGTCGTCCATGCGGGTCTTGCCACCTTCGTCGGCGAACGTGTGCGTGTGGAACCAGACGGCGTACGGACCCTTGAGCTGTTCGTCGGCGAAGGCGTAAGGCGGATCCCAGTGGGTGATGCGCGTGCGCCAGCCGAACGGGATACCGTTCATCTTCAGGTCGTAATCGATCAACGTGCCCTGCTTCATCGCGATTGGCAGCGGGGTCTTGATGCGGAAGCTCAGTTCCGGCGGCGTGATCGCCTGGAGGTTCTCGGCCTTGGAGAAGAACTCGAAGACCTTCTCGATCGGCAGGGGCAGGACCGTGCTCTCGAAGTAGCGATGGACCCCCGTGGGCAAGGAATTCGGTTTCGCGAGATGGTCGCGGCGGTGGGCGCGGATGACGTCGCTGTAATCGGACACGGGAGAGGGCGTTGCGAGCAGGC
>JACCDP011343829.1_pt1 | contig 12008 bp, 10 predicted proteins | sample 7445841 | NCBI WGS metagenome assembly JACCDP01 (sample SAMN15323441, study PRJNA562643) | freshwater metagenome | isolation source: river surface water | place: USA:Blue River Watershed | collected 2017-08-17
GCTTCCCCAATGTCTTCTTTTAACGCGAATTTTATTATTTGATCCAACATAATCACAAAGATAATGTTAACTGCTTTCAACTAAAAGTTTGTTTTTAACTTTATCTTATGGGTGAATCGAATGATGATCTAAAAAAAACAATTTCCTCGCTTCCAGAAGAGCCAGGGATTTACCAATATTTCGATAAGTCTGGACAAATCATCTATGTTGGAAAAGCTAAAAATATTAAAAAACGTGTTTCTTCCTATTTCAATAAAACGCAAGAAAATTACAAAACCAGGGTTTTAGTTAAAAGTATTGTCAGCATAAAATATATCGTTGTCAGCAGCGAATTGGATGCGCTGTTACTTGAAAATAATCTAATAAAAACTTACCAACCAAAATACAACATCCAACTAAAGGATGACAAAACTTTCCCTTGGATTGTAGTTACAAATGAATCTTTTCCACGTGTGTTTTCTACGCGTCAGAAAGAATTAGTTAATGGAAAATTTTACGGCCCATACCCAAATGTCAAGGCGATGAATACGCTGCTCGGACTTATTCGAGAAATGTATCCTTTACGTACTTGTAGTTTAGATTTATCAGCGAAAAAATTAGCTGAAAAGAAATATAAAACATGCCTTGAATTTCACATTGGAAAATGCCTCGGGCCTTGTGTTGAAAGGCAAACTGAAGAGGAATACGATACAATGATAGACGAAATTGAGCTCTTGTTAAAAGGAAAGACTTACTCGTTAATTCAAGCGCTAAGAAAAAAAATGATTCAATTTTCTGAAAGCTACCAATTTGAAGATGCTCATAAATTGAAACTAACTATCGAACAAATTGAAAAATACCGTTCGAAATCAACCATTGTTTCATCGAAATTGAATGACGTTGACATTTTTTGTTACTTGGAAAATGAAAATCAATTCATCATCAATTATTTGGTAATTCAAGAAGGCGCGATTATTCATGGGTATACGGCGGAAGTTCAAAAAAAATTGAACGAAAACGAAACCGATTTAATACACTTCGTTCTTCCGGAATTACGAGAAAAATTTCAAAGTAAATCAAAAGAGGTAATCGTTGAAAAACAAATCGATTCACCATTCACAGACTTTTATTTATTCGTTCCTCAGAAAGGAGAAAAGAAGGAACTAATCGAATTATCAAAACGAAATATTTTTTACTTTAAAAAAGAGCGTGAAAAACGAGCATTGATTCAAAATCCTCAATCAACTAAAGATCGAATTTTGGAAAGAATCAGGAGCGATTTCAAGTTAACAAAACTCCCTATTCATATGGAATGTTTTGATAATTCAAATTTTCAGGGAACCAATGCTGTTTCTGCTTGTGTTGTTTTTAAAAATGGGAAACCAAGTAAAAAAGATTATCGCCATTTCAATATTAAAACGGTTGAGGGTCCTGATGATTTCGCTTCAATGCGAGAGGTGGTTTATCGACGCTATAAGCGACTTTTGGATGAAGGGCAATCCTTGCCACAACTTGTCATAATTGATGGCGGTAAGGGACAATTGAGCGCTGCCATGGAGTCTATCGAAAAATTGGGCTTAAGGGGCGAAATGGCAATTGTAGGTATAGCGAAAAAGTTGGAAGAGATTTTTTTTCCTGGTGATCAATACCCAATTTATTTGGACAAACGATCAGAAAGCTTGAAAACCATTCAATTCATGCGAAATGAAGCACACCGGTTTGGCATCACTCATCATCGAGACAAAAGAAGTAAAAATGCCATAAACAGTGAGCTTGATCAAATTTCAGGAATTGGCGAAAAGACGAAACAGTTATTACTTAGCGAATTCAAGTCCATCTCGAATATTAAAAAGTTAAACCTTCAGGATTTAACAAAAAAAATAGGACAGTCAAAAGCGACAATCCTATTTAATTATTTCAATGAAGTAGGAAATTAAACTTTATCCTTTATTTCACTACGAATTTTAAAGCTTTCGCATTGTTACCCAATTTTACAAAGTAAGTACCTGATGACATTCCATCCGTAGGGACAATGATTAAGTTACTTCCTTCTTTCGATGCAATTTGAGAAGTAGAAACTACTTTACCAGTAATATCTGTTATTTGAACAACCATTTTTTCAGCTTGATTGGCAGAAAATTTAATATGTACATCACCTTCCGTTGGATTCGGATAAAGTTCAACATTATTGATATCATTCAAATCGTTAATGCCAAGAACCAAATTATCAGATGGTGCACCAGCATATAAATTAATATCATCCAAATAAATGTTGTTTCCACCATCAGCTTCAAATCTAAATTTCATTTTGAAGTTTGGAGTAAAATATAAATTCGTAACATTAATCATGTGAACTGTTACCCAGTCCGCTTGTTGAGAAGGTTTCCATGCAGTAGTAGAAGTTAGAGAAGATAATTGATTACCACCTAACGTTTTTCTTTGAGCCCAATTGTTTCCGCAATCAGAAGAAACAAAAACTTTCAAATATTCGTAATCAGCAGTTGTTCGTTTTCTGTAAGCATATCTAAAACTTAAAGTCACTGTTCCTGTAGAAGGGATAACGGATAAATCAATTGGAGCAGAAATCAATTCGTCCACATTGCCAACCGCTTGACCGAAATTCGACAATTTCGCGCATTGAGCACCAGAATGACCTGTCGTATTCTCAATTGTCCATGCGTTATTATTACTTGGATTTACAACTTCCCAATTTGTTAAGTTTGCTAGAGTGCTATATGACTCAAATCCTTCCCAGTATGGCAATACAGCAGATTCTGGAAGAACACGAATATAATTTGTTTTAACTTCATCATCTGTTGTTGAACCGTCTGTAGCTGTCAATTTAATCGTATACAATCCAGTTTGAGTAAAATTAATAGTTGGATTTTGAGATGTTGACGTAGAATTAGGAGCAAAACTCCAACCTGTTGCTGGCGTTATTTCCCAGTTCCAACCAGTAACTGCATTGTAAGTATCATCAATTAATTGAATTGAATCGCCTGCACAAATAGTAGTTCTATCCGTAGTAAATTCAGCTTTGCACAAGTAAAAGTCGTTAGTAGCTCCAGTTGCTAATAAATTCGCTGGTTGCCATAAATTAAACCTTCCTGTAGATGTTACCTGTAATGCCGTTCTCATTCTGTCTACTTGACCAGGTGTATACATTTTAGAACAATACGAATAATCCATGTAATTTTCGACATTGTCACGGACATCATAATTCCAATAAGAATTAACTGAATTACACGTATTTGCATTCAACAAACACGCCGTAACCCCAATGCAATTTGGGGTATCTTCAACATCATCATCTGTAGAACAAGATGATGTATTTCCTGGATTGTTATTAGGTCCCCACGTGTGATCCAAATTTAACCAGTGGCCCACTTCATGAGTAAGGGCTCTAGAAGCACCTGTTGATCCAGTTCCAATGGAACCAACGTAATCATGTAAAATCCAAATTCCGTTTGTCATGCTTGTTGCCGACCATGTAGATGGATTCGTAGTATAACCAGCTGCTCCTCCAATTTCACCACAAATAAAAACATTCAAATATTTATTTCCAGGCCAACTTTGTTGATACACATCGTTTCCATTGCGTATTGCTGTAACTTGCGCATTACCATCATCACCTTGATAGGATAAAGGTGAACTTGTTCGAGTTATCCCTTTGAAGCAAGTTCCATTTGGTGCTTTTGTAGCTAATACAAATTCCACCTCAACATCAGACGGCATTCCAACAAAATCAGATTGCACGGTGGCTGTATCAGCGTTTAATTTTCTAAAATCTCTATTCAAAATTTCAAGAGCATCATAAATTTGTTCATCTGAGATATTTTCGACTCCATTGTTATGAAGAACGTGGAAAACAATTGGAATTTTATAAATCACACCTTTGGGTATAGCTTTATTTTTTGCTTTTTCAAATGCAATTTTGTCTTGCTCATACATAGCGGCAAATTCTGGATTTTGCATAAGTTCTGCCATTTTTTTGTGCTGGTGACAATATTCCACTTTTTCTCCCTCACGAGCATTGGTTGGATCAAATTGTCTTGCTTTTTGACCATGGGATAACGTGATGAAAGACAATGCAATACACGTTAAAATTAGATTTTTAACCATAATATTAGTTTAGTTTTATAGATTAGTTTTCTGTTTAAAGAGCAACTAAATTAAGGAATTTTACAAATATTACAATTAAATTAACCTTAAATAAATTTATAACGCGCATCACCTATTCTTAATAATTAATTTTGTACTATGAAAAGTAAAAGAGCATCAGAAACGTTAGCGATAACAACCCACATTGTTTTACCGAATGACACCAATACACTTGGTAATTTATTTGGCGGGCAATTACTTGCTTGGATGGATGTCATAGCTAGCGTTTCCGCACATAGACATTGCAAGCGAGTTGTCGTTACAGCATCGGTAAATCATGTTTCATTTCAAAAGCCGATTAAGCATGCCTCAATCGTTACCTTGGAAGCAAAAGTTTCTCGCTCATTCAATTCGTCTATGGAGATTTTTGTCGATGTATTTGTTGAGGATCAAGTGACTGGTGAAAAAGAGAAATGTAATGAAGCAATATATACATTTGTTGCTGTAGATCAGAATGGTGGTCCAATTCAAGTTCCAGAACTTATTCCCGAATCAGAAGAAGAAAAGAGTCGTTATGATGGAGCCCTACGACGCAAGCAATTAAGTCTAATCCTAGCAGGAAAAATGAAACCATCTGAAGCAACAGAATTGAGAAAAATATTTCTTGAAGGAAACTAATTTATTAGCTCTATAATACGTTGAGCAATTGCTTCTGAATTATGTTCATTCATGCATTTAAAATGACCTCTAGGACATTTAGCATATCCAATTTTTGAGCACGGTCGACAAGACAAGTTTTTAATTTCAAAATTATGTACAGATTCATTTGCATCAGGCCTATAGGCTGACATTCCAAAGGATGGAGTCGTGTTTCCCCAAATCACATAAATCGGAATATCGAAACAAGATGCAATGTGCATTAATCCTGTGTCACCCGTTATAAGTAATTTCGAATTTTTCACTATGGAGGCTGATTCGATTAAGGAATAGTTTCCGCAGGTATTTTTAATGTTTTTTTCAGGAAGTAATTCAATCAATTCATCCGCTTTTTGTGCATCCATTTTGCCACCTAAAAGCACAATTGGAATTTCAATTTTAGAAATGATTTCTTTAAGTTTTGAAACGGGAATTTGCTTTGTTTCAAATTGAGCGCCAATCGCGATTGTAACAAAACTTTTTTCCTGTAAATTAAATTCTTCTTGAACATTTAATTCTCGATTCAAATGAAAAAAATTGTTTTTGCCGTCATTCATTACACCAATACGTTTGACAGCTTCAAAATAACGATCAACAATGTGAATTTTAGGCAAATAATCTCTTTTAAACCGAACTAAAATCCATTTCAAAAAATTCAATTTACGAAAATGATAGGTTTGTTTAACTCCTAATTGGAAACAAAGAATCCGACTCCTCAAATTGTTATGTAAATCAATAACAACATCAAAATTTTGATTCTTCAATTGTTTTGTTAAATCGCTGAGCGAATTTTCCAATAAATGACATTGATCAACCGATCCTGAAGCGCCTATTAATTCTGAAAAAGCTTTTTTAGTAACTAGATGGATTTCACTATTCGGCACTTGCTCCTTGATGCATCGTAGAATAGGAAATGTTAAAACAATATCTCCAATTGAACTAAAGCGAATGACCAATACTTTCAATACAAACGAATTAAAACCAAAGAATTATTTTCGTTCCTTTTCCAATTTCCGAAACAACATCACCTTTTATTTTACTTATTTTCATTCGATGTTGAATGTTCTGCAGCCCAAGTCCGAATTTAACTTTTTCTTGATCAAATCCAACACCATTGTCTTCAATTTCAATGTACATTCCTTTATCCTCTTTTTTCAATCGGAAAACAATTTTACTTGCTTTGGAATGTTTAATTGCATTGTTAATGACTTCTTGAACAATACGATACAAATTAAATCTATCTACTTCTCCTAAATCAGCTTCGGATAAATCAGGACTTATATCTAATTCAAAAACCAATTGACCCAATGTATTTATTCGATTCGCAAAACGGTCAATTCCATTAATAAAGCCTTTCTCAAGTTCAGGAGGTAACAAATTATATGCAATCTCTTTGACTTCACGAATGGTATTTTGAATTAACCCACTAATATCCTTAAATTGAGAAACTTGATCTTCTGGCGGAGTCAGGTTTTGAAAAAGTAAATTCAATAACACCAATTGTTGACCTAAACCATCATGAAGTTCTCGGGCAATTTTCTTCTTTTCAGATTCCTCAGCTTGGTTGATGATATCAAACTTGTTTTTCTCAAAAAGTAATTCTTCAGTTTTATTAACGACTAAAGCGATAAATTCTTTATTTGAACTTTCTAATTGATTCAAGACAATGTCAACGATAATTTCTTCCCCTTTCGAATTTAAATGGGTAAATCTTCTGGTTGTTTCACCGTTAAATCGATTTTCCGGGTTTTTATTAAATGAGTAAATTGATTTACCAATTAATTCCTCAGATAAACAATTGTAGAGCTCAAGCGAGGCGTTATTCACCATCGTGATTATTAATTCATCACCTGTCAATTGTAACATTGGCATCGGAGACTTATTGAAAAGATCCTTGTATCTCTTTTCCGAATTCGCTAATTGACTTCTGAACGAACGACGTAAAAGCCCGTATTTAATAGCTTTTTCGAGAATTTGAGGATTAACTCCACTTTTTAACAAATAGTCTTGCCCTCCTTTTGATACGATTTCCAGTGCAATTGACTGATCATCCATACCAGAAAGAACTATTACGGAGGCATTCGGAAATAAGGAATTGATTGAATCATACGTTTTAACTCCATTGGAGTCCAATATGTTCAAGTCCAACAAGATTACATCAGGTTCTAACTCTTGCTTTACTTCCTCAGCCTCATTAATCGAGGGTACTGTGATAATATCCTCTAACCTGTAACCTATTGTGCTTAATTGAAACTGAACCAAGTTAGCGAAAACCTGATCATCCTCAACAATTAATATATTAGCGAAATCCATTATTACTTAATTCTAAAAAGTACCTTATCTTGATTTACCGATTGCTTCAAATTCTCAAAAAAAGCATTTCTTTCCTCCTCTTCAATACAGTCGGTAGGAAAACTCAATTGAAGATCCTGTATGTAATCAAAATAAATTGTTTGTTGACTTATACTCACTTGTCGTAACCCTTCCATATAAAGTAAAATCACCTCGCGATCGACAGCTAAAATGGCCTTAGATGAAAGTCCAACCCGAAACTTATTTTTGGCGTTAATTAAAATGTAGATAATCCCCTCAACTGCAAAAAACATCATCACAAGTGCGGGAATCCAAGCCTCCTTCGTTAAAATTATGAATGCGGATCCAATTAAACCAATGATTAAGGATTCAATAATTGTATAAACGATTACTCGTTGACGTCTAGAACTGCTTATTTTGCCTGACCACTTGAATTTTTTTGTTTGATTAACCATTCGTATTCCCACCCAACGACGTATGGTTCTGCGAACTGAAATCAGCATGAGCATTAAACCAAAACCAAGAAATATCTCAAACCGATAAGGTAATTGAGCAGCAGTAGTTTTGAACATTTCAAGCGGTAAATCAAAGCGTACAAAAACGCAGAAAAATAAAGTGAATATGCTAACCAATAAAATTAAAATATTGATGAAACTATTCATTGGGCAGTGAGCTTAGTTTACGTTTCAATCCGGTGATTTTTTCTTTAGCTAAATCGATTTTCTTTTCTACGTCTTTTCTCAATTGATCAGCACCTTTTGACCGAGCAAAGAAACTCAAATTTGTTTCCATTTGTATGACTTCCTTATTCAAGGCATCCATTTGCTTTTTCAATTCAAAACGTTCTTGATTCAAGAGTTTTCCGCGCTCAGGACTCGCCAACATCGTTTCCACTTTCGCTTTGTACAAAATCATGTCTTTTTCCTTAGTTTCAAGTTTTAGTGACGCGTATTTATCATCCATCACCTTTTTGAAATTTGAAAAGACCTCATTTTTATTCTTTGTAGGAACCTGTCCAATTGAAGAAAAACGATCGTTAAAATTTTTCAAATCACTTAGCGCCTTAGTTTTGTCCTCCGAAACAACATATTGCTCTATTTCAGATATCAACGCAACTTTCAGCTCTAAATTTCCAACAAGCTCAGTTTCTTGTTCCTCAACATGCTTGTCGCGTGAGTTATAAAAAACATCGCAAGCTGCTCTAAACTCAGACCATAATTTGTTTTCGTAACGATGACCGGCAGAACCCGTTTCCTTCCATTTTTTCTGAAGAAACACAATACGATCTGCTGTCTTTTTCCAATCCGTCGATGTATTAATCTCCTCAACTTCAGCGATTAATGCACGCTTTTTATCCGCCACTTCTTTGTACGTATTTTCAAGCGACTTATTAAAGTTCTTTTTTGCTTCAAAAAATGAATCACACAGCGAACGAAATTCCTTCCAAATCGCATCATTTTCCTTCTTGGGACCAAAGCCGATTTGCTTCCATTGTTCTTGAATGGTAATTATCTCTTTTGTTTTAGATTCCCAATCTTTCCCCTTTTCAATGGAATTAAGATCTGAAACACTACTTTTTAAAGTTTCAACCAGAGTTTTTTTCTTGTTGAGATTATCCAGCAAAACATTACGTTGCTCTTCATAATGAACATTTATTTTCTCGTAAATTGTCTTTACAAAATCCCAATAATTCTTTTTTAAGGATTCCCAATCCTCATTATTTACAGGACCAATTTCTTCCCACTCATCCTGCAAGCTTCGCAATGAAGCTTCCAACTCGCGAACAGGTAAATTTTTAGTCCTCAACTGTTTCAATCGGAAGATCACATCTTCTTTTAGTTGAAAATTTCTCTTGTAATCGTGATCTTTAAGTTCACGATAAATTTTAATATTGTAAAAGAAAATCTCCAGTAACCTTGAATATTCCTTTTGCGTTTCATCGCGTTTTTCTCTGGGAATATCACCTATTTTCTTCCACGTCTCGTGAATTTCTTTGTATGCATTGAATGCCGAACCAATATTTTCCTCTGCCTCAATTACCTCCTTCAATCGATTGATTAAGGCTCTTTTTTGTTTAAAATTTTCATTTTCAAGTGCTGACTTGATTTCAATTTGCTTTTTTCTTGACTCCTGAAAAGCCTTATAAACCGAGTAAAATTTCTCTTTATGACTTTTATAGTCAATTGGTTCAAACATTTCACCTCGCTCTTGTGCTTCGAGTTGATTTACTTGTTGAATACGTTCAGCCTCTAAAATAAAATCTTCGAACTGCACTTTCAACGCGTTTACGTCTCTTCCAATTGTGATTAAATCATCAGATTTAACCAAGTTTTCAAGTTGCTCTTGAAAATTCAAATTTTCCATAATTTATGCCAATTGATTCATTTCAAAATTCGCGAGAGCCACAAATTTAGAAACACGTTCGTCAAAATCATTTTTGCTAATCTCAGTTAAGCGTTCCGTTCCAAATTTCTCTACACAAAATGAAGCTAAAGCAGAACCAGCGATTACTGCTCTTTTCATGTTTTCAAATGATGTGTCATCGGTTGAAGCGATAAATCCCATGAAACCACCAGCAAATGTATCTCCTGCGCCTGTTGGATCAAATACTTCCTCCAATGGCAAAGCCGGAGCGAAGAAGATATGTTCTCCGTGAAACAACAACGCTCCATGTTCTCCTTTCTTGATGATTAGTATTTTTGGACCCATTGCACGAATTACTTTCGCCGCTTTAACTAATGAATACTCATTTGAGAGCTGTCTTGCTTCCTCATCGTTGATAATCAACACATCAACCAAGTCCATTGTCTTTTTCAATTCATCCAAGGCAATGTCCATCCAAAAATTCATCGTATCCATAGCGATTAATTTCGGACGTTTATCCAATCGTTCAATTACTTTTCTCTGCACATCAGGACTTAAATTCCCGAGCATTAAGTAATCGGCTCCCTGAAAACTTGCAGGAATAACTGGATCAAATGTTCCTAGAACGTTTAATTCTGTAACCAGCGTATCACGCGAATTCATGTCATTGTGATAACGCCCCGACCAAAAAAATGTTTTCTCTCCTTGTTTAATTTGAATTCCATCGATATTTATACCTTTCGATTTCATATAATCCAAGGTTTCTTGCGGAAAATCTTCTCCTACAACCGAAACGATTCCTTGATTTTGAACAAAGAAAGATGACGATAATGAAATAAAAGTTCCTGCACCCCCAACAATTTTATCAGTTTTCCCGAAAGGTGTTTCAATTGCATCGAAGGCAACACTTCCGACAGTAATAAGCTTCATACGTAATTTTTTAGGGCGCAAAGATAAGGAAATTCAAGCGAAACAAGAATTTCTTATTCGTTAGGAAAGAATTTGAAGTAATCTACTTCTCGAATTTCTCTTTTTCCTTCAAAATTTGCTTTCTAAGAGCCTCCACAGCCTCGTCTGCAGCTTCTTCAAAAGTTTTGCATTGCTTTTTAGCAAAAAGTTCTTTACCTGGCAAGTGAAGTTTGATTTCTGTTATTTTGTTTTCTTTCTCTTTATCCTTGTCTAGACGAAGAAAAACTTCAGCTGACTGAACGTGGTGATTGAAAATTTCTAGTTTATCCAATTTTTCTTGTATGAAATTTAATAGCTTTTGGTCAGCTTTGAAGTGGATAGCGTGCATTTTTGATTCCATTGTCTAACTATTTAACGCCCACGTGGATGAGCCTGTGAATAAATCGCTGTTAACTGTGCAAACGAATTATGGGTATATACTTGAGTTGCGGCCAAATTTGCGTGACCAAGCAAATCTTTCAACGTTTCAAGTCCCGAACCTCTATTCAACATGTGAGTTGCAAATGTATGCCGAAGCACATGTGGGCTTTTTTTATCCAAATTCGTAGCTTGACTAAGATAAGCATTTATTTTTCGATATACAAAAGTCGGGTAAAGTTTATTTCCGTTTTTAAGAACTATTAGGAATTTGGATGCGCCAACTACTTTTCTTTTCTCTTTTAAGAAATCCTGAATTTGGTGAAATAAAGTTGCTGAGACTGGGATTAAGCGTTCCTTGTTGCGTTTTCCAAGAACCTTGATGTGCTGTTCATTGACGTCGGTTTCCTTCAAATTAATTAACTCGTTTAAACGAATTCCAGTTTGATAAAGAATTTCAAACATCAATGAATCTCGAATTCCATCAAAATCATCGGCATACATTTCGGATAACTTAGTTGAGTCTAATTCTGATTCCTTTGCAAAAACGGGTAATCTCTTTTCGTTTTTAGGTCCTTGAATTTTCGCCATTGGATTAGACTTAACCACCCCTTCTTTTCTCAACCACTTGTATAACGTACGAAGTGTGGCCATTTTACGATTCACAGTTCGTTTAGTCAATCCTAAATCCAATAGGTGAACCATCCAAGAACGAATAGCTAATGAATTCAAATCACTCAATTCAGTAATCCTCTTGATCTCAAAATAGTCCTGAAATTGAATCAGATCAGTTTGATAAGCCGTAATAGTATGTTCCGAACATCGCTTTTCAAATTGCAAATAATTAATAAACTCCTGAAACATACCAATGAATTGAAATTATTGAACGCAAAACCCCCAATTTTGTTTCTTGTTTTTTTAACTAATTTTGCTCAAATTTTTTGTATGCTTCAATCAATGACGGGTTTCGGGAAAAGCAACGGCGTTTTTAATTCCAAGAAAATTTCCGTTGAAATTCGATCTTTAAACAGCAAAGGCCTCGATTTATCGATGAAACTACCTGCTTGCTACCGCGAGTTGGAATCAGAAATTCGCAAAATCGTAGCAGAACATTTAGATCGTGGAAAAATTGATTTAGGGTTATTTTTGGAAAGTTCAGGAGACGCTACGAATGGATTAATTAACAAAGATTTAGCAAGTCATTACTACAAGGAATTAAAGTCACTAAA
>JACCDP010064007.1_pt1 | contig 12004 bp, 11 predicted proteins | sample 7445841 | NCBI WGS metagenome assembly JACCDP01 (sample SAMN15323441, study PRJNA562643) | freshwater metagenome | isolation source: river surface water | place: USA:Blue River Watershed | collected 2017-08-17
AGAACCATCTTGCGAAAATTTAATCATCACCCCGAAAAAAGTACACGAATTACTGATGCCCGTCGCGCAAATCAGAAAAATAAATAGTGGAATTGGGGGAGTTGACTCCCCCCATTTGGGGGCGGAGTTTCCACTGAGCCTTTTGTAAGGAACACCAGTACACGTTCCACGTTCCAATGACACGGACTACAGGGGCCCTTTCATTCCTATATTGGCTTTTCAACACCCAAAATATATCGATTATATTTCTATGAAACACAAAATGTAAATTCCATTTTGAAAAATATGTGTAATATAATACTGCACTAAGAAATATGTTAACAACGGGTAAATTTCGACACTACGGAATAATTGTGTCGCCGATACGAAAAAACTTAAATACTATTGCGACGACTTTACTCACAATGTCAAAGTAAAAGCGTCTATAACTAACGGGGATATTTAAAGGCTAAAAAATGTGTTGTAAGTTGTAACTTGTAACGGACATAATACAACGACGTGATCTTAATAATATTAAATAGTCAGACGAATATGCTGCTTAAGAATTGCTCGTTTTAACGCCGCTTGTTGTTTTCGAAGCTTTACCCCGCCATCCTCGTCGGCAGAGTTAGTTAACGTCAGGACCATGCGATGAAGTATTTCCTTTTCATTCGTTGCACCCAATTTCTCCCAAACAGCTTCTTACCAAATCTGATGGGGGAAATTATAAGGAAAATGAGTTTATAATGATTCGCCAGAGATTAGAAAAATAAAAACAAATAAATTATGGGACACCTCCTACCAAGAATGAACTTAAAAAGTGTCTTATGGTGTTTGAAGACATTTTCCCCATTTGTGGGCTTGGAGGCAACATTACTCATGCGTAGTTTCTGATCCATTAAGCCTCTCAGTATTGTCTTGAAAATCTCGAAAAAAATATCTTTTCCACCAAAGAGAGAGAAAGCAATCTGAATATGCTCTTTAACGGCTGTATTGTTGTTTTACAGTTCGGCATCTACTTTAATAACGTCTTCCTGCGTTTTAAGTGGCAATTGCAAGCCAAGCTCGACCAAAGGGGAACTTCCACTAGCAAGGCCATTCCTTTCTGCATATCTTGATTGTAGCAGACGCTTAACTTTCTCAAGTAGAGTTTGCACCGTTAGGTTAAGTTCCAGATTCTCTTGTTTTTGTTAAATGAGAAGGCGTGCGACGAGAATCGCCGCATTCAACTCGTCCCTCGTTCAAATGGCATCTAACAAATAAAAAGAAGAAATGAGACACAAAAAAGATCATGAATAATGAATATGAATATGAATATTTTTACCCGCTAATTCCTCTTCTGTTATCGTATAGACTACTTCGCCACCACCAATTTCTGTTACAATCACACTTGTTGCCAAGGGATCAATCCTGTTTACAGTTACACTATTCGCTTTTCCCCCTCCATCAACAAAATCCACCTATTGAGCATCTTTGTTTTCATTTTCATCTGTTTGGCTACCATCTCGACCACTTTTGTTCGAAGCAGTGTCAACTCTGTCCTCTTCTGCTACATCTTCTTTTTCTTCTAACAAATCTTCTGGTATCAGCTTTGCCTTTCCATCATCATCTTCTTCCATCTCATCTGATTCGCTGTCTGTATCTTGTTTATCATCAGCACTGCCACGTTCAGGACTGTCAGGTGCTAAAACAAAACACTTTATAAATTATTTGCGATGAAATTTATATTAATCTATCCACATACTGCTGTTCTGTTTGACTTCCGTTGATGGAATCTTGGTAAGCCTTTGGCATCTCACCCTGCTGAACTGTGTTTGATCGAACTAAAAACAAATTTTATAAAAGAATATTAGGGCTAAAACACAAATGTCGTCAAGCTTATAACAAAACAAACTAACCACTTAATAAATGCGGTTGTGCCAATTTACTTGTGTCATCACAACACTTTTTGGAATTTTTTTGGCTGTGACGATGATGAAGATTCTGCGTACTGAAGTGCCGGGCTATTCCGTCTTTTCCTTTTTTGGCTAAAGTCGATGGTAGTGAACTCATGTTAATGCAGCAGGTTTCACAAATTAATTTATATTGGTCCAGTTTTAGGATAATCATGATATCTCATGAACACAAGTCGTGATATTTGCGGTTGCATTATGTCGTTGTGTTACAACTTCTTAAACATTAAACATGCAAGTGAAGCCAACAGTCACGGGGATTTTGCTTACAAGCCTATTTTTTCTAGAACAGAAAATTAATGGATTTGAAGAAGATCTAACCGTAAAGTTCTTCGGTATTTTGGTTGATAAATTAACGGTGTCGTTCTCAACAAGGTTAAAAAACTGCATGAGGTATAATATTAAAACCATTTGTTATACAGTACCCACTAACAGATTAAGAACACACCCTCTCTTTTATTTGTATTCTGATGGTGCTTCGTGTCTTACTAAGGAATCCTCAGATGGTTAAGTCTAGAATTTTTCTCTTTTTTCCCGAGGAAAGAAAGGGGAATCTTTGATAAATACACACTATAAGTTTTTGTATGAGCTACCCCTAGGTCGCTACACCACCTTTTATCGATTATAACAGCACTCTATTTTAACATCTACATCATGTAAAAATATTTTTTTGTGCCAAAAGATGCGACATTTATTGTTCCATATGACTTATTTTATAATATAGATTTATTTTATGAATAACATTTTGTTTTAGAACCCTTACCTTTCCCTTGAAGTTAGCCAACTTAAAAATCGTAACTTCTCCTTGAGGTTCCAGAGCATGGCCTACTATAATTACGGCCACTGATCATAAGCTTCTCTGTTGCGTAAAATGAGTTCCCCTTTTTTTCCCCTTCCAGTTGCCGTGACAACAAAGCGATAGGATCGTAACTAGCTGATTTTTTTCCGCAGCTTCGTTTTACCCTTTCGAATATTTTCTTACTTTTCCATTGTTTTGCTCATCCACAACAAACAACATAGTGGTTTTCCTTTGGCTATCGGATTGAAATATATATAAAAAAACATCTGTAATTCATGAACTAGCAAAGGCTTGATTCAGAAGTATCTTATGTTACATCAACATCTCAACACCCTCTTACCTTTCGAGGTAAAATGCATCAACAAACAATCTCTGTATGCCTTTAGTCTCATGCATATTAACTTATACAGTACCCACGGAAAGTTCCACGCTTTTAACGTTCCCCTTTTTTCCGCGATAACTCACTTTTCAGTTATCGCAAAGAAAAACTAAAAGTATCCTCTTGTAGACGAAATAATAAGTTTACCCGCAATTTCATAGATCTAAAGTTTGGAAACATCGGCGCTTACAAGGATTTTGTCCCTGCACGACTAAAATTATCGACATTTTTTCTTTACAAAACCATCAAACTTTGCCCAATTGTAGATGACTATGTCATCTACCGTCTGTGTAAGTTTCAAGTAAACATTTTTATGATACCTAATGCAATATGTAAACTAGAAGTGCACATTTGCTGGTTTTCTGAACTGCGAAATATACAAGAAAGGAATTTCCAATCAATCTAAAGAGATACTCAATCCTCCATCCACGAACACAATATTAAAGTGTTCTAAATCAAAGTTATTGAGGGATCCATTACAAAATAACCAAATGATTGTGAGAAAACGTCGTCATAGAGTGCAGAGTCTTGAAAAAGAGTTGAACAAATTTTTAAATGTTGTTAAATTAAAAACGACCAATCTCTACGAAAAGCGAAGTTTCTCAAGCAGGAAATGATTATTATTCTGAGAAACATTCTAAAGCATTATTTTTATTGCGCCAGGTAGAAAACTTCATATTCCCACATTAAAATAGACTAATTAATTATTTATTTAGCTGCTAAATTCCCCCTACAACGTGGCAAGCTTCTAGTTTTCCGTTTCTATAAACTATACGGCTAATAAACGTTTAAACAACGTTTTGAGGCAAAATTAAAAACAAAAGAAAATAAATAAAACTACAGTTTGATGTCCGTTTAAAAAACCCGTAATAAATTGTTATTTATTTGAGTTCTATAAACGGCGCTATGGTCTTGGTTTTGTAAACTGTTTGAAAACCAGTTCAATAATCGATATAATAATAGAAGTACACACAACAATTGACGCGTCACGTAGAAGCAACACGTTATTTGGAAATTTGTTAGAAATTGAATAATCCGGGAATGTTAATATTTGAGTTGGGAAATGTCCCCTACCTGGGTTCCAATCAACAACAATTTTCTTGTTTGAGTTTTTAGCTGAATGTTTTGCAACCTCGATTACAAACATTTCTTCGTTAGTGATGACAGTTCCATCAGCTTTAGACGGTAAAAGATAAAGAAACCGCTTCATCTGACGATTTCGGACTTGCTCGCAGATTTTATTCCCATGTCGAACTCCCTTCCGTACAAACATTTGAAACGTCTCAAAAACCCATGCAGCGTTTCTCTCTACGCCAACCTTAAAATATTTCACGTCTTCAGGTATATGAATCGTTGCGTGTGTCATGTATCGAATAGGGATTTTCTTTGCTTCAAGTTCATGAAAATAGGTTTTAAATTCCGCGCTTGCTTCAGTAATGTTTTCGTTTGGAACCGGTGTAGTTTGAGAGCCACCGAGTAGTAGCATTCCTTTTTGTAGTCTCATGATGTTGACTAAATCAGTTTTATCCAGGATTCCGTGAAAGACCGGGAATTGGTAATACATAAGCATGTTGCGTAGCTCATGGTGTTTGTACTTGTTGACACATGTAGACAGCGGCCTTACCTTTCGATCAAAATCCCATGGCTTACATTTTTGGAAGAGAAGAATCCTGTCGTCGACTTGTTTTAGTTGAGCTACACTGATTTTCCCTTCATTAATTTCTGATCGGAACCCAATTAGTCTTCTCCCATAATTTCCAGGGTATACAGTGTGCATTGGGTCGATCGCAAAGCCACTAACGATAGGAAGTAAATCATAAAAAGGGCTAGGGCGAGCTCGATCGCTGCAGTGGTTGTCTTCAACATTTTTGCGTTTGGCGCTGTAGTATGTCAGAAAGTTTTCGTCCTTCCTTAATGGGGCTTCCGTGCGTTTAAATTGAATTGATTCAATTTCTGTAGCGCCAAGTGTTTTGATTACTACTTTATCACTGCCTCTTTGTATGCAGCTCTCGCACCCCCAGTACCCACCACCTTTACATTTCTTCAAATAATACCTTAAAATGCAAAATTTTTAACAATGAATATTTCCTATATTCATATTTTCTAATATTTTTTTACCTCATGGGGGAATCGCAGGATATACAATATATAGTGCAGGTGTATTTCCGTCCTTCCGTTTCGGGCCCATGGTTATCCGGATGTAATTTGATTAGTTCAGAAATAAAATCCTTTAATAGATCCTCTACCGATGATGGCTTATGTTTCCCGTGATAATATCCGACGATAAAGGGAAGTCTGATTTTCAAAATGATTTCATTTTCCAAGTCTTCTGGTGAGGCAGATTTGCTTATTGAATGAACGAAACACAAAATAGGGATTACTTCACCCTGTTCGGAATTTTTTAATACGCATACACCGTCGATGTTGCAAGTTATTTTTTAGTGAATTAATTTATCATTCAGTGCTGCTACGTGGCCGCGTATGTCCAGAAAAGATTTTTCCATTTGCAATTTCTCACTCATTGATTCGATCTAAAAAAATTGAGTTTTTTATTGTTCTTATGTATATTAGACTAGCTTTCACTTTTTTTGTCGAGTCGTGAATGTAATCAGGGTGGTCTTTGTATATAACTGCATAAGTAAATAGGTCGGCATTTTTGTAGACGAGACCAGAAGAATCACCCATCAAAGCATTTTCGAGACCGAAATTAATATAGTTGCCCACTCCTCGTATTGTTTTTGGCTTAGGTAGAGAGCCAGGACGATTTCTTTTTTTTTGTTGGCTAGAACTCGATCTGGGAGTAGAATAAGAATAAGGCATAGTCCTCTCAATCGGTATTGGTTTTTCACGAAAGTAATCTTTATTCAACAAACTCTCTCCACTGTATGATAGTGAGTCGTAATCTGCTTCGGGTTTGTGATCTTTCAGCAGTTTAAGTACACTGTTAAAAAGGGTTTTGATAATCGAAGTTTTCGAACCTACAGTTTTAGAACCAAAAAGTTAGTTTTCCAATTCTGAAGGTATCGAACGTTTGATTTTCGAACGTTTTTCACCACTTGTTATCATTTAGAGGAATTTACAAGTTAATACCTTTGGTTTTCAAAGGTATTTTACGTATTTCCTTTTTCACTTCTTTTTTTAAGTTAAAACCATCTATTATCGGAGGTTTCTGATAGAATGATATTAAAGTATTTTATGTATTCTTTTTCCATTTTTTTAACAAGTTAAAATCTTCCATTATCGGAGGTTTCTGATGGAATGATATTAAGGTATTTTATAATTTTTTTTTCATTTTTTTTTAAAAGTTCAAACCTTTTATTATCGAAGGTTTTTGATGGAATGACATTGAGGTATTTTCTGTTAACTTGATATTATTTTTTAAAAGTTATAACCTCCTATTTTCGAACGTTTATATGATAATTAAATATAGCAACCATGCTTGCAGACAACTTTCACTTTTTGTTCGACGGGTGTTACATTATTCCTTCGTAAAAATTGCTTCATAACAGTCGTCTGTTTTAATTTAACATGGACCCGAAGTTGTCAGTCCTGTCATCGTTTATCTTTTCCGGAAAAGAAATCTGTGTAGTTCAGAAAACAATTCCGCCCCCCGTCAGTGTTGAGAAACTGGATCTCGACAACATCATCTTGGAAAATGGGGGAAGCATCACTTTCAATCCAGGTAAATATTAGTTAATGTTTGCTGAGCTGAAATGTAAGCTAAATATTTGTTTATGTTTATAGGAAAAGATACATTCTGTGTCGTGACAGACATTGTTAGTCTGTACACGAAAAGTTATGCCACAAGATTGCAACTTATTCTCCCCTCCTGGATTCACAAGTGTGTTGCAGCTCAAAGTTGCCTGCCGTTTAAAGAAGAAGACTTCTTTTTAATTCCTGATAATAAGTTTCTACCCTCAGCCAAGAAAACTTATCCCCGTTATCCATTGGCTAGAGGTGTTGTGTTTGCTGATTCATCATCAGATGAGAGCGAATAAATAAGAATGCCTTTACATAAAATTTTGTTGATATTTATTGATAAATTGGCCATGACACAACATAAAATATGATCACAAATCACCCGTACCAGTTACACAGGTCTTAGTTACAACATAAAATTCCTTGTTATTTTTAGGTCTTCTGAAGCCTGGATTGTGTAAGGTAAAAATGTGTCCATTATTAAGGTTAGTGGGATCAACAATAAGGAAAAAGTTATCGTGCATCACCTTGAAAGATTGCAATTGATAAACAAATTTTTTTGTTTTAAGTGCTTTGCACACAAATTCAAATCTTCCAAGATGATGCACGATGTTTATTAAGAGGGCAAAAGTTTTTTTGGGGGGATTTACACATGCGTTTTCCAAAAGAAGCACCGATTCATTACTTCGGTAGATACTTGAGTTAATTTTGAAAGAGGAGGAAGTATCAACAGTCAGTAATGGAGAAGTTGGTGGGATACACAGAAAACGAACTAGTTCTGCTGAATACGAGAACCCATTCAGCGACATGCATGACAATTTTCCAACCGTTAACTTAAACTTTAACAAAGATCCATTAGCCTTTGTCATTTTATGGCTTATCCACTGTTGGTGTCTGTACGAGAGGGTAAAAGGCACATTAATAAAATTATTGGTGGATTTAAGAACAGATTTAAAATAGGCATGTTTTCCTTCGAATCGCATGCACCATAAAGGAAGTAAAGGGCCAAAACGCTTAATATAGCTAGGGTAATGAACTAAGTGGTGCATCTTTGGTATAATTCTTTGGTTAAATTGTTTCTTGTAGCTGGTCAAAAAATCGCTAACCAATGAGCCTAGTTTTATTATATCAAAGTTAAAAAAACTATCTTTAAAAACTAATCTAGTTAGCTCTTGCAAATAGTTAAAGCATTCCCACTTTTTGTCATTTATAGAAACTAAATGTCCAATCATTAATGGCAAATAAACAAAGAGCAGCCAGTTCTGCGAGGCAGATTGCCGCAATTTTTTTTTTGTAAGATGTTCCAATTTTATTACACTTGGTTTATCTCTGATCTCGTTATGGCCATAATTGAAGTTTTGAGTTATAAGATTGAGCTTATCTAAAGTTATTAATTTTAGCCCGATGAGATGAAGCAAAACCTCGCATATAAGTCTGGGGATTACCCCTTCTAACAGATCGTGCATCACGTCAGGTGGTAATCCCCAGATCACATGAAAAAACTGTAACTCATTAAAAATCGATGAATTATGAATACCATAAAGCCATGAATAATGATTTGCAAGTTCAACGTTAGCCATACCAGCACACTGCTGGTCGTGATCCTTTTTCTTACGATGAACAAACTGAAAATCTGTAAAATTGTTTTGAATTTCAGAATCAACTGCTAAACAAGTTCTGCATTTTCTAAACCCCTTTGAAAATCCAGATTTAAACCCACCAAGTTGGTGGCTAGCCAAATTGTCAGCAACAACAGCAGACAGCGTTCCAAAAATTGTTCTTTTCAATCCTTTTACTAGCATTTGTACACCAACCTCAAGCCGTTTCAACTCTTCAACTATAGGCCGTAACATAGTGTTCAAGCTAAAGAAACTAGTGTGTTCAAAATAAAAAATAGAGACCAGATGAATCAGTTCTAACTTAGATCTATATTTATAAGGTAGGTTGCCCAGTGAACCAATTTTATTTAGGTTGCCCAGTGAAAAATAAACATAAACCAGTTTGTGGTTATAACTGCCAAGTGGATTGCACATCTGCACTTCATCCATATATAACATAATCTGAAGTGCTGTCGGCTGACGCTGGAACAACGGCGACGATTTGTAATTGGATCCGTCTTCAAATCTAAATAACATGATACTTAGTTATTAAACAACTTTTTAAAGTTCTTATTCAATATGATACCTGCACAAGCAGCTCGAGCTTTGAGGAATAACTGGCTTCTCCATTATTTCAGTGTATATATCATCAATATTGAGTAATTGTTCGATTTGGTCAATCAAAGAAACGCAGACGTAGCTTTGCTGCCTTGAACTTTGCCTTGATCTCGTTTTGTGGCGGCCAAAATCTTGAGGAATGCGTGGGAGGGTAATAGTTGTTGGCATGATTAGTCCAAAGCTTTTCTTGAAGTACGCGATTTGATTGTACTGTGATTTCAGTCCAGCAAAGAGATCTGGAATCAGTTCTTCGGCTTTCAATTGACTTATCAGTGATAAATGAGAACATTCTTCTCTAGCCAACAGTGATTTTACAACATCCAATGAAAAGTTTAATGCCTTTTTCACAAGGTGGTCCACAACTGTCATCGATGCCTGCATTTCAACTTGGGTTTGTTTGTGTTCAGCCAGCATGTGCATCACATAACGTGCAGCATCATCCTGAATTGATAAATTGGGATTTTCAGTGGGAGCACCTGTTGTTGGTGAAGAACATCCGGGATCTGTAAAAAGTTGCAATATTGTTATTGAGTAAGTAGTGGATTGCAACAATAAAGTTTGATTTGTCTCATACCAGAAATCGGAGTTATATTTTCCAGTGTTAAGTCAATCTGATTGCCTAAACTTGTAGTATCTGAATAAGCAACTGCGTTCTCATTTTCAATAGAGTTATCAGTAACATAATTTTCATTTGTTTTAAAAAAATTGATGTGCCACTTTCTAAGGTGTCGTTCCAATGCACTATACGTTTTAAAAATAGTCTTATCTGGACAGACTTTAGAATGCAAACAGACACTTTGAATATTGGTGTTCTTCTGGTGTTTAGATCGGAAATGTGTTAAAAGATGCTGTGGCGATGTAGGAATAAAATTACACCCCTCAACCGTACATGATTTAATGAATAAAGGATCAAACTTTGTTTTTAAAACTGCCAGAAAATCCATTAGTGCAAAAAAAAAGACTACTTCCAAACTTTGACACAATGAGGTACAAATGCGTCTGAACTAAGTTCGACTGTCTTTTGTTTCAAGCATGAGCGGTATGGGACTTAGACCAGACAGGGCTATCTAATTCCGTCTTCTTTGGTTATAAAATAGATTTTAAAATGTCGGAAAGTAATCATAAGATTGTGTTTCTTGAATTAGAAGAAATCGGAGCTGCGGCACCTTGTATGAATCTACAGTTGAAATTTCCAGTCTCTAATAGTTTGCTTTCTGATTCTAAAAAAGTTGTAGAAGCAATTAAAGTCAAGAAACCACACATGCACGAACTATTGTCACGTGGTAAAGTAGTTTTACAGATTGAAAGTGATCTTTTCCCTGGAAAATTCCATGAGGTTGGAGAAGATTCCCCTATCAAAGACAGGAGCTGTTTAAAGTGCACTGTAACAAGGCCATCCCCATTTGACTTAGAAAACCCTCAAAGAGAATGTGTTAAGCTTACACATACGGGCACCCAAATTGATGGTAATAAAAGCAATTTTAAACTGCTATACTTATATATGGTTTTCAAATTCTTTTTAATTTTAGGTGTACAGCAGCAGGGTGATCCCTTCACAAATCAAACATCGTCTAATGATGGTGGGCAGGAGCAGGTTGATACCTTCAGAAATGAATCAATGTGCAATGAACAGCTCATGTGTAAGTAAAGTTGTGTCCTTTGTCACAGTGATGTGTTAAAAAAAAAATTTTTTTAGCAACAGAAATTGAACCTTTGGAAGTAACCGAGTCAATTATTGTTGGTGTTGATAAAGAAAAGGATGACTCGATGGAGGCTGCTCAACAGTCAACAAAAAGTACATTTACAATTATATATGATATGTTTAGTCATGTTATGATGTTATCCTATTCCTCAGGAAAGCACACTGTGGGAAAGAAAAGCCTTGCAGCAGCTGCCACTTGTATCCCACAAAAGGAATTTGTGTACACATCATACAAATTACCTTCTTATTATGGGCAGAATCTGGACATCAAGATGAAGAATGGAGTACCCTTTAATTTTCTTGATTATAGTTCTCTTGCCAGAGAGTTGGGCAAATCTATACAACAACATTCTACTGCAAGCGATCCTAAAATCATTCGTTTTGTTGTTTGCAAACTTGTATCAGAATACCCTGACTTGCTCGGGAGAGAGGAGGAAAACAAAGCTGATTTCCAGGTAAACACCAACTTTCCACTTAAAAAATTTCACCATTACTTAAATTTTTTAAGGATCCTATTAATTTATCTCTTTCTTCAATAGCACCTTATTTGTCAAAAGATATCTGCTTATTTGGGACGCAAACGTCGTGAAATTGGACTTCAAAAAAACACCAAAGGGGGTCGTCCCCCGCTAGCCAAAAATGTAAAGGTTAATGTTGATGGTCGTGCACGAAGAACGACAGTAGCTGATGAAAATAGTAATTATTTACTTCCTTTTTGCTGCCATTGTAGTGATGTTAATTCTTTTTTTCTGTCTTTTTAGTTGATCTAGTGTCTTACGAAGAAAATGTGAAGAAAATGCTTGATTTGTTCTCTTCGTCTGATGGAGTCATTACACAAGCCATAATCACGTTATGGAAGGTTACTTTTACTGGCCGGCGGAAACACTTCGCCGACTGTATTCTTTCAACAATTGTCCAGGACGTCGTGAAAAATGTGTGCCCCCTGCTTCAGTTTCAACCTTTTGTAAGTTGAAAAACAAATTGACACTAGATATGTTATCAGTTATTTGAACACTTTGTGCATTTCTTTCAGCTCAATGAAGAATTTGAAGGAATCCTGGGTGGGGGAACGGTCAAAAAGATCGCAGATAACTGGGCGAATTGCGTACCAAAAATTATTTCTGTTGCTCAAACTTCTAAGTCCAAAGCTGTCGTAAGCATCCTGAGTTTTTACTCGGATTTGTCTGTCTTTGGTATTCAGCATTTCATTTTGATTTTTTATTGTCAATTTTGTAACATCCTTTTTTTTAAACATTCCAGAACAAATGTCGTGCGCTG
>JACCDP010283441.1_pt1 | contig 12004 bp, 16 predicted proteins | sample 7445841 | NCBI WGS metagenome assembly JACCDP01 (sample SAMN15323441, study PRJNA562643) | freshwater metagenome | isolation source: river surface water | place: USA:Blue River Watershed | collected 2017-08-17
TCGAACCCGCCACCCCATGATTACAAATCAAGTGCTCTACCAGATGAGCTAAGCCGGCAACGGCCCGGATTATACGTTATTTGATTCTAGTAAGCCTCGGACGACCGCCGTTTTTTGGCGGTGGCTCATCACCCCCGTGGTCTGGGTCGTCGCCGGATGCCGGCGTTACTGCCGTCAGCGGCGTGGCCTTGGCTGGGGTGACCTTGGCGCTTGGTGCGCTCGACTTTTTGCCATCGCCCACTCCCTCACCTCGTTTCACTTCGAACGCCATGCCCTGCCCGTTCTCGCGCGCGTAAATGGCGCTGACATTTTCCACGGGGATTTCTATTTCGCGAGATACACCACCGAATCTGGCCTTGAACATAATCAGATCATTGTCCATTTTCAGATTGCCGGTGGCCTCGAAGCTGATATTCAGCACGATCTCGTCGTTCTTCACAAACTCCATCGGGACCCGCGTGTACGCATCGACAGCGACCACGATGTAAGGCGTGAAGCCATTATCCGTGCACCACTCATACAGCGCACGGAGTAGATAGGGCTTGGTAGAAGTTTCGCTCATTGCCAGTGAGGCGGCATTGGTCAGCGGCGCATCACCTTCTCGGAAGGCGTCAGCGCTTCGATGTAAGCCGGTCGGGAGAAGATGCGCTCAGCATACTTCAGCAAAGGCGCTGCCGTCTTCGACAAATCGATACCGTAGTAGTCCAAACGCCACAGCAGCGGAGCGATTGCAACGTCAAGCATCGAGAACTCTTCACCTAGCATGTACTTGTTCTTCAAGAACAAGGGAGCCAATTGGGTCAGGCGATCACGAATCTCCTGCCGCGCCTTCTCGTGTGCCTTCTCAGCCGCACGAGACTTCTCGTTTTCCAGCGTATGGACGTGAACGAAAAGCTCTTTCTCGAAATTGAACAGCATCAGACGCGCACGAGCGCGCATCAGTGGATCAGCGGGCATCAACTGGGGATGCGGGAAACGCTCGTCGATGTATTCATTGATGATGTTTGACTCGTACAGCACAAGCTCGCGCTCGACCAGAATCGGTACCTGACCATACGGATTCATGGTCGAGATATCTTCTGGCTTGTTGAACAGGTCGACGTCGCGAATCTCGAAATCCATGCCCTTCTCGAAGAGCACTAGGCGGCAACGTTGCGAGAACGGGCAGGTTGTGCCCGAGTAAAGAACCATCATGATTACTGTTCCTTGAAACAAAAGGGTGAGACGGCAACCGCCTCACCCTGCGTTGGGATACTCCGCACTATCCGCCACTGAATATTTCGATCAGCGGTCGCGGCGGGACGCGCGGAACTGCTTACTTGACCTCTCTCCAGAACGACGCATTCAATCGCCAGGTCAGCAGTACCAGCAAGGCCAGTAGCAGCAATACCCAGAAACCGATTGCCTGCCGTTTTGACTTAACCGGCTCAGACATCCAATCCATGAACGCAACCAGATCGCCGATTTGAGAATCGAACTCGTACTGGCTCAACTTGCCCGGAGTAACTTGTTGGAAACCGGCGAACCGGTGAACAGTTTTACCCGCTTCATGCGGGTCTTTTTCTTCGACAAATTTGGCCTTGCGCACGCCTTGCAGCTCCCAGAGCACGTGCGGCATACCGACGTTCGGATAAACCAGGTTGTTCCAACCAGTCGCGCGGCTATCGTCCTGATAATAGGTACGCAAGTAGGTGTAAACGTAGTCAGCACCGGAGCCCTCTGAAGACGACTTCGCGCGAACTAGTACCGAAAGATCTGGTGGCACGGCGCCGAACCAAGCCTTGGCATCCTTCTCGTTCATCGCGGTCTTCATCAGGTCGCCGACTTTATCGCTAGTGAACAGCAGATTCTCGCGGATTTGCTGTTCCGACAGGCCGATATCGCGCAAACGGTTGTAACGAACCAGCGATGCCGCATGGCAGTTCAGGCAATAGTTGACGAACAATCGAGCACCGTTCTGCAAAGCAGGCAGTTGACGCGAGCGGTCCGGCGCGTGATCGAGAGGGAAGCCGCCTTCTGAAGCTTGCGATAGCAAAGGAAGCAACGCCAGCACGATGAGCAATTTCTTCATGAGTTTCATTGTTTTTCCTTTACGGCTCAGTGCGGCTTGAAGTTCACGCGGGTAGGCACTGGTTTAAATTCGCCCATCTTGCTCCACCAAGGCATCAGCATGAAGAAGCCAAAGTAGATCACGGTACAGATCTGGGCCATCAGCGTACGGCCAGCAGTTGGCGCTTGAACACCCAGGTAGCCCAAAATCAGGAAAGAAATCCCGAACACGATGTAGACCCACTTGTGCCAATCAGGGCGATACCGAATCGACTTGGCCGGTGAATGATCAATCCATGGCATGAGCGCGATAATCAGCACCGACACACCCATCAGCACAACACCCCAGAATTTTGCGTCGAATACCAGCATCAATATGGCAGTCACCACGGCAATGCCCATCGCCGCCTGTTTCTGGCGCGATGGCAATTGGGTTTTCAATGCGATCAGGGCACCATACGCCAGCACGCCGATGATCAATGCGTACATGAACTGAGACGTCGTAGCACGCAGAATCGAATAAAACGGTGTGAAGTACCAAACCGGCGCGATGTGCGCAGGGGTTTTCAGCGGATCTGCTGGAATGAAGTTGTTGTACTCAAGGAAGTAGCCGCCAAACTCAGGTGCATAAAATACGACTGCACTGAAAATGAAGAGGAAACAGGAAACACCAAAAATATCCTTGGTGGTGTAATAAGGGTGCGATGGAATGGTATCGACACCATGACCATCGGGGCCGAGGTTTTCCTTGACCTCGACACCGTCAGGATTATTCGAGCCAACTTCGTGCAATGCGATCAGATGCGCCACAACCAAGCCGAGCAGCACCAAGGGGATCGCGATTACATGAAAAGCAAAGAAGCGGTTCAGCGTAGCGTCTGACACAACATAATCGCCACGAATCCACAGCGACAGATCAGGGCCGATGAACGGGATGGCACCAAACAGGTTGACGATCACCTGAGCGCCCCAATACGACATCTGGCCCCATGGCAGCAGATAGCCGAAGAAGGCCTCGGCCATCAGGCACAGGAAAATACCCACACCGAACAGCCAGATCAATTCACGTGGCTTGCGATACGAGCCGTACAACAGCGCGCGTGTCATATGCAAATACACCACGATAAAGAACGCAGATGCGCCGGTGGAATGCATGTAGCGCACCAACCAGCCCCAAGGCACTTCGCGCATGATGTACTCAACCGATGCGAAAGCAAGGTTGGCGTCCGGCTTGTAGTTCATGACCAGGAAAATCCCGGTCACAATCTGGATCACCAGCACCAATGCTGCAAGCGAGCCAAACAGGTAGAAGAAGTTGAAGTTCTTCGGAGCATAGTACTTGCCCCATTGGTCATTCCACAGCTTAGTGAGCGGGAAGCGATCATCGACCCAGGACAGTGCCTTTTGCGCGACCGGCGCGTCAGCCGGCAATTTGGTTTCATGGAACGCCATTTTAGGCCTCGCCTTTCTCGTCTTTGCCGATCACGATGCGGGAATCACCGGTATACATGTGACGTGGAACCTGCAAGTTATCAGGGGCTGGTTTGTTCTTGAACACTCGCCCGGCAAGATCAAACGTCGAACCGTGGCAAGGGCACAAGAACCCGCCTTGCCAATCGCTCGTTAGCGATGGCTGCGCACCGGCATCAAGCTTCGGCGATGGCGAGCAGCCCAGATGACTGCAGATGCCGACAGCGACCAAAAACTCGGGCTTGATCGAGCGGTGCTCATTGCGCGCATACTCGGGCGTTAAATCGTCGGCGTTACGCTCTGATTTCGGATCAGCAAGGTCGCCGCCGGTTTTTTGCAAAGAAGCCACCATTTCCGGTGTGCGACGCAAAACCCAAACTGGCTTACCGCGCCATTCAACCGTTTTCATCTCGCCCGGCTTCAAATCAGCCACGTCAACCTCGACTGGCGCTCCAGCCGCTTTCGCACGCTCAGATGGCTCGAATGTGGCCACGAAAGCACCAGCACCCGCTACGCCAGCAATGCCTCCCGCCGCAGCGGTCGCAACCAAAAGGCCGCGCCGGCTCGAGTCGACTTGATTCTCGTCACTCATGACAACCCCAATCAAAGAAATTGCAAATCAAAATGCTTCAAATTCGTCGTGAAATTCAACGCGGCCTTTACTCACCGCAGAGAATCCATCGCATTAAAGGCACTAGACAGCCGATCTGGCGTCCAAGGGAACTCCCAGCAACCTTCCATTATATCGGAGCCGAGAATGAACCGTAAGGAACGCTACTCGCATTGAGAGCACCCACACATAATTGCTACTCCGATAACTTCATCCAGTGTGCCCTCGGCTCAAGCGATCGAGCGAGAGAAGCAATTGCCTGACTTGTCGAATTAGCAAATGAACTAGTCTGACCCTGCCAAGGCAATTGGTCTGAATAGGTCAGGTCCGTCGGGGTTGAAATGGGATTAAACCGAGTCGCTGCGCTTCAATAATCGCCTCGGTGCGCGAGTGAACGCCCAACTTGGCGTAAATGTTTTTGATGTGGGTTTGCACCGTACCAATGGATAAACCGAGCGCTTCAGCCACCTTCGCATAGCTACCCCCGCGCGAGATGGAATCCAGAATAGAGAACTCTCGCCGCGTCAACAAAGCCGATTCGGCCTCGTTTGGGCCAACTTCATCACCGACATCACCGCGCATACGGGTCAATACCTTACGCGCGATCATTGGGCTGATCGGTGAGCCGCCCGCACGCAGATCCACAATCGCGTCCAGAATGTTCAATTGCACCGACTCTTTCAGAACATATCCGGCGGCCCCCGCCTTGATGCAAGCAAGTATCTGCTCCTCTTCGCTCGACATGGTGATGACCAGAATATCTGCGCGCGGCCTGAGATGGCGACAATCCCGAATCACGGTGACACCTGATCCGTCGGGCAATCCAAGGTCGGTCAGCAATAAATCGATAGGACACTGCGCCAGATACTCTCGTGCCTCACGCACGGTACCAACGGCAGAACAAAGAATAAGAGACGGCTCACGCTCAATGGCGCGGCAGAGCAGACGTCGTGTCACGGGATCATCTTCGACGACCATCACTCTGCACGGCCTTGGCAAGCCAAACGCTGACATGTTGAATACTTGGGACAATTGAACAAACGCTTTCTCGGTGGAGATTGCAAGCGCCGAGTTCCGAACACACAAACTAACAAATTTTCACACCGGGTTCGCGATATCAATAAACTGATGATCAATGCCAAAGCGACTCGACAGATAGTCACCGAGCGCCTGCACACCATAACGCTCAGTGGCATGATGGCCACATGCGAGGTAAGCAACGCCCGACTCGCGCGCAAGATGCACCGTTTGCTCTGAAATCTCTCCGCTCAGATAAACGCTCGCACCGGCATCAATCGCCTGCTCGAAAGCATTTTGTGCAGCGCCTGTGCACCAGGCCACCCGAGTAACCCGCTGCGCAGGATCACCAATCAGTTGCGGCTGCCGCCCCAACACACGCTGCACCACCTCCACCAATTCAGCGACGGTTTGGGCAGCGCAGTTGCCATACCAACCCAAATCTTGCTCGCCGAAGCGACCCGCAGCCTCGAAGCCGAGACGCGCGCCCAGTTGCGCATTGTTGCCGAGTGCCGGGTGAGCATCCAGCGGCAGGTGAAAGGCATAGAGATTTAATTCATGATCAAGCAAGCGCTTTAGCCTAAGACGTCGATTGCCAACCACCCGTGGGTCCTCACCACGCCAAAAATAACCATGGTGTACCAGAACCGCGTCTGCGTTGACCTCAATCGCTGCGTCCAACAATGCGAGGCTGGCGGTAACGCCTGTCACCAGACGGCGAATATGTGACTTGCCCTCAACTTGCAATCCATTTGGGCAGTAGTCGCGAAACCGGTTAATATCCAGCGTCTCAGCGAGATGCTTCGTTAGCGATTCCCGTTCCAAGCCTCGTTCGCTCGTATCCATTATTTTCTGATCTGTCATGCGTCGTCTGTGGTTGTTGTTCGCGCAAACTGTCACCGTCGCGCTCGCGCTATGGTTCATTGTAGCGACCTTGAAACCGGAGTGGCTTGGTCGCTCGTCAGGTGGTGGACGACTGATCTCGACGACCATTGCGGTGCGCGAGGCTGACGGCTCTGGCACGACACTGCAGAATACCTACCGCGCCGCCTCGCAACGGGCGATGCCGACGGTGGTCAATATCTACACCACCAAGGCCGGAAGACAATCGCCTCATCCGTTCGACAACGATCCCTTCTTTCGTCGCTTCTTCGGTGACAACCTCGGCGCACCCGATGAGCGACAGTTCAGCCTCGGCTCTGGCGTCATCATCAGCCCAGATGGCTACATCCTCACCAACAACCATGTGATCGAATCTGCGGAGGAGATCGAAATTGCGCTGGCGGATGGTCGCAAGGTCAAAGGCAAATTGGTCGGCACCGACCCGGAGACTGACCTCGCCGTCGTCAAGGTCGACTTGAATAATCTACCCGCAATCACCCTCGCAAAACTCGACAACACTAAAGTCGGCGATGTGGTGCTGGCAATTGGTAATCCATTCGGGGTGGGTCAAACCGTGACCATGGGGATTGTGTCTGCGCTCGGCCGCAATCATCTTGGCATCAACACCTTCGAAAACTTCATTCAGACAGATGCCGCAATCAACCCAGGCAACTCCGGTGGCGCACTGATCGATACCGACGGCCATCTGCTGGGCATTAATACCGCGATCTACTCACGCAGCGGCGGTTCGCTCGGGATCGGATTCGCGATTCCGGTCACGACGGTGAAAAACGTGATGGAAGCGATCATCAAGAACGGACAGGTCGTACGTGGCTGGATCGGGGTCGAGCCACAAGACATTACGCCCGAGCTAGCCGAGAGCTTTGGCCTACAAAAAGCCTCAGGCACCATCATCGCCGGCGTACTCAGAGGCGGTCCGGCCGACAAGGCAGGCATCAAGCCAGGCGACATTTTGTTGTCGGTTGGCGAGAAGCCGGTCTCTGACACAGTGTCGATGCTGAATCTAGTCGCACAACTAACACCTGGCGAAAAGGTTGCGCTTACAGTGCTGCGCAAATCGACAAAGACCGAACTCAATGTCGTGGTCGGCAAACGACCGAAAATGAAACAACGGCCAACGCAAGAGGGCGAGTAAGGTACTCATCGCCTGCATCGGTTATGCCGTTGAAGGGTCGGTGATCAGATACGCCGTCGCAGCCACCACTACATCGTCGACTGCACAGGTTTAAATTGGCTAGATTGACGTACTGACCAGCACTGTCGCCAACCATCATGCAAGGCGTGAATCCGGAATCAGGAAGATTCGGTTGATTCTTCGGGTGCCTGCGTCGCTTTCGCAAACAGGGGCGCAAGCAATATGCCGACCTCGTACAAAAGGCACAGAGGAACCGCAAGGAACAGCTGGCTCATGATATCGGGTGGCGTCACGATCGCGGCAATCACAAATGCGCCAACAATCACATAAGACCTAATCGCCTTAAGTTTTTCGACAGAGACGATACCCATCCGCACCAGCACAATCACAACTACGGGCACCTCGAATGTCAGGCCGAACGCAAGGCACATCATGAGAACGAAATCGAGATAGTTCTCGATGTCAGGTGCAACCGAGATGGATTTCGGCGCGAAGTCACTAATGAACTTGAACACTGTGCCAAACACGAGGTAGTAGCAGAACGCCACGCCGAGGATAAACAAAATCGTCGACGAGAAAATCAGCGGCGCTACCAATCGCTTCTCGTGCATGTACAAACCAGGCGCAACGAAAGCCCATGCCTGATACAACACCCAAGGCAAGGAGATCATCAAAGCCGCCACCATGGTGATCTTCATGGGAACCATGAATGGCGTGATAACGCCCGTGGCAATCATTTTCGAACCCTCGGGCAATGCGTGCAGCATGGGCTGCGCCATGAAATCGTAGAGAACTGATGCGCCGGGCCAAACCGTGAACAAGACAATGAAGACTACGAGCACCACCGCAGAGGCGCGCACCAAGCGGGTACGCAGCTCGACCAAGTGCGAGATGAAGGTTTCCTGAATACCTGAAGGCTTTTCGTCGGACATTAGCTTAGTGGAAAAACTTCACGCTCTTGCCCGAAGCCGGGCGGTAGCGAGCAACCCGCGCTGCGCCTGACTGAACCCGGGTCTTCAGACCATGCTGTCGTTTGTACCAAAGTGGCAGCATGCTGGTGTGTGACATGCGCTTGCGCCGAAACTCACGGCGCTTGGCATCGAATTCCCACAAAGCAGGAACGCTGGGGCTGGAATTATAGGTGTCATCAAAGGATTGATGCGCTTCGTTGAGCGAATCAGATAACTCTTTACCCGCTTCATCGACCTCTTTGCGAACCTCGGACGCCTCTGAAGTAATCGTCGAGTTCAGCTTGGTTGCCGCGTCAAGGAAATTACTCTGCATTTTTTGCAGCTCTTCCATTTGCATCTCGCGGTTGACCTCAGCCTTGACATTATTGATGTAGCGCTGCGCGCGACCAAACAAGGTACCCGCCATGCGAGCGACAGCCGGCAGTTTCTCCGGACCGATCACAACGAGAGCGACCGCACCGATGAGGGCGATTTTGGAGAGACCGAGGTCAATCATGACGGGCGAGGAACCAGGCAGGCGCGGCGAGCAGAATCAGCTCGCCGGGATAGGCAGGATCAGCTCTTGGCTTTTTCCTTGGCTTCGACATCGATAGTGGACTTGTCGGCAACCTGCTGCGCAGGCGCGCCCGGTTCTTCAGAACCCTTCACACCATCTTTGAAACCCTTGACCGCCTTACCCAAATCACCACCAATGTTGCCCAGCTTCTTAGTGCCGAACACCAACATCACGATGACCAGTACGATGACCCAGTGCCAAATACTGAATGAACCCATTGCAATCTCCTAGCGGCTTTAAAGCCGTCAACTTCTGTTTACACCGAATCAGCGCTGTCCAGACCAAGGGCGAGGACCGCCCATCAGGTGAAGGTGTAAATGGTACACCTCCTGACCGCCGTCAGGACCGGTGTTGATCAGGGTTTTAAAGCCCCCTGTCGGACCGTCTGCGCCGTTTTCGTACCCACCGCCATGTTCCTGTGCCAGTTTAGGGGCGATGCGCAGCATTTTACCCAACAACGCCTGATGACGATCATCGCTATCCGCCAAAGTCGCAATATGCTCTCGGGGCACCATTAGCAAGTGCATGGGTGCGGCGGGATTGATATCGTGAAACACAATCAAATCCTCGTCCTCGAATACCTTTTTCGAGGGAATCGTACCAGCAACAATCTTGCAGAAAATACAGTTATCCAAAATGTCTCTCCGATATTACGCAGCCATGGATTGAATGATGCGTTGTGCGCCGCTGCCCAACCACGAATGATGGGCTTATTTGCCTGCCTCGTCTTGCTCGCGATTTTGCAGCTTGCGGTTAGCCTTTTCCTCGATACCGGAAACGCCTTCACGCCGCGCTAACTCTTCGATCACCTGCTGCGGCGAAAGGTTGAACTGCGACAGCATGATCAGCGAGTGGAACCAAAGATCCGCACACTCATACACCAGCTTGTTCGGATCGGCACCCTGACGAACATCCTTGGCTGCCATGACCGCCTCGGTCGCCTCTTCACCTATTTTTTTCAGAATCGCATCATCACCCTTGGCAAACAAGCGTGCGACGTAAGAGCTTTCGGGATCACCCCCTGCTGCAGGTTTTCTTGTCTCAATAATTTGCGCCAGGCGTTGCAGGGTATCGTTCATTTCATTTCTTGTAGATGTCATCCGGATTTTTCAAGACCGGCTCTACCTCGACCCAGCCCATTGCACCATCATTGCTCTGCAGCTCATGGAAAAAACAGCTATGTCTACCGGTATGACAGGCCATACCCCCGACCTGCTCGACCTGAAGCAGTAACACATCATCATCGCAATCGAGACGAATCTGATGCACTTTCTGGAAGTGACCGGACTCCTCGCCCTTGTGCCACAACTTGTTGCGCGATCGGCTCCAGTACACCGCTTGTCCGCACGCCACCGTGCGCGTCAGTGACTCGCGGTTCATCCAAGCCACCATCAGTATTTGATTGCTACCCTGCTCTTGTGCAATCGCGGGTATCAGACCATTTTGGTCCCACTTGATACGATCCAGCCAATCGGTCTGCGTCATCATGCAAGCCTCATCGGGATACCTTGCGAGGCCATGTAAGCTTTCGCCTCTTGCACGGTGTGTAGCCCGTAATGAAAAATACTGGCGGCCAGCACTGCATCGGCGCGACCCTGAGTAACACCATCGGCCAAATCTTGCAGACCACCCACACCACCCGAGGCAATTACGGGGATTCCCACCGCGTCCGACACAGCACGCGTCAAAGGCAGATCAAAACCATCCTGCGTGCCATCGCGATCCATGCTGGTCAGAAGGATTTCACCAGCGCCCAGCGATTCCATCTTGCGCGCCCACTCAACCGCGTCAAGGCCCGTCGCCTTGCGACCTCCATGCGTGAACACCTCCCAATGACCGCCGGGGGCACGCTTGGCATCAATCGCCACCACGATGCATTGTGATCCGTACTTGCCCGCTGCATCCGCCACTAATTGCGGGTTGGTCACTGCCGATGTGTTGATGCTGACTTTATCCGCACCCGCATTCAGCAAGCGGCGCACATCGTCGACCTGGCGCACACCGCCGCCGACTGTGAGCGGAATGAATACCTGAGAGGCCACCGCTTCAATAATATGAAGAATCAAGTCACGGTCGTCGGATGATGCGGTGATATCGAGAAAGGTAATTTCGTCAGCGCCTTGCTGGTCATAGCGGCGCGCAATCTCTACCGGATCACCGGCATCGCGCAGTTCGACGAAATTCACGCCTTTCACCACCCGCCCTGCGGTGACATCCAGGCAGGGGATGATGCGTTTTGCGAGGGTCATGTCAGTCGGTGTCTCGCTCGTCGGATAGCACGTCGGCACGCTCCTGAGCCGTGCGCAGGTCGAGCGTGCCCTCGTAAATGGAACGTCCGCAGATCACGCCCTCGATACCCTCATCTTGCACCTCGCACAAAGCCTCGACATCGGTAATGGTATGCACGCCACCAGACGCAATCACCGGGATGGTCATGCTTTGCGCCAGCTTGACGGTGGCATCGATATTCACACCTTTCATCATGCCATCGCGGCCGATATCGGTATAGACAATCGCTTCGCAGCCATAGTCTTCAAATTTTTTCGCCAAATCGATCACCTCATGGCCGGACAGCTTGCTCCAGCCATCCGTGGCGACCTTGCCATCCTTGGCATCCAGGCCGACGATGATCTGGCCAGGGAATGCACCACAGGCATCATGCAAGAAGCCGGGGTTCTTCACGGCAGCGGTACCGATAATCACGTAGGAGATTCCGTCATCCAGAAAGCGCTCGATGGTGTCGAGGTCGCGGATGCCGCCGCCGAGTTGTACCGGAATCTCTTCGATATCAAACTCTTCTGCGTATTCGCGCACCGCGGCAAGAATCGACTTGATGGCCGGCTCATTTTTCGGCTTACCGGCAAACGCGCCGTTCAGATCGACGAGATGCAGGCGCCGCGCACCCTGCTCTAGCCAGTGGCGCGCCATTTTTGCAGGGTCATCCGAGAACACAGTGGCCTGGTCCATGTCGCCTTGTTTCAGGCGCACGCAGTGGCCATCCTTGAGATCGATAGCAGGTATCAGCAGCATGACGGCAGTTAAGAGATTCGAAAGAGCTGGTTGGGTAGTCGGAGCGGGCGCCTAAGCCGACACTCATAGTCGGCACTCAGAACCTGTCTCGTTAGGTCGATGGCTAGGCGGCAACACCTCAGACAGTACAACACGGTCGGCAAGGGTGCTGCCAACGCCGCAAGCGGCCTAACGAGATAAGTTCTAAGGGTTCCAATGTACAAAATTTTTATACAACTGCAAACCAGCGGCTGCGCTTTTTTCAGGGTGGAATTGCGTAGCAA
>JACCDP011309278.1_pt1 | contig 12004 bp, 6 predicted proteins | sample 7445841 | NCBI WGS metagenome assembly JACCDP01 (sample SAMN15323441, study PRJNA562643) | freshwater metagenome | isolation source: river surface water | place: USA:Blue River Watershed | collected 2017-08-17
GTTGCTGATAAAACAGAAGACCCTGTTGCTGGACTAGTGGCAGGAAGAGTATAAGTAGTATTGCCAGATGCAGAACTTACAAATGATGTGTAGTTTGCACCATTAAATAACTGCAATCTACCACCCAAACTTAGTGATAAACCAATACCAACTCCACCTGAAACAACTAATGAGCCTGTTGAGGAAGATGTTGAATTCACTCCATTAGTAAGAGCAATTCCTGGCAATGTCATAAGTCCAGAAAATGGATTTATCACAAAAGAGTTTATTGTTGATAAACCTAATCCTGAACCGTTGTCAGTATTTACAGCGGTTATAAAAAATGATTGATTAAGATTTGTAGGTGACACTGCAACTGAGGATGCTGCAGACGGTGGAACAGGTTGCCAAGATGGCGCAGTTGATAAACCATTAGATGTTAAGACATAGTTTATAGGACCAGAGGGCAATTTTCCAACAGAATTAGCAGTTGAAGCAAATAATATATCTCCAACTGTATACGAAGTAAAACCTGTTCCGCCATAAGTTGTTCCTAAAGCTCCAGAAACTTGGGTGGTTAAGTCTAAGGAATTGTATGACACCCAAGATGTGCCATTCCATCTCCAAACGTATCCGTTTTCTGTATACAAGGTTCCTACTGTAGGAGAGCCTGGAAAATTTAACTTTGCCATTTAACTTTTCACCACCTAATAACCTAAAGCTGTTTTCAAAATTGATGTGTAATTGTTAACTACGCTTACCAACTGCCCGTGAGTAACTGCTACACCAGATGCTCTGCTAAGCAACGAATAAATTGCCACAACATTCTTTACATTTGCTCCAGAGGTATACATCCAACATCCTGCAAAATCTGTATTCGATGGATAACTGAATGTGCTAATACCACCAAAAACTGTTGACCAATTAGTATGTCCTAACAAAAGAAATAAACTGCAAATTGAAGGATCGCCTGCTCCAGAAATTTGCCTGTACCACGCATATGTCGTAAATCCGTTTATAATACTTCCATTATAAACATATGAAGAACCTATAGAACCACTTGCTCCGTCTGCTCCAGCATTGCCACCAACCTGCCAACCTATGCCTTGTCCTGTCCCACTTCTCGTCCCAATCACTGTAAGTGGGTGAGCTAAAGTAGTAACTGCAGCTCCAGTAATTTGTTGTGAGTATCCAATTGATGCAAAATAAAAATCTGTATCTGTAATTGAACTTCCAGTAGCTGAATACATAACAGAAAAAGGGAATGAAGATCTGCCTCCAACATTAGCGGTATATGCAACTCCAGACCTTAACCAAGGAGTGGTCCAGTTTCCAGTGTCGTACATATCATTACCACCGTCAGTAATAAAGAATGAATCTCCGTCCAGATTATAAGGATAAAAATTTAAATTCTTCAACTGATCTCTATTGGTTCTCAACGCTGAAATCATAGTATTAATTTGAAGGTAAGGAGTATCCAATCTTCTTGAACCGTGAAGTCCTGCTCTTGCAAATCCAAAAGGCATTATGAATACCCTGTCGTTAGTGCAGCAAGATAAGTTGAACCTGTATAGAACATATTGATTACATCAATTGCATTTGCTGATGTACTAATAGTTTTATTGCCTGCAGCATATTTTATATTTGTGTTAGAAGTCATACCCCATCCGCCGACAGCGTCTTGAGAAATGACTAATGTCAAGCTTGCACCTGAAGGCATATTTGTTGGCAATCCTAGCCAACAATTTCCCGTAATCGTGTAGGTTTGAACACTTCCATTATTCCAGTTTGCAAATATTGTTGCACCAGCGCCAACATTTCCACCTGAATAAACTTTTTCGATAAATCCTGAATCTGTTCTTATGCTATTACCAAAAACAGTTCCACCGACTCCTACACTTCCAGTTACAACTAAAGCACCAGTTGATGTACTTGTAGAACCAGAATTATGAGTTATTGTGACTCTTGAAATTGATGTATCGTTAGTAAATGAAGCATCTCCAACTACCGTATGGCCAGATGCAGCATAATAAGCCATTTGGTAAATAGTACCAGCGCCTAAAGTAGGCAAAGTTAGATACTGACCACTGCCCCATCTTTGAGATGCATCAACCCATTGCCCTTCATTTTGCCCGTCATCATAATAAATTTTAAGATTACCCTCTTCGTCGTGCCACAAAAGATCGCCTTGTAATGCACCTACAGGATAAGAAGATGTAATAGCTACTGCACTTCTAAGTTTTACATTATTGCTTTCATAGGTTATTGAAATACCAGTCCCAATCAATCCTAAAGTATTTCCTAAACCTACTGTCGTACTACCAAACCCAATAAAAGTGGTCTGCAAACTGGCTGTTGGAATTAGCCCCCAAGTAACACCTGTTCCTTGGGAAGAGTCAGCAAGTAATGCATAATTATTTGCACCTATTGGCAATCTTAATAAAGTAGATCCAGTACCAACTAAAATATCACCAGTGGTATATGTAGAGTACCCCGTACCTCCAGAACTTTGCCCAATTGCAACTTGTGATACCAGTCCGTTGGTAAATGTCTTAAGACCAGCAAAAGATTGTGCTAAAGTTGAAACTAAACCTGTTGAAGCAGTCCCTGCTATTGGGATATTAAAAGTGTGTATTGAACCCGAAGAAGATATAGTGAAACCAGCCCCAGACGTACCTACAGCAAATGTTTGAGTAGTTGGAGTGAGTCCATTTAATGTCACGACTGGCAGAGGATTCCAGCTCATTACTCCAGCAGATGTGGATACTAAATAGGATGTGCCTGTTGCTGGCGAAGTAGCAGGTAATGTATAAACTGTATTTGCTGTGGCAGATGAAACAAAAGATGTGAAATTTGCAGCGTTAAATAACTGCAATCTTCCTCCGATGCTTATAGATTGTCCTATACCAACACTGCCAACTACAGTCAATGCGCCTGTCGATGTACTTCCAGAAGCTGTTGTTGATGTGACTGCAATTCCAGATGCAGAAAGTATATCGGTCGATGGATTATAAACTAAAGCTGGTTCAGTAGATAATGCTACTCCACTACCTGTAATTGTTGGGCTAAATATAATGTAATGTGTTGCATTTGTGGTAGCAGAATTGACATTTATGTTTTGAGCAGTAATAGCTGATCCGCTAGTAACAGCAGCTGCCCACTTCACACCACCAGGAACTGTGTTATCAGCTGTCAATACAAAATTATTGGAACCTAAAGGTACTTTTATTAATGTGGCACCAGCACCAGCTAAAATATCTCCAGTACTGTATGTTGAAAAACCTGTCCCGCCATAAAATGATGTAATGGCAGTAGCTGCCCACGTACCAGAGGTAATTATGCCTGCTGTTTGTATTGATGAAAATATAACACCAGTATTTAAACTTGTGCTGGACAGAACTTCAACATTGTTTATTTTATAAACATTTCCAGATGCAATATTGAAACTTTCTGATGATGACCAGCCTACTCCAGAATACCAATTTATTGATTTGTCAGTTGCGCCCTTAAGTGTTATTCCTCCTCCTTGAGCAGTTAAGTCAGATGGCGAACCAACAGTTCCCATTTCAATATTTTTATCAGAGACAGTAAGAGTTGTTGAATTGATGGTTGTAAATGTGCCTTGAACATTCAGGTCTCCTTGAATGTTCAAGGAGCCTCCGATGCCTACACCCCCAGTAACTACTAATGCACCAGAAGTGTAAGAGCTAGAAGCTGTACTATCTGTAATATTTACAACATTTGTAAATGTCTTGATACCAGCAAAATTCTGCGATTGAGTTGAAACTAAACCAGTAGAAGCAGAGCCAGCGATGGGGATATTTAAAGTATGAGTGCTTCCTGAAGATGAAAAGGACGGAACATTACCAGTGTATCCAAAAGAAAAATATTGGATTGTGTCTGTCAAGCCATTAAGAGTTGTTATTCCTGTTGATGCCGTAGGTGACCAAGTTAAGCCTGTAGCAGAACTAGAAGATGCAGTTAAGACTAAGTTGTTAGAACCAACAGACAATTTTATGAAAGTGTTGCCTGCACCTACTAAAATATCACCTTTTGTGTAAGAATTATATCCAGTTCCACCATAAAGCCCAGTAACTAATGAACCAGCCCAAGTTCCTGAAGTTATAACACTATTATTTAAAACTACTCCAGATATAGAGTTTGCATATGATGAAGACGTGAAAAGAGTTTGCCCTATTCCAACACCACCTAAAACAGTGAGTGCTCCAGATGACGAACTTGTAGATGCAGTTGTATTTGTAATAGAAAGACCATTTACGAATACTGCACTTGTACTTTTGGGAAATAAATATTTTGAATTCCAGTTTCCGGTAGGAAAACCTGAGTTATCATATACACCAAAGTCTACAAGTGTAGTACCTGCGTTTGTATCACCGACAATTCTCAGAGAAGCATTTAATGCATCTAATGACAATCCAGAGTTTAATGTGCTCCAAGTTGTAAGAATTTGTCCACCATTTCCAACACCAGAAATTGATATTGCAGAATTACCATTTCCAACAAATGTTATATTACTGAAAGATAATTTTGTTGTGATAGGATTGTAACTTACATCAGAGTTTGTAACTAACGTGCCAGCTGAAGGATACGTTGCTAAACTGTATTGTAAGCCATAATCAACAGTACCAGAACCTGAACCTCCTCCAGCTGAAGCAACCATAGGGACCCAAGTCATTTGTCCAGTAGTATCGGATTGTAAAACTGAAGTACCTATAGAAGGGTATTGACTTGGAAGTGTGTATATTGTGTCTGAAGATGCAGAAGACTTAAGGGCAGTATAATTTGAACCATTTTGCAATAAAAGACTACCACTCAAAGAAAGAGTTCTGCCAATACTAGCTCCTCCTTTAATAATAACAGCACCAGAGTTAAGAGCTCCATCACTTGTACTTACAACATACAAAGAATTTGCACTGATACCAATCCCTGGTCCTATTTTAAAGTCAATTTTATTTGCCATTTTATGCCCTAATTGCCAAGCAACTTATGTTATAAGTTGTGTTACTCAAAGTTGGTGTGACTAAAAGTCTAAAGTTTCCTCCACTTAAATCTGCATCGAATGTGCTTGCAATACCTGCTGTGTCAACTGAAGCAAATTGAGTAATGAAAGCAGAGCTGCCATTATGAATTGCTACAATTTCATCAATTTGGTAACTAGAAGGGCTTGAAGTTTGAACCCAAATTTTAGCACTTCTGTAAGATGAAGAAGAAAATGTAAATGCTACTTGATTAGCTGTAGTTGATGAAGCCGTAAAAATGCCTGCTTGTAATGAGTTAAAGTTTGAAATATTAAAGGAATTAGCATAAATATCTCCGCTTACTCCAAGTCCACCATTTATTACTAAAGCACCAGATGTTGTACTTGTTGAATTAGTAGTATTTGTGATATTAATTTGCTGTGTTAAGTCAACTCCACTACCTAAATTAATTTCAGTCCATTGAGAAGATGTACCGTCCGCATAATAAATTAATAATCCGCCATCTAGTGAGTTGTACCAAAGGTCAGCTGATTTAGGAGAGGCAGGTGCAGTATCAGATACTGTGACTGCACTTACAGAAGTCCATCCTAATCCTGATGGCCTTGAAGCATCTGCTCCTAGTACATATCCATCAGTGCCTGCTGGAAGCTTTATGAATGTCCCGCCAGCTCCAACTAAAAGATCACCCTTAGTATATGTTGTGTATCCTGTACCTCCATATGATGCCGGAATGATGCCTTTAGGACCAACATATCTATAACCAACGATTCTGAATGGTCCAATAGCAGAAACACCTGTACCATATGATGTTACATTGTTATTGAATATTAAAATTCCAGTTTGGTAGTCAAAAAGCCAGTTTGATGAATCTGATTTTGTAATTAAGTTACTGTCTTTGTCGTAAACTTTAATTTCATATCCAGCGCCTGCAACTGTACCGAATCCATCATATTTATCAGAAATCCAATCGCCTAATCTTTGTCCTTCCGATAAAGCACTTCCATCATTAGCAGCGGTAGTATTTCCATATCCAGTAGTTGCAAACCATGTTAAGTTGTTTGGGACAGAAGTGTCAACTACTAATGTTTGACCAATAGCTCCAGTGTAATATAAAACATCTGTTGAAGCTCCTGGTGGTGTCCCTGGTATGAGGCCTGTTTTGACATCAGGCAAGTAAAGTTCAAGTGTTGAGGCGCCTTTTTCTTCTGGCAAACCTTTACCAGTGCTTGTAGTAACTCTTTTGTTAGAAAGCTTTTTAAAACTTGTATCTGTTTGTGTCCAGGGCATTTTATGAACTCGTTACGCTTGTAATACTGTAAGTATTATTTCTGAAAATAAAAATTGCTCTATATCTTCCAGAGTTTCCAGCACCACTTACACCTGTGCTATAGACACCAAAAGACCAAGATATTCCGCTTCCTGAAGTTGCAACTTTTGCAGATATTGCTTGATTTCTCGCAGAACCATCATTTGCATTAGATCCTTGAAGTACTCCCAAATCAAAATATTTATTATCACCCTCAAGATATAAAAGAAGATTTACACTGCCGGAACCATACGCTGAAATATTTGATGCTGTAAATCCGCCTAATGACAGTTGACCAGTGCTTGCTGATGTTTTGTAAAAATATCTCTGATATTCTTGATCGCCTGTAAATGAGTGAGAACCACCCCATTCAGTGTCATAATCCGCAGCAGTTGGGTATTGCAAAGTCCCAGATCTTACTTGAGCATTTCCATTTGCTAAATCAATTGTAGATGTAAATCCTATGCCAGTATCTATCACAAGTCTTCTTGCCTCATCTTGGAATCCTTCGTAAGTATCTGTGGATACAGTTCCATAAGTGTTTATAGCTCTTGCAATTGTCGCTTGACTCGAACCTGTGCTTCCGTGAGCTTTATATAATGTAACTGTGAGATACTTATTGAAAGATGAAGCACTAGCTGAATTCAAACTTACTCTAACATGATTTGATCCTGATTTATCTAGTTCATCAGAATATAGAGGAGGACTTGCAGGCAATCCAGTTGTTGTTACTAATCCTGTAGCAGAAATTGCATATACTTGAGTGACATTGTAGCAGGAACTATATATGCCAGCAGCTCCCTTGAAATATACACTAAAGCCTGTTCCAGTTGTGTAATAGCCAATGCCAGAAAGCCATTTAAGAGTTTGGCTATAAGTTGATGCAGTAGCTGCTTGAGAAAAACTTGGTGATTTGCCACTTGACCAAGCGTCATACCAAATATTATATGTATCTGTAGACTGTGATTCTGTAGTATGAGATATAGATAGTCCTTGATACCCAGCATGAGAAGGAGTGTATGTGCTTATCCTCGCATTGGCTTTTGTCCAAATACTATTGTAAACATCTAAAGCTGTCAAAACTAAATTATTGTTTGTAGTATTTACAGCATAATTTACAGTCATATCTATTTGACCATATGTTGCACCTGAAGCAGCCAAATAGTTTTCTATGTTGAATTTTAAGATACCGTATGTTGATGTTGTAAGGGTTCCAGCGTAAAATCTTGTTGATGTATTTGCAGTATTTAAGGTGTGGCTTCCAGATATAAAATATCTAGTAATCGTATCTCCGGTTCCAAACCCTGCTTGATACCATTGAGTGCCCAATCCACCAGCAATTTTTACCGTATAGTAGCTAGGCACTGATGAAGCTTGCAAGCTTGTTCCTGTAAGTGTACTTGGTTTTGCAGGAGCTATTAAAGCAAGAAGTTCATTTACATCATCAAAAGCATTTGAGATTGTAGTGGATGATGTCCATTCATTGAAAAAACCATCAGTATATAATCCGTCAGTTGGTGTCCCAATGACTGTAGTACCAGCTGAAGCTGCTGCTTTCCAAGTTAGACCTGTGGATGAAGTACTATCAGCTGTCAGGATATAATTGTCACTTCCTACAGCAAATTTTGAAAGTGTATTGCCAGTCCCGACTAATATATCACCAGTTGTATATGTACTTTGTCCTGTCCCTCCATAAAAAGAAGTAATTGGAGTACCAGCCCATATTCCAGAAGTGATTACTGCGTTATTAAATACTACACCAGAAATGCTAGATGCTGAATTTACAAATAAGCTTCCACCTATTCCAACACCTCCACTTGCAGTAAATGAACCTGTAGAAGTGGAGGTACTTGAAGTTGAATCGGTGACGCTTAATGCAGATGTAAATGTTTTTGCACCAGCAAAACTTTGTGCTAGTGTCGATACTAAACCTGTTGCACCTGTGCCTGCTATTGGAATATTAAAAGTGTGTGTTGAACCAGAAGAAGATATATTAAAACCAGTTCCGCTTGTTCCAGTAGCGAGATATTGTAAGCCTGCATTTAGGCCATTTAAAGTTGTTAATCCTGTTGCAGAAGTTGGTTTCCAAGATACTAAAAATGGCGCAGTATTATCAACTGTTAAGACATATCCATCTGAACCAATAGGGAATGCAAACATCGAAGTGCCTGCACCAACAAGCAGATCGCCTAAGTTATAAGATGTATTGCCAGTACCACCACTCGGCACACCAAGAACATAAAATGTTTTCCAGCTTGTGCCATCATATCGCCAAGATTTACCATTAGAAGTAAATATTTGATTTAATATTGGTGATGATGGGAAATTAAGTGCTGCCATTATTTATTCACAAAAAGGGAAAGTCTATTAAAATATTCTACGTTTTTCATATAAAGTATTTCTTTATGAGTATGCCAAATCCAAATCGCAAAGATAACTAGTGCCATCGTAATAAATTTTAATCATATCTATGGCGTTTGCAGATGTTGAAAGTGTTTTATTGCCACCCTTAAACTTCAAGGATGCATTTGGTGTCATTAGTTGATTGCCTGAAGCATTTTGTCTAATAACTAATTTTAAACTTGCTCCACTCTGCATATTTGTCGGTACATTTAAAGTTAGATTTCCATTCAAAGTCATTTTTTGTATACTTCCATTATTCCAATTGGGAGTAATAGAACCTGAGGTAGTACCATAATCATATACAGTTTCTAAATAACCATACGATGCTGTAAAATATGCTGCTGAAATAATTGTAGATGAACCTGTTGCACCTTGACTGGGTGCGTTCCCTACTTCAACCCATTGATCTGAATCTCCGTCAGTGTAATAAACACTTAATGATCCATCTTCAGAATTCCACCACAAATCTCCTAAATAAGCTGGAGTAGGCGCAGATGAAGAAACAATGGCGCTTGAAAGAAATGTCCAACCTAAACCAGCTGGCAAACTAGAGTTTGCCTTGATAACATAAGAATTATTACCAACTGGAAGCTTGAAGAAAGTATCTCCCAACCCAACAAGCAAATCACCTTTTGTAAAAGTTGAGTAACCAGTGCCACCATATTTTGCTTGCAAGGGATTATCAGGAAGATACAATGTTCCATAAATAGTTGCCCCTGCGCTAGAAACAATTCCATCTGAAAAAGTTTTTGTACCAGCTATGATTTGAGGTAAGCCAGTAATTAAGCCAGTTTTACCAGAACCAGCGATTGGAATATTGAATGTATGAGTATCACCGACTGAGCTAATATTGAAATTTGAACCAGAAGTTCCAACGTTGAAGTATTGCGTATATCCAATTAGTCCATTTATAGATGTTATTCCATAAATATTTTGTATAGGGTCAATACCACCAACAAAACTATTTACTTCCACCCATTGGCTTGAATCTCCATCATTATAATAAATATTCAAACCACCAACATCAGAATCAAACCACAAATCACCAATAGTAGCTGTGTAAGGCGGAGGATCAGTGCTGATATAAACACTATTTCCTGTTCCTCCACCTGATCCACCAGTAGCTGTAAATATTAACTGTCCGGCAGCATACGAAATCCCAATCCCCTGACCAGCTACTAAACTATGCCACTCAACATCTCCACCACAGTTTGAGACAGATAGTACTTGATTTGGAGTTCCTAATGGTAATCTTGCCCAAGCAGTGCCGTCAAAATGAAGAATATCTCCTTGGACTTCATAAGCAATTGTCAGCTTACTTGCATCAAATGTTTGGCTTGCTGCGAATGTTATAGGGTTTGAATATGTATGACTTCCTGTCCAACTAAAATTGTAAGCTTGATTTACAGAGACGCTACCGTATGATGTAATTGGATTGGAAGATAAAGAAATTCCAGTGCCAGCTGTAATGCTTGTAATTCCAGAGCCAACTGCAACCCAAGAGCTCCCATTATATAAATCTAATTTATTTGTGTCAGTGTTATAATAAACTTGACCTGCTGTGCCTGCTGCTACTCTTGTGGTTAAGTTTGCAAATCTAAGGAATTGGCTCCCCATAGAAATTGCTGCAGTTGGAGTGTTGCCTCCGTCTAAACGCAAATATCTATTGTCAGCAAATGACTGGGTAATTCCTGATGTTCCCGTTGAGGCTATTTCATTCCAAGTTGTGCCATCGTAAACTTTTAATACGTTATATGACGTATTGAAATATAAAGCACCACTTACACCAGTACCAGGATCACTAGGGCCCGAGCCAACTGCAAGACCATACTTTCCTGCATCTGGTTGAAATATAATATTAGACGGAACAATGTCCCCTGATTTTTTTATGTAAAAATCAGGAGTGACAGAAAAAGTAAATACTCCACTATTTATATTTAAAGTCAATCCAGTATCTGGATTGACCTTAAAAGATAAATCACCCCTTAAAGTATTAAGAGATGTTACTACATTAGATCTTTGGAGAGAACCAACTATTAGTCTTGGAGGTACTATATAAAAATCAGACATTTGTTAGTAAAAAAAGACAAATCATAACGTATTGACTGTAAGCAATTTTACAGTTATTAGGCGATATAAATATTATTCATTACAAGGCATCCATTATCTTTTATGAAAGGAGTATAAAGGAAGTTATCTCTGCCACATTGAAAGAAAAAAATTATAAATCGGTTTGGTTTCTAAGATGATGAAATCACTTAAGGAGTTTGTATAATGCCAACTTATCCATCTTCACTATTATTGGGAGTTGCACCAGGAACAAGATCTGTTAATAACTATACTAATAGATTTGAATTTAGATTTGATAATGAACCTACTGCAGTGTCAGCTGCAGGGTTTGCTGTTTCAGCTGGTACTGGTGATACTTTATCTTTTTCACCAGTATATTCCAACGGAGTCTTAACAGCTTCAACTGCTGGAACGATTGTAGTTGATGGAACTACATTTGCTCAAGCATCAACATCTATGACAATTCTTGTCAAAGATCAATCAAGTGCAATTCAAAATGGTATATACCAAGTTTCCTCAACTGGTGGCACAGCTACTTCTTATGTTTTAACAAGAGACACAAGATTTGACGAAGATGCTGAAGTAAAAAGAAACACAATCTTTTCAGTATCTCTCGGTACTGTAAACGCAAACACAAAATGGTATATCAGTTCAAATGAGCCTATGGTCATTGGAACTTCAAGCATTACATTTGCTTCTTTGGGCACTTCAGTTTTATATCCGAGCGCTGCAAAATATCCTACTGATGTTAATGTAGGTACAGCTGAAAGAACTAGTGCCACGATGTTTGTCGAAGATTTTAGATCAATGTTAAATACAATGCAATACGATCTTTCTGGTTTAGAAACATCATTTGCAAGTGTAAGCACTGAAGGTCTCAAATGGATGGCATCTTCCAATATTAATACATTGCAAAATGTTTACAGAAAATTCAAAAAATTAAGCCTTGAAGTTTCTAGATTGAAAGCTGATATTGACAGAATGAACACTGTCGGATTCTCTGCTACATTCCCAGGTATGGGACTTACATCTGTATATCCATCAGGAAAGAATAGATTGACTAATACAGCTGGCGGTTATTAAGAAGGAAATTTTTAGAGCGACACTAAATAGATTTAATGAAAACAAAAAATATGTTTTTTAGTTTTGTTTCTTCGAAGAAAATGATAAGGTATAAGGAGTACTAATATGCCAACATATCCATCAAGTTTATACAAAGGTACAGCAAGATCAGCCAATGGTACTA
>JACCDP010883311.1_pt1 | contig 12003 bp, 19 predicted proteins | sample 7445841 | NCBI WGS metagenome assembly JACCDP01 (sample SAMN15323441, study PRJNA562643) | freshwater metagenome | isolation source: river surface water | place: USA:Blue River Watershed | collected 2017-08-17
AGTTCCTTACACGCTGCCGCCAAGTTAGTTTCTGTTTCACTTTTCTCGCCTTTCTAACTCTGTTGGAGCCTATGGTTGTTGCTCCAGTAATATAGGGTCCACTCATATATTATAACACCTCGTCATTCTTATAGCAAGTCCAATCTGTGAAAGCTGATCGGTCCATTAGTTTGTGCAGGCTGTGCGACCATACACCGGGGTTAGTTGCCTTAAAATCTTTGTCATCGATTTTAAGCATTGTATTATAATTCCATAGTTTTATGTAAGGAATTGGAACTCGGATCTGCGGAATGAAATTATCATGCTCGTTTAGACCACCGTCATTAAACTCTTCTACAGCACTTAGCGGAATGTCTAGGCTACAGAGATAATCACGTTCTAGAAAACAGGTGATCATATCTTCCCACAATTTCCATTCTGCATAGTCATTGTATTTAGGTTTGAAACTGTGGTTAGCACCAAAGAAGATATGTCGGATATCATCTTTGAGATGTGTTTCGATCTCGGCAGGATTTTTAACCCCTACCACAAATAGAGTTTTCATACCATAAGCAGGAGTATGTTCTACTTCTGTTCCTGTGAAGAATACGATATCTTCACGGACGCCTTCTTTATAATCTCTTTGCATTACCAGGTGCTTACGTCTGTGATATCAACGGTAGTATCGATGTCCTTGTCGCTATCGTTGAAAAGATTAAATTTGACAACAACGGTAGGACCGATTCCGCTGCTGCGATCTTCTTCGAGGGTGAACCACTCTACTTCTTTAAAGTGTTCGGTCATCGTAGCGAGCTTTTCGATCTGTTTACGATTGAGAACAAACGTGTTAGATGCCATTTTTATACCTGGGTGTGTTGCTGTCGATGCTTTAGTATAGCAATTTCGTCTTTTAAATGCAACCTTTGTTTTTTCAATTCTTCGAGTTTTAGGTCTTCAAACAGCCCATTTTTTTCCAAATTATCTATCTGTTTGTTCAAAGCGCGATGCGCTTCTTCCAAATGTTTGATTCGGTTCTCGTACATAACGACTCCTTATTCGGCTTTGAGGTTGTCTAATGTTTCATCTTCTCGATCATCTGTCCACGCAGATTCATCTTCGCTTTCTTCATAGAATAAGTTGTGTGCAATATTAGTAACACCGCCACGAAGTCTTGCACCTTCGAGATTCTGCAAGAATCCAAGACGTTCGGCATCGGCGATCATTTCAAATGCTTGTTCTTTGGTCTTGAGCGCAAACAACTCTTCAACAAAATTGTTAAAGTAAAGAATATTGCGTGGAACCCATTCTGAACGCTCGTCGCTCTTGTCAGCATCTTTGACCTTGCGCCATTGTCTCCAATTAGGTTTGATTCGAGCAGTTTCGATATCAGCAAGATTATTAGCACGTTGAACGGCACGGATGTGACATTCTACGTTATGGCCCATCATTAGGGCATAGGCAAAACTATCCCAAGATGTTTTTCCTTCTTTGCCAATCTTGTTTAACATTCCCGGGGCATAGTGGCATATATCAGCGATAGACAAGCGTCGTCCAAAGTCGCTTTCGAACGGGAAAGGAATATCGTGCCGTCCGGCAAGCACCTTATTATCTGGGGCCTTGTCCATGATAACTGAGAATCGTTTAGAGGTGTGTTGGGCATTAGTATACACAAGTCCGTGGGCGGTTGCAATAAAGGGCGAGGCGCAGTCAAACGATATCGTGAAGTTTTCATTTACATGTTTCCTTATTTGTCGCTGGATACTAGTTAGGTAACAACTCCAGTCTAACTGTGCGGTACCTAAGAAGTGCATCCAATCTTTGCCTTCTAGCATACCGTCAAAACGCATAGTGATCAGCCTGCGTAGTGTAATAGGCATCTTGCACATGTTAGCACCGCCCATTGCCCACCCTTCTGCAGCCTTATCACCGTACACGGCAGGATCGCTAAATTCTTTCACTCCCTGATACCACGCTTCGGCATTTTCCCAGTTTGATCCCTGCAGAACGTTTAAGAACTTAGTTTGACCTAATCTATTTTCGATAAAATATTTGTTATTGAATTTTGTCTTTTCTAGACAGTCTTCAAATGTTTTTAATCCGGTTTTAGGACTATGGATGTGATCGCAAGCCCAGGTCGGAACGTCCAGCATCATCGACCAATCTGCTGTGAGCTCCAGCCACTCGAGGATTTTTTGTCTTACTTTGTTAGCTTCGGCGCCTTCAAAGTTCTGCCAATCAAACTTGATAACACCTTTACCAATCTGATATCCTCCGGAATCGCCTAGAATCATCGTTTTTGAACGATCTCGATCTTGAATCATTGATTCTTGTACAAGGCTTTTTTGTAGATCTAACTGTGCATGACCTGCTGAATACAGAGCATATTTGTAATAAAAATAGCCCTGTTCGGGATTGAGAAAGTTCATTCCTTCTACGCCTTGATCAAAACCTTTAGGAATACGATCTTTAGGAATGAATTCTTCTAATCTTTGTTTAGCGACATAGGTACTGTAGAAACTACTGATAGCAGGTAGGTATACTGCATAGTCCTTTTGCAACGGTGTTAAATCAACTGGTGGTTTCATCTGTTAGTGTTCTCTCTTGTATATTCCAAAAATGTTCGGTTGCCTTTTTAGCAAATTCGTAGCTGATATATTGGCCTAGATAGCGTTCTTCGTTCAGCTCACTGTAAACTTTGGCACCGTAAATATTCGTATGTGCTAGATTATACACCTGACCGATTATCCTACCATTGTCTTTTTCGAAATAGTAGGATACTTTATGATCTGCATCACGCCAGTCTTTCATTAGGCTGCCTGCGCTGGAATGATGTACTTGTAAGTAGCGAGGCCGCTGTCGAGGGTAATTTGAATGGCACCTTCATTGCTTAAAGACATTTTAGTGTTGTTTACATCTGCGATCTTGAGAATACTCAAGATAGGAGTTACTGGCCAAGTCCAACCACGATCTAGTTTACCTGCAACGTTCTGTGCAAACACGAACTCACCGCCGTGTGTAGAAGCATCACCGAAGATAAACTTCAAGTTGCCACCGTCTGTCTTTGCTAAGAATGTTGGATGTTCGTTGTTAGCACCAGCTTGGAAGTTGAAACGTTGTACAGCGGCCACTGTTGGCTCGATTTCAACATCCCATTTCACACCGCGAAACTTGACAGTCTTCATCTTTTCGTTGATGATTTCCTGATTCATAAAACGATAGTCGTTACGGAAGTCCCCATCTTTATTCTCAAAGTGGATACCTACAGGTATAGTTTCACCGTTGCGTTCTGCTGACGTAATAGTGATCTTGGCATCTTCTTTGTATTCAGCGCCATCTAACAGATATTTGAGTTTGTTGAGTTGAGGCATACCAAACACTCCGATCATGTCGGGGTAGGGATTAGCGGTCTCTGCCTCCATGATCACTGATCGATCGTCAGCCATTGAATTGATTGTGGTGCCTTTTTCTGTACCTGTAACTTTAACTGTAGTTAGGAAGCCTAGGTTCTGCGTGTGACTTACGATATCCTGTAGTATATCTTTCATTTAGAGATTCTCCATGTTTAATAAGATTATATTTAGATCTTGAGAAAAAATCAACCCTGAAATCACTCAAAATCAAACAATTTGCTGAATGTATTATCTGACCTTGTTGAACTGATGTCCCATTCCAAAACACCAATAAGGTTTTCTAGCTTTTCGTCGATGACTGTATTTTCCATTTCAGCATCGTCGAAAGGCAAGTCTTTGAACCATTGTGGTAAACGTAATTCGTCTACAGGATAAGCCACTGATACATAGCCCATTGGATTATCTTTGAGCTTACAGACTATCACTTTAGCACCATCTACGATCAGCATCGAATATTTGTCATCAAACATACGCTTCAAAGTATTCCAATTTAGACTTGCTCGAACGTGTCCGGGCATGTTAGTCTTACCTGCTTTCTTTTCTTTGGCAGCGTATTCAGTGATATTGTTAGCACGTTTAGGCGAACCTTTCTCCCAACCCGGTCTGGTCTTGAAATCTGTACGGAAATCGGTGATGTAATCGAGGACTTCTTCTTTTTTCGCACCTATCAATACTTTAGTTAAAACTTCGCTTAGAAAGTCTTGGATAACAACCGGGGTATCTGACCTCTTGAGATCCAACCCCATGGCTTTGATCTTTCCTGGGTTGCCGTCGATGTCTGATCTTTTTCCTTCTTTGTCATAGTACAAGACTGCGTATCGCTTCTTAGTAATGAACAGACCTTTCGATGCGACAATCTCTCGTCCTGCCTTGATGACCTCTCCTCGACTTTTTGGGCAGTGGAAGGCATCTTGCATGAATTTGACAAATGTGCCATTTACGGTTTCTCCTATGGTATCGTAAAGTTCGATGACTGATTCTCTAGTCCAGGGAATCGTTCCCTTCTCAATGTCTTTCTTTAGCGTCGAATACGCAGAGAAGTAACAAGAGTCTGTGTCACCGTAGATAATCGCACGTCCTACGTGATCGTATTCTCCGGTGATAATTTCATTGACTTTGCCTGCCATATGTTTGGCAACCTGTCTACCTGTAAGAGTGGTACTTTGACCAATTCTGTTATCAAAAAATCTACATCCTGGATTTAAAATAGCACCATACAGACTGTTGAGGTTGATCTTTTTAACTAGCTGTCTTTTATCCCAGTATTCTTCTTCGACCTTGTTTCCGGCTTTGATGCAGTCTTTGAGTTTGGCCTGCATCTCTTTGCGTTCTTTATACCAACGTGCTAGAAGACCTGGGATGATTCCTTCTTTTTCGTAGGTGAATATAGTACCGTTAGCCGATAACATCCACGGTTGATTGCTTTCAAAGATGAGATCATAAATCTGAGCAGCACTGAGTGTATCACTACCACCATCTTCCCAGTCTATGGTAATTTCGCGTCCTACTTCTCGATTCATTACGCTGGTATATTCTATGCTACCGAATATACCTTCCCAAGCACCAGCAAAACTGCGACCTTTCGCCATTTCGGCAGAGATAAAATCTTTAGTTCCATCTTGACGAAGTTGACCCACGATGGTCTCGGGACCCATGTTTAATGCTCGAATCGCCGAAGGATAAAGGCTATTGATGTCTAGAGAACCGATCCATTCGTGTATGCCCTTCTTGGGAAATGCTACATAGGCACCGGCTGCCGGTTCTGAACCAGGTTCTCTCTGTATTCTGTTAGGGACTATCAACCCTCTTCGATGAGCTTCGTTGATAATAGCCTGTTCAGTGACAGCCACAGCACCCATGGTTGTCTGGATCAACACAGTATTCTCATGAGCGATGGTATTGGCTAGATCGATGAATTTAAGTTTTTTATCTAGATCATCCAACAGCATAGTGTCGTTTCTGTTGTATTCGATGAATTTTTTAAAATCGTTGTTATATAGTTGATCGAGGGTGCCCTCGTATTGTGTTTTAGTCTTTCCTAACTCATATTCAGCAATAGCATCTAATCGATAGGTGTGTCTTTCTTCGTAGGTGTATTTTCTATACAATTCTAAGCTATCGATATGTACACGACCTATAAGATCATAGGTTACAGCAGTTTTACCAAACTTTTCATATTCACGTTTTTTAGGAAATTGATTCCAGAGACAGAACCTTCGTGTGTCTTCTTTGCTTAGGACTTTAGTAACACGATTTATAGTATAGGGAATATCAAAACCTTCCGAGTTCCAGCCACTTAGTACATCGGCATCTTCTATCAGATGTAGAAATGTGTCTAGCATATCTGCTTCGTTATCAAACAACAATGTATTGGGAAATTCCTCTATCTGTTTTTTAGCTTCGTCCATGCTAATAGTCTTAGGAGGAATAGCAAGACATACTAGACTGTCCATCCATTGTAAATGCACAGCGATAGCAGTGATGGGCATAAACGCATCGTCGGGAGATGCATAACCACGTTCGGGGTCGAAATCTACTTCGATGTCAAAAAATGCTACGTTTAGTTTCGGAGCATCGACATTGAGATAATGATCTTCGAGACAGCGATAGATCGGGTTGATATCCGATTCGTAGAGCTTTTTGTTTGAATGAATCGCAAGTTCTTTGCGTAGTTCTTTTACATTCTTGCAGGTCACCCGAGTCAACGGGTCGCCTTTGATCGATTGAAATTTACCTCGAGGGTCTTGATAGTAAAAGATATGACGTGCAGGATATTCTTTATAATGCCTTTGACCTTTGTCATCTCGCTCGACGACATTGATCATGTCCTGCTCTCTGTCATAGAAAGCGTCAACGTAACTCAAATTTTTCTCCTATGCAATTTACGGCTTGCAAATACCTAACTTGCGGCTTATGGCCTCGCCTACCATCATATGTCTATTTATAACATCCGTATTAGGCCGATGGTATCTATGGTTGTTAGCAGGACATAGTTAGCCAACATGCCAAACGATTTCCTAGTATAAGCAGCCCAACCATACATAGCACAGCCAGCGATCCAGATAGGGTATAGAATAAGTAGTGGAGGATTGGGGACCGTCGCAGCCATAGTAATGCTACATCCAATCGAGATAGCCCAAGCCACGACTTCGACCACGAAACGAAACGGGTGTGATTTCCAATCATCTTTTATCCATTGTATAGTTCCGCCAAACACATTTGTTAAAAAAATCATTCACTCTCCGGTAAACGCTTAGTAACGCCTAAAATCATTTCGATCTCATCCCACTCTTCTTCATGAGACTTCCAATTGTCTTTGTGTGCGATCTTGATCGCTTTATTGATGATGCTAGGTTTTACCTGCAGTTCCTCGGCTACAGCCTTGACAGTTTCTTTGAGACCCTCTTGCAGATCTTCTACTTCTCGTAGAACATTAGAACCTTCGGTAATCAAACGCTCTAATTTTGCTTTTTCTTCTGGTCCGTACATTTTTGCCATGATTTTTTCCTTTAATTGGTTGTATAGTTAAAATTACCCGATATCGAAATGCGATAATCATCGGTGGTATAAAACGGATATACAGCATGCATTAGATTTGCCGGGAACATCAGCATGGTACCCTCCATGCTTTGATCACAGGCCACTAAAAGACTTTTGATCTGTCCTAGAGTATCTGTGTATAGAAATTCAAAGTGTCCCGGAACGTTGGTGTTGCCGCTATTTCCGGGTCCTAGAATTTTTTCTTGCTCAGCGGAATATGGAATCTTTAACCAAATAACGAAAGATAGAATACCTGCATGATTGTGGGTAGGATTGAATTCGTGTTTAGTTTGAAAGTTTATCCAACTGTATTCTAAACAGAGTTTTGAATTTATTTCTTTTTTGTAGTTATTGTGATCTATGAAGTCTTGAGCATCAGCTAATAACAGATTCTCGAGATAGGTTAGATTATTGATTAAAAGAAATTCTTTTTTGATATTGCCTGCAAGTTCTTGATTAAATTTTTCAGCAGAATCAAAATCCTCTTTAATCTGATTTACTTCCTCCCAGATAGGAGATAATTCTTCGGATGTTAGATGTCGAGTAAGATAACCAATATTGGGAAATATTCTATGTACACGCTGCGTCATATGACTATTATATAGTCATAAAAAAAGCCAGTCAACCAATGACTGGCTTTATTTTACCAAATAGTAAATTATTTTTGATCTTCGCTTAGAACATCATACATTTCAAATACACCGCCCATTTTTTCGTAGACTAACCCAGCGTAAAGTTCAGATTTCAAACCTTCGCCTAATTTAGTTTGAGCGACTCGAGTTGCCCAGGCAAAAAGTTCTTTATCGAGAGGATCGATGGCCTGTTGTCCGCCGCTTTCTTGGACTAATTTAGCCATGTCTCGGAAAGTCAATTTTTGTTCTACACTTTCTTTTACAGTCTTTTTCTTTTTGTCAGCAACAGCCTTTTTCATTGGCTCTTTTTTGTCACCATCTTTGTCCATGTCTAAGAAATCTGGTTTTGCAGCTTCATCCATTTTTTTATCTTTCTTCGTGGATTTTTTGGCTTCTTTTACAGATTCTTCTTTTTTCTCTCCTTTCTTCTTATTGACCATAGAGAGGAATTTTTCACGAGCAGCTTTTTGTTTGTCGCTAGCTTCCTCGATGCTTTCAGAACTGACTTTCCTTACAGAATCTTTACCGAAACGTTTTTGCCAGTCTTTACTCTTTTCCTTCTCGGCCTTGTCTAATTCTCTGTCGCCTTTCTTTTCAGCAGCCGATTTAGCGGCCTTAGAAGGTTTAGCTTGCGCTGGTTCAGAATTGTCTTCACCGTCGTAATCATCTTTCTTTTCGTGTTTGATACCTTTTTCTGTTTTAGTAACAGTACCACCTTTGTGAGTCTTTTCAGTATCACCTACTTTCTTTAGTTCTTCGGAAACTTCGATATCTTCTTTTTTAACTTTGTCAGGAAGTCCTTTGTGCTTAGTACCTGCGAATTTTTCTAGTTCTTTAGTACTCATCTTCATCATTTCTTTCGAAGCACCCTTAGCTTCCCCTTCACCGCGTTTAGCCGCCAACGCGGCTCCAGCAGCCTGCTGCTGAGATTTACTAACAGCCTTCTCCATGATCACAGATTCGGTTAGCGGAGTTAGACCAGCTAAAACACGAAACTCAGTATCTTCGTCTAAGCGAACTGGTGCTTTCTGTTCTGGGCCTCTTGGAAGATCGATCGGACCGTCGATGCTTTCGATTTTGCTGATAATTGATTTGAAATCCATTTTAGTTTCCTTGTTTTTTCTTTAACCACTGCTCTTTGAGTTCGTTTTTAACCTGATGTTCAACGCTCTCTTCAAATTCTCTAGGACCGCGGTCAATAGCTTCGCCGGCCATTTTTTCATATTCTAGATAATGATACACGCTAGAAATATAATCGGCAGCCTTGGTGATTTTGCTCTGTACCCAACCATCTAGTTCTTCGTTTTCATCAATCATACGAAACAACTTAGCAGAATACTGTGCTAGTTTATAAAGCTCTGCTCGAGCCATTTTTGCTTCGTGATCGTCGTGGCGTTGAATTTTGAGGTCCATATCGTATTTATCTTTTTATCGCAGGTCCGCCAAATAGGCTAGTTCCTGTGTTGTCTAGTGCATTATCAGTGGGTTTTTGTTTTTTAGGTTTAGGCTGTGGAGGTGCTTTAGTACCGCTTTTACCTGGACTGCCTGTGTAGGATTTTTGTCCCCTAGCAGATCCCGGGCTGATATGTGGATTAGCAACTGAGGCAATATTTCCTGCCGATGTAGCGCCTGCTGTAGCGGTTTCTAAAAGTTCACGTATTTTCATGATATATTATTTATTCTTCTTGGCTTTGCCGCGACGCATGTTCAGCTGCCACTGTGCCATGCGTCTACGCTCACCAGTGCTGCTGCTGGCTATCTTTTGCAGTTGACTCAACGAAGCTTTTTTAGGAATACCCACACGCTTGCTTAGGCCTTTACGTCCAGGTTTCTTGCCATCCGCGAAATTTTCTAATAATTCTCGTATTCTCATCTCGATGCCAACTTAAATTTCTTAAAATCTATAAATGCTTCTTTACGATCTTCTAGGCCATTTAATCCTGGATTGATAGGTTTAGTTACTGCTTGCACATCGTTGAAATTGTCTACGTTCGGCTGTACACGTTGTTTCCAGAACCATACAGCAATCTTAGCAGCCACTTCAGGTTTTTCGGCTAGTTCGGGCTTTTGTTCTAAAGGAATTCCTAGGGCTTCGCCTGCACGTTTATAATTGTATCTACCTGTAAGCTGTATATAACCTCTGCCTTTGTACCTAGCGCCGTCGCCCACTTTTTTATTTCCTAGCGCCCGAGCTTTCTTAGGAGCATACTTGGGATCATACTTACGAAAATCTAGACTACCACCGTATTCCACCATTGATTGAAAGTCATGACTTTCGTGAGCGCATTGTGCTAGGAACGCAGCTAATTCTGTAGGATCGGTGATACCCGATGCTCTAGCTGTTCGTGTTAGCACAGCTTCGTGTGTGGTTCCTGTTAGCGTCTTGCTGATATCTATCTTTTTCTTTTCTACTTTCTTTTCTACGGCAGGTTTTTTATCTTTGCCCGGAATCACTAATTTCTGTCCAGGCTCAATGGTAAAGTTTTTATCTAGTTTATTGGCCTTGGCGATATCTTTGACATCTACGCCCTGCGATTTAGCTATAGAATAAACTGTATCACCTTTCTTCACGGTGTGAGCTTCTGCATCCCCCATACCGCCGAAGGCTACTCCTGCTCCTAGTGCTAGTCCTGCTAGTGTATCTTTCCAACCTTCTTCTACTTCAAATTCTTTGCCTTGTAATTTAATTCCTACGGTATCTTGGACTAATTTCCATGCTAGGCCCTTTTTGCCTCTTTCTAGTAATTCTTGGAATAATTTCTTTTTAGATTCGTCAGCTGTTTTAAAAAATTTAGCCAATTCCATCATACCGACATTGCCTGGATAACTGGCTTCGCCAACTCCACCGCCGTCACCTCCCGCCGACGCTCCGCCGCCGTCACCGCTATATCCGGTAGCATAACCATAACCGCCGTAAGGTCCTGGGCCGTAAGCAGCCCAACGAGGTTTACGTCGACGTTTCTTTTCTACGATGAATTCGTTTGCTCTCATGCTGGACTATATGGATTACGTGGACGATCATAACCATCGTCTTCTGGATATACTGGATAATCGTTAGACACTGAAACTGCTCCCGCAACCGCAGGTTGTTTGGGCATTTGGATTTTTGATAGTAAATTGGCTACCCATTATTTCTTCTTTATAATCTATTGTAGCACCTTGTAAATACTGCATGCTCATTGAATCTATCAATACTTTCCAACGTCCCACTTCAAATTCAAAGTCATCCTCGGTCTGTTCTTCGTCGAATGTGAAACCGTAGCTAAACCCAGAACAGCCGCCGCCTTGAACAAAAGTTCTAAGTTTTAAATTTTGATTATTTTCTTCATCGAGTAAATCTTGAATTTTAACCTTGGCCGATGGACTTATTTCGATCATACTGGTTTCTCACCTGTTAGATAAGGCAGACTAAACCACAATTTGAACCACTCGGGTGTTCCAGGCTTGATATTGTGCTTGCGTTCTAGTTCACGCTTCTCTGTGCCGGTGATGCTAATGTTGCTGCCGCCGTAGGGCTGATAGCCCTTAAATTCAGTTATCCCAGCTAGGCGTTTGAGTTCACTTAGTTCTGACATTTTTAGCCGCACCTCTGCGTTCAGAATTAGGATCTTCTCTGCGCTTTCTAGACGCAGCTTTTGCTCGACCTTTTTGACCCAGAGCATGTGCCTTGCTCTGGGGTAAGCACTTGGGCTTGCCTTCGCTGCCGCTGTCCCTGGCGCACTGACCTCGTATCTTCCCATCAGGCCCGAAACGAACCCATTTTTCTTTGAACCATTTGCGCAGGTCTTCGTGCATGCCAAAGTTGCCGCTCATGCGCACCTGCTCGATGTCGTTTTTTTCTGCGTACTTGTCTATGTAGAGCGCGATTTTGAAATCTAGGATAGTAAGACCTTTGACATCGAACGTGCTGGTGCGCACCTTGACTTCTGCCACATCCTGCGTGATCTCAACGAAATGATCCATCTTTTCGCTGAGTCTGTTTATGAATCCTAGGAATTCTAGGGCGTGCCTATGGTCTTTGGCCACGTATTTGGCCACTAGATATTTGTGATCCAGCATTTCCCAATCAGGTAAGAACTTGGATTTTAGATCATCTAGATCATCGTCCTCTGGGACGAAGTCTTCAATGGATCGAGATCTGAATCCTTCACTGATCTCAGAGAATCTCATTTTTTATTACCCCAGTTTTTGGCGCCTTTCTTGCGGCACTGTACTAGCGCACCACTGGCATAGGCACTAGGCCATACCTTGTATCTGCTGCGTACTTTGTGATAACAGGCGTCTTTCTTTGCTTCGGAGATGTGGAATATAGGTCCTCTGCACTCTGGACACTCGTTGAAAGGAATACTGGATTCCATGCCTGCTCTAGCCATCTTGGGATCTAGCATGGCCACACCTTTGATCTGTGCCATCTTTTGTAATTTTTCTGTGTCTAACGGTCC
>JACCDP010746840.1_pt1 | contig 12002 bp, 18 predicted proteins | sample 7445841 | NCBI WGS metagenome assembly JACCDP01 (sample SAMN15323441, study PRJNA562643) | freshwater metagenome | isolation source: river surface water | place: USA:Blue River Watershed | collected 2017-08-17
AAGTTAGAATTAATCGATCCAGCATATCAAGAAGATCGATTGATCATGGTCTCGCCTTATTACGGGGTGCACAGAGATACCGACGCAGAATTAATATATAATCTTGTGGTCGACGCATTGGCTATTACATCGCAGTAAAATTTATCACCTAAACATAAACGATATTGCGGCGCGGGGCGACAGTGACCTGACCTCATGTGCCACATTTGCTGGTACAAAAATAACGTCGCCTGGTAGTAACTTATAAGTTATAATGGATCCATCTTTAGAAACATCCCATTCGACACGACCTAAACATTGAAAATAAAACACATCAACTGGATCTGTATGCTTGCTTGTAGTAGGTTCTTTATCCGTAAAGCTAATAGCACTAAATAGCCCATTAAAGTATCCTGGATGGATCTTAGACAATATCTCAATTATGGGTTGGATTTTCGCTATTAACTCATCGGAAAACAAATCTATGGTCATAGTTAGACGATGCCAAAAATTAATAGAGCCTATGATCTCCTTACTGCCATAATTGCTACCAGTCGGATTCTTCCTTGAATACGCATAATTAATCATTTGGATGAAGTCGATCCAATATAACCTTTCAATATCTTCTAATTTAAACAAGAACGCAGATTTGCCATTGATTGCGTCGATAATATCATTCTTATTCATGCAGTGAACAACCATGACCATAAGTGTTGTAATCTTCTTGCGAGGTGATAGCCCAACAAAGGCGGAACGGCATTACCAACCATTTTGTATGCCTCTGACATATGCACGCTTTTAAAATGATGCGAGCTGGGTATTACAAATTCATAGTCATCAGGGAAAGACTGGATTCTAGCACATTCTCTGACCGACAGTCGTCTCTCTGGTTTGCCCATATTTAACTCTGAGGTATATCGACCACCTCGTTCAGACGCTAGCCTCCTATATTCAATGTTCCCGTGGTGTTCAGATCTTATAGTCGGTCCTGGTCCGTCTAAATCAACCTCTGACTGGCCTTGCACTTTCTTTATTAAAAAGGCAGCCTTGGAGACCGCCATATGACTTCGATCATTCGATAAATGTGGCTCTTCTAAATCTATGAAAACATCCCTTAAAGTCACATAATCATTTAGGTTTGGGTCTTGGTATACACACTTGTGTTCAGGTCTTACTGCTTTAAATTTATGTGTTACTGGAGGATATGGGTCATTTAAGGATCCATGCTTTCCATCTTCTAAAACGGTGACTGCTTCCTTATTCATTTGGGAGCGATTAAATCCTAAAAAGATGACTCTCTCTCTTGTCTGCGCAATGCCATATTGTGGTGCATATAATACTCTCGCTGGCATTACAATATATCCAATAGATTCAAAGTCCGATTTTATCAGTTGCTTTATATCCTCCATCAGAGCCAGACCTTTAACATTCTCCGCTATAAAACATTTGGGCCTTATAACGTCAATAGCTTGCATCATCCAATAATAAAGCATGCCACGCGATTCGACACTAGGTGCTGAATTATCGACTTTACCATAATGATTTTTCTTTGAATTAAATCCCAGCCTTTTGCCATTTAAGCTAAAGTCTTGGCAAGGAAACCCACCTGTTACCAAATCTGCAGATAAATTTAGTAACGGACCTTCGCCAGATTTGGCTCTTTTTACTAAGTCCACTATGCTATCTGATAAATATGGTATGATTCTGTCTTGGTGATTGAAATGTCTTGTGTAAGCAATCCCGCAACTGACGTTTATATCATTAGCCAATACAGTCGAGAATTCATTACGTTTTAGCGTTGCCCATTTTGCATCGGTAAATTCTATCCAATCCGGATTGATATTCGTATTTATGCACTTTAGTGGTACTTTAAATCCACCCTCGATGCCTTTATCAAGACCGCCACATCCGGTGAACAACGATATGACTCTTTTCATGTTATCCCTTCTATTTTGGCCACAATGTATTCTCTTATATCACGATCTAGTCGGTCGATGAAGTTTGGTTCGCAATGGTCATAATGTTCCATACTGTTAACTTTTTCATACATGATCAAAGTGCTACTCGTTACCGTTCCATTTGGTGGTTTAGTAGAAAATACAGAGGTTATATAGTTATCAATTTCGCACCAAATTCTTATGCGTTTATACCCACCGTTGCTGACGATCCTTAAAATTATACTTCCATCATTAAATTTTATCTCATCATGTCTTAGGTCACAGCCATACTTAGTAACTATACTATGGATGATATGTATTATAACATCTAAAGTAGATGGGCCATCCATGGTTTTTCAATACGATGTTATGCAAAATCGAAAGTAATAGTATGAATTATTTATCAGTCTGCTCGGGAATAGAAGCTGCTACAGTAGCCTGGCATTCTCTTACTGGTTTTAGTCCAGTTGCCTTCTCAGAGATAGAAGAATTTCCGTCAGCGGTCCTGCGAGTTCACTACCCTCACGTCCCAAATTTGGGTGACATGCTTTTATACAAGGAGTGGAATCTTGACCGATCAATTGATCTCCTCGTCGGGGGAACACCATGTCAAGCCTTCAGTGTCGCTGGACTTAGAAAAGGACTTGATGATCCACGTGGTAACTTGGCCCTCGTCTATCTCGCAATTGCTCACAAGCATCGACCACGATGGATCTTGTGGGAAAATGTCCCCGGTGTCTTTAGCAGTAACAGAGGAGGCGATTTTGCCGCCTTCCTCTCGGGGCTGGCGTTGCTTGGGTATGGGTGGGCATACAGAGTGCTTGACGCTCAATACTTCGGACTCGCCCAAAGACGCAAGCGTGTGTTCGTTGTTGGATATCTTGGAGACTGGCGTCGTGCCGCCGCAGTACTACTTGAGCGCCAAAGCTTGCGCGGGGATCCTCCGCCGAGCAGAACGCAAAAAACAAACGATCAATCCGTACCTCAAGCAAGCGCTGCAAGCGGTTATAAACCGTGGCCAGCAGACATCGCCGGAACCCTCACCGCAGAATACGGACTTAAAAGAGGATGCCAATACCAACACATCAACATGGGATGCCCACTCTTCGTCCCAGGAGTCCCAAACATAGCAGGCACACTGCGATGCAGAAGACCAGGAGAAGGTGGACACGAGACAGACGTAACGCATATTATCCCACAAATATCTCATGCATTGACCAGTGGGAATAGGATGAACACTCCTGATAAAGAATCATATATCACTGAACATCGGCACTCAACTGGAGACTTGTCAATCCGCAGGTTAACCCCGATAGAATTTGAAAGATTACAAGGATTTCCGGACAACTACACTAAAATCAGCTTCAACAAGAAGCCACCAGAACGTTGCCCAGACAATCCTCGGTATAAAGCTTTAGGTAATTCAATGGCGGTGCCAGTCATGAGATGGTTAGGCCGCAGAATGCAGATGGTTGATCAGATAGTTAACACCCAGCCTTGATTAACCTGTCACGTAACTTAGACTTTGCAACCGTAGAAACGATGATCCGCTGCCGTCTGCTAACGGTCACTTTGAACTTCTCACGAAATAAATTGCGACATTTCGGCACTTCTTTCTTTAAATCATCGGGTAAATCATCTAATACCTTTCTTAATAAGACCACCTCACGGTCAGGTTCACGGTGGTCTTCTAAGATCGTTCCGGCCACATTGTTTAAGACAGTCTTGCTATGACGCTTCCATGAGCGCATCCATAATGAAACGGCTGCGCGCAGTCTCCACACCGCATGATTGGCGAATGTTCCCTTTTCCTTGTCATATGTAGCAACCGCTTCAATCAGTCCGATATATAACTCTTGTTTGAATGCGTCGGGATCTCTCTTATATAAAATCTTCGGTACTTTATTCATATACCAATTGACTAATGACATATTGTCGGTCACCATTTGATGTTGCTGATCTGTTAACTTGTGCTTCATCATAAACCTCGCTTCATTTACCAATACTAACCAATGTATTGTGACAGTTGTTTGGTTTTCAGTTAAACAAGAGGAATCACTCATGAACCAACAACCGAAGAAACAAAAGCGATACTATCACCACGTATGGGAAATGGCCGATCATTTTGGTAAGACCATCGAAGCTGTCAGGCACCATATTCAAACAGGTCGTCTGCCTAACCCAAAAGTTAAACCAGTTGATCCCGATACATTAGTTTATCCGCCTAAATTGCCTAGAGGTGCTCGTCTCGACCCTAATTTGAAAAGAGATCACGCAGATCTAGATAAAAAACATAAATACGATGGTAACTACATTACCATCAAAGAAATCATGCATATCATGACTGATCTTGATGAGCGTGTAAAGAAGCTAGAGATGATGGGGAATAATAACCAGGAGCACCAATGCCGTTGCACATGAACCTTCGTGATCGTGAACCGATAGCCGCAGCCCTTAGAAGATTTAAAAAACTTCTAGAACGGAGTGGCATTCACAAAGAAATGCGTAAACGGTCACATTACGAAAAGCCTTGCGAAATCAGAAGACGCGCTGAACTCAAAAAATTGAGTGCTATTCGTAAGGCAAGCACGCCGAGAGTTAAAAAAACCAAGGATAAGAAATGAATCAGACTAGTTTTGTGCCATCTGAGTCGAGTCTGCATCAACCAAGGTCCGTCATGAATCAGACGAAAGATATCGATGCTTCGACATGGCTCTGGGCTTTATCTATAGCCCTTATACTCAGTGCCGCTATCAACATTTTTAATCTTGGTAGGCATTACGAAAGAAAAAATGTCACTAAAAAACCATAATTATTAGAATGGGTTAAACTGCCCTTCATGGTCGCCCTCGATGCATTCTATTTCAGGGTGGGCCTTGTGCCATTTGTGCATTAGGCCCTCGCCTGATGTGCTCGTAACGCCCCAAGCTATCGCATCTGCGGGATGGTACTTTTGCATTAAATCTACCAACTGTGAACCGTGACCGCGTTTTTTACTTTCTATCCACCATATCTCATTAACAGAGTCAGCATCATTATTAGTATATTCGATCTCCCCATAGGGTGTAGTAATTAGCCAACCATCACCTTGGCTCGGTGTGATTTTAACTTCATATTCTGATTCTGCAATGATCATTAGCTTCATACAGTATTTTTTTCGATGGGATGGCCCCCAAACATATTATAAACGGGGGCTCGATGTGACTATATCATATATATATAAGCAGTCTAACATTAACTCCACCAAGAGCAAAATAAATGCTGCTGTCGAAGCACGAGAATTACCTAAAATAGTGACTTACGAGTGGCTTGACAATCAGCTCGATATCACTTTCAACAAGGCAGGAGTCAGTATCATTTCTCTAATATTATATAGCGAAGGTGACGATTCCGTACTCAAAGAATCAAAACGAGTGATAGCATTATTGCACAAACCGTTTATCACAACAGCCTTAACGATCGTAGAACAAATAATAGAACAGTCTGGCGGTGTTAAATACTCTACATAATCGTGATGCCCCGTGAATATATTACCATGGCTCCTATTAATCCCAGTGCTAGCTATTCAGACCGTTGGGTCTTTGATGACGTATAACAGATCTGTACGACATTCCGTTATCTATTTTCCTTCAATCTTGTGCATTACCCTTCTTACCACATCTATTTGGACCCTTGCCATTTCCAGATTGAAAGATAATAATCATATCATGTTATATTCTCTCGTGTGGGATATCATTATGATAATCGCTTATTCTGTTGTCCCGCTCATAATAAACCGACAGGATGTTAACTATCAGATGGTCATATCAGCGTGTCTTATTATAATAGGAATCATGTGGTTTAAGACTGCCATCGATTAATTATATGTTAAAACATAGAAAAGCGGATATCATTGAAGATTTAATAAAAATCACCACCCTCTTTGGTCATAAGAATGTAGTTCTGGTCGGTGGATGTGCCGACATGCACTATCTAGGCACCGTTCCTAATGATCTAGATATAATCATCGATTACGATTCTTTTGCTAGGATCCTAGGTAGTGAAAGTGTGATAGAAGACGCTGGCTTCTATCTCCGTCGTAAATCATCTATCCTGATCGTTCATGATCTCATAGCTGAAAAAACACCTAAATTTTTAGAAATAATGTACTATGGCAAATTTCAGCGATCAAAAGTTGATTTATTCATGGCACCTGATATGTCCTTCTTAGAGCATGATAATTACGAATATGACGAAAGGTTCGGATTCATTCAAGGATTGGCGCTTAGGACTGCGGGTTTGATAAAAACGATAAACTATACCATAGATCCTTCAATGCCTAAAGTCGAAAGAACATGGCTCCTTAACAAGAAAACAAATGCTATCCTTAAATTGGCTACGTATACGCAGAAGTATTCTATATAATAGATTCTTTAAACCGGTCAACGATTAGCTTGTGCTTGCCACGGACATATGCGGCACATTTTTCAATATTATCTCTGACAGATAATATTGTCTGCTGTTTACTATGTATGCGATGAAGAAGCACTATATCTGGTAAGCCAATAAATCTTACACCTATCGAGGCTAGACGCAGCCAATAATCCCAATCCTCAAAACCAACACGCAATATGTCTGATTCATCAAACCCACCTACTTTAAGCCAGTCTGACTTGTAAAACATGGCATTATGATATATGCTATTTTGGTTACAAAGTGAATAATAATTAGCAAGACTAGGTGGTATTGTTCTAATTCGCTCTCCACACTCCTGGACGGCACCATACACAACCGTGCCTTCTTTAGATTTTTGGTTCATGGCACTGAGAGAGCCATCTGGTATCATATCATCAGCATCCAGACACATGATCTTATCGCTCGTGGAAAGTCTTATCCCAGCATTCCGAGCATGCGCCTCACCACGGTTAGGTGTTGTTAGAAAGGTTATCCCAAGATCAAGGCATATAGAAACGGTATCGTCTGTCGATCCATCATTAACAACTATTAATTCATCGCATTCGGCACCTTGATCAATAACACTACGAACACAACTACGCAAGTACCTGCCATAATTATAACATGTTATAATCACGGACGTTGACATCACACACCATCGATCAAATCAGCAGAAAGCCTCCTCTGCCTTAAATAGCTATACAAAAAGTTAAACATATTGGCCTTGCTAAAAACCGTCTGACAGTAGCTTACAGAGGCGAGAATGCAACCAGTCGTGTATCCACCTACGGACAAATAATATACCACCGACAATTGAGTCACTACTGACAATAGATCCACTAGACCCCAACAAAATGCCTCTACATCTGATCTTCCTATCAGCATAGGTAACCCACGGTTCAAATAATCGTTAACCTCTGTCGTACTACCAGCTAGGATAGCACGGTCCACATCTTCCGTAGCATGTTGCCAAACAGCCTCATATTTAAAAATAATCGAAGACACAATACGTTGCAGCACAAGAATCGATATTACCATAATAGCAATTATTACACTCACCACTGGTAATACCATCCATAACATTAACAAAGCTACTATTACGTCAATCGTCGATCCGATTAGTAGAGGCAATGTGTATTCAAGAAAATCACCATTAGCTCTTATCAAATGCGCGCGCGAAATAATTCTCGATTTATCGATTCCGACATTTAATAGTCGATTTATAACACTTAACAAACTATCTCGATATACTTGACTAAATACTCTTGTATCGACTCTTCGCCTTAAAAACCCAAACACAAAAGAAAATAGAGATAATCCGATTAAAAGGTAAAAATCGATGAATTCATTATTGAATAGCCCATCGACGGCCTTTCCTAACAACAAAGGTATAAAGGCGGCTGATGTGAATTCGCACAACATTAAGAAATAAGTAAATCCGATTTGTAACCAATATAGGCGAACTACACCCAACAGCATCCTCTGAGTGGTTCCAGGGTATGCAAATTGAATGCTCATCGCTAGTTAGATCAATGCGACCGCCTTCTACTGCGGATACTGCTTACGGATCATTTCCTTACGGCTGGGCGGCCTCATTCCTTTTATTCTCTCTAGATCCTCTACGTTATATACCGATGTGCCATTTTTTGGATTTATGACCACGAAGCGAAGTTGCTTCTCCTTCACAGCCTTGTTTAGCATATAATAGTCGCCGTCAAAATACTTTCTTAGTGCATCACCGAATACGATGTATTTGCCTTCTTTGTTATCACTTTGGGGCTGCGAATTTTGGAGTAACCAATCTAAACCAGATGATCCACCTCTGTCTCCTGGTAGCTGACCCTCTTGAAAAACATTGGGATCTTCAGTAATAATATCAGCGATGTAATCCACAAGATTCATATCTAGCTCCTATCAATCACCACAGATAATCATGCTCTCATTGGGATCGGCGGCTCAATTAACTGCAACATACTTATAGGGACGTATGCTAATAACTTATGTGTATCGCTCTGAGGACTATATCTTATTCTTAGCATGGCCCCATCCATGTTAAAGTTACCATTGTTATCAAAACCAACTTTATCAACTTCATCTTGCATTTGGCGGACTATACCAACAGCCTCATCAAAATCTACCATGTAAATCGTGTCACCGCTTGAATTCAATACAGCTATTACCTCAGCCTTTCCGGTCACGTCTCTACCCGGCGTTCCTCGGTCATAATCTTTCAAGACTTCGAACACAATATCATTTCCAGTCTCTCTATACTTTATTTGGATTGGTACAACTTCACCACTCCTGTCCCACCAAGCGTCTATCTTATCAAACATGTCTTGGGCTACAGTAGCTGGTGTTATATCCAAACCATATATAGACATCGAATCTATGATCCTTTGCTCCATCTTACGACCAATTTTAACGGCATCGGCTTTATTCAAACCTGACCTATAGAGACTAGGTCTACCGGCCTCGGCTATTAATCTAAGTCGCATAACACGATCTCACCCTGTATACGTATAGTTTGATTTAATAAAAAACGTTACGTTTCTCTACCTATTAACTATAACCTAAATGTGAGCCACAAAGTATTAAGAAGGGGAGACAAGGACATATTATGTGGCGATCAGTAATCAAAGACGATATTATTTATATCACAGATGGCACTGAAGACATACGCATCGGTCACACGAGATTTAATAACAATCACCCTCTTGCAGTTCAAGAAGCCAATAGACGCAACAATGACCCAAACACTGTAAACTTCCTACTCACTCCAGAAATCACCAATGCTTTTCTTTATTACGGGACTCAAAAGATCACATTTCTACTGCATCGACACGAAATAAAAATCCCATATCAAGAGGCAAAGAGTATGGCAGCATATGCCATCGCCAAGGCACAAGCACATTTTCGACCTAATCCTAATAACACGATATACACCTATTACACCAAGATACTTTATAACACCATAGGAGAAATAACGAATAAAGTCTACCGTCCCGACTATAATTTGATAATGTCGAAACCATCCTATCCCACAATTCATAATATACAAATAAAAGATGCCCATATTATCGCTTCAAACTACACCACCATAAAATCTGACGAAGATCAAAAAGGCCAAAAATACCAACCTATCGTCCTACTTAATATTCTAAATCAGCGTGAGAAGAAGATCGTAATCGACACCTACTGGCATGATAAGACATTAAAGGAGATTGGAATAGACATCGGCTTGACCCGAGAGAGAGTTAGGCAACTACTTGGCAGAGCACTAAATAGATTACGAGAGCACCTTGGTGAACAAACTATACCCATCACCACGGAAGAGCGGAGAGGGATCAAATGTGAATCGTTTAAACCGAAGGTTAAAAATCAGACGGTTTTACGCAGCACTATTATTAAAGTTCTTACAGATGCCGGTGGTACACTAAGCAAAAAGGATGTTATAAGCAAAGCGCAAAATATAAATAAGAAAAATACAGCCACATATCAGAAGATATTAGACCAATTGTCAATTGAAGGTATAGTCATTTATACTAAACTACGGAATATCAATACGTTACTAATCGAAAGGACATATACACTAAATCATAACTAAACCGCAGACCCGAAGATCACCCCCACACTAACATCAAACGCCATTGTTAATTAAAACATATTCTGTAAAATTAAACTCACCATATGATGGTCATTAAAGATGCGCCTAAAACATATAAACAATGGTCCAGACACTCAAAATATCACTGAAGGGCAATTAGATTACACATCCCTAGGATTTCCCCCTTGGGCGAGAACACAAGCCGGACAGTATTTCTTAGACGTGAACGGCAAAATAACGTTCACAGTCAGCGGAAGGCGCGGAATACTTAGCATTGATAAATTCAAGCCAATATATGATCAGTTCTTCGCACAAGACATAGCGCCAGAACAAGCGGCCAAATTTACACAAAGCTATGGGCGAGTAATGCATTACGATAATTCATCAGACCAGGATGATGAATTTGAAATGTATCAAGACCAAGATGAATCTAGGGTGACAGACGAAAATGGGACCATTAAGAAAAATGCCGGACAGATATCGATAGACGATTAACTCTTGATTTATAGGTTTACTTTAGGCCACTGTCCATTTATAACATCCCTAGTATAAAGATCGGCGGAATATGGATTACTCAATATGAAGGGTTCGGCCTCAGGCCACCGACCCTTTATTACATCCCTAGCATATGCATAAGCCCACCTGGGGTGTTTTATAATGATCGGTTCGGCCTCAAGCCAACGGCCTTCAATTATAGAAGCAGCATATTGATAAGCCGACTTGGGGTCTTTCATTATGATCGGTTCGGCCTCGGGCCAACGATCCATAATCACATCTCGAGCATATTTGCTTGCAAATTTAGGATCCTTTATAATATATGGTTCTGCTTCTGGCCAACGATCTCCTAATATCCTGCTGACATAATAATAAGCAGAGGCTGCATCCGTCATTATTATAGGCTCGGCTTCAGGCCAACGACCTTCTATTACCTTATCGGCATAAGAAGCCGCAACTTTAGCGTCTTGCATTATGAACGGTTCAGCTTCAGGCCAGCGTTCATAAATAACCCCGTACTCGGACGCATCGTCGTACTTTTCGTCGTACTCGTCGTCATAGAATAATCCGTTTATAACCTCCATAGTATAATCTAGCGCAGCCGAAGGGTCCCTCATTATTATAGGCTCGGCTTCGGGCCAACGACCCTTAATCACATAAACAGCATATCTTGCCGCTGCTTTAGCATCCGCCAGTATCTTCGGCTCAGCTTCTGGCCATCTTCCACGCATCACTTGATACGCATATTGAACTGCCATCATAGGTTGATCTACTATAGAGGAGCCCATAGTCTGTAAAACTATATCGATGTATTTATACTTTAATTTAACAGGTCCTTCTTTATCATATACATCCTTAAACTGCGTACCTTCATTTTCATCTGTCTCTTCGACAGAAAGCTTTATAAATAACAACCAAGCCCTCTTATCATCCTCATATATTAAATATAAAGGACCACGAGAAAGGTATTTCTCAGCCGTCTTCACGTTAGCGGTACACCATTCAGTTCCAGAACACAATAACGAACTAGCCTGCGGTGAAGTAATTTTAACAATCTTAACATTACCCTGGTCATAAATTAGTTCTGCGCCCGGCGGTAAAGTAAATCCTCCAGCCCTACCCTTTCTCTTCGCTTCCCTTCCACTAACCTCTGAATACTTTTCGAGCACCTTGGCCAACTGTGGTGGATCCTTATAAGTATTGATGTTACTACCTTGTGGTCCTTCACCTTCTTTAAATGCTGGGTTTTCTTTTAACCTCATTAATTTAGATAAGTTGTTACTGATCTTTTCATTGTCTTCAGGTACGATTATTTGACCGGCTTTTATTTGAGTGATAATCCATGGAAGATACTTTTTACTGCTTGAAGGGTCTAAGGCGGCATATTCTTCGACTTTGTCCACGTCTACCCCGTGCTTCTTACTTAGTGAATTATAGTCTGCTTCTAGAATAATAAGTTTCAGCCGCATATCAAGATCCTCATGGCATCAACATATTCCTATCTTTTATAAACATACTCTAGTACTTACATCATTATTAGGGAGCGAGCCATG
>JACCDP010880357.1_pt1 | contig 12002 bp, 8 predicted proteins | sample 7445841 | NCBI WGS metagenome assembly JACCDP01 (sample SAMN15323441, study PRJNA562643) | freshwater metagenome | isolation source: river surface water | place: USA:Blue River Watershed | collected 2017-08-17
GCCCATTCCTGGAGGAGCCGCAGCACGACCATTTATCACGCACCACAATGCCTTGGATATTCCTTTGTACTTGCGCATCGCCAATGAACTTTACTTAAAGCGATTGATTGTTGGGGGATTTGATGGCGTCTATGAATTTGCGAAGGATTTCCGCAACGAAGGTATGGATCGCACACACAATCCCGAATTTACGGTAATGGAAATCTATGTTGCATACAAAGATTACCATTGGATGATGGACTTTACAGAGGAAATGATCGAGCGTATTTCCAAAGAGGTATGTGGATCTACCGAGATTCAAGTTGGAGACAAACAACTATCCTTGAAGCGACCTTTTGCACGTGTCACCATGCGCGACGCAATTTTAAAATACACCGGCTTTGACATCGCCAATAAGACGGAAGAAGAACTCAGAGCTGCTTGTCGTTCAAATGGCATTGAAGTCGATGAAACAATGGGTAAAGGAAAGCTCATCGATGAACTTTTCGGCGAAAAGTGTGAAGCGCATTTCATTCAACCGACTTTCATTACCGATTATCCGATCGAAATGTCACCCTTGTGTAAGCAGCACCGCGACAATCCAGAATTGACGGAGCGTTTTGAGCTGATGATCAATGGAAAAGAAATTGCAAATGCATACTCTGAGCTGAATGATCCCATCGAACAACGCGAACGCTTCGAGGAACAGATGCGTTTATCTGAAAAAGGCGACGACGAAGCCATGTTCATCGATCAGGACTTTTTACGCGCTTTGGAATACGGCATGCCACCTACATCAGGAATGGGTATTGGTATCGATCGACTCGTCATGTTATTGACCAACAATGCCTCTATTCAGGAAGTGCTTTTCTTCCCGCAAATGCGACCAGAAGTGAAAGCGCATAAATTAGAATTGAGTGATAACGAAAAACAGGTTTATCAACTGGCACAAAAGGAAGGCAAAATGGAGCTCATTGCTTTGAAAGAAGCCATTGGTCTGAGCAACAAACAGTGGGATGTGAGCATAAAAGCGCTTACCAAACAAGGACTTTTGAAAGTCAGCAAAGAGGATGATGTTTTGTTCGTGAGTGTAGCTGAATAAAGTTAATTTACCAATTATGAGGAATAAATCTATTGTGTTGTGTGCATTGCTTGCAATGGCTACAGCTCTTTTTCATAATGAAACCCTGGGCCAGCTGAAAGTGAACTACTGGGAATCCATCACCATGGGTCCGTATGCAGTGGGACATGAGAAAATGCTCACCATCGATCCCAGTCGAACCTACGATTTCACGTTGGGGGATTCAACTGTTGAAATGCAGAACAAACCGGCGGGAAGACCCATTTTGCTCAACATTTATTATCCAGTAAAAACTTCAAAGGGGGGTAAAAAAATCAGCATTCGTGATTTGTGGCAATTTTCTGGAGATCATTCCATACAGCATTTTCTCAAAAGCTTTGAAAACTATGAGTATGAAATGGCTAAAATGTATGCCATGGATGAAAATTTGAGTGTAACAGACTGCGGGGGAGATACCTCGAAACACACAGCTCTTCTTAGTACAATAATGAAGGATTACGCTTCACAGGTGCTTTACGCTAAAGATGGACTCGAACCGCTGAATGATCATCTCCCCGTCATCATTTATCACCAGGGACTGGGCGGAACATTTGATGAGAACATCCTTTTGTTGGAGTATCTGGCATCAAATGGATTTTTGGTGCTTAGTTCCTCCTTCGTTAACAGCGTTTCAAGTTGGTCACTTGGTGTGGGCGATACCGATGCCTCATTGCAAGACATTGATTTCATCGTTGATCTTGTGAAATCCAAATTATCTAAAAGCAAGCAGCTTTTTCTCACCGGTCATAGCTTTGGTGCGAATACCATTTTCAGTTATCCCGTTATTGGAAAACACCAAGTAACTGGTATAGCACCCCTCGATTCTGATTATGGGTATGGTTACTACTACCACATGCAAAAAAGCCAGCAACCTGATCTGAAAAAACAAACAAATTATGTTGGTTTGCCCATTTTTGCAGCGGGAAGAAGTGAAGCACATTTTAGAATGATCGACCTTTTAGACAAAAGTCAGCGCCATTTCCTCAAGATCAACAATTTTAAGCACAATGATTTTTGTGCACAAACTATAATAGGCGCTGCGCATTGCTACCCCTATGTCAAAGACAAAGAGCACATAGAATGGATCACCGGGTGCTATTCCGAATTTTGCGCACAACTATTGATCTTTTTCCTTTCCACAACAGAAAACATGGAGAAAGCAATTGCCTTTAAAAAAACTGATGCCACTAAAATGACCATCGAATCTTTTCCGGCAGGAAAACGCTCTGCTGTCAATAGTATTTTTCAAACTGGCCAAGGAAAATGCCCTAGTAATTCACAGCTATTAACCCTCATTGAAACTGAAGGCATGCAAGTAGCAGGAAATGAATGGTTGAATTGTGGACAGGTCCAAGACACCAGCTATTTCGATTTCGATTGGCTTTCCATTTATGAGGCCTTGTTGACAGACACAAGTTCTGCTCGTGCAATAAACTTTTTAGATTGGTACATAAAAAACAGATCCATGAATAAGCGCATGATCGGTTACGCATATCTGACATACGAAATCGCTTTCACAGATAATGGTGATGGCTTTCATTTTTATAAAGCGAATGATGTTTTTCGTTGGATGACAAACAATTTACCCAATGAAATTGAAGGTCATAAAGGGCTGATCATGTGCAAACGTGTTGAAGAATACCATGCTGCGGAGGAAGATAAAGAAAAATTGAAAGGTGAATTGAAAAGTGCTTGTACAGCATTTCTCGCACGCTACCCTGATTATTACAATTTACCGATTGACAATCAATGGGACGAAACCATTCAATCGATCATTCGAAAAAATAGTGACTCGAAATAACTACTTCGGTAATTTGGCCTTCATGGCTTCGTATTCCGTTTTATAAGCCTGGTTTCCCTGACAGCCCATGGTTATACGTGCATTTTGAAAATGCTCAATTCTATTTCCCGGATCTGGGTGCGTACTTAAAAATTCCGGCACACGAGATCCTCCCATCGCTTGGATCTTTTGGAAAAATCCCGCACCCCCATCAGCGTTGTATGGAGTTGGACAAAGATATGTAACCGAGCGTTCATCCGCTTCTGTTTCATGCGAACGAGAGAACTTCAATCCTATCAAGGCACCAGTTACTTGTTTGAGAGCCTCCCGACTTCCCGCAAGAACATCCAATAAAATTTGAACTCCATACATGGTTGTCATTTGTCGCGTAGAGTGGCGCATATCCGCATGACCGATCTCATGTCCCAATACACCTGCGAATTGATCTTCAGTATCTAGGAACTTTAAAATTCCGGTGTAAACATAGATGTAACCTCCGGGAGTACAAAAAGCATTCAGCACACTATCATTGTGGATGATTTTAATTTGCCAGGAAAAATCATCTTTAAAATCAACTTTACCAGAATTCAGAATATTGTTTCTGACTTTGTAGATGTAGCTATAAACCTCCTTGTATCTGAGCGAATCAAGCAAAGGATATTCTTTCGGATTAGCGGCTATTTCTTGTGCCACTTTTGCGCCTAGTTCCTTGTCTTGATCGAGCGTGAATAAATTAAATCCTTTCCCCTTGTTTTTTTCATTTACCATACCACATGAAGATAAAAGAAGGGCAGATACAAAAATAAATAAGGTATTTGTTGTCATAAACGATTTTTAAAATTAACCTATAGGATATAAATAATTAATGACAAAAGTCATCACTGCTGCTAGTATAAATCCTGTATATACTTCAGTTGGTGTATGCTTTCGCAGATAAAGTCGGGCGGAGATTGTTAGACCAGCAGCAAGAATAACAGCTATCAGCACCCAATAGGCAAAAACTGCTTGCGCTAGGGCGTAGGAAAAAATGAAACCACAGAGAATACCAGCACCGCCACCATGTAAACTTATTTTAATCCAACGGTTGATGTATGTGAAAGAAGCTGTAACAAAAACACCTGATAGAGGCAAGGCATAGATGTATTTTGGGAGCAAATTGTTTTGTGCTTTGACCAGGAATAGGAAATACAAAACAAGGCAAAAAGAAAGCATGATAAACATTGGGATACTACGTTCACGCTGATTTTCCATGTCGATGGTAGTGATCACGTTGAAGCGACGCAGGAGAAGAAAGCACAACGCAGGAGCTAGCACACTAAAAACAAAGAACATGTATAAAATAGCCGCTTTCGCCTGACCGGGAAGAAAATACAAGGAATCTTCATTGAAAATAAAATCTTGGTTTGATGGAATATACATCAACAATAGCAGGCCATAAACTGGCATGAATAGGGGTAAAAAGACCCATGAAAACAAGTGAGCCATCCACTTCATAATTCTTTGCGCAAGCGGGCAACAGGAATATTCAATTGTTCGCGGTACTTCGCAATGGTTCTTCGTGCGATGTTGTATCCTTTGGATTTTAGCAATTTCATCAAATTTTCATCCGTCAGCGGACTGTGCTTATCTTCCGCTTCAATTGCCTCAGATAGTATTTTTTTAACCTCACGGGTAGACACCTCCTCGCCAGAATCTGTTGAAAGAGATTCAGAAAAGAAGTATTTCAACGATAGAATTCCATATCCTGTTTGCACATATTTACTATTTGCTACGCGCGAAACGGTAGATATATCCAAATGAACGATTTCAGCAATATCCTTCAAGATCATTGGGCGCAACATCGCTTCATCACCAGTTAAAAAATATTCTTTCTGGTAATTCATGATGGCCTCCATTGTCAGGAGCAAGGTTTGTTGACGTTGCTTTATTGCATCGATGAACCATTTTGCACCATCCAGTTTTTGTTTCACGAACATCAAAGCCTCTTTGTCAGAGCGGGACGATTTAGCCCCTTCGGCGTAACTGCGTAACATGTTTTCGTAAGTTCTACTTACCTTCAGGTCAGGGGCGTTTCTTCCATTGATCGTCAATTCGAGCTGACCTTCGAACTCCGTTATCATGAAGTCAGGGATTATCTGATGATGATTTTTGGAAGATTCTTTCATTGATCCTCCTGGTTTCGGATTGAGGCGCAAGATTTCATCCACAGCATCCTTCAAATCTTCCTCTTCTATTTCAAGCTTAGATGCAATTTTATCAAAGTGCTTTTTTGTGAACTCCTCGTAATATTTTTCAAGGATTACTTTTGCTGTGAACTTGGTGATATCACCATTTTGCTTTCGATTGATCTGAATCAATAAGCATTCGCGCAAATCTCTTGCCCCTACACCTGCTGGATCGAGTTCTTGAATGCACTTCAAGACCTCTTCTATTTCTGCCTCGGTAGTATCAATGTTTGAGGAAAAAGCAAGGTCATCTACCAAGGCCTCTAAATCTCTTTTGAGATAACCCGATTCATCTAAATTTCCTATGATGGTTTCAGCTATGACAAACTGATTATCGTCCAAATCTAACAGATGAAGCTGTTCACTCAAACGATCGTGAAAGGTATGTTCGCCGGCAAGTGGAACGGCGCGATCTTCTTCATCCCTATTGGTGTTATCGGCTTTTGTTTTATAATCAGAACCTTCTTCATCGATGTATTCTGAAATATCAAATTCAGGTTCTTCTTCTTCGTAATCATCTTCCTGCTCAAAATCATCCTCCGCATCTTCCGCACCTTCTTCCAATGCCGGATTTTCCTCTATTTCCTGTTTGATCCGTTGATCAAGTTCCATGGTTGGTACCTGCAACAATTTCATCAATTGAATCTGTTGAGGGGAAAGCCGCTGCTCCAGTTTCTGCGAAAGATATTGCTTAAGTGCCATGCTAGTTTTTAGAATCGAGAATAAATATAGAAAAATATTTAAAACTCGGCATTCTGCGGTGTTCGAGGAAAAGGAATAACGTCGCGGATATTTGTCATTCCTGTAACAAACATCACCATGCGTTCAAATCCTAAACCGAATCCGGCGTGCGGAACCGTGCCAAATTTTCTAGTTTCCAAGTACCACCATAGATCCTCTTCATGAATATGAAAGGCTGCGCATTTTTCTTTCAACACATCGAGGCGTTCTTCTCTTTGTGAACCACCGACAATTTCACCAACTCCAGGGAACAAAATATCCATTGCTGCAACTGTTTCTTTACCTGGTTCATCTCCATCATTTCTACGCATGTAGAAAGCCTTGAAAGAAGCTGGATAATTGGTAATGATAACGGGACGGTTGTATTCTTTTTCTACGAGGTAACGTTCATGTTCACTTTGCAGATCTGTACCCCATTCCACCTCGTATTTGAATTTTTTCTTTTTGTAATGATTGGAATTTCGAAGTACCTCAATTGCTTTTGTGTAAGTAATTCGTTCAAACTGATTATCGGCCACAAATTTCAGACGCTCCATCAAACCTAATTCATTTCTTTCGTTTTGCGGCTTTGATTGTTGCTCGGCAGCTTCACGCTCATCCAGAAATTTCAGGTCGTCTGAACAATGATTCATCACGTATTGGCAAATGTATTTCAACATGTCCTCGGCCAGATCCATGTTGTCATGGATATCGTTGAAGGCAACCTCCGGTTCAATCATCCAGAATTCCGCGAGGTGCCTGGAGGTGTTCGAATTTTCGGCCCGAAATGTTGGTCCAAACGTATATACTTGTCCCAATGCAAGTGCTGCAAGTTCAGCTTCCAATTGTCCGGAGACCGTTAAATTCACGGGTTTACCAAAAAAATCTTCTTTGAAATTAACCGTACCATCTTCGTTCAATGGTGGCGTCAAGGGATCGAGTGTCGTTACACGAAACATCTCACCTGCCCCTTCTGCATCGGATCCGGTAATGATAGGCGTGTGGATATAGTAAAATCCACGGTCATTGAAAAATTGATGAATCGCATAAGCTACTGCATGACGGATGCGAAACACGGCACCGAAAGTATTGGTTCTAAACCGAAGATGTGCTTGTTCACGCAAAAAGTCAAGGCTGTGTTTTTTGGGTTGCATCACCGTTCGTTGAACATCCTCAGGATTGGCTTCGCCAAGGATTTCAATGTGGTTCGTCTGCAGTTCAACCGCTTGCCCACTACCTTGAGATTCGACGATATGTCCAGTAATGCTCAATGCTGCGCCGGTAGTCACTTTTTTAAGCAGGGCTTCATCGAATTGTTCAAAATCAACGACCGCTTGCAACGTTTGAATGGTTGACCCATCATTCAATTGAATGAATCGATTGCTGCGAAAAGCGCGCACCCAACCCTTCACAACTATTTCTTCTCCGATTGGAGGTTTACTTAAAATCTGTGCAATTTTCAATCTTCCCATGATTCCAATATTACAAGCAAAGGTAGTAAGAAAGTGACAAACAGAAGCGCTTGCTATTTAGTAAGTTCAATGAAACGTAGGGTATCATTGATGACAAAATTCCATTTATCGCTTACTTTGAGTAGGTTGAATTCATCGTCGCCAAAATTCCCAGCGAATTGATCTTTATCCTTTCGATTCAAAAGAAGCGGTTTAGCTGAAAGAAACACCTCGCATTTTTGCTGGTCCTCTGAGAAAAGAATACCAAGTTTCCTTGTATAACTGCTCTGATTGTTCGACACTTCAACCAACTGAATTTCCAATTCAAAAGAACGTACACATTCCTTTTTAAGTTCACTCCACACATAACCGGAAGAGGGAATACACCCGTGTTTATCCTTGTCACTTCCGCTGATTGGCGGGTTACTTTCATGCACAGCGGAGCAGCTAAAAAAAAGAATGCTCACTCCGAGGAGTAAGCATTGCTTCAATCGAACAATCCGATACATGTAATTACATTTTTATGATCAAGAACTCTGTTCTTCTGTTCTTTTGATGTTCAGTCTCAGGACAAGTAGATTTTACCTTTCCTTCGCATGGACAATTTACTTTTAATTTCGATTCTCCGTACCCTTTACCATAAATTCGTTCAGGGTTGCTGATTTTCTTTTTGATATATTCTGCTGACGCTTTTGCACGGCGATCCGACAAAGAAGTATTGGAAGCGATTGAACCACGGCAGTCCGTATGTGAGCCCAATTCAACCACCATGGTAGGATAATCCGTCATGACCTTTACGATTTTGTCAAGTTCTGCAGCAGCATCTTTGCGGATGTCGGCTTTGCCAAGGTCGAAGTAAATTGGTTTGATATCAATCATAGATGCCAAATCCATTCCTACTTCAGGTTTTGACATACTTAGATCAATTGCCTCATGTACATTTACAACTCCTGGCTTAGTAACTAGCTGGCTGAAATCAACCGTTTTAGCAACATATCCTTCCTTACTGATTTCTATTCTGTAATTCAATTTATCGCCCATTTTCTTTCCGATAATACCTTTGAACACATCACCTTTTGTGGTAGTTGTTGAATTGATAAACTCAGCACCCGTTACAAGGTCGATAATCTTTACACGCACAGCATCCAAGGGCTTACCAGTCGATTTATCGGTGATCAAGCAATTGAGGGCAAGACCTGGGTCTTTTTCTAGGTCGACATTCTTCTGAATATTTTCTTCTCCCGGCTCAATATCCTTTGTAGAAATTGTGGCTGAGTTGTCAAAATAATCACCCTTCTGAACCAAAATTTTGTATTCTTTGTCTGGTTCAAGATCAAACGTATATTTGCCATCTGGACCAGCAACCGTTTTAGCAATGGTTTTTCCATCATTATCGGTCAATACGACTGTAGCGCCTGGCAGTATATTCCCATTTCCTTTTTCACTGATAAGTCCTTCGACAGTAATCTGCATTTGGAATGGCTTCAAAAGAGTGAAAGCGTAAATATCATCGTCACCTTTTCCACCACTTCTGTTGGAAGAAAAATAGCCCGTTTTACCATCCAAGTTCATTGTAAACGCAAAGTCATCGTTTTGGCTATTCAATGGTTTTCCAGCATTGATCAGTTTATCAAATCCACCTTTTTTCGAGGGCGTCAAAAGAAAAACATCCAAGCCGCCTAAGCCGATGTGACCGTCAGAAGAAAAATACAAATACCCTTCCTGATTGATCCAAGGGAACATTTCTTGTCCTTCAGTATTGACTTGTGTTCCAAGATTGACCGGAGTTCCTAAGGTGCCATCACCAGCAATGCTGCATTTGTAAAGATCTGCTCCACCAAATCCGCCAGGCATATCAGATGAGAAATAAAGGGTTGAACCATCCAAACTGATCGAAGGATGTCCGACAGAGTAATCTTTTGAGTTGAAGGATACTTCCAGCTCTTTGCCCCAACTTCCATCATCCATCACGCTCGCAACATACATTTTGAGGTTTTGAATACCTTTTTGGTCACGGCGACTTTTGCCTTTTGCAATGTTGTTGCGGGTGAAAAACACCTTTTTACCATCCGGTGTGAAGCACAAGGGACCCTCGTGGTATTTTGTGTTAACCTTCTTCTTAACCAAAACAAGATCATTGATCTCTTGGTCTTGACCAACAACTCCTTTAAACAGATCTAAAAAGCGCCCGCTGTCCCAAGACCATTCATTCTGCACAGCTACCCTTTTCTTTCTGGAAGACACGATATAAACAGCATTTGAAGGATCAGGTCGCGCATCTTTAATGTATCTGTAACCCCCAAAATCAGCTGCTGGAGTGTTAGAAGACAAATTGTTAACCGAAAAATGCACTCCTTGTTTTTCGATTTTTTGCATATAGCTTGGATTTGATGCATAAGAATTACCTCTCATGTCGCTAGCCTGCTTACTATGAAACTTCTTCATCCAATTGTCACTATCAGCATATTTACCATTTTGCTTCAATGCCTGTGCGTAATAATACATGTCCGTGCCGGTAACATCGGAAGATTCGATCATTTCCGAAAAGTACTTTTCAGCCATCGGCATGTTGCCCATGTTGTAATAACACGTTGCCACCTTTGCTTTCAAACGCGGTGTATCTTCTTTAGTCCCCAACAAATCCTGGTAATAACCAACTGCATAGGAGTAGGACAATTTTTCAAATAAATTATCCGCTTTTTTCATCTTGCTGGATTGGGCATGTAACGCTTGAACGCCAAGTAATCCTACTATTAAAATAAAATGTTGTTTTCTCATAACTAAATAAAGTGCTAAACTTTAGAAATACCTTGGTGACTTGATACCTTGTTTTTTAAATTTGAAATCATATGATGCCAATAACTCAAATGTTCCATCATTGTACTTTCGGATTGCCTGCGTACCAAAATCCGATGCAAGACCGAGTTTAAATTGCGTTGACACTTGGTACTGAACAAACATACCGAAAGCAGCATTGTAACGATACATTGCCCCAAGCCAAAATTGATCACGGAAAATTGTAGCCAAACTCAAGTCAACACTGATTGGTGCTCCAGTTGTCAACTTTATCTGAGCTGATGGTCTTAATTTCCAGCGCGTAGTCAAATCAAGAACTCCTCCTACTATTCCGAAATAGTGGCGTCTTTCCAGATTTGTTGAGCTTGTACCATCGTAACTTTTTTCAATGATTTTTGGTGTACTAACACCTGCAAAGAAATGAGGTGTATGGTAAAAAACTCCAACCCCAAAATTCGGGTTGATCCTGTTACGTACATTCTGAAGTAATTTCGCATCACCTTCTTGGGTTGTTTGAAGCTCTGTAGTTCCGATGTTTATCATGTTCATTCCTCCCTTGATCCCAAAAGATAATTTTCTATCCTTGTTCTTGAATCGAAGCGTGTAGGAGAAATCACCATATATCATTGTCTGACGCACAGGACCGGCTTGATCATTCACCAAGGTCAATCCCATCCCAACAGATTCATAACTCAATGGCGAGTGAACACTCAATGTTGTTGAGCTAGGCCTTCCTTCAAAACCTACCCATTGTTCGCGGTGGATGCCTGTTACATTGAGCATTCCCCTACTTCCAGCATAGGCAGGATTGACGAATAAGGCATTGTCGAAATATTGTGTGAATTGCGGATCCTGCTGAGCAAGGGCAATCCCTCCAATAAATACCATTATTAAAACTTTCGAAGCTTGAATGATCTGTTTCATCTTATTCATTTTTCTATTTCGCATTTCTTTTAATTATCGTTGGATGTATACAAATCCTTTGAAAACACCCTTCTCGCCAAACTGCTCATCCTTGGTGTCAAAGATGTAGTAGTATGTTCCCGTTGGCAATTCGTCTCCGCCGGCATTCATCGTGCTTGTCGATGTACCTTTCCAATCGTTCTGATAATTGGCTTTCTGGTAAACCAAATTACCCCAACGATTGAAGATGCTTATTTCATTGTTTGGAACAGACTCTATTCCCTGAATAACAAATGCATCGTTCACACCATCTCCATCTGGTGTAAAGGCCTCCGGTATTGTAATGCCACAACCTCTTGGGCTGCATGGATCCAACGGATCTGAACCACTGGCAATTTCCTCCCCATTTGAGATTCCGTCTCCATCACAATCAAGTGAGTTCCATGCTGCACTTGGTGTGACGGTTTGACTCGCAACCAGCAAATCACACGGATCATTCGGATCAGTACCATCAGTTGACTCAGTGCCATCAGTTACTCCATCACCATCCGTGTCTGGATTCAATGGATCAGTGCCGTTGGTTTCCTCTTCTCCGTTTGGTGAACCATCGTTGTCACAATCTAGGTTTGCCCATGCAGCACTTGGTGCTACCGTCTGGCTTGCCAATACCAAATCACATGGATCCAATCCATCTGTGCCATCCGTCAACTCAGTACCATCGGTTACTCCATCACCATCTGTATCAGGATTCAATGGATCGGTGCCATTCGTTGTTTCATCTGTATTGTTTACACCATCGTTGTCACAATCCAATGTACCCCATGATGCACTTGGTGCTACCGTTATGCTCGCTGCAAGTAAATCACATGGATCATTCGGATCAGTGCCATCAGCTACTTCATCGCCATCGGTTACTCCATCACCATCCGTGTCTGGATTCAATGGATCAGTGCCGTTGGTTTCCTCTTCTCCGTTTGGTGAACCATCGTTGTCACAGTCTAGGTTTGCCCATGCAGCACTTGGTGCTA
>JACCDP011498346.1_pt1 | contig 12002 bp, 13 predicted proteins | sample 7445841 | NCBI WGS metagenome assembly JACCDP01 (sample SAMN15323441, study PRJNA562643) | freshwater metagenome | isolation source: river surface water | place: USA:Blue River Watershed | collected 2017-08-17
ATAAAGATGTTGTCAAAAGTTGAGGAAGATCGCTACAAAGATCTCGAGTTACCTCTTCTCGACTTGCGTCGCCTTCGGTTTCTTCTTCATCATTTTCTTCTTCTCTCCTTGCGTCGACTTCGGTTTTCTCTTCCTTTTTTTGTTTCTTCTCTTTCTTTTTCTCTACTTGTTTTTTATTAACCTTTTTCTGAACACTAACTAACTCTTCCTTATAATCACTAAGAGCTTGACTAACATAATCTCGGTCATAAGAAGGAACTTTATTAATAATTTCTTCAGATGACATTTCAAACCAATCTATTGTCTTATTCTTAATTAAAGACTTTAGTTTTTTGAAAATGTCCTTTTTAACATTATCATAAGATTCGTTTTCAGCCAATGATGACATTGTTTATGTTTATGTATTCTGAAATATTTTATTTTTTATTTAATTTATTCACTAATTGATTTTGAAAATTATATTTACACACCTTTTGTCAAATACTTTAACTTTTTACAACAATGGGTATCCCCCGTTTTTTCTACTACTGCTACCAAAACTTTGAAACCTCCGTTCAGGCCATCTCAAACAAAACTGAACACTCCTCCGAATTTATACACTTCGATCTTAACGCTGTCATTCACCCCGTCTGTCAAAAAGTATTTTCTTATGGTTCGTCGGCTTCTGAATCTTTATTGTATAAGAAAAAACCTGTAAGAGTTACTCAAGACAAGATTAGAGAAGTATACACAAAAGTTTGCGAAGTGGTAGAAACATATGTTAATCTTGTTAACCCAACAAAAGGAATATTTATCGCCATAGATGGTGTTGCTGGTATGTCAAAATGCACCCAGCAAAGACAAAGAAGATTCAGAAATACTAACGACAAAGATGCGAACGCTTTTGACTCCAACTGTATATCTACTGGCACTGTATTTATGGACAAACTTAGCAAACACATTGACTCTTTTATAAAACAAAAATTTAACAACGGTGACTGGAAAAATCTCGAAGTAATATTCTCCAATGAGAAAATTGTTGGCGAAGGAGAACACAAAATACTTGACAACATCAGACTTAACCCTGAAATGACTACAACAGTGGTATCTCCTGATGCTGACTTGTTTATGCTTCTTCTTGGTAATGTTGACTATCAAACTGAAAGAAAATTGTATATAATGAGAGAAAATATTTACACCAATGTTGAATGTAAATACTTTGTAGTAGATGTGTTTAATCTTTCTAAACAAATTATAAATAAAATTACGAATACTGAGAAGTATGATGTTCATATTATCAAAGATTTTATTTTCTACTGTTTCTTTCTTGGAAACGACTTTCTTCCCAACATACCTTGTGTTGATCTTTCTAACAAAGGATTAGATCTTCTTTTTACAGCTTATGCTAACATTATGAAAGAAGGATTCTTAATAGACTACAAGAACAACCAAATAAACAAGAAGAGTTTTATTAACATGTTAAGACTAATTGAAGGAGAAGAAGAAAAAATGTTATCTATTAAATTCAAGTCTAATAAATCCAGTTCTGATCCTTACTTGGCGAAATGTTTGCTAGATCAAGATGGTGATATGTTTGATATGGATATGTATCGAAAGTTATACTATAGGCACAAACTTGACAAGAATGAAAATGAAACTATTGAAGGATTGTGCGAGGACTATATCCGAGGAATGGAGTTTGTTTTGAAATATTACCTTGACAGTATTCCTTCTTACAGTTGGTTTTATAATCATCATTATGCCCCATTTAGTGGTGATCTCGCTAAGTATGTCGAACAGAAATACAAACCAGCTTTTTTCAAGAAGGACAAACCAATGTCAACTTTACTTCAGTTAATGTGTATTCTTCCTCCAAGTAGTAAGAACCTTCTTCCATCTTGTGTCCAATCTTATTATGATGTTGATAACGAGAAGGATAATCCTATTTTCCAGTATGTTAATGGTAAGGTAGAAGTAGATTATGATTTCAAGACACACGAATGGGAGGGAGTGTTGAAGCTTCCTTTTATTAATAAGGATAAATTTATGGAAGTATTTAATAAGGAGTATGGTAAGTTAACTGATCTAGAAAAGATTAGGAATGCTAAAGGTAAGATGTTTGTGTATTATACAGATAAGAATCAGAAAACAGGTGAGTTAGAATGTGTGATCGAGTTGATTGATATGGAATAAATATTTTTTTATAAAAAGATTTTATTATAATTATTGTAATTATTGTAATTATAATAAAAAATATGCCAAGTAATTCTTCGACATTTAAAAAAAGATTAAGAAGACTAAGCAGAGGTAAGAGTTATACTCCAAGAGTTCCTAAGAAATATAAAGGTGAATCACCTAAACATCATTCTGATCTGTTTACAGATGAGAATCCAAAAGGAACTGTTCGAGGATTGATGTTCAGAAGTAGCAGAGATGCTAGAAAAAGTGTGTCAAGGTTAAGAAAACTTTACAAGAGTGGTAGAGTATCTTATGCTCATATGAGGCAGATAGGATTAACAATGGAACAAAGAAGTCGATATCATTATAATCAGACAAAGGGGATAAAAGAAGGAAATAAAGTTTGGAAAAAGTTTAATAAGTCATTTCCAAAGAAGAAGAGTTAAATTACACAGGATAGATTAATAAATATGAAGAATTATGTATTATAAAGTTTTTATAATAAAAGAAATTTTAAATACTATACCAAAATGAATTATAGGCTACTAAAGTTCTAGTAAGTCCAATATTAAAGGCAATAGAATTTGTAGGAGTTTCATCTAAATAAATTTTATTTTCATCATTAAAACTTCTTATGTTACTATCAGATGGGGCTGATGTGCCATAATATCTTATTGTAAAAGTAAGACCGTTATTACTTGATGTTATATTTGGTAAGACAATACTTTGATACGGACCAGTTGTATTATATAAAATTACAATATTTGGACTAGATGTTGTAAGATTAGTAGAAGAGTCAACCAATAATACTGAATTTGAAATATTTGAACCTGATGTATCAGAACTAGATGTTGCTGAGTTTTGTGAAATATAAGTTACTTCGTTATTTTTTTTGATAGCAAAGGACATTGTTTAATTTTATAAAAAGATTTTATTATAATTATTGTAATTATAATATAAAATGAAAGATGAAGAAAAAAGAAAAGTCAGTAATGAACTGAAAATAAAAATTATACAAAACTTAATCGAACCTTCTTACTATTCTGATGTTGTCGAAACACTCCATGGAAGAAAGTGTTGGCGTATATCTGGTCATACATTTGAAAGTATGTCAAAAATAATTCTTGCTGTTTCTGGAGTTCTTAGCTTTGCAGCAGGAGTATATGACGATAAAATATTAAGTTTTGTTGCAGGAACATTGAGCACCGTTAGTTTAGCTACTTTTCAGTTTTCTTTGTATGCTTTCAAACAACACAAGAAAAATACTCTAGAACTTAATATGCTCCTTAACAAACTAGACATAGAAACAATACCGGTGTTTCCAAGTCGTTCTAATATGATGGCAAGAAAAATGAGCAAAGCAGAAGAAAAAGAACCAGAAAAAGAATGTGAAATCGAACTTGGTATGATTGAAATTCATGACGATAACTCATCATCAGATGAAAAATTATCTACAGATGATGAGTTAACATCATTATCATCACTTCGATCTAATACACCATTCCCATCACGAGTTTGATCTGTATAGAGTCTATTTTGTAAGATATACCAGTCATTTTCTTGTGGTTCTATATAACCGAACTTTCTATACATTTCTGGGTTCTTTGGCCTGAACCGAAATTGTTCAAAAAACAAATCGGGTGAAGCCATACAGTCAAGAAAATGGGCAGAATCTTCTATATTCTCAAATACTCTATCTGAACAAAACTCATTTAATATGATTTTGTAAATTCTTTCAATCTTTTCATCAGGCATACTCTCAATTCTTTTCATAGTATCAATAACACATTCAAGATTACATCTGAAAAACTCTCTGTTCTTTTTGATACGATGTCTTCTTAATAGAAAGAAAAGTATTCTCTCCGCTTGAAGAGAGTTTTGAAATTTTCTTGGTGTAACATATTTGAATTCTGAGTCATCAATGTAGCTTGTCATATATCCAAACATTCTTTTTGAAGGATTGGAAGAGTGGCCAAGTTTGTAGACATCATTTCCGTAAGAGTCATACATTTTGTTGTAAAGACAATAAAGCTGTCCAACTTTTTCAGTAATCATTTTATATCATATTATACATATTATAATATGACAATTTTTAAAGTTATTTAACAATAGCAGTTATTATGTTTATCACCTGGAAAATTTTCTACAGGACAAGTTAAGTTTGGACAAACTTTATAAGAGCATCCTGTTTTGTCACAGAGGTATCTATTTTTTGTCGTGAATGTTATATTTCCTTGAGAATCAGATAAACTGAGAATACCGTCATCTGACAAACTTAATGTGTAAGGTGCCCCTGATCCTTTACTCCAAATTTTGTCTCCTCTTTTACTGGCTGACCATATAATTAAATCTTTACCTTTATCATCTAAACAAGATATGACAAAGTCTCCGTCTTTTGTTAGTAAAGGTTTGCATGGATATTTATAATTACTTGGAGTGTCGCCTGGGCCATCTACAGTTGTTTGAAACCATCCACCATTAAAAGAAATATCTAGATAATTATAAGGAGTTACATAAAAATCGCCTGAATCAACGGTAACATTAGGATCTAGATAATATGCTGAATAATAAGCGAGCCATTTTCCGTTTTGAGATTTCAAATTATGGACTAGAATATTATCCTGTCCTGCTGGTAAAGTAATACTATAAGTATTAGGAATATTCTTTTTATCCTTTTTTCTTAGTAAGAAGAATAAAAGTAATCCTACCAAAATAACAATAGGAATTATTATCAAAAATATGTTCATTTTAATAATTTATTAAATATAATATAAATGATTTTTTTTATAAATATAAACTAACATTGACTCAATTTTTCATAAAATAGAGAAAATGATCTTTTTATACTCTGTATCCAAATTCTTCAACTATGTCAAGAAGGATACCATCCTTGACTGGCTTAATATGTATGGTACTTCTTGTGGATTTCATAAGATTAAGAACGAGTTTCAGCAGAATCTGTTCAAAGAAGGACAACAGATTGAAGATAAGGTGGTTGATCTTTTGAAGACGAGATTTCAAGATGAATGGACTGACTTGACCAGATACAAGTTTCAAAATTTTACTCATTATGATAAAACTATGACAGCTATCAAGAACAAGAAACCTGTCATTTATCAAGGATTATTGTGTCTTAGTAATGGAGTATATGGTATCCCTGATATCATTTTGAGAAAAGATGTTTTCAAAAGATGTTTTAACCAAGAAGTAACTGATGAAGATAAAACAAATTATATTATTGTAGATATCAAAAAATCTTTGAAAGTAAACAAGAATAATGACGTATCAAAGTCAAGTTCAAATTATGAATGGATCCAGTTTCAGTTATCTGTCTATGAAGAAAGTCTAAAGTATCATTTCAATAGAAATTTTGAAAAACCTGTGGTCTTGTCTTTGAAAGATGAAGAGATTTATTATGGACTTATGGATTTTGAGAAACAAGACACAGATGCTTGTGTAAGTTATTATAAGGATTTAGAACAGAATGGAAATTCTTGGATTCCTTATCCTAAACCTACAAACAAATACATGTATCCGAATATGAAAAATATTTATGATCAGGAATGGAGACATGTCAAAAAAGATTTTGCTTACAAGATTAAGGAACTTACTCTACTTCCTTATGTATCTGTTGACAAAAGAAATTGTTTATGGAATGATGGTGTTTTCTCTATAAATGATAAAGAATGTTATGAAAAAATAAAGACTGTCAAGAATATTCCTCCTCATGTGTTAGAAATAGTGAAAGCAAATCAGAATGAAGGTTCTGAGTATAATGCAGATATGATACGAAAAGAGTTGGAGGAACTTACAAGAGATAAAGTCTTGATGTATATTGATTTAGAGACAACTTCTTCTGGAAAAGTATTTCTGAGCTGTATTAAATTTAATAATAAATATACTTACTTTTCTTCATACAATAAGGAAGAGATTGACTCAGATATTGTTGTAACTCAGACAAAAGAATACATCCAACAGCTTTATAAAGACTATCCTAATCTATGTGTGATATACTATGCAGGAAGTGAGCAAAAAATACTAGAAATACAAAATGGAATCGATTTGTATGAAGTAATAAAAAAAAATAAGTATGCTAAACATGGATTGTATACATATGCCTTGAAGGATATATATAATAACTGTTTTAGAGTCAGAGAGGATACAAATATTTGTAATGGATTGGAGGCTTGTGTGTTGTGTGAAAAGATCTTGAGCGGAAGTTTGGATTCTAAAAAAATAGAAAAAACAAAAATTGATTTATTAAATTATGTAAGAAAGGATGTGATGATTCTTGATAAACTCGTAACAAAATTCTTGCGGTATTAGAAATGTCTTCTCATAAATACAACACTCGTTCTAAATCTTCTTCTGATAATACTTTTGATGGAATTAATAGAGATGATAGAAAGAGAAGAAGAAAAATGAAGGAAGAAGAAAAAAAAGAGGAAAGTGATATCGAAATAACTGAAGAAAAGGTGAAAGAAAAACCTAAACAAAAGACTAAAAAGCCTGCTAATAATTTGATGGTATTGCTTATGAATAGTATTATGAGACCTGTTAACCCATATAAAAAACAAAATAATGATGAAGAAAACGAAGATGATGATAGCGAAGAAGAGGATGAGGACTATGAAGATGAAGAAGAAGATGACGATGAAGATTATGAGGAGGAGGAAGATGATTTTGAAAAGATGTTGAAAAGAATTGATGAGTTAGAAGTTAATGAAGATGTGAGAGAACTTATTAAAAATAAATACGAAAATGCGGATGATGTAGATAAAGCTCATAACTGGATTAATACTATTATAAAAATTCCTTTTGGTAAATACGCTAAAATACCTATCACCCTTGAAGATGGCACCGACAAGATTGTGTCTTATTTCCAAGATTGTAAAAAGATTTTGGATGATGTTGTGCACGGTTTGGAGCCAGTGAAGGAAGAGTTGTTGAATTATGTAGCTCAACTCATTACTTCTAATGGTAATTGTAATCCTCGTGTATTGGCCTTACAAGGGTCAGCCGGAACTGGTAAGACCAGTATCATTAGAAAAGGCTTTTCAAAGATTTTGTCAAGACCTATTAAACATATTTCTCTTGGAGGTAATACAGATTCTTGTACATTTTTTGGTTTTGACTATACCTATACTGGATCACGTTGCGGAATCATCATTCAAGCTTTGATCGAGGCTGGAGTAATGAATCCTGTGATTTATCTTGATGAGCTTGACAAGGTTTCTAATACTCCTCAAGGACAAGATATTATCAACTTTTTGATTCATATTACAGATCCAGAGCAGCAAACTACTTTTAGAGATAAATATATTGGATTTGATGTAGATTTGTCAAAGGTTTTGTTTGTGTTTTCATATAATGACGAGAGTCTTATCAGTCCTATTTTGTTGGATAGACTTAATATTATCAAGATCAAGACTCCATCTATTCAAGAAAAGAAGGTAATTGTGAGAAATTACATTATCAAGGAGATTTGTAACAATATTAATTTCAATATGCAGGATGTAGAGTTTAATGACGAGTCAATTTCATATATGATTCAGAAGTTTGACTCTGAAACTGGTATGAGAAATATTAGAAGATTGATAGAAACAGTGATAATGAAACTCAATACAATCAAATTGACTGGTAATAAGATTAAGATGAGTTATTCAATTACTCCAGAGATGATTGATACAGATAATTATGTTTTGAGTCCTCTAAATAATAGAAAAAGATTAAAGATTATGAAGCCTATTCAAAGGATGTTGTTTAAAATTAATGCTTCAAATATTAAAAAACTTCTTAATACTGAACAAGAAGATAATGTTTCTTATAAGATGATGTTTTTGTAACACGGTAAGTATTCATTTAACAAAATTTATTTGTATAAATTTTGTTAAATCTTGTGTAAATAATTAAAAGATGAACAGAAATATTCTTATCATTTCTATTATTGCTGTTATAGCAGCTGTTGTGTTAATTGTCTTTTTAACAAGACATCATAAAAATAAAGATGTTTCGTCTCAAATGATCAGAGGTAATAATACAAATGTTATCATGTTGACTGAAAATGGAACTTATAACTTGACTTCAGAAGAAAGTGGTTCTACTCTTATAGTGTATACAAATGACCTTTCAAGTCAATCTCAACTTATTATCAATCTCCCTGATATTATTACAAATAACTTAAATGGTATACATTACAAGATTATGGTATTTGATGATCCAGAATTTTCTGGAGTATCAAACGCAATTTTGAGTGCTTATCCTAATTCACCTTCGCCAATAACTACTACAATTATTCCCTATCCTAATAAATTGACAAAAAAGTTGAAATCTCAGTCTGAAATAACTCTTGATGAAATTAATTTGAGAAGTTTTTATGTAGTTTCTTATAATGGCTTTTGGTATGTTAGTATATAAATTAAAATCTTTTATAATGATTAAAATGATTAGTTTGAATACATTAATTATTATCATAATAATTTTCTTTGTTTTAGCAATAGGTGCTGGAGCATATTTTTTAATATTTAAGAAGAAAAAAGCTCCCCCTATAAAATGTAAACAACTTGACGATCCCTGCACAAACAATAAAGAATGTTGTGGGTCTGGATCATATTCAATGTATTGTAATAATACTTCTAAGACTTGCACAAAGTGTAGTGATGAGTGTAAAAATCCTAGTGAATGTTGCGAAGGAAAACAGTGTATAGGTGGAACTTGTCAATCTCCTCCAAAAGTTTGCGGGACATCTGGTTCATTGTGCTCAATTAATAATTATCCTTCACAAATTACAGTAAACAAAGGAGATAAACTTAAACGGGCATTTCCGTTAGCTTCATCTAACTGCAGATATATGTTTTTTGGTGATAAAAGTTTACATTATTATATGGTAAAAATAGGTTCCGATATTAGCACAGCATCTTCCACTCCTAGTTTTTTTCATATGAGTTATGATCCGAATTATAAGGAGTCAAGTTTTAGTGATTATATGAATGTTGTCTTTCTATCAGAAGATGGAGATTTAATTGTTAGTTCACAAGATTTTTCAAGTGGTAATATAGAAATATTATGGTCTCTTAGTTCTAGAAATGACGGTGTATGGTCAAGAGGTTCTGGTCCTCCTTACACATTAACATTGGATGATTGTGGAAATCTTGTGTTGACAGATTCTTCTAACAATGTAACTTTTAATTCAAAGTTAAGATACTTTTGTGATATAGATGGCACAAATTGTGGGTGGAGAACATGTAATAACAACTTTCGATGTGGATTCACGGATGACAATAAATATTGGTGTAGATGTGTATAAATTGTTAAAAAATTATCTTTTATTTTTTTAACAAAGATGGAATATATTTTAATCGTATCAATTATTGGTCTAGTCTTGCTAATTTCTACAATCTTGTTTGTAACTCTAAGACATAAAGACTCTGATAAGAATTCTAACAAATCTCCTGCTATGAGAGAATACATGACAAGTCAACCTCCTCTAGTATTAACCACTGTATACGGACAGCGTCCTCCTACATGTAATTATCTCAATTGGAAAGCTGATCAAATTCCTATTTAAAAATATCCGTAAATATTATTGTTACAAAAAATAATAAAATGATAAGAGTCACAAACTTAACTTGTGATAATTCTTTTTATGCTGGAACAGTAAGTATTTCTCTTAATACATCTTGTATAAATCTTAAAAAACTGTATAACAAAGCGAGTAAAGATTTTTATAACGAACTTAGCTATCAATCTCAGAAAAAAGTCCTAAGTAAATCTGATAACATCATATTATCAGATAAATATGTCCTCGATCATATTTTATCGTTTGTTCAAAAAACTCGCAAATTCAAGTTTTCAAACATCCGACAAATGAACCAAGAATATATGTTAGTTCCTTACTTGAATAATTTTTGTATTAATTCTAGTGAAAAGTATTATATGGAAGATGAAAATATATTTTTGGGAAAGAAGTATAATAAATTAGAAAAGGATATAGAGGCAAAAGGGTTTCTTATGTTTGATAAACAATCTAACATTGAACTAAAATTCGACTTGTTATGTGCGAAAAAAGATTCTGTCACTCCTTTTCTGAAGATAAGAAACAATATTATTAATATATTAAATCCACTAGCTGGAATATATTATTCTCATAATTTTAAGGATTATGTAGTTGTAGGAGTGGAAAATTTTGAAGAGAATATAGAAAGATCCTTTGTGAAGCTAGTATTAATGTTCTATCATTTTGGAATAAATAGGTGTGATGTGAGGATGTGTATGTTAGATGCGATAGATTGGCTAAGACAGTATATTAATAATATAGGTGAAGGTAAAATATATGAGTATAATAAGCAAACGTTGTATGAAGAGTTGAACAAGGTGGAAAAGTTACCTTGTAGTATAATTACGGAAGATATACAGAATAATTTTAAAAATTTTGCCATAAGTTTTAATTAGTTAAAAGTTTATCTTAGTGTATAAAATAAATGTCAATTCAATTGCCTAAATGGAAGACGGCTACTTTAAACTCTTATGAAATTCCTCATATATACAGAGACCCTCCAAAGTCAAAATTTACTCAAAAAAAAGACAAGGTTGATATGGCAGATGTCGCTTGGATGACCAGACCTGATGGAGGATATTCGGATCCTACAAGAATAAATGAGAATATTCTTTATAAAGCAAGAGGTGTTGACCCTATTGCTAAAATAAAATATGGAACAAATCCTTATAAATTAAAAGTAATCCGTATACCTGAGACATCAATTGAGAAAAATATTGCTTTGTCTCGTCCAAGAATACACCAAAATAAAGTTGTCAACACAAATCCCGGTTTGCGTCCCGGACAGTCAGGGGTTGATGTTAATCAAAAGATTGACTTGTTTAATGTAAACAAAATTACAAGCGTTCAAAAAACTCCTTCTCTCGTAGAAACAAATGCTTATTACAAAATTCAATTCTTAGATCCTGCTGTGTTTGATATACAACCTACTAGTAAATATATTGACGACAGAACAATATTCTATTCTGCTTTTACAAATGCTTTCGCTAAGATCGAACAACCTTTGGGAGAAAGAGTTTATCTAGACAAAAACTTGAAACAAAAAACTTATGCGGAAAATGTAATTGCTCTTAAAGCAAGACCAGTTTATGAAATTGTTAATCCTGAAATTAATCTCTTGTCTAAACAAGATCTAAAAACTGTTTTAGCCTCGCAATCTATCAAACTTGATTACACTAACCCTGAAAAAGAATTACCTAGACTTATTAATAAAGCAGTCTCATTTAATGCTGACGCTGCTATGAGCTCAACTGGTCTTGCTCCTCAAGAATCATTTGACTATGATCTTTCTAACAAACGTGATAATATTAATATAAATACAAACGCTAATGGTCTATACACTGTTAACTCAGAACACCAAGATATTAATCTTGATAAGAAAGTATCCTCTGGTAATATTTCACAAGATAGAGTATTAGGTATGGTTCCAAAATTTGAAAGACAATACGATGATGCTTATAAACTAAAAGAATCCAGTAAATACCAAGTTCAATTAGATATGGGTATGTATGCTAATCGTAATTCTTATCCTTAATTTTTTTTTCATTAACCATTTTATATAATGATTAATGAAAACATCATACTTGAAAATCATTTCTACACAAAGGACATTTATTACTATTTTCTAAACTTACCTTGATACATTTCTCATGATATATGTGAGAACACGGAGTCTTTACACAAGAATCTGATTTTAATTCATCCAAACAAATTGAACAATCCTCGTCGGGAACATTTCTAACTTTTTCAAGATTTACTCTTAGAGGATAATGTTTTATGCATATTATCA
>JACCDP010882512.1_pt1 | contig 11999 bp, 12 predicted proteins | sample 7445841 | NCBI WGS metagenome assembly JACCDP01 (sample SAMN15323441, study PRJNA562643) | freshwater metagenome | isolation source: river surface water | place: USA:Blue River Watershed | collected 2017-08-17
GATGGGGACGGGGGTGCAATGACGGGACGGGGGTGCAATGACGGGACGGGGGCGCAATGACGGGACGGGGGCGCGATGACGGGGTTTTGCAGACCTTCCCTAGCGCGTTCAGTCTGTTTTGGGGCTTTCAGACTGACGAGTTTGAGGCAGCGGCACCATGATGGGCTGACCGGCGCCGTGCAATTGGCCTGCGCGCTCGAGACAGGCGCGCAGGCCACGGTCACGCGTGACCGCGACTTTGATGGGATGGCAGGGCTGACGATTTTGCAGGGATGATGGCCAGGGGTGAGGCCGCCATAGAATGGTTTCACCGGAAGCCATTTCCGGCTCCGTCCACTCTTTTTTTCAAAGTCTATGAGCAACCAAGAGCTTTCCCTCGAAATGCGCAGCACCGCCTTGGTGCTGATTGACCTGCAACACGGCATTGTGGCCATGGATGTGCATCCGCAACCGAGCAGTGTGGTGATTGCCCGCGGCCGCCAGCTGGCTGACGCCTTTCGCAGGGTCGGCGCTGCGGTGGTGCTGGTCAGCGTGGGCAACCGCGATGCCAGTGACATGCTGATGCCGCCTTGCGAAGCAGGGCATCCGGCCAGCACCGCCCGTCCGGACAACTGGTCCACCCTGGTGCCCGAGCTGGGCGTGCAGCCCAGCGATATCCAAATCACCAAGCGTCAGTGGGGCGCCTTTTACGGCACCGAGCTGGACCTCCAACTGCGCCGTCGTGGCGTCAAGACCATTGTGCTGGCCGGCATCTCCACCCATGTGGGCGTGGAGTCGACCGCGCGTGACGCCTACGAGCGTGGGTACGCCCAGGTGCTGGTTGCCGACGCGATGGCCAGTCCTTCTGCCGAGGCCCACGCCAACACCCTCAAGTTTGTCTTTCCCCGCATCGGCCTGATCCGCTCCACGCAGCAGGTGATCGACGCGGCGTCTCGGGGCTGAGCGCCGTGGGCAGCGTCCAAGACGGCCAGCGTTACGACCTGGTGGTGGCCGGCTGCGGCATTGCCGGTCTGTCGGCGGCGGTCAGTGCCGCCGAAGGCGGGCTCAGGGTGGCGGTGCTTGAGCGCGCCATCGAGGCCGAACGCGGCGGCCAGAGCCGCTACACCGAGGCCTACCTGCGCATGAAGAGCCTGGAGGCGGTCAGCGATGACTTCGAGACCCACCTGGCCGAAAACGGCAGTGGCGCACTCGATCCCGACCTGATCGAGCGCAGTGCCGATCCTTTCGAGCAAGGCCCGGTGCGTGCGCTGAGCATGGCCGATCCGAACTTCATCGACACCTTCGCCCAGCAGGCGCCGCAGGCTGTGACCTGGCTGCGTGGCATGGGCGCGCGCTTTGACTTCCTGCCCACGCAGTTTCTGACCAAGTCACAGCCACGCCTGCTGCCAGTGGGCGGGGGCGAAGCCTTGGTGCAGGTGCTGGCGGCACGGGCTCAGGCGTTGGGCGTGCAGTTTCATTACCAGACCACGGCGCAGTCGCTCACGCTCGACGAGCGCGGCAGCGTCGTCGGTCTGCGCGCACGCCAGCCTCAAGGTCTGACCGATTTTTATGGCCCGGTGGTGCTGGCCTGCGGCGGCTTTCAGGGCAATGCCGAGATGATGGCGCGCTACGTGGGTCCGCGCTCGGTGCACCTTCGGCCGATCTGCAAGGGCGGCTACTACAACCGCGGTGAGGGCATCCGCATGGCGCTGGACATCGGTGCAGCCGCATGCGGCGAGTTCGGCAGCTACCACGCCGAGCCGGTGGACCCGCGCTCGGGCGTCTCCGAGCCCTCGGTGTTCATCTTCCCCTATGGCATCTTGGTCAATCAGCAGGGTCGGCGCTTTACCGACGAGGCGCCCGGCACCGTCGATGCGCACTACGAGTCGGTGACCCGGCGCATCTACGAGCAGCCCGGCGGGATGGCCTGGGTGGTGCTCGATGCGCGCCACCTGCGCATCCCCAACTACAAGCTGGCCCTGCGCACCGACAAGCCGCCGGTGGTGGCCGACTCGATCGCTGCGCTGGCCCAGGCCATCGCGGTGCCCGCCGATGCGCTGGCCTTGACCGTGACCGACTACAACGCCGCCTGCAGTGGGCAGGATTGGCGGCCTCTGGAGGCCGACGGCCTGGCCACGCAGGGCCTGCAGCCGCCCAAGTCGAACTGGGCCTGTCCGATCGCCCAGGCGCCCTTCCACGCCTACCCCATCATGTCAGCCAACGTGTTCACCTTCGGCGGCCTGAAGGTCGATGGCCAGGCGCGGGTGCTGCATGCCGACGGCGGAGCCATCCCCGGCCTGTACGCCGCCGGCGAGACGGTGGGCCTGTACTACGGAACCTACACCGGTGCCACCTCGGTGCTCAAGGCCATGGTCTTTGGTCGCCTGGCGGGCCTGCATGCCCGGCAGGGGCAGCCATGAGCGCGCCGCTGTCGGGCCGCCTGGCCCTGGTGACCGGTGCAGGCGGGGCCATCGGCTCGGCGGTGGTGCGCAGCCTGCGCGAGCAAGGCGCGCGTGTGGTCGGCGCCGATCTGATCGGCCGGCCCGTGGGGGAGGGCTCAGCGCCCTGGGAGGGCGAGCCGGTTGCACTCGACGTGCGCGTCAAGGCCCAGGTCACCGCCCTCGTCAGCGCAGTGGCCGAGCAGGCCGGAGCGGCGGTGGACACTCTGGTCAACGTGGCCGGTGTGGTGTCCTTCGGGTCGGCGCAGGATTTGGCTGAGGAGGAGTGGGATCGGGTGATCGCGATCAACCTCAAGGGCAGCTTTCTGGCCGCGCAGGCGGTGATGCCGGGCATGCGTCGGCTGGGCTTTGGCCGCATCGTCAACCTCGGCTCTGTGGTGGGCAAGAACTCAGGCAACGCCAGGCCCTGGATCGACCCGGCCGAGCAGCAGCGCGCCTCCAATGTGGCCTACGGCATTTCCAAGGCTGGCATCCACAGCATGACCGGCTTTCTCGCACGCGAGCTGGCCGGCAGCGGCATCACCGTCAATGCGGTGGCTCCGGGCCCGATCGCCACGGCGATGACCACCGCCTTTCCGCCGGCGCTGCAGGCGCTGATCCCGCGCGGGCGCATGGGCACGCCCGAGGATGTGACCCGCGCCATCTCATTTCTGGTGCAGCGCGAGGCGGACTTCATCACCGGTGAAGTGCTCGACGTCAACGGCGGCATGTGGAGCGACTGACGATTTTCTGTCCCGCCATACGCAACGCTTATGCAAACAGCATGCACACCCGCTAACACGCAGCGGGCCGGATTGATAGATTCGCGGCAACGGTGACCACCCCCAATCGCCGACCCAAACGATTTTCAAGAGGAGACAGTATGAAGACGCTATTGACCGCTCTGGCCAGCACTGCCGCACTGGCGCTGGCCCTGCCCGTTGCAGCCCAGGACAAGTACCCCAACAAACCGGTGCGTGTGCTGGTGCCCTTTGCCGCCGGCGGCGCGACCGACGTGCTCACCCGCATCGCCGCGGCTGAGCTGGGCAAGCGCCTGGGGCAGAGTTTCGTGGTGGAAAACCCCACGGGTGCGGGCGGCATCATTGGGGCGACGCAGGCGGTCAAGGCCGCGCCGGATGGGTACACGCTGCTGGCCGGCTCGCCCGGGCCCGTGACCATCATGCCGGCGATCAGCGCCAAGCCTTTGCCCTATGACGCTGAGAGAGACCTGGTGCCGATCACGCTGATTGCCGACAGCCCCGGTGGCATGACGGTCGGCAAGAACTCCCCCTACAAGACGGTGCAGGAGTTGTTGGCGGCGGCCAAGGCCTCGCCGGGCAAGCTCTCCTGCGGCTCCTCGGGCATCGGCGCATTTAGCCATCTCAACTGCGAGTTGCTCAAGACGCTGATGGGCATCAATGTCACGCACGTGCCTTACCGCGGTGCGGCGCCGGCCATGGTCGATCTGGTCAGCGGCCAGACCGACTTCATGATTGAAAACTACCCCTCGCCTCAGAAACTCATCGATGCGGGCGAGTTGCGTCTGTTGGCCGTGACTTCCAGCAGGCGCTTTGCGCTCAAGCCCAATACACCGACTCTGGCAGAGTCGGGTGTGCCCGGACATGTGATGACCGCCTGGATCGGCCTGATGGCACCCCGGGGTACGCCCAGCGAGATCGTGAACCTGCTGCAGCGCGAACTGTCGGCCGCGCTCAAGGACCCGGCGGTGCAAAAGCGTCTCAATGACATGGGCGTGGTGCCCGGGGGAATGCCTCCGGCCGAGTTTGCAACCTACCTGGCTGCAGAGCGCGAGACCTACAAAGGCCTGGCGGCCAAGACTGGTCTGAAGGTCGATCAGTAAACCGGCTTTGGGCGGCCTCAAAACTTACCCGCGCTGGCGCCGCAATCGACCATCAACATGTGGCCGGTGATGGCGCTGGCCTCCTGGCTGGCCAAGAACACCGCCGCGTGCGCGAAGTCCTCGGGCGTGGGAATGCGTCCCAAGGGAAGGCCCTGCGCGGCCCGCGCCAGTGCCGGTCCCACCTCGATGCCGGCCTGCGCATAGGCCTGCCGCAGAAACGGTGTGTCCACCAGCGTGGGTGCGATCCCGTTGACCCGCACGCCCAGCGGGCCCCACTCCAGCGCCAGTGATTTGACCAGGCCGGCGATCGCGTGCTTGCTGGCCGTGTAGACGCTGCGCTCGGCGCGGCCCAGTACGCTTTGCAGCGAGCCCGTGAGCAGCAAGCTGGCCCGGGGGCTGCGTCGCAGGCTGGCCAATGCCGCCTGTGCCGACAGCAGCGTGCCGGTGATGTTGGTGTCGATGACGGCGCGCATTTCGATCGGATCGGCCTGCGCCAGCGGCCCGCCAAAGGGTCGCCCGGCATTTGCGACGAACACATCGATCGGGCCGCCCAAGCGCTCCTCGGCTTGTGCGACCAGGCGCTGGCAGTCGGCCGCTTGGGCGATATCGCAGCAGGCGGTGTGCACGTCGAGCGCAGGCGCTTGCAGATGTTGCCTGGCCTCGGCCAAGGCCTGCGCATCCAGATCGGCCAGCAACACCCGAGCCCCCTGGGCCAGAAAGGCCCGCGCCGTCGCCAGGCCCAGACCGCCGGCGCCGCCGGTGATGACGGTGCGCATGTTCTGCATTCGCATGGGGTGCTCCTTGAACTTACACCAGACCCAGGGCGAGCGAGGCGCTGTGGAGCGTGCGCGCGAAGTGATCGGCCAGCGACGGCCGCGAACGGGCTCGCCAAACCGCGCTCAGCTGCAACACGGGCAACAGGTGCTGCTCGCGGATTTCGCAGTAGCGCACGCCCGGAAACTGGACCTGACGCGTGCAACCGGGCAAGAGCGCCGCCCCCACGCCGTGGCCCACGCAGGCCAGCATGGTCAATGTGTGGCCGACCTCCTGCACCACCCGGTACTCCTCGTTGAGCTTGCTCAAGGCATGCAAGACCCCGCTGCGCAGCAGCGGTATCTGTGTCTGTTCAAAGGTGACCAGGCCAGCCCGGGCCACATCGCGCAGCGAGACCCGGCCGTCGTCACCCACGCGCATGCGCTCGGGCACGGCCGCCACCACTGGGTAGCTGGCCAGCAGCTGTTGCCGCAGCCGCGCTGACAGGGTCAGCGGGCTGTACAGGATGCCCAGGTCGATATCCCCACGGTCGAGCGCTTGCACTTGCTGCAGGTTGGGCATCTCGCGCAGCACCAGCCGCACGTCGGGCGCCTCCTGGCGAAAAAGCTCGAGCGCGCGCGGCAGAACCTGGTAGACCGCCGACACCGTGAAGCCCACGGTCAGCGTGCCCGCCAACCCTTGCGCCACCTGCTGCGCCCGCTCTGTGGCCAGGTCGATGTACAGCATGGCTTCGCGCAGCTCCTCCAGGATCGCCGCACCCGCCGGGTTGAGCGTGATGCCGCGGCGCGAGCGATCAAACAACTTCACGCCCAGCTTGTCCTCCATGCGGCGCAAGGACTGGCTCAGCGCCGGCTGGGCAATGCCCAGCATTTCTGCCGCACGGGTCATGTTCCCCACATCGGCAGCGGCGATGAAGTGGCGCACATGTTGGATTTCCATAAGGAATGCCTATGAATATTGAACACAGACATGCTATTGCATCCTGGCCCGCATTGCTACATTGTTTCCACGGTGGGATGGCCACCTCAAGCAGTCGGCGCAGACCGGCCTTGCGTTTCGCGATTCGCACACCACGAGGAGACACCCCATGAAGCACCTACCCAACACGGCACGCCGCGCCTTGTGCGCCCTTGCGGCCACCTTCGCCTTTGGCGCCCAGGCGGCCTATCCCGACAAGTCGATCCGCATGGTCGTTCCCTACCCGGCCGGAGGCTCGACAGATGTGATCGCTCGCGCCCTGGCAGCGGCCATGACGGACAGGCTCAAGCAGTCCGTGGTGGTGGACAACCGAGGCGGCGCCAGCGGCATGATTGGCTCGGAGTTCGTGGCGGGCCAGGCTCCTGACGGCTACACCGTGGTCTTTACCGCAGCCGACACGCATTCGATCAACCCGCATGTCTACACCAAGATGCGCTACGACGCCAAGCGCGACTTCACGCCCATAGGCATCGTGGGCTATCTCACCATGGCGCTGATCGTCAACCCCAGCCAGCCCGCGCAGTTGTCGCAGTACGTTCAAGCGGCCAAGGCCAAACCGCGCAGCATCAACTATGCGTCCTGGGGCTTGGGCAGTTCTTCCCAGGTGGCCATGGAGATGTTCAACGCCGCCGCCGGTATTGAGGCGACCCACGTGCCCTTTCAAGGCGCTGCCCCGGCGATCACCGCGCTGATGGGCAGCCAGGTTGACGCCATGATGGTGCCTCTGACGCTGGCCGAACCCAACCACCGCGCCGGAAAGGTCCGCCTGCTTGGGGTGGGCTCACCGCAGCGAGTGCCGTGGGCTGCCGACCTGCCCACTTTGGCCGAGCAGGGCGTTGCGTTGGACGGACGGCTTTGGCTGGGTGTGCTGGGCCCGGCCAAGATGCCCGCTGATGTGGTCAATGCCTTCAACAAAGCCATGAACGAGGCCCTGACCGACCCCAGGGTGCAGGAGACCATGCGCAAAAATGGCCTGAACGTGGTCACGGGCTCGGCGCAGGACTTTGTCCGCACACTCGATGTTGAGTACGAGCGCTGGGGCAAGACCATTCGAGATTCCAAAATCCGGGTGGAGTGATCTTGCCCCCATCTCAACCCCAGGGCGGCCGATGCCGCCTTGTGACTGTTTGACTTTATGAAAATCTGGCACCAAAGCTTCACCGAACTCGATGTGCTGCCGGCTTACCGCCTGGCCATCGAGCAGCACATTCGCAAAGTCGTCCAGCCCGGCACCGAAGTCGTCTTGCACGGCGTGCGGCCGGGCACCTACCCGACCCACTACCCGGGCACGGACATCGGCTACTCGTCGCTGTACGCGCTGCACGCCTCGCAGTGGATCACCCAGGGGCTCAAAGCGCAAGACGAAGGCTTTGATGCCTACGCCATGTGCACCCTGCCCAACCCGTTCATCCGCGAGATCCGCAGCCTGCTGGACATGCCGGTGGTGGGCTACGGCGAATCGTCTTTTCACATGGCCTGCCAGCTCGGTCACCGTTTTGGCCTGCTGGTCTTCATTGATCGCATGGTGCCTCTGTACCAGGAGCAGATTGGCATTTATGGCCTGACCTCGCGCTGCACTGGCGTGCAGCCGGTGGGTTTTACCTTCCACGATGTGGCCAAGGCGTGGGACCAGCCTGAGGCCCTGATCGAGCGCTTCAAGGCCTCGGCGCGGCAGTTGCTGGCCCAGGGCGCCGATGTGATTGTGCCCGGCGAGATGCCGCTCAACATCTTGCTGGCCACGCATGGCATCACCGAAGTCGACGGCGCGCCCATCATGGATGGCATCGCCGTGACGCTCAAGATGGCCGAGCTGCAAGTCAGTCTGCGCCGCTCCACCGGCCTGTCACAAAGCAGGCACGGCTGGATGAACGAGCAACCCCAGCGCGAGCGCGTCGACCAGGTGCTGTCCTTCTACGGACTGAACCGCTGAACTTTTTTCAAGGAAGCCCGAGCATGAGCCTGCCCAAGCGCATCACATTGCATGAACTCGGCCCCCGCGAGGGCATGCAGATCGAGAAGAACCCTGTGCCCACCTCCGAGAAGATCCGGTTGGTGGACATGCTCTCCGAGTGCCACTTCCCCGAAATCGAGGTCACCTCCTTCGTCAGCCCCAAGTGGGTGCCGCAGATGGCCGACGCCGAGGAGGTGGTGGCCGGGTTCAAGCGCCACCCCGGCACCGAGTACACCTGCGTCTACCTCAACACCCAGGGCCTGCAGCGCGCGGTGATGACCCACAAGCTCGACGTGCATGGCAGCCTGAGCATCACCGCCAGCGAGGCCTTTTCTCGCAAGAACACCAACCGCAGCATCGAGGAGACGCTGCTGGAGACCGAGAAGCGCATTGAAGGTTTCGAGCGCTTCAATGTCCGGGCCAAGGAGGTCAGCGTGATGGCCGCCTTCGGCTGCAACTACCAGGGCGACATCGACCCCGATCACGTGGTGGGCCTGGTGCAGCGTCTGATGCAGATGGCCACCGATCACGGCCTGTCGATCGAGTTGATCCAGCTGGCCGACACCATGGGCTGGGCCACGCCTGTGACGATACGCCGCATGGTTGGCAAGATCCGCAACAAGTGGCCAGACCAGCGCATCAATTTGCACCTGCACGACACGCGGGGGCTGGGCCTGGCCAATGCACTGGCGGCCATGGAGCTGGGCGTGGACGACTTCGACTCGGCCGTCGCCGGCCTGGGCGGCTGCCCTTACGCCGGCTTCAAGGATGCGCCGGGCAACATCGCCACCGAGGACTTGGTGCACCTGTGCCAGGAGATCGGCGTGGAAACCGGCGTCGACCTCGAGCGACTGCTCGATGTGGCCCGGGAGGCCGAGAACATCGTGGGCCATCCGCTGCCGGGCAAGGTCATGCGCGGCGGCCACCTGGACAGCTACCGACGCGCTGCCGCCCAGGCGGCTTGAGCCCATGGTCACGCAAGCCGACTTCGCCCGCTACGTGGGCATGAAAGGGCCCGTCAAGCGGGCCCATGCACCACTGGAGGCCGACACCTTGCGCCGCTTCGTGCAGGCGACCATGGACACCGACGCACTGCATCACGATGCGGTCCATGCCGCCGCAACGCGCTACGGCCAGGTGGTGGCACCGGCGCTGTACCCGGTGCACGCGTTCCGTCCACCGGCGGGCAGCCCGGACAACCTGGCCTCGGTGCAGCAGGACCCCAATGCCGATGGCACCTACGGCAACGACGGCGTGTTCTTCGGCTTGGAGCCGATCGCCTCACCGTTCAAGCGCTTGCTCAACGGCGGCAACGAGATCGAGTTCTTCCGCTGCCTGGCCGTGGGCGAGCTGTGCACCGCGCAGGCCCGCTACGCCAATGTGTTGCTCAAGGAGGGCAAGAGCGGGCAGATGCTGCTGGTCGACATCGAGACCGAGTTCCGCACCGAGGCCGGCGAGCTGCTGCTGATCAATCGCCAAACCCTGATCTGGAGATGAAGGCATGACCGCCGCCGCCCTTGCATTCGAGAGCCTGGCAGCCGGTCAGGTGCTGGCCACCTTGGACAAGGGCGTGATCACCACCGCCCACATCATGCGCTGGTCGGCTGCCGTGGAAAACTTCCATCGCATCCACTACGACCAGGCCTTTGCCACCGGCCACGACAAGCTGCCCGGCATCCTGATCAATGGGTCTTGGAAGCAGCATGTGCTGGTGCAGCTGGCCAAGGACAGCGTGGGCCCGGCCGGCTGGCTCTGGCGCATGAAGTTTCGCTACAAGAAGATGGATTTGGCCGGCGATGCGCTGCGCGCTGTCTCGCGCGTGGTCAGCACGCGGGCCATCGGCGAGCTCGGCTTTGTCACCCTGGCCATCGAGCTGCTCAACCAGGCCGATGAAGTGTCCACCGCCGGCCATGCGATTGTCGTGATGCCGGCGCACGCCGGGGCCCGTGTGCCCTATCCCTTCGAGCCCGCCGCGGCCCACCGCGAAATCGCATTTCCCCATGAGGACTGACGTCGCGCCCGCGCTGCGTGTGGTGGATCTGCTCTGGCACGACGCCAGGCTGTACCCTCAGCGCGTGGCCCTGCGCATCGACGGTGTCGAGCGCAGCTTTGAACAGCTCGCTGCACGGGTGCAGGCCCTGGCAGCGCACTGGTCGGCCAGCGTGCGGCCGGGCCAGCGCATCGGCCTGTGGTTCCACAACTGCCACGCCTGGGTTGAGAGCTTTCTGGCGCTCAACGCCCTGGGCGCGGTGGCCGTGCCCATCAACACCCGGCTGACCGCGGCCGAGCTCAGGCAGATCTTTGGCCTGGCCCGCCTGCACGGCCTGGTGACGACGCGCCATTACCGCCGGCGCAACTATCTCGAAGAGGCCCGGCAGGCGCTGCGCGACGCTGGCGCCGCAGTGCGTCTGTGGGAGGCCGATGACGAGCTGCCGCCGGCGCAATGGGTGCAGACCGAGTTGCACGGCGAACCCCTTGCATCGGGCATCGACACACCGCCTGGGGTGTTTTGTATCCAGTACACCTCGGGCACCACGTCGCTGCCCAAGGGCGTCATGCTGACCGATGCGGCCTACATTGCCACCGCCGCTTATGTGGCACGCTGCCAGCGGCTCACACCTTCGAGCCGCTTCATCAGTGCCGGACCGTTCTTCCATTGCAGCGGATCAATGCATGCCTTGACCGTGTGCCTGCTGGCCGGCTGCACGCTGACCTCGATGTCGGTCTGGGACCCTCAGGAATTCCTGGACCGGGTCGAGCGCGAGCGCTGCGATGTCTCGCACATGGTGTACTTCCGCGATGTGCTGGCTCTGGGGTCGCCGCGGGCGAGGGCGCAGCTGGCCAGCATGCAGGTCACGCACGACCTGGGCACGCCCGAGTTCTTGCAGCGCATCCACGACGAGTTGGGCATCGCCGGCATTTCCAACCTCTACGGCATGACCGAGACCGCGGGGCAGTTCACCATGTGGTTCCCCGACGATGCGCTGGCCCTGCGTGTGCGCGGCAACGGCCGGCCGCAGCCGGGCAATGAGATTCGCATTGCCGACCCCCTGAGCCTGGCATCGGTGGCCGCCGGCGGCACCGGCGAGATCCAGATGCGCGGCTCGACCCTCAGTCCGGGTTACTTTGCCAATCCCAAGGCCCAGGCCGAGGCCTTCACACCGGACGGCTGGTTTCGCTCCGGCGACCTGGGCCGGCTGGGCGAGCAAGGGCAGCTGGTCTACGTGGCCCGGCTCAAGGAGATCATCCGCGTCGGCGGCGAAAACCTCGCCCCGGCCGAGGTGGAAGAAGCCTTGCGCGAGGTTTGCGGCTCGTCTCTGGTGTGCGTGCTGGGCCTGCCTGACGAGCGGCTGGACGAGGTGCCGGTGGCCGTGCTGGCGCGGCCCCAGGTGCAGGACTGGCCGCAGGCGTTGGCCCAGTTGCGTCAGCGCCTGGCCGGCTTCAAGATGCCCCGAGCGGTCTATGTGGCCGACGAGCTGCCCAGCACCGCCACCAACCGCGTGCAGCGCGCCGTCTTGCGCACCTGGATCGAAGAGGACCGGCTCGAGCGCGTGGTCTGAGCCCCTTTTTTTTCGCCTGACCGGAGAGCGATGATGAACTACCGAAGCCTGGACCCTAGCAGCACCGAAGCCGACGAGCGCGCGATCCTGCGCCTCAGCGACCTGCTCGGCGCTGACCGCGTCAGCCTGGACCTGGCCGAGCGTGAACTGTATTCGCTGGACTTTTCCGAGGAAGTGGGCGAGACCGCACAGGCCGTGCTGCGGCCGCGCAGCGTGGGCGACCTCAGCGCCATCATGCGCATTGCGCAGGACGAGGGCTTGGCGGTCAACACCCGCGGTGGCGGCATGTCCTACACCAAGGGCCACGTGCCGGTGCGCCCGCGCACCGTGGTCGTGGACAACGCCGTCTTCAACAAGGTGCTGGAGGTCAACACCCAGGACCGCTACGTGTCGCTGGAAACCGGTGTGCGCTGGGTGGACCTGCGCCGGGCGCTCAAGGGCACGGGTCTGCGCGTTCC
>JACCDP010687637.1_pt1 | contig 11998 bp, 9 predicted proteins | sample 7445841 | NCBI WGS metagenome assembly JACCDP01 (sample SAMN15323441, study PRJNA562643) | freshwater metagenome | isolation source: river surface water | place: USA:Blue River Watershed | collected 2017-08-17
TCCATCTCCGGGTTTCTCGAGCTCTCCATTGGCGCAGCTCTGCGTATATCTGCGCACTTCTTCTCCTTCTCCTTCCCCTTCTTCTTCTTCTTCTTCTTCTTCTTCTTCTTGTCTTCTTCCGCAACTGACGTCGAGTGTTCTATATTCGCCGGTCGTATTACGCCATTCCGCGCGCGCCGAGCCGAATAACGATTCGGCGGCGAACACACAAAATTCCCGAACGTTTGCTCACGTGTGGGAAAAGGACCACAGCCGTATGGATCTTATCACATCCGAGAACAAGAATAAAGACGACAACCAACACCGAGATAAAAAAAAAATAGTAGAAAAGGGCAAGGTTCTCTCTGCGCACTCCACCAGACGAGCGCTGCTAGTAAGGGCGTTCTCGGATGTAATTTCGCGCGTCGAGTTTTACGATTCCCGTGTGCCGCTCTCGAAAAGAAAAAGAAAATCTTTTGGAAAAGGAAAGAAAAAAACTGGGTCGGTCCTTTCTATTTATATTTATATACCGTTAAGATAGCGTGCCTTGTCAATCTGATGGCGGATCGTGTGTCCGCCCGCTCCAACATCATCAGCACGTAGTCGGCAGACGACTGGAGCAGGGGCGCGGCCCGGTGATCGCACAGGGTGCTATAACTGGGCGGTCCTAATCATCGCTCGAGATGTTCTCTCCCGTGTCGCGCTAATTGATCTTAGTTACGATCTTAGAAGAGTCGACTTGAATTCGTCGGCCTTTCAACTGTCTGATCGATCACCGAGGCAATAAGACGCGACTGGGGATTTCAAAGAAGAAGAAGAAGAAGAAAAAAAAAAATATGTGAGAAGCAAATCTGTTGCAGGACAGCAGGCCGGGAAACGATATATAGTAGAGAGAAGGAAGTTGTAGGGGGGAAGCGATCCATCACCCGTTTGTTACTGGAGCGACGACTTAACGGTTTCCCATTTGCTGTGACAACACTCTAAGGGAAATCAGCAGAGTGATTAGCTGAATTGGCCGTCGCGCTACACTTGTTGTCCAGAGTTTTCTTTTCCTTTTTCTTTCGGATCGTGATTGTTCAATTTGAAATCGACGAGTAAAGGAAATCGACGTCAGGGTGGGAGGGAGCTAGCTCTTTTTCGGATGGGACTTTGTGCCGCCAGCGAGCCGGAACTGGAACGGTTTCGCGGAGAAGCCAAGTTATGTTGCCGTCTCGGCTGATCTAAAAGTGATGGCCGCAATAAATGTCTGCCCATAAATACTCTTAGAGGTAGTCATTCTTAACAACAACAATAAAACGTAAAAAGAGATACAAATAAATAGACGAACAAAGACGTTTGCTATTATTATATCGCGACGACGTCTGCAAAGGGCGCCGGCGTAGGGCCTATCGCGTTCACATAACTCACCGGTGGCGGATGAATATAAAAAGCCAACAAAAAAATAAAAATAAAAATAAAAAAATACTATAGTCGCGCACTTTCAATTTCGGACATAAAGTAAAATGTATGCTTGTCACCAAACAATTTGGGCTTCACCGAAACCTTGTTGCTATATACGTACGTATACATCACCCACAAAGTCTGATAGAAAATCGGACCCCTTCGAAAAAGTTTGCCAGAGTAAAATGTATGTGACTATTTTCTTCGGGTTTCTTTTTTTTTATCGGTAAGTCACCGGGCGTTGTCCATCCGTCTTGATTTTATCTCCATATTGCCTGTCGGTTAGATTTTTCGTCGTTTGACTTGATTCGTTTCGTCTATAGATCGACATCGCTTTTTCTCTTTGATCGGATTTTATCATGGTACCGTATATAGTCGCGCCCAGCATACAGCCATCACTAAAAAAAAAATTAAACAGCCGCCCTAATAGAAGAAGGAGAAACTTTTATAGAAACGCTACGGGTTTGAATGCAATTATCAACTATTTTGCCTTGGTAATAATTCAGTTCCAAATTTGTGTGCGATGCATTTCTGGAGGAGCGCTCCCACGAGATCGAGGATATTAACTAGCGATAATGGTTCCCGGTAAATTCGATTGTGACCGGTTCTACCGTTCGGCCGATGTATATATAAATAGAGAGAGAGAGACGATAGACGAGAGAAGCGCGCTGCTATACTGTCAAGGCCAACTTCGGCAAAGTACATTGTGAGTATATTATTGTGCTGTGTCTGTTTAGTTCCTTGGTCGCTCTGGTGACGAACAGAGAGATGAAAGGTACCGTGAGTTCAATTTTCCGCTCAAGTTCTCGCACCGTTACTCTCCGTGGTTTCGTTTGTCATCGCCCGATAGAAGTTGATGACGCTGATGCCAACCAAGAATTCATTTGTTGATACCTCCGCTCGCGTCCTGTTATTGACTGTCCGCCAGATGAGACTCTGATGCTTTTCCACTTCGACAAAAAAAAAAGAAAAGAAAAAGGACTGGGTGTTTGTAGATCGATAAAGGCTCTTCTCTCGTTGAAAGGTTGTCGTGCCTTTGTTGGCGAGAGAACAAAGCGTTGGAGGAACAAGGGTATGTCAATTGAGTTGCCCGTCGCCAAATTCACCTTGTCGTCGAGTAGTAGTGCGCTAACCACCGTTTACGCTGCGGCGGAGACCCAACTTTCGCTTTCTCCTGAAACAGAGACTTCATTACTATTTAAAGATTCAAATTTACCATCGCTTGTTTTCTCGCTCACGGAAATACGCACGCACATCACGGAAAAGTTTCGCGCATGATTGGAACCAGATTCGCGTGAACCTTTTCACGTTTTGCGAACAATTGGGGCGCACTCAGTAACCTTGAAAAGTTTTCACGACGGTCTCGAATTAAAACAAGGTTCTACTGCTTCCAACTTTCTCGCCAAACTCGGAGGGTCTTTTCGGATTGTTCGTGTGCTATAAAAACTCTACAGATGTTGGGTATCTCGTGACTTTTTCACGTCCATTATAAATGAAGAGTTTGAAATAAAAGTGTATAAAAAAATTTCACCATTCTGGAATTTTTTTATGTTTTTTTTTTTAGATTGCAGATTCCGCGTGAATACCAAACGGCAAAAATATGTTGAGGTCTTTCAGTCGACCGAAACATATTTCACGGGAGAACTATGACCTTTCTATTGCGAGCTGCCGACGATTCGGCTGCTGCGAGTTGGAGATATTCAAGTTAGGAATTCTTCTGCTTAAAAGCGTGACAGATGGTAATCGGTTAGGCCTATACAATTCGTACATCGGCCGCCCCGACATTACTCGAACCGGAGGGTTGCGTATACAATATAAGTTGGGCATAAGGCCCGTCGACTTGTCCGCACGCCCCAATTGGCAAATACGCTCGAAATGGCCGTGTGCGGTCAGCCGCGAACTGCTATGCGCGTTCCAGTCGGTCTTGCGTGCCCGTCGTCCAATGTTTCGAAATCAATTGGATGACGGCTTCGTGTGTCGCTACAAGTTTTCCGCGTTAAAGCAAAAAACAAAAACAAAAAAAACCACACCCAGATTGTACATGCATAAGGAACCGGTCGATATGGCGTCGACGAGTCAAGCAGCTATACAGCAGAGAGCGTTGCATAAATTCACACATTATATTCGTCAGCTAATAAGCTGACGTACACCGATTTCTTTACTTTGCTGCTCCACCGGTAAACAGTAGCGGGTGGACTTCAGGACGCTATCTGCTGCTACCAATCGGATAACTCACGCTCGCGAGTGCGAGAGTTTCCTGGTAGAGATGAAAAGACTCTTTGTCTATTCTATATCAGGGAAGATTTACGAAAAAAAAAGAGAAAACATCACAATGAACAAAACGACCATACTGTGACGAAGTGAAAAAGAGTTTTAACATTTCCCACGAGGCTAATACCTATGTAACAAACTTTTTTTATTCTTACCGTAACGCTGGAAATCTCTTAAAATTTTTTCAAGTGCGGTTTTACGGTATCGCTCGCAGGTTATCGTGTCAATATCCAAAGTATTTTGGAGGGTTTAGAGTTGTTGCGTCATTTCACTTTCGCTTACCAAAAAAAAAGAAAATACCTAAAATACTTAGCATTTGGAAGAGATATTAAAGTTTAGTATTTGATGTCGGCTCGCGATAGTCGCTTTCACCGCCCAGCCTCTAGAGAACTCTTAAGGGATGGTTGCACCAGGTATCAACGTCAAGTTCTATCAAGATCGCGGAACAATGTCATCGTAGGTTTGTAGCTTTATTCCCCGATGATGCGCGGAAGGTAACTGTGTTGACGGGAATTTTCTATAAGGTTAAGCCATCTTTTTAATATGGGACTAGTGTGGGGGATTGTCTTTCAATATTTTAAAATGCGATGTATATTTGTGGTAAAAGAAATTTTCAGGATCCGATCCATATTTCATGTTGCGCTGCGCAGCATTCGTGGATTATGCAATAAAATAAAATGTAACCAACTTTTTCCTCCAATCAAAAGTCGTCCAATTCATTTTGGACCAGTGGAGCAAACTTGGCAACGGGTCGGATAAAAGCGCATTCAAGTTCAGCAGATTTTGAACAGTCTTGAAAAACACCGAAAAGAAATATGTATTGATGTCAATGCAATCCGGTTGTCTCGCGCCGCGTATATTGACAACATCTAACTGGAGATCTAGTCGTCTTAAACCGTGAAATATCTTCCATTATGTTTTCTATTCGTCAAAAGCGCAATTTTGGAAATGGACTTGTTGACCGCTTCCATTAAGTTGACGTTCATCCCCTTGGGGTTCACAGTGCGCTTTTCAAATTTTGTCCTGGAAGGAGAGCGGGTCAATCATCACTTTTAAGGATGTCATACAGTGACAATCATTTTATCGCCCAACAACTCGGGCGATCGCTTCAATCAATCTGCCTAGTCCTTGCTGACGTCATCTCTTCCATTGCAGATCTTCAATTTGAGGCTTCCCTTTTCAGGCAATGAGCGATGCAAAGGTGAACAGTAAAGGTCTCCGTCGAACCCAATTATGTGATTGCTCTGGGAACGTTGGCTGTTGCATAACTTTTTTTAAGGATACGAACCGCCGAAAGAGAATTTGGAGTGAGCTTCATCTCATTTTTTCTTCCTCTCTTCGAGATTTGTCGAGACGCGCTTTCACGTTCTCTCGTTGATGATGATAGCTAAGGGTTTAGGTTGGCATGTCGCAGTGTAAGGGCTAATAAGAATGAAGCTCGCCTGATTGTCGCCATGTAGTCGAAACAGTCATTTGGGAATAATGGTCTCATAAGCATTACGTGATGTAGACAGTTTCTTCCTTATGGTTATTACAGACTATGCAAAAGTAATCCTCGGCAAGGTCTTTCTGCCATCTAGTTCGGAGCGTCCCAACTCGAACCAACTAAAATTCCTTGCCTAACGGGGTCTTCCGCTTGGCGTCTATTATATATTTTCCTTTTCCGCATCCAAACATCCACATGGTGTCCATTAAAAATAATAAATCTACGAGAGGCGGACGGATTCAAGCTTTCTACTGCAACAGAAATCTTCTCTGATATGAATCAGTAACGAAGCACTTGCCTTGATTGTGTGCGGGGCTTTTTCCGTGATTACCAAACCTAGTTTTACCGTCGTCCGCTAGATGGCGACTAAAATCACGCGGGATTTCATTTATTCATGAGATTCAAGTTAGGGTTGTGTGTAGCCAACTTTTAACAAATAATCGTCACGCTAGGGGACGCTGGATAATTGAGTTTTTTTTTTTTCTCTCTCTCTCTCTCTGGAGAGAAACTAACAAGAAGCAACTCTAGCTATAAATAAGACTGTCAGACTTGCGTCTTACCTATTGTGAATGAAGAAAACGTAGCAAATACAAATTGGCAATTTACAAACTTTGCCCGCGCTCATTTGAAAGCCAGGCGAGCGGGCGCCTCCCAGTATAACACGGTTACATGGCCGCTTACAACCGTCGTCCCCCAAGTTTTCGCCGGAGGTTTTTGCTTGCATTTATAGTACAAGCATCAACGGTTCGACTAAGAAGTTGAGTTGATGCTTTGTTGACGCGCGCATTCCTTTTAATGCCACTTCGGTTCTTCCTTGGACGAAGACGGTCGTCTCATAAAAGAGCCGCCCGCAAAACCCAAGGAAGCATATCACCATTCTCACCAATTAGGTTAAACATGCCACTTGGGTGTACCCGGCAAAAGTTTACCGGAATGTTCTATCACTCGTTTGCCCGGTTGCACAGCGGCGTGCATCGGGACGTGCAGGAACGCACAGAGATCTGTGCGGCCGCAACTTTCAAGACAAATTGCACCGAAAGAGAACTGGATAATTATCGCGCTGTGTGTAATCAGGCGAGACCATTGAATTAGTAATGAAGGCGGCGTGATAATATCGGTTGACATTTGCGCGACGACGTCAAATCTTAGGGAACGAAAAAAGAAAATCACAAGCAGACTGACCCAACGTCTAGACATTTTTAAATGGATTTGCATTGCGTTTTCTCTCTTTGCCTTTTTTGCTGGACGTCTGTTGAGCATGTATACGTTACAAATGCGATCACGGGTCAGCCATCCCTTTGATCGTGACTTTTTCTTGTTGCCTTTTTCCCCCGTCCAAATCGGCTCAGGTATCCGCGTGCTGCGTCGCACACAAAACTCCAATCTTGACCAAAGCCGTACGACTTTCGGGCCAATAACGAGAGAAGTTTTTTTTTCGGGGTTTTTCAAAGGTGACCGGGTGACGTCGTCTCGCGACCTTGTCTTTTAAATGGATCATTCACGTCAAGGACACTCTGGCCGCTAATCTGATTGAAGTTTCGAACAATGATTGTTTGTCGAATCTCGATTATGGAGAGAGGTTTCGATTCATTTTGACGTGCATACCTGTTCTGCGAATGGCTTCCAAGTTTCCATCCGCAACGAATATCCTTCCCCCCCTCCGCTGCTGACGTACATAGAAGCCGATTAAGTTTTGAATAATTTCACAGAGAGCCGATATTTTATTTTCCCACGGAAATTCGATTCAATTTCGCTCGGTTAACGAAATAACAAACAGCTAGGAAACCCTAGAGCGCAGTTTATGTAGCTCCGTGACTTTTCAATCAGTAAGAAAATGATCCTAGCCAGATATATACATTCCGTGCGAGATAAGAGTTCCAACTCTTGAAGGATTCGAGGGAGAAACTGGCCTCGTACCCTTTAAAAAAACGCGTCGTTTGCTTTCTTCTGCATTTTTTTTTTCCTCGTCGACAAAAGATACGTAAACAAACTTCCGTATCGCCCCATCTTGCAGTGGCGTCGGCTGGATGATGCAATATGCAGTTGGTCACGAGGGCCGGATGGTTGCCGGGCCAGTCTATAATATACGTTTTTGTAGAGTTTTTTTTTCGCCCTATAAATTTGTCGCCCACTTTTCAAGTAGTCCGTATACACTAGCGCACATAAATAAAAGAAAGAGAGACGGCAGTGTAGGCGTTAGTTCTACAGAGTTCAGGGACCTTCCATCCGCTACGCTAGTAGCTAAAGTATTAATGCGATAAGTTTTCCGTGTTTTTTTTTTATCGACGCCGGCCGTGTTACACAGGGGTTGGCCCAACAGGTGCGTCGGATGGCAAAGTAGTAGCCTATTCCTAAACTTGATCAACCGTTATGGAAGCATCTGTGTCCTAAATAGAGTGGCCGTGTGGTCCCACGGGCTTTGGAAGAGTAAAAGCTTAGCGTGTTACGCCCGTCGCCGACCTTTTCCATCGCATCTTTAACAGGGCGCGCGCTATAACGTTGATCGCTCTCAATGCGTCACGCGCTCTTCCCTTTTCACCTGTTCTACTTGGGAAGCGACTGGCATTGATGGAGATCCAGCAGATCTCTTAGCGCTGAGCTGGATTGCCATCGTTTGATGACGTTCACTGACGACGACGAGGACCGTCGTCGTTCGCCGGGTTGTCGGGATCAAAACGAGCTCTATACTCTTATTCGGCGGCTCTCGCTCGAAAAGACTCGGATGGAAGATGGAGGGAAATGATGAAGAAAAAAAAATAAGAAAAGGTAAGAAGAATGAGTCGAGTTAATGTTTTCTACGGCTTATATATTTTATTTGTGCAGAGTCTGTTGGCTGCCTCCCTCCATTTTGCCTTCGACGATTCCTGAGAGAGATTCTGCATGGTTATTACACGAGACTTAATCATGCCGGCAAGTCTGTCTTGGATTCTCTGCCTCTGTCTGTCTGATGCGCGCCGTGTTCTTGCCTTTTTGCCCCCGAGAGGTTAGACGTTAGGGCCGGAATAGGGGCCGGGCAGGATACATGCAGTGCTGGAAAAGCAACATCATCTACAACATTATCTTCCCTGCGCGGTTGCAGAGCGCGGGCTGGGCTCGTCTCCTATTATGTCCAAAGGATCGATCTGCGTTCCGTCATTCGCTCCACCAACTACAGTATAGTGGCAGCAGAAGCAGAAGCAGAAGCAGGAGCAGAAGCAGGAGCCACTAGAGCAGACGCCGTCTGGCGTCCGCATCAGCAGCTAAAGGCGCCCAGAGAAACGCTTCCAGATGGATATGAAGAAACGTCGGCATCAGCAGCCCCTTCGGCTGGTGTTGTCCCGGCAGTCTAGTCAACGAGGAGATGGCCGTCGTAAAGTATCACGGCCAGCCCGAGATATAGCTAAGAAGATTCCACACCACAGTGTATATATAGCACTACAGTATACTTCATCTCATGTGGCAGCAGTGGATGCTGCTGCTAACTTAATAGTACAGTGTATAGTAACACTTGGCCTGTTTGATGGTTAGTTGTTTTCCTTTTTCCTTGTCTTATTGGTTCAATTGCCTCGGAGATTCACTCTCTCTAGCGCCTCGCCTCGCCTCGCCTCGCTCGATTTGGACGTTAGTTCCACATGGAACGCGCCCGCATTATACTACTAGACTACATCGGAGGCAGAGCGACATCGTAAATGTATAAATGATAGAAAGAAGGAAAATTGGCCAATAGTGATCCAGCGGCGAAGCCGAGCCGCGACTGCCGACGTCAATGTTAACCAAGCAGAGATTCAATCAGTGATGGCTGACTCCCCTATACAGAAGGAGCTAGGCCGCCGCCGCCGCCGCCACCACCGCTATCAATAATACTCAACAAAGCGAAAAAAAGTCGATTCATGTTCCTCCTCGGCGATCTTTGACGTTTCTCCGCTGACCGCACTCTATAGACTCGTACTACTCCTACATAACCGGAGATTATGTTTAGAAATCGTAGCTGCAAGGATGTCCCAACGGAACTCGGTTGACCGGGAAAAATCGAATCGTCGGAAGAAGAAGAAGAAGAAGAAGAAAAAAAGAAAATCTCAGAGTTCTTTATATTGATTAGAGCTGTAGCAAAGCGGATCGGTCGAGGTAAGAATAAAGATCAATACAGAGTATGTTCTACTGTGACTGCTGTACACTATTATAAGAAAAAGAAGAAGAACAGGAAGGAAAAAGTAGTAGTAGTAGTAGGAGTAGGAGTACAGTAGCTTCTGCCTTTTGTGACGGCGGCGCATCGATCGCCGTGCTATTTTTTCGGTTGATGTTTGTCGATTCGCCTTCTGCTGTTCAATCCGAGCTTTGGTTTATGCAGTGCCTTACTTCACGTGTCGATGGATCTCTTGGCGCTCTTGGCTTTCTCTATAGAGAGAGAGAGAGAGACGCTCAGTTCAAAACTCCGCCACGACACCATGCACCGAAAAGTTTCCTTCGTACTCGACGGCCGTCGTCATCACGACGAGGCCCGCCCGTGATCGAGTCAACCGTTCCACTATCCCCCTTGAACCGTTTCCCTGCGAATCGACGACTCGTGGCAACCACCGAAATCTTAATGACGCTGAAAAAATGGGGTTGTTCTTTTTCTCTCTTTCGCTTTTGTATTCGACGAATCCCTTCCATGCTGATGGGAAACGATCGATTTTGAATTTAGACTATCTTTTTTTTTATTATCGGAGCATCTCTGCTGCGGTCTGTGGGGGAGGCAAAACGATCTGAAAATTTCGGCGCATATTGATTTATCTGACGGCGCTGTTGTCTTACATTTCGAACCGACGGTTGCGACGAGAGAGGCAAAAACAACGAGAAGGGAATGTGACACAATAGAACCTTGTTATGCGGCGAAAGAGAAGAAGAAGAAGAAGAAGAAGAAATTCTGTAAGCCGATTGTTTGCTACACCGCCATCAAGCCTTATCCCTCTTCGTCTTCTATACCCTCTCATTCCCGGCAGAAAGGAGCGGGAACAAGCTCGTTCGGTTTCGGGGGTAGTACTGGCGGATTACACATATACATAAAAATGGTAAGAAAAAAAAAGAGAGAGGGGGAGAGAGAGAGAAAAAAAAGGAAAGAAAGAAGGAAATGTAAAGAAAAGAACCTCTTGATGGGCGGTTTGGCCGTCCGGAAATCGGCAGAAATCGTCAGACGGACGAGCTCCGGTCATCTGCTATATACATTTTGTTATTTGTTTTTCATTGGTGAATTCACGTTAGATGGGCGCATTGGGAAAGTGCTCGCCGTCCGCCCTATCCATCGTTCTTTTTCCTATTGTTTGTTATGACGTCATCTCGGTTTTTTTTTTGTGTGTGTGTGTTGTGTCTCTCTATCTCTCTCTTCCAAAGGGTGGCCTCGCCTCCCTTCCACCCCTTTTGATATTCTAATAATATCGGGAGGAGAAGTCTTGGGTGTTTGCCGGTCGGGGAGGGAGGGAAGGAGGAAGAAGGAGGAGGATTTGTTTATAGTCTGCCTGACAGACAACAACGAGGACGACGACAAAAGAAAAATACAATAAAATCCCCACAAAATCGGCGGCGTTTTCCGCTGCGGCGTCGGGAACCGCGACGGCCGAAACGGAGCGTGAAAAAAACAAACAAAAAAACGGCCCAGCTTTTGTACTGCGCGCTGTACTACTTGGAGCTAAGAAATAGGCTACGAAAGAACTTGGACTCTCCGGGATCGGTTTGAAGAAGAAGAAGATATATGATAGAGACTGCCGTCGTTGCGGCATCTATTTGACGAACGACGCGGGTCGCGGACTATATCCTATATCGACACACTAGAGAGATAAGAGTCTCAGTCTGGCGCGCAATTAGCTTAATCGCGCTGCAACCCTTTTTACTTGTCCAGCTGTCCGTCGTCGTAGCAGTTCTCTCTGGCTGCTGCTGTTGCTCGTAACAGGAGAAGCTGTAGGAGCCAATTAGAAATCAGCAGCTGTTGGGAAACCGAACCGGGAGCTCTTCCTCTCTCTCGCTCGCTCTCTCTCTTCTCATCTTGTCGACTTTGTCATCCTCGTTGTTCCGTCCTATCGTTAACCTCCTGCGTTATTAGTTCTTCGTCTTGGCCGGAGCTCTCTTGTTGCCGGCAAGAAGATTCTCTTCAAATCATACAGTGCGCCTGGGCTGCTAGACGCGAAAATGATCGAGTGCGGCTCTATACTTTATAGAGTCCGAGCTCTCTTTTAGTTTCTTCTACCCTATTCGATAAACTGCGGCTGCGGGCCATTTTCTCCACGCCCGAGACAGCCACCATCATCCATCCAGTTGGACGGACGAGAGAAAAAAAAATCGCCTCTTGGGAATATTGCCGGCGAGGAAAGAGAATAGACTGGACCGAGAAAAGCCTGTAGTTACGCCGCCACATGTTAGCAACCGACGCCCTGATGCTCCAACACCAGAAGGGGTTAAAAGAATTTGATTTTACTTCTTTTTTTTTCAATCAGAACAGCGTAACTCGGTCGTAAATCAAATGAAATCGTATACAATACTGGACCAGGAGATTATCTGAGCTAGAAAGAGTAGACTGGAAATCGAATCGGTGGAAATCTCGGAAAAGACTCCGAGGGTCAAACAGTCAAGTCTTGCCGAGCGTTTAATCAGCCAAAAAAGCCATCACTTCTTCTTTTCTTTTAGCCGCGACAGTGAGTCTGGCTTGGTATAGCTGCCGGACGGTTCCAGCAGCAGTAGCTGGTCGAAAAAATTCATTAGTTCTCGGAGACTGCCGGCAACCGGGCCCGTAGCGCGGGAAAGCGGACAGCTCGTTGTCGGACTTTGAGAGTGTTGTAGATGGAATAAAAAAAAGAAGAAGAAGAAGAAAAA
>JACCDP010555014.1_pt1 | contig 11996 bp, 10 predicted proteins | sample 7445841 | NCBI WGS metagenome assembly JACCDP01 (sample SAMN15323441, study PRJNA562643) | freshwater metagenome | isolation source: river surface water | place: USA:Blue River Watershed | collected 2017-08-17
CGGCCAAAATCCTTGTCTGGATTAAATCCAGCCTTCATCAAGCCCGCTTTAGGGAACAGGTGGCCGGACGTTGAGCTGGGATCGACAAAGGCGAAGTTCTTTCCTTTCAGATCGGCCACCGTCTTAATGCCGCTGTCTTTGTGGGCAATGATGTAGCTCTGGTAAGACGTCCGCCCGGCTTTTTTCGTCTCAGCGACTGCAAATGCCTCGATTGGGGCAACGGTAGCGCCAAGCACATAGGAGAACGGTCCAAGATAAGCCACATCAAGCCGCTTTGAACGAAGCGCTTCGATCACACCGTTGTAATCCGCTGCGACGAAAGGTTTAACAGGCATTCCAAGTGCCTGCGAGAGCTTGTCCATCATGGGCTTGCTCTGCGCGATCATCGCGCGCGAATCCTCTGACGGAATGAGACCAACAGTAATTTCCTTTTTCTGAGCCATCGCAAACGGTGCGCTCAGCACAGATAAAACGAGCGCAACACTACTGACGATGCGCCAAGTCGTTTTCCTTACCTGCATGGTGATACCTCCTTAGATGGATAAAACGTCTCGATTTGTTATGCACTGCATCTAGGTCTTGATTGCCCAGTGAGCGCTACTCTAGAAGTTCTTTCCCCTATTCAACAAATTCATTTTTTGGCGTATTACTATTGAAAAAAAGAATAGATGCAGTTTTTTCTGCAATGCAGCACACGGGGGAGCAATGCGCCTTACACAGTTACGTTCATTTCACGCAGTTGCAACAGCAGGCGGTTTTACCGGTGCATCACGCTTGTTACATATTAGTCAGCCGACGGTCACCACGCAGGTGAAGTTCCTTGAAGAAACTTACGGCGTTGAGCTGTTCTATCGCAGAGGTCACAAAGTACAACTGACTCCGATTGGGGAGCAGATCTATGGAATGACACGTAAGATCTTCTCGCTCGAGGAAGATCTTATTCACCTACTGGAGGACTCCGGGGAGCTAAAGACTGGACAGCTGCGGGTTGGCGCCGTGAGTCCGTTTCACATCACAGAAATGCTCGCCTCATTTAACCGTGAGTTTCCCCACATATTTGTATCAATGCGGGTAGGCAATTCGCAATCGGTACTAGATAGTCTCACCAACTATGAGACGGATGTCGCAGTACTTGCGCACTTCCTTGATGACCCGCTGTTGGTCTCTATGCCCTATCGACAACATCCCGTGGTGATCTTTGCCAACAAGAAACACCCCCTTGCCCGGTACAAGTCGGTGAAACTCTCTCGGCTGCATGATGAGCCTATGATCATGCGAGAAGAAGGATCGACAACAAGGAAGTCATTTGAAGACGCCTGCAAACGACATGGGGTAACTCCTAGGCTGATGATGGAGATCGGGAGCCGGGAGGCAATTCGCGAGGCGGTGATCAAGGGCGTTGGGCTTAGTATTGTGTCGGAAGCGGAATATGTCGCGGACCCAGAAATCACAATGATTCGAATATCGGATGCAGATATCTACACCAACGCCCACGTTGTCTGTCTTCGAGACCGCAAGGAGGCGAGACTCATCCGCGCCTTTCTCGATATTGCGATGAATATCCAGCACGACCAGAGAGCCACCACACCATGACCTGGACGGTGATGCTGGCGGTGCTCATCGGCGCGATGTTGCACGCCAGCTGGAACGTCATGGTGAAGTCGAGTAGCGATAAGACGCTGGATACTGCGTTGATTCATCTCTGCTGCTCGTTCATTGCAATTCCGTTTTGCCTAGCACTAGGGCTTCCGCCAAAGGAATCTTGGCCTTACCTTGCTGCATCGGTGCTGATTCACATTGGGTACTACTTTGCGCTAGCACAGGCCTATCACCACGGTGACCTGGGCTTAACCTACCCCCTGATGCGCGGGGTCGCGCCGCTGATGGTTGCAATCGGATCGCTTGCCTTTATTGATGGCGCAAGTATGTCGTTCCTTGGCTGGTCTGGAGTCGCCTTAATCTGCCTGGGCGTTCTCATCCTGGGAATGTCTGCTGGGCTACTCCATCATCGACGAGCGCTTTTCTTTGCGCTACTGAATTCCGCCATCATTGCGATCTACACGCTGATTGATGCGAAAGGGGTTCGCACCTCGGGCAATGCCGCGCAATACATTGCCGCCTTGTTTACTTTTGATGGCTGGGCGTTTGCTTTCTGGGTGCTCACCCTGCGCAAGGAGCGAGCGATTGGCTACTTCAAAGAACGATGGGCCGTCGGCTTAGGGGGTGCGGCAGCATCCGTCAGTTCTTACGCGATTGCACTATGGGCGATGACGGTCGCCCCCGTTGCCGCGGTTGCCGCCCTGCGAGAGACCTCCGTGTTGTTTGCAGTGCTGTTTGGCACCTGGTTTTTAAAGGAAAAACTAACCCGCCAAAGGGCTATTTCGGTCGTAATCATCATCGCAGGCGCGGCTGCACTTCGGTTAGCATAAGGCGATGCTTCCCAATATCCCGCTCACCCGCCTTAATGGCGAATCTGCAAATCTGCAGGACTACGCCGGCAAGGTCCTCCTGATCGTAAACGTCGCCAGCCAATGCGGGTTTACCCCGCAATACACTGAGCTACAGGCGCTTTACGATGAGGTCAAAGATGTGGGGTTCGAGATCCTTGCCTTTCCGTGCAACCAATTCGGTGCCCAGGAACCGGGAACTGCAGAAGAGATTGCACAGTTCTGTAGTGCACGCTTTGCGGTGTCTTTTCCCATGTTTCAAAAGACCGATGTCAATGGGCCGAATGCGCACCCCCTTTATGCGCACCTCAAGTCAGCCGCACCCGGAATCTTCGGGACCGAGGCCATCAAATGGAATTTCACTAAATTCCTGATCGACCGAGACGGTAAGGTGACAGAACGCTACGCCCCTCAACAAGGGGCAAAAGACATTCGCAAAGATCTTATGCCGCTTCTGGCGCAGTCAGACTAGCGCATCAAATCAGCCGTGTCTCTTCAAGCCCACCCGAATCAACGGTACAAGGTTCTTGGGGCGGGCATCTTCAGCATGCTGTTAGGTCTTGGGGTAGCAAGGTTTGCCTACACGCCTATGCTGCCCATCATGCAAGAGCAGGCGGGCCTGGGGATTGCCTCTGCGGGATTACTTGCCGCCGTAAACTACATGGGCTATCTGGGTGGTGCGCTGATTGCCTCTCGAATTGAGCAACTGTCGGTAAAAGATCAGCTCTATCGAATCGGGATGATGCTTGGTGTACTCAGCACGCTCATGATGGGCATCACCACGAACCCGATTGTCTGGGCGTTATCTCGTTTCGTCGCTGGATTTAGCAGCGCCGCCGCCATGCTGTTAGGAAGCGGTCTGATTCTCAACTGGCTTATCCGGCATGGGCACCGCAGTGAGCTAGGGATTCACTTCTCAGGGCTTGGGCTAGGAATCGCGGGGTGTGCGACGGTGGTGATGGTCACAAGCAGCACCTTTGACTGGCGCGAGCAATGGTTTTTGTTCACAGGGCTTGCAGGAATACTCCTGATCCCCGCTCTGACCTGGTTGCCGCCACCGGATAGCAGTAAAGCCACCCAGGCAGGAGCGCCTATGGTAGATCGGCCGCCATCACCAATGTTGATGAGGCTTTTGCTGGCAGCCTACTTCTGCGCGGGAATCGGATACGTGGTGAGCGCGACATTTACGGTTGCCATCATTGACCGCTTACCGGGTCTATCGGGTTCTGGAAACCTCGCGTTTCTGGTCATCGGCCTTGCCGCTGCTCCAGCCTGCATCGTCTGGGATCTTGTCGCTCGCAGGATCGGAGAGATCAATGCACTCATCCTTGCGGCGGGGTTACAGACCATTGGTATTGTGCTTCCGGTTTTTATCTATGAGCTCTGGGCTGCAATTCTAAGTGCCATGATCTTTGGCGGGACGTTTATTGGGATGGTCAGTCTGGTGCTTACCATGGCAGGGAAGTTTTATCCCACCAAACCAGCGAAGATGATGGGGCAGATGACACTGGCGTACGGATCCGCACAGATTCTGGGGCCTGCCGTCACAGGATGGATCGGTGCGGTATCGGGGAGTTATGCGTACGGACTTCTCTTCGCCGCGACTGTGATGGTCTTGGGCGTCATCCTACTGTCGGTGATTCACCATCGACGACTTCACTAAGAACAACGTCGAACAGCCTATCGCTCAACAAAAAACCCTCTGACAGTTGACCTGCCAGAGGGTTCGTTCGAAGAAGAAGTTACTTCTTGGGCGCTTCTTTGCACTCTTTCTTATCTTTGTTCTCTGCTTTTTTGCAGTCAACTTTCTTGTCATCGGTCTTGCCGCCGCCATGGTTCATAGCAAAAGCAGGTGCAGAAACAGCGAACAGGGCAGAGGCCACAACGGTCAATACGGATTTCATGAATTTTCACCTGTAAGGTTAAGATCTTTGAGAGATGCGTTCCGAGCGTTCAAAACAATGAAACCACCACAAAACGTGTGTAGATTGTGGGGAGACGGCGAGACACTCGTCAAGGGGTTTTTACTGAAACCCCTTGCTCTTGTCGTTCTTGGCACCGTAACGTTAGGCGCCGGGCCAACCTTAGCCCAGACCCGATACACCCCAGAGGAGTCTACCGTCCTGCTTTCCAGTGGCGGGACGGGCCAAAAGGACGCAGCTGAACTTCGAAAAGCGCTACAGCGTTGGCGGGCAGACCCGAAAAACCTCACGCTTTCAACCGAGACCGCCCGGCAAGCAATGTTGGCCGCGATCCAGCAAGGCGATCTGCGCTGGCTGGGAAACGCAAAGGCGATGCTGACCCCCTGGTGGACGGCCCAAGACCTGCCCAGCAAAACCCTTTTTGTACGGGCACTTATCCGTCAAGGCACCCACGATTTCCGGGGGGCATTAGCGGATCTCGATGCCGCAATTGCAAAAGATCCAGGGCAGCCCGAACACTGGGCCTGGCGTTTTGCGATCTATCTGGTCATGGCTGACATGACGAAAGCAAAAGACGAATGCACAGCCATTGGTCAGCGCTTTGGGCCATCGGAGCAGGCAAGCTGTAACGCTGTGCTTCTCTATCGAACGGGCAACCCAAAGAAAGCCATCGTCGCCCTGGAGGCGCTCTCCCGTCACCCGGACTATCAAGGTCGATCAGCCCAGGAATGGCTGGCGTTCCACTGGGGGGAGGCCCATCGGGTAGCCGGCGACCGAGCTAAGGCACGCAAGATCTGGGAAGCACAGTTAAACAAGGGATCTGGCGGTCACGCCGTTCGGGTGGCCTTGATTGATCTACTCATTAGTGAGAGGCAGTTCGCCGACGCCTGGAAGATCAACGCGACCAAGCCCCGGTCGGACGCCTTGTTGGTTGCTGCTATTCAAAGCAGCCTTGGTCTTAACAACGGAAAAGCCGACGAATTAAAGTTGGAATTCAATCAGCGCCTGAATTACCAACGTGCACGTGGTGAATCCCCAAATGAGCGCCCTACGATCAAGTTCACTCTCTACGTCGAAGGAAAAGCACACGAGGCACTCGCGATGGCAAGGCAGGCCTGGAAAACTGAACGAGAACCCGCGGATGCCCTGCTCTATGCTCGCGCAGCGATTGAGAGCGGAGCGCCCGAACGGGCGGAAGAGCTCTTACAGTGGCAGTCTGTTACGGGCTACACGGAACCTGAACTTGATCAATTGCTTGTGACGATTCGTCGAGCGGTTGCGGGCAAGAAGAAACAATGACGCTTCTGGCCGCCTACTTTATGCGTATCACTCGATGCATCGCACTTCTCACGGTGTCGGCTGCTTCGTTCCTGACGGCCTTGCCTGCCTGGTCACACTCGAGCAGTACAACCTTCATTGAGGTCATCGAAAAGTCCGGGGAACAAAACAAAATTCGTCTCGATCTCCCGATGCGCGACCTTGCACTACGCTTCGATCTCGACCAAGACCGAGACGGAGATATCACTTGGCGTGAGATCAAAGTGCAACAGCCGACCGTCATGCAGTGGATCAACGCCGGTATGCAGGTCTATCAATCAAAAGACCGCTGCAACATGGCGAACATAGACTGGGGCGCCGCAACCTACGGGCAAGAGCCTTATCTCAGTCTAGTCGCGCACCTTGAATGCCATAGCAGATCCGAAAACAACGCGCTCTCTATTCGCTACACGCTCTTCTTTGATCAGGATAGTCTGCACCGAGCCTTGATCAAAGCACAGCTCAATGGCCACACTATGACCGCCGTTGCCAGCCCTGATCGATCGGATCATTTGCTTGACTCAGCCTCGACAGGATTCTGGGCTGTGCTGGGTACTTACCTAATTGAGGGAGTCTGGCATATCTGGATTGGTGCAGATCACATTCTTTTCCTGATAAGCCTGCTACTACCGTGCGTGTTTCTACAAGAATCAGGAAAGCTCAGGCGATGGACACCAATTCATCAGATCAAGCCCGCTATCACCAACGTCATTGCAGTCGTCACCGCGTTCACGATAGCCCACTCTATTACCCTGGGGCTGACAGTAATGGACATCATCAGCCCGCCCGATGGCTTGATTGAACCTGTCATTGCGGCATCGGTGCTGATTGCAGCGATCGGAAACATTACCCGAACCCTAATTCACTTGCGATGGCAAATGGCATTCGCATTCGGCCTGATTCATGGATTCGGTTTCGCCAGTGTCTTAGCGGACCTTGGCCTACCCTCCGAACAACTAGCCAGCGCGCTACTCGGATTTAATCTCGGTGTTGAGCTTGGTCAGCTAGCGATCGTAGCAGTGTTCTTCCCGATTGCCTGGACACTGAGATCTACGCCGCTTTATCGATGGGGTTTCGTCTTTATCGGATCAATTCTCATCGCCATCGTATCACTCTACTGGCTAATTGAAAGGCTCGGAAGTTGACTTATGACGTTCCAATTAAGACTCAAACAAACGCTATTCGGAACCGTTACCTTGATGGCAGTCCTAACAAGTGGCTGCGCCGTTCGCGAACATGCTTATGACTGCACTAGTGTTATGAACAAAGACATTTCAGATGAACTTGTCATAACGCCGACGTCACTGCGATTTCAGTCTGTAACCTACCAGTTTCGTGAAGAGCAAGGCGCAATACGCGTCTACGAAAAGACAGACAAATCTAAGCAGGTCATTTTTAACGCTGCCTCCGGTCTCCTTCAAATCACTACGGAACAGTGGCAGTGTAAAAAATACACGCTAAGTGTAGAGAAAAGCTAAGCCGCTCTGATCCCCCCTTAATTTCCACGAGCGCATTGTTCATACCGAGGTTTGCGGCTCCTAAGCTGATGTCACCGAACATTATTCTTAGGAGCATGACATGGCACTACTCTTTACAGGATCTTCTGTTACCGCTGACGAGACCGCGGATCTTCAAAACCTGACAAGTTCAGTGGCGTCGATCGACGACGCAAATGATAACGACATTGCAATGACGGCATTGCCTGCTGCGTTCCAAACAAGACTTACGCAACTGGGCGCAGGCACCCCCATCGAGACAGCACTGAGCGGATATAGCGGCGCCATTGGAAACACCGGCGAGCAGGCAGTTACTTATGACACAACCGGGCCAGCGGAGATGTTCTTCAGCGATGCAAGCGGGGCGCTGCTCAGCGGACAAAGCAGCGGCCTCATAACGATTGGCGGCGATCCAATCGCGCTTTACACGGATAGCGAAGACAACAATATTCTGCTGGGGAAAGACCCAGGCGGCGCAATCGTTTTCTCAGCATACCTTGAGGAATCTACTAGCGGTCAGTCCGGCGCCAAGATCTGGCTGGTTCAATACGAACCCCTTCGGAATCCCGACGCCTTAAATCCCGATGACCCCGTTAATCTGGCAGACCTTGTTTATGTGACCCTTGACCAGGGTCACGAGTCGTCTCTGGAGAACGCACCCGCCGGTCAGAATCTTTTTGTGATGTTTGGAAATACCGAGGTCGCCGTAATCGCATCTGGTTTACAGCCCGCGAATCAGTCCGAAGGTGAATCGATCAACACCGGCGATACGATCAATACAAGTAATGCGGCAGGGTCCGTTGCCATTGGTGTCAATAACCAGATGGTTAACCCGAATCAAGGCATTTACTTTACCTTTGTCACCGGGGCAAATAGTAATTATCTGGTTCCGGATCTCAGCGAAACCGAAGCGGATGTTGAAAGCAACATATCGTTCACAGACGTCTACGATGCGCGGAGCGCCCTGTTTCATGTCGTTCAACTTCAGGGCGACAAAGCTGCCACGGTCAGAATCACCGCATTCCATACAGATGCAGAACCCAGTGCAGGGTTTGTTGACGGCCTTGCTGATGCGGACGATATTCAGGTTGGAATTTTATCAGTCATCGTTCGGGACGCCGCCGGTAATGATGTCTCCGGCACCGTTTCCATTGAGAGTGTCGATGGGGTTATCACGATTACTGGGGTCGGTGCTGGATATTCCATCAGCTATGAGACAGCAGACAACCACAACAGACTAAAAGTTGAAAACGTGGGAACCGAGCGAGGCAGCACTGCAAACTTCGATATCGACGGCTTCCACCTAACCAACGCAACCCGTGAGACCACGGAAATAGGTTCCGCCCTTCGCTTTGAGGATGATGGGCCATCCATTGCCCTATCAATGCCGCTGGACACCGGGATTTTGAATACGCAGGATGCAGATACGGCTGGCACAGACTTTGACACTGACACACAAAACTTTTCGGGAGCCTTCGGTATCGCAAGTCAGAGCTTTGGTACGGATGGCACGGGTGCTGCACCACTTTCCTGGGAATATGGACTATCCGTTGCAACCCAAGGCGTGAATTCTGATCTTACGACTCACGGCGACCCTGTCTATCTTTATCTCCTTTCGGGGAAGGTCATTGGATCTACGGCCGCATCCGAGGCAGCTGTCACAAGTGAAAACACAGTCTTTGATGTCTCCGTGACCGCGACCGGCTCCCTTACGCTGAGCCAATACTCGGCAATCGACCATCCTACCCCTGGGTCGACCGCTGATTATGCGAGCCAGCTACTCACCCTCGGCAATGGAAAAGTCTCACTTACCGGAACCGCAACCATTGTCGATGCTGACGGTGACACCACGAGCGACCAAAAAACCCTTGATCTGGGAGGCAATCTCGCCTTTAACGATGATGGCCCAGCAATCGAGCTGTCCAATCCTAGCGACACACTTTTACTCAATACGCAAGATGCCTTAACAATTGGGAGCGATTTCGATACGGACAGTGGAAGCTTTGCGGATGCGCTCACAATAGTTGCTAACAGTTACGGTGCGGACGGTACAGGTTACAGTGGTACCAACTGGGATTACACCCTTGACATCCAGACCCAGGGCGTTGAATCCGGGCTGTCTAGCAACAGTGCGACCATTCGCTTGTTTCAGCTTCCCTCCGGAGTGGTCGTTGGATCCATTGCCGAAAGCCAGGCGGAGGTCAATCAAGAAAATACAATCTTTGATCTATCGGTAGATGCCGCTGGCTCGGTAACACTGAATCAGTACGCTCAGATTAATCATTCAAGCCCCGGGGATGATTCCGACTTCGAGGCACAAACGGTGTCACTCGCAGATGGACTGGTGAGCCTAACCGCGACAGCCACGATTGAAGACTATGACGGCGACCGGGATGGCGAGAGCAAAACCATTGATCTGGGGGGAAACATCGTGTTTAGTGATCATGGCCCCTCGGCAAATACCATCTCTAATCTGTCTGGGCCGAATGTGGCAGACCCCATTTACGGCACCTACGACTTCAGCGTCGGGGCCGATCTAGTAAATAACGATGAGCCCACGGGCATTGTCTTACAGACGCTCTCTGGAACGACCGCAAACGGACGACCCATCAGCGCAACATCGGTCACCTGGGAGAGTGAAACCGACACGCTCGTGAATTACAGTTTTGCCTTTAAATACTACGCAAGCCCAGAGGCTGATAGTCTTCAAGACGGATCAGGCATTGTGGTCTTCAATAAGACTGACGGTACCTATATGTTTGACATCTCATCCGCATTAGCTGGAGAGGTTACATATTCTACGAGCACCCCACTTGAGTCTTTTTACTATGATACTTTAGGTAATAAATCTCCCGAGATCGTTGTCCAAAAGTATGGCGATGACTTCTACGGCGTGCTTACCGGCCAGGCATCCAGCCCGCCCAGCAAGACCGAGACACTCGTTTCCGGCGGAAATCTGACTTATTCAACCGGTGAAACGTTTAGTAATCAGCCTACCGCCTATGTCAATGTTGCTACGGATACGCTTGGCGTCAATTCCGACACTGTTCAGGCCGGTGAGTTGCTGAATTTTGATTTCTACACCAGCAATCCGGTCAGCGGTGCCGTCAGCCCCCCACAGCGAGGAAATGCGGCTGTAGACCCCCTGACAGAGCGAGCCACTGCAGATGAACTAGACATCACACTGTCACAATTTAATTCCGATGAGGATCTTCTCGTTCCGCTGAAACTCTGGGATGCCAATAGCCAGACATCCACGACCAAGCTTTTGATCGCCGACAGCAGCTCAGACTTTGCATCTGTTGACGGCTACAAAGTCGTTCATATCGGCACAGAAGATTACGACAGCGATACCTACGATATCGTGGGCCTACAAATCCTTAGCAGTTCCGAGATGATGCAAGGGACAGGCTACCGACTGAGCGATGGATCGACCAAAACTCTAGGACCACAAGGGAGCGGCTATCAAGACACGGCTGATTTAGACGTGTTCAAGATCATTCGTATCGACATTACCCACCAAGAGGTGACGCACTACGACGCAGACCTTCTGTTTTCTGGCGAAGTGATTGACCGTGACGACGACTTCGACGGCTTTAGCTTCAGTGTTCATCTTGAAGCCGATGGGATTGTGCCCTTAGATCAGGACTTCTTGCCCGGCAGTTTGACCATTGTCGATCCCTTTAGCCCCTGAGCGTTGCGAGCGAGGCAGACGATGACCACCGCCACAGCACCGAAGAGAATCAGTCGTTTCTTTGAGGATGTCCTAGCATCCGCCGATATCCGGATTAATGGAGATCGACCCCAGGATATCCAGGTTCATAACAGCCGATTCTTTGACCTTGTGCTGAGCCGGTGGTCTCTCGGCCTCGGTGAGTCCTATATGGATGGCCACTGGGACTGCCCTGCGTTAGATGAATGCATTTCTCGGCTTTTAAACGCAGATTTAGACGATCGGGTGCGCGGTGCTGCACGGCTAAGAGCCATGTTGGCGGTGCTGCGCGCGAAACTGACGAATCTGCAGCATCTGAGGCGAGCATTTCAGGTCGCCGATACACACTATGACCTTGATAACGATCTCTTTCGTCAGATGCTCGACAGTCGCATGATCTATTCATGCGCCTATTGGGAACGCGCCCAAACACTAGAGCAGGCGCAGCAAGACAAGCTAGATCTGATCTGCCAAAAGCTTGACCTTCGCCCTGGCGACAGACTTCTTGATATCGGCTCTGGCTGGGGCGGCCTGGCCGCGCACGCGGCGCAACACTACGGCGCCCATGTGGTCGGGCTTACCGTCTCAAGGGAACAGAAAGCCTACGCAGACCACGTCTGCCAAGGGCTTCCCGTCGAGATTCGTCTGCAAGACTATCGGCTTTTGAATGAGTCCTTCGACAAGGTGGTCTCGGTGGGAATGTTTGAGCATGTGGGCGATAAAAACTATCCGCTTTATTTTGAATGTGTGCAAAAGGCATTAAGGCCACAGGGCATATTTCTGCTGCACACGATAGGCAGTCGATCTACCACCACCAGCACTGACCCCTGGATCGACAAGTACATTTTCCCAAACGGAAAGATCCCCTCTGCGACCGAGATCACGAAAGCGATTGAAGGGAACTGGGTTCTCGAAGACTGGCAGAACTTCGGCCAAGACTATGACAAGACACTAATGGCTTGGCACCACAACGTGATGGCAGGGCTGTCTGCACTCTCCAAAAGATACGACCGACGTTTTCTAAGGATGTGGTCCTACTACCTACTGAGCTGCGCTGGATACTTCCGCTCTCGCAAGGGCCCGCTATGGCAGCTTGTCCTGA
>JACCDP011406612.1_pt1 | contig 11996 bp, 17 predicted proteins | sample 7445841 | NCBI WGS metagenome assembly JACCDP01 (sample SAMN15323441, study PRJNA562643) | freshwater metagenome | isolation source: river surface water | place: USA:Blue River Watershed | collected 2017-08-17
GGATTAGGAATAACATTTAGTTTCTATGATAATTGTTTTATTTGTGTTGGAACATTTTTATGTTTTAATATCTATTTTGAATTGAATTTGGGAAAAATTTATTAAATTTGTATTATGATACTAACTATAATTTCAGATACTCACAACAAACACAAACACATTACAGGTGATTTGAAGGGTGGTGATTTGCTGTTACATGCCGGTGACCTTTCTTCTATGGGTTACGAACACGAGATACGAGAGTTTGCGAAATGGTATAATAATTTGGATAATTATACAACCAAAGTTTTTATTGCCGGTAACCATGATTGGGGATTTCAAAATAATGTTGAAAAAACTAAAGAGATTTTAGAAACATATAAAGACATTAACTACCTTGAAGATGAATATTTGGGTATTATAGAAGGTGGTGAACCTGAGGTTAAAATTTGGGGTAGCCCATGGCAACCTGAGTTTTATAATTGGGCATTCAACTTACCACGAAACGGTGAAGAGTTGAAGGCAAAATGGGATATGATACCTGAAGATATTGACATCTTGATTACTCACGGTCCGGCTTGGGGATTCTTAGATGACGTTGAAGGTCATCGAGGTGATCACTTGGGTTGTGAATTACTTGCAGAACGAATCAAACAAATAAAACCTAAGATTCATATTTGTGGGCATATCCATACTGGTTACGGACATTACTACGATGGACATACACATTACTTTAATGCTGCGGTATTGAACGAACGGTACAATTATGCTCATTTACCTTGGCATATTGATTGGAACCCAATAACAAATGAAATACAATTTTTATGATGGAAAAAGCACATTTTATTGAGAACAGAGTTTTCAGAGATAAAAGAGGGACGTTTAGTCCGTTACTTTTAGATAAACTTAGTAAGAATTGGGTTCAGAGTAATGTTAGTGTAAACCCCCGTAAATACACACTTCGGGGGTTACATTTTCAAAAGAACGAATATGCTCAAGCAAAATTAATTAAAGTTATAAAAGGTCACATTTTGGATTTTGTTGTTGATCTTAGAATGGTTTCTGAAGATTATAATAAGATTTTCTTTTTTAATATGAAAGAAGGTGACGAAGTTTATGTCCCAAGATATTTTGCACATGGATTTATAACATTAGAAGAAGATTCTGTTGTTCAGTATTTGGTAGATAATGATTATTCTCCTGAGAACGAAGGTATCAAAGTTTGGACGGATTATCCCGAAATAATTAAAGAAGTACAAAAACACAATGAATGGTTTGTTGAAGAGTTTGTACAGATTGCGGATAAAGATTTAATTGAAAAATAAAAACTTCGTGATATTTATAATAAAATTAAAATACTATGAACAAAAAAAATATTACAGATGCGGTCCTTGAAGAATTAAGACGTAGATCTTTGGTTGAACAAGAAGAAGATGATGAAGAACAAGATGATAATATTAATCAGGAAAATGAAGAAAATTCAGAAACTAATGATGATTTTTGTGAAATGGTATGCAGACTTCTTCATTCACAAACCCAAGTACATATTTTCCATTTAGCGGTTAAAGGTAAAGGTTCTTACGCCGCTCACAAAGCTTTACAAGGGTATTACGAGGGTATTGATGCTTTAGTTGACGGAGTCATTGAATCTTATCAAGGTAAATACGGATTACTTACGGATTACAAATCATTTGAAAACGAAAGTTTCAAATCAATCGAACAAACAATTAATTATTTGAAAGGTTTGGACGAAATGATTCAAGAAAAAAGAGATTGTTGTGAAGATTCTTTTATTCAAAACCAAATAGACACAATCCAAGAATTAATTTATTCTACATTGTACAAATTGAAGTTTTTGTCATAGACTAAAAATTTCAAAAGTTTCAAATTCTTCCAAATTTGTTTTAAATTCAGATTTAGTCTCCTCAACTGAATTGTCTAAAAATCCTACATGACTTTTTCTAAGAAAAAGACATAATGGATCATCATTCACAACATTAAAAATTTTGTTAAGTTCAAAAACGTGATCTTCTAACTCATGATCTTTATCACTGACGGGTTTTACATAATAAAATTCTTCAGGTTGATAATATTCATAATCTGTTTCTACAGTTCCGTTACCATCACAGTGAGAACATTCGTAATCACCATCACCACCACATTCACTGCAAGTTTTGTTACCATCACCACCACAGTCACTGCAAGTTAATGAACCACCACCACCGCAGTCATTACAAGTTTCCCCATCTATTTCACCATCACCATCACAAGAATTACAAGTTTCTTCACCTGATCCATCACAAGTACGACAATCTTCATTACCACTCCCCTCACAATAATTACAAGTTTCTCTACCCCATCCTCCACAATAATCACAATCAACGTCAGCATAAGCCGCATCAATGTATTGAGTTAACACTACTGTTTTAAGGTTATCAATAATATATTCATATTTAGATTTATTAACACCCTTCTTTTTAAGAAAATACAAATACGTAAATTTAAAAGTATTTTGTTTACCAATTTTTTTAGAGATAAGGTTTAAAGTATCATCTTCTGAAATGTGATTATAAATCTCCTCAAGAACTACAGGGATTTCGTCATCTTCCATTACCCTTTCAAAAGAGTTATAATATTTAATTGCTTGAAATAGTTCCATTTTACTAATATAAATATATTCAATATCTTTTAAATAAAAAATTATGGCACATCCAATATTACATGCAAAAAGTTCTGCCAAAAAGTTTGGTGGTAAGTGGGAAGATTATATTCACCTACATAATTGGTTAGATGAAACCAAAGGATGGTATGGACATTCATTTCACAGAATGTTTCGTCACCACGCAGAAGGTATTTTTGAGATGCAAGAAAGATTCGGACCTGAGTTTAAAAATAGTGATGGAAAAACCGTCTACACAAGATATGTTGGTGAACAACATGTAAAGGAAGATTGCGATGGTTACATACCTTCAGCGAAAGAATGGGTTTTAATTTTAGAAACAAAACAAAGACCAATTTGGGCAACTAAAACTAAGAAGCTAGAGTTTGAAGATTAAAGTATTTATATTAAAAGAGTTATGAAGATTAATGACGAAGTAAAAAAACAATTTAATAGGTTTAATGCCTATCTACTATCAACACAAGCTGAAGACGGATTAACTTGGGATTATTACATTTATGAGGGTGAAAATGTTGAATACGGTCATGGACCTTATGTTGCTAACAATTACGGTAGTAAAATCGATTTATCTAAATTCACAACTGAGGTAAAAATATTAGAGGAAATTCTTGAACATACTGTTAATGATATTGATTTTTATAATTATTTAGAGTGTGATAATTGTAACGGTTATGGACATTTACAGATTACATACGATCCTTCAGAATCTACTTTAAATTTTGAGTTGGCAATTAGTACTATAGATACAGAAACCTATGATAACGAAATTTCATTTTCTAAATTAGCATCAGAACAAAGTCCTTATACTTGGAGAAATTACGAATATCTTAAACAATTTGGTGATCAAGAAAAAATTAATCAGTGGAAAGAGGAATATGGTGATGTGATCGACGTTACTTATGACGGTTCTGGCGATAGCGGTCAAATAAATGAATACGAATATTCTCAAGATCTTGAATATGCGTTATATGAAATTATAGATGTATATCATTCAGGTTGGGAAATCAATGAAGGTTCCAATGGTGAAATGCAAATTGATTTTAAAAATGAGATAGTTAAAATAATGCACAATCAAAATATAGAAGACTCGTTTGTCGAGGATTTACCTTCAGTTAAAATATTTTAATATAAAGTCAAAAAATTAAATATTTATATTGAAAAATAGATATTATGAAAATTATCGTTACAGAATCCCAATTAAATTATTTGTTAGAATTTGATTTAGAAAATACTTATGACGAGGGTGATGAACCTTCCGCTAAATCGGTTGAATGGGCAAGAAAATTCAAAACAGACTTAGGTCTTACAAATGCGGCAGCAGCCGCTATGGCAGCAAACATAGAACACGAAAGTTCTTTTTTATCTGATAAAATCCAAAACGGATTCGGACCAAATACTGGTACTTTGAACCAATCAGGTGGTGGTGGTTATAGTTGGGCACAATGGACTTTTGGTAAAAGAAAAAAGGCGTTCAGAAATTACGTTAAGAAAAATTTTGGTGTTGATATTAATAAAACACCGGCAACTGATAGTCAGGCATATTCCTTTTTGAAATATGAATTACAAAACCCAAAAAATACTTTATATGACAATGAAGAAAGTTTAAAATATCACAATTTGGATTTAGAAACATTTAAAAAAAATAAAGATGTTGGGAGTGCCACTGAAGAATTTGTTACAAAATACGAAATGGCAGGTAAACCAGCAACTGAAAAAAGAAAAAAAATTGCAAAAAAAATCTATAACAATTTGGTAAATGGCACAACACCAACTCCTGTTGTTAAGACACCAACTGTAAAAACACCAACAACAAACACAACAAATAAAGTTTATTATACAGTTAAAAGTGGGGATAGTTTATCAAAAATTGCGGCACAATACGATTCATCTGTAACCGTAGAATCAATTAAAAAATTGAACAATTTAACTTCAGATTCAATAACTCCTGACCAAGTATTAAGAATAAAATGAAAATCATAATAACAGAAAAACAAGCCGAAAAACTTTTATCTAAAGAAATCAAATGTGATAAGTGTGATCACAAATGGATTACTGAAAAAAAAGATAAAAATCCATTTTTGTGTCATGATTGTGGATGGGATAACGAAAAGAAAAAATATGACAATAAAGAACTTTTGAATTTTTGGAAAAACAAATTATCCAAAGAACCAATTGACGAAAAATGGTCTGAAAAATATAAAAGGTCGATAGATTGTAATAACCCAAAAGGATTCTCACAAAGAGCACACTGTCAAGGTAGAAAAAAAAATTAATCTAGTTTACCCCCGTTATGTTTATGATTTGTTGTTGAGTTATGATTGTGTACTGTTGCTGCAACACATCTTTTGTTTTTATGTCTTTTTATAAATGAGACATTACCAACCCATTTGTTATGTTGATGGTCCCAAATTGTTTGATTACTACTCTGTGGACAAATTGAAATAAATGCTGAAGTTGAATTTATTTTTGCGTAGTCTATAGAAAACTTATAGAAGTGATTTTGATTTTTATCGTAAAACATTGGTTGAAACTCAATTAAAAAAGATTCTTTTCTGAATTTATTTATTTCGTATTCATCCTGTATTTCTTCCACATAATTTGGACACATAATATCATCACTATCGTGTCTTGTTTGAATATCATATTTTATTTCATTAACATGTTGTTTAAACTCATTACTGTCATTAAAAAAAATAATGTCTTTTTTATAGTACTCTTTAATGATATCTCTATGATGAGGTTTACACATTAAAGACCATATAAAATTTTGGTTTGTTTGATTGTGTAAACAAGGGATCAACACCTCTTTTAATATCTTCAACCGTTCGTTTGCCAAATCACCTTTGTCATACATGAACCTTGTAAAAATTATGTGTTTCATTTCTTTTGTTATTTTTTATATTTATTAAAAAAATACTATAAAATGGGGATAAGTGTAATAATTCCAACATTCAATAATGTAGATTATTTAGAAGAATGTATTAAATCTGTATATGATTCTGGTTTAGATAGAGAATATGAACTTTTACTCGGTATTGACGGTTGTGAAAAAACTTTAGAATACATCAAAAATATTGAAATAAATAATAAGACTAAAGTTTTTTATTTTCCTGAAAATGGAGGACCTTATATTATAAAAAACACTTTAGCAAAAATAGCAAATTTTGATAAATTATTATTTTTTGATTCTGACGATGTAATGGAATTAATAATGATTACGATTTGTGACGAAGGACTCCAAAAATACCAAATTGTGAGACCAAGATATTTGAATTTTAAAATTGTGAACGAAGAAAAAGTAATAACAAATGTTGTAGGAAAATGGGGGGAAGGTGTTTTTGCAATTAAAAAAGAAATTTTTTTAGGTTTGAATGGATTTGAAGGTTGGAGAGTTGCTGCTGATTCTGATTTTTTGGGTAGATTAATAAGAAACAGGGCTAGATTTTGGAACACAAACCAAGTTTTATTTCACAGAAGAGTCCATCCTAATAGTTTAACAATGTCAAAAGAGACTGGATTTACTTCTGAGATCAGAAATAATTATGCTAGAATTAGTATGGAAAAAACAAATTTTGGACCTTTACCATTTCTATCCACAGGAGAGTATAATGAATTAGTTTTTAATAAAACTGAACCTCTTGACTTAAAAACATTTTTAAGTGAAAAAAATGAAAATTTTGATGATAAAAAATATAAAGAAAAGAAAAAATTAATTTCAAAAATATTAAATAGTCAAGAAATAAAACCTACTTTAACACAGAGTAATAAATTAAATTACGATGATATAAACCGTAATAATGTTGCCAAAAATAATAAATCTAAAATAAATTCAGCGATCAATCGTGTACAAAATTTATCAAACGATACAAAAAAACATTTTGGTAAAAAAAACATTAAATAGGTTATAGTGGAGTAACTCCATGGAGTTTACAAAAATCTAAATATTTGGGCCGATCTATACCATAAAGAATATGATTCAAATTTGGAATATGTTTCAAAGTTACACTCATTTCCAAATCGATTTTTGGTACTGTGAATAATCCGCGATTTTTGATAAACGAATATTGAATACCGTCACCACACCATATAAGTATATCATCAGGTATATGAATATATTTGTCTTTTTTTACGAAAAAACATGAACCAAAATAAGGTAATCTTTTTGATGAATCCTCTATTTTATTTACACTAAATTCATTTGAAACATTTGAATTAATCTTATCTAAACCAATTAAATCAAAATCGGAAGAATATACCATTTTAAATAATTCACAAATACCATCAATATAAACGTCATCATTCATTATAAGAATATTTTCTTTGGAGCTAGTTTTTACACCTAAGTTCCAAGAAGGGTTAACGTAAATATTTGACTCTTGGTCCAACATTTTTATTTTTTCGTGATTAAAATCAAAATCAGGTTTATTATTTGAATCATTATTTATGATTATTATTTCAGATACAAAATCACAAATTAAAAAATCCTCAATCGACCTAATTATTTTTTTTGATTTCCACATGGTAGGTATTACAACTGAAAATCCCATCTTTTATTTATTAATCTTTTTATAAACTTATTTTCAAAATAGTTATAAGATAACTATAACTGAACTGTTTTTTGTATGAAAATAAAAATTGTATACTTTGCTTATCTTACTGGTGATAATTGGCAAGATGTAATTTGTGAACAAATGAATTCATTGAAAGGCACATCCCTTTATGAAATGGCGGATGAAATATTAATTAGCGTTGTCTGTGATGAAGACAAATTAAAAAGACTAAAACAACACATTTGGGCCAAATGGAAAAAAATTAAAATCCATTCGATAGAAAAAATAAACCAATATGAATTTCCTGGGTTAAGAAGTGTATGGGAAGTTTCACAAAATTGTGACGACTGTGTTATATTATATTTTCATACAAAAGGTATGAGTCAAGTTAGTCACAAAAGAGGCGGATCAGATATCAGAAAAATATTATTCAAATTAACGATTCAAAACTATGAAACTTATTTAAATGAATTTAAAAAAAATCCAAAACTAGATATCGGTATGGTTTTTCCAAGTGAACATGGGTTTGCTTGGTATAATTTTTTTTGGATAAGGTCATCATATGTGAAAAATTTTTTACCTAAACCTGAATATACGAGTCATAGATATTATTGGGAACATTGGATTGGTTCGGAACACTCTAAAAAAAATCCAGTAACATTTTCCCCTTTTGTTGGTTATACAAGATTTGGTAACAGAGCCCAATTTAATAACTTTAGAAATAAACTTTGGAAAGAACAATCAAAATGAAACACTTTATCGTAACAAGATGTAAATTTAATGACGATGGTAAATTTGAAAATTATTTTGAAATAATGAAAAAATATTTTATCCCATCAATTAATAACCAAACAAATAAAAATTTTTCAATCGCATTGATCTGTAATCCTAAACACTTTGACTTAATAAGAAATGAGATTGATAAAAGAATTGAAATTATACGTTTTGATGATCAAACAAGTGATTATAAAAATCATGTGTTAAAATTTAACAATACAATACAAACAAGACACGATTGTGATGATTTTATGGATAGTAAATATGTGGAAAAAATACATAAACTATACAGTGAAAACATAAATAATATGGATAACTTTATATTAAATTTTCACCCAACAAAGTTTGTGGATAGTACACAGAAAGAATATACTCACTCAAGAGATTACAGTAAAGTGTGCTCAATGTTCTCAACACTAATCCAAAAAAATACTAAACATGGGGTTTTTGACGTAATGCATGATCATCTAAAAAGATTATCAAGGAATATTATCTATATTAAAGAACCTTTTGTTAAATTAGTAATACATGGTAATAACGCACTATCAAAATTAAACCCTAATGACATATTGATAAGATAATGGTAAGTGTTGTAATTTCGGCCTATAAAAATGATAGATTTTTGATTGAGGCTATTAATTCTGTAGTTAAAAGTGCGAAAAATAACAATTATGAAATTTTGTTAGGTGTTGATAATTGTCAAGTTACGATGTCAGGTCTAATTAAAAATAAAAATTTATTACCAAATACCTTGAAAATATATTATTTTCCTAAAGTTGGTACATACGTTATTAGAAACACTTTGGCAAATATTGCGAAATATGAAAATTTGATTTTTTTTGATTCAGATGATATAATGAATGATGTTACGTTCGATGAAACAATAAAGGCTCTTAGAAACAACGACGTGGCTAAATTTAAATATGCATTATTTTATAATAACTTTGATTGGAATAGAGTTAATACCTATCAAAAAAGTAATGGTTATCATTATGGGTGTTTTGCTATTAGAAAAAAATCTTTTTTAGATTTGAATGGTTTTGAACCTTGGGTTTGTGCTGCAGATGGTGAATTTAAATGGAGGACTGAATCAAATGGATATAAAATCTTTGGTGTTGAGAAATTAGGTTTTTATTATAGAAGACATAATACTAATCTTACTGTTCAGGGAAATACTGGTATGAAGTCACCAATAAGAAAATATTATCATAAAATAAGAGACCAAAAAGCAAAAAATAATCAAAATCAAAAGTTAGAAAAATTAAATATTGTTGATTGTATGCCTGTCGACATTAAAAACATTGAAAATTTCCAAAAAAGTTTACAAGATCAAAAGTTTTTCAATCCTTATTCACCACCAACAGATTCTGAAATTACAAATCAAAATTTTGATATTTCCAAACAACAAAAAACTAAAATGATCCAAAAAGTTTTTGAAAGCACACAAAAAAATTTGTCAGTAATCAATTACGAACAAATTAACAGAAACAACCCAAACCATGTTAAAAGACAAACAATAACCGAAACTAAACCAAATAATCTTCGTGAAAAAAATCTCAGTAGTTGGAAAGATAGATTTAGTAATGTTAGAAAAAGTTTGTAATACTAAAAAGTATTTATTGTATGATTAATCAAGAAAAAATATTAAGACTATTCAAAAGATTTGCTGGAGATGAAATTGATCTTCACGGGTTAAAATGTGTTCCTGTTAGAGTTGGAGAAGAAATAATATCAAAAAACCATAACAAACCTTATTATCCGATTGAATTTAAAATAGAAAATCCAAATAAAGTTTCTTATTTCTATTCGATTGTAGAAGAGGAACTTATGGATATAGTTCAAGAGTTTGGAGAATATGTAACTTATAAATTTACTCCTGAAGTTTCATGGAATGATACACCTAAATTTTATCTCAACAACGAAACAAAAAACAAAATACAAAAAGTTTTCGATTCTGTAAGAAAAATTAAATTCACAACAGGAACTCCATTTGTTGGGTATAAAAGATATGTAATCAATATAGAATCTGTTGGTATGAGACTAGGTTGGGAAGATGCAGAAACTTATTATATCGACAACAAAGTAAAACTAATATCGGCAACTTTAAATGGTGAAAAAACTGATGTCGTAGATGTAATTGAAGAATACATAGACAATTATTTGTATTTTAAAGAGACTTATTACGAAACTGAAGAATATTATCTAGATATTGACTCAATATTGAATCAAGAACCTTTATTAAAGGCTGATTGGATTGCAACTTACTACAACACCAAATTTATTTAATAACAGACTTACTTCGTTTCTTACGGTGAAAAGTAATAACAAATCGGTGAACTTCATTTTGAATTTCAGCTAACAAGAAACCAAAGTCACTTCTTGGAATATCAAAACTTGACCCATCAATCTTGTGGATTGTAGATGATCTGTGTTTGTCGTCTTTTGAAATGGAGATCAAATCAATCCGATTCAATAAACCAAGATCCTCAAATACTTTCTTGGCAACACCCAACTGACCTTTACCGCCATCAATAACAACAAGTGAAGGTAACTCCTGTTTCTCATTCAAAATTCGTTTGAATCGACGATTTAACACCTCATCAAAAGATGCGTAATCATCAGGACCCTCCACAGTTTTGATGTTGAACTTACGATAGTTTGACTTATCAGTTTTACCATTTTTGTAACGAACAAGGGCTGACACCTGACAATCACCAGCAGTATGTGAGTTATCAAATGCTTCGATAAGAGTTGGAACATTAAGTAAACCAAATTGTTCTTTGAAAGATCTTGCAACATCACTATACTTTCGAACACGAAAAGGCTCAAGTCTTTTTTGTAAAAGATCAACAACATCCATTTTGGTTTTCAAAGTCTGAGCAAGTTCAAACTCCATTTGATCAGAGTGATACTTCATGTACTTCTTCAAACGATTTCGAACTTTGTCGAACTGAAATGAAAATACATCTTTCATTTCACTCACAATCTTCAAGTAAGAAAACTTTTGAATTGAAGAAACACAAGGGGCATTACAACGACCAAGATGAAACTCCAAACAAGTCTTGAACTTTTCGTTTTGGATATTCTCTTCAGTCAGGTTGTAAGAACAAGATCTAAGATTGAAAATGTCATGGACCATCTCGTAGATCTCATAACAAGAGTTGGAACTTGTAGATTCCAAAAGAACTTCACCCGTAAAGTTAGAAGGATTGCAAACTAAAAGTCTTGGAAACTCATCATTACTCAAAGTAATAAACCAACGACGAGAACGATCATCTTTTGCTTTGATGTTGTATTTTGGTTTGTGTGATTTGATAAGTTCATCTTCCAATAACAAAGCTTGACTCTCATCGTTTGTAGTCATGAACTCAACATCAGTGATCTCATTCACCAAAGACAAAGTCTTCTGATCTTTGTGGTTTTTTTGAAAGTAAGACTTCACTCGTTTAGGAAGAAACTTTGATTTTCCAACATAGATGATCTGACCCTTCTTGTTTTTGAAAAGGTAACAGCCGCTTGATTGTGGTATGTTTGAAAGTTTCTCTGTAATCACAATACAAATATACGAAATTTTTTATATTAACTCCATGTTAAGATGGTTAACTTTGGGTTAAGAATGAATAAAATTGGTGATTTAGATTGTTGTTCTGACTATCTATTGGTAAATAAAATTAAACAAAAAAACTATGAAACAAATTTACCTAACAATACTGTCTGTTATGATGACGGTAATGACTTATTCACAAAGTCAATTTTGGACGGCAACCGATTATAAAGGTGCATTTCCTGTAACGGATAACTCACCTGCAACTGATTGGACTTATGGGTGGTCTAATTGGGATCCACAAAATACTCAATACCCATCAACACAAATGGTTATAAATTCTGACGTGACAACAAACGCAACTTGGTCAGGAGTTATCAAATTACAAAACAAAGTTTATGTTAGAAACGGAGCAACTCTTACAATTCTACCAGGAACTATTATTAGAGGTGATTATAACACACAA
>JACCDP011063759.1_pt1 | contig 11995 bp, 9 predicted proteins | sample 7445841 | NCBI WGS metagenome assembly JACCDP01 (sample SAMN15323441, study PRJNA562643) | freshwater metagenome | isolation source: river surface water | place: USA:Blue River Watershed | collected 2017-08-17
GTCTGCAGACGGACTAACTCACGCTTGACCTCAGTGATCGACTGTCCCTGCTCGACGCGTAGGCTATCGAGTTGCATATTAAGATTGCGAAGTCGATCTTCGAGCTCACGTTCGCGATCCTCACTTTTCAGTTTTTCAATTTTTTTAGCTGTTGTCACCTTCGGTGCTGCTGGCGCTTTGGGTTGTTCGGGCGGCTTGCCAATATTTTTCTGCAAAAAGCTCAACTTCAGATCCAGAGCCTTGATCTGTTCTTCAAGCTCCTTACGGATAAAGAGTTCCATGGCCGCATTGGCAAGCTCTTGCGCTTGCTTTGGACTTGGAGAGCTGGCGACCAAAACTAAAAGACCGGTATCTGGTTCAGGACGAGCCAGCAGCTGGCTACCTACTTTTTGAGCCATTTCAATCTGAGTCGTCTCAGACTTACTCTCATCGTTTCCTAGGCGCCAGCGTCCCTTACTCACGATGCGAAGAGCGGCATCCCAGGGCGATTCCTCGCGACTGTCGCGCATACCTTCCACTTTTTGCCCCACCTCAAACAAAAATTGCGGCGAATCAAAGCGGGCTCGAAACAGACGCGCAACGGTTCCATAGCTTACCTGAGGACTTGCCCCAGACCCAGACACATCCACCATATCAAACATCGCATAGATCGAAGATCGATAGCTATTCTCAAAAAGCAGAGGCACCAGCGTGGCCAGAGCTGTCGTTAGTAAAAGCCCGAGCCCGCAGGCTGCCCAGTTTCTGCGCAAGACTTTTCCAAAATACCTGCGATCCGGCAAAGGTTTATTGGCATCCCAGTGTCCCAGGAGCTCGCGCTCCAATTGCTCTCCAAGATTTTTCATCAGAGTCAAGCCTCATCACCCAGTTCACCCAACTTGGTAAGTCCTGACGCCCAACTGCTCAGAACTCTCTTCCCCGATCCAGACTTCGGTTCCCTCCATGGAAGACTCAAGTTAAAATGCTTTCAGGGCTATTGCTCGCTCACGTCAGGTTCCTTAGTCGGCATGGGAGAGCTGAGTAATTTTTCTATTTCGTCAAAGGCAGAATGTGACTCTTAGAAGACCTCTCGTTCGGGCCTATCACCCTTGCAAACATGGAAACTTATGAATCAGTCGCCAGCGCAGGGTCAGGCCCACCATCAAAAGATCGCCCGCAATGTCTCCGTGATGGGCCTGTCGCTAGCCCTTACGATGCTCCTAGCCCTCGCCTTGCGTATGGCTATGCCGCGCGTCCTCGGCCCAGAGAAACTTGGCATATTTTATTTTGCGGAATCATTCGCTAATCTTTTCTTCACCTTTCTCCCCCTCGGCCTGAACACCTATATCTTTCGTCACATTCCGGCTCGACCCGCCCACGCCTCAGAGGTTGTGCCAAGCATGCTGTTCATTCAGCTGCTGATGGCTCTGCTCCTCGGATTAGGCCTTTACATCGCTTTGCATCTCGGTCATCACGATGCCATCACCCGTCAGACAACACTGATTATGGGCTTTTATGCAGCCCTTATGATTTTCAGCAAAAGCGTCCTCCATAATATATTTCTCGCTCTAGATCGCGTGTCCCTCATCTCCAAGGTCAACGTGATCGTAAAACTTATCCTGGTAGGGTCGTGTCTACTCGTCCTAAAGCTTTATCCCTCAGTTCTTCTCTTGGCCATGATGTATGCACTTTCCGAACTTTCAGGCCTGAGCATTCTGCTTTGGTTCGCTCAAAAAAAGGCCCTTTTCACCCAAGCGCCTTCGGTGCTTAAGATCAAAAAAATACTTAAAACAAGCCTTCCCTTTTACATGGCAAGCGTATTGAACGGGGTCTACGCAGAGATCGATACCACGATGCTCTCCTACCTCGGCAATCACAGTGAAGTGGGCTACTTTGGGGCCGCCTACAAACTTATTGGCGTATTCCTCCTTTTTATCCCCCTCATGCAAAGCTCACTTTCCCCTTCCCTTTCAAGGGCTCATGCCGATGCTGACGGTAGCTTTGAGATGCTTGTCGGCCAAATCTTGCGCTTTTTCCTGATCATTTGTTTACCCCTGAGCCTCGGTGTCCTCTTGTTTGGCGATTATATCGCCACCCTCCTTTACGGAGCAGCCTTTGCACCAAGCTTCAAAGTCCTCGCTTATCTCAGCCCTCTCCTGATCATGATGTACCTCAACACTTTCATGGCGACCTGCCTAAATCTCGTCAGTTCTGGACATAAGCTCGCCCTTATTTTCCTCTCCGCGATTAGCCTCAATGTTCTCCTCGATGCTCTATTCATCCCTAAAGGCTTAGCGCGCGAGGGGGTCGGTTACGCCGCACAATATGTGAGCTTTTCGAGCTTTATCTGCGAAACTTTTGCCTTTACCGCAATGGTGCACATTTTTCCCGCAAAAATATGGAACCGCAATCTTAGCTATCGTTGCCTTGCAATCTTCGTCCCCTGCGCCTTAGCTATAGCCGTTTATGATCAGATCCTTGAGCTAGATTTTCTCCAACGCTGTCTACTGAGCCTACTCGTTCCCGTCTATGCTTTTGGATTGCGCCTTATCACGTGGGCAGAATGTAAAGGATTTTGGAACTTAATCCGAAGAAAGACGGCGTGAGGGGACGGTTTTGTCCTCCCATTTGGGACCGGAGACTTCGATGGACCTTAGTGTTATTATACCGACCTACAATCGCTCCAGTTCTTTGAGAAAACTCCTAAGTTGGCTCCTAGAGCAAACTGTAGATCGCCGTAAAACCGAGCTGATTTTCGTCAACGACGGTTCTACCGACGACACCTATGCAGTGCTTGCGGCTTACTCTATCCGCTACTCCTGGATGAAAATCATCCATCAAGAGAACCAAGGTCAGGCAGCAGCTCGGCAAGCGGGTGCTCGGATCGCAACAGGTCGCTTTCTCCTTTTCCTCGACGACGATATGGAGCCGTGTGATCCGTTTTTTCTCGAAAAACATCGTCGTTTCCAACTAGATACTCAATTACCAACTGTCGCAATAGGATCTATCCTTCCCCCTGTGACAGGACCACGTAGACCTGCTTTTGAATACTTTTACGAACGTTCACTCCACAATCTCTACCAAGGCTTCCGATCAGGCAAACTTTCTGCCAACGGGCGATACTTCTTCAGTGCAAACGTGTCCCTACCAGCAGATCTTTTTTGGTCTGTAGATGGCTTCGATCCCCACTATCGCCATGCCGAAGACAGAGAACTTGGTCTCAGGCTTGAATTCCAAGCAGGAGCGTCTTTTCACTTCTTAGAACGAGCTGCTGCTTACCACCACTCCTTGACAGGGCGCTATGCTGCTTTTCAAAGGCGAGCCTTCCTCTATGGCTACTTTGACAAAAAGATGAGCCTGCTCTACCCAGACATCGCGGACTTGGATCCCGTCTTACACTTACAAAAAAACCACGCTTTAAAACGATTCTTACAAAGTCTTGCGGAGAAGTTTCCAAAGATAGAAAATTCTCTCAATATGCTCCTCAAAATTTTTGCTGAATGTGGACTAAGAATCTTAGGCCCTTCAGCAGCAGCCAATTTTTGCAGCCTACTGTATACATTCCACTACGTCCGTGGTCTCCAATCTGCACAAGACAACATCCAGCTCGAACATCACCGGGAAAAGGAGACCAGCTCCTATGCAAGCTAAAGAGCACAACCCTTCCCTCATACACGATTTACGACAAGATCTCAGATATATTTTAAGCTTCGAAAACAGATCCTTTACATTTAAAAACCTCTTCTGGGCTATCTGCGCCTGTGATGCTTACGCAGTCCTTGCCAGCTTTCGGCTGAGACAATGGTCGCGACGCTACAACATCCCCTTACTCAACCGAATTCTCAGATTCTTACAAACAGCTCTTTACGGTATCGAACTTGGGAATGAGATTCATCTAGGACACGGAGTCTACTTTGTTCACACAGTAGGAACTGTAATAGGGGGAGACGCATGGATAGGAGACCGATGTATCTTTATGGGATGCAATACGGTTGGGGCAGCAAAGTTTCAAGGAAGCCCAAGGATAGGTAATGGGACACTTGTGGGGGCGGGAGCTAGGATATTAGGAAAGATTGAAGTAGGCTCACACTGCACTCTTGGAGCTAATGCCGTCATACTCCAAAGCATCCCATCCCACCAAACCGCCGTCGGAGTACCCGCAAAAGTGGTCCCATCTGTTGGCCCTCGGGAAGACATTGTCATGTCCGCGTGAAGCACAAAAAAGGATAAGTGCCGAGATTCATGAATTTATCGGGATGTCACTTCCATTTTCTTTGACTTACTCATAGATCTCAAAGTCTTGAGTAAGGAGCTTCTATGATCTGTCCTAAATGTAATGTAATTGGAACTTTGTACAGGAAAGGCTACTATATTCGGCCGAGTGACAATAAAAAAATACCACGTCTCATGTGTCGTCATTGTGGAAAAAGAACCTCGATTCAATGGTGGAGCCCTGAATACAGACTTAAGAAGAGAGAAATTAAGGATGAGGTATACAATCTTATCTGTAGAGGCATGTCGCAGCGTGCAACAGCTGAGCATCTGCAAGTTAGGAGGCCTGCAATTGCCTGCCGAGTAAAGCTTTTTGGTCGTTGTTCTGAAGCAAACCTAGAATACTATCGTTCCCAAAGAGCACCTGCGACAGTCATATGTCTAGACGAAATGGAAACCTTTGAGCACACAAAGTGCAAACCTTTAACCGTTCCAATCTACATTGAAGATAAATCACGTAAAATTTTAGGTATAGCCCTTGGAAAAATTCCACCAAGAAATCCAAAACTAGCACAAAAATCAAGAACACTTTACGGAAAAAGAACATGTGAGCGTAAGATAATTTTAGACTCACTGACTAGTAGCATTAAAAACTGCGCGACCAATAATTGCACAATTAAAACAGACAAAAGTCCTCACTATGAAAAGCCTATAAAGAAGCATATTCCAAACGCTAATCACAAAAAATATGCGGGTCGAAAGCCCAGTGAAACTGGACTTGGAGAACTTAAAAAAGGAGCTTTTGATCCTCTATTTTCTCTAAATCACACTCTCGCCATGTTCCGTGACAATTTAAAGACCCTATCTCGAAAAACCTGGTGTACAGCAAAGAAACAATCTCGTCTGCTATGCTTACTAAATATGTACGCGTGGTTTCACAACAAGAGGCTTGATCGCCCCCGAAAACGCGTTAGCTTAGCATGGGAGTCGCGGACCAATCAGTGGGACCACTTTAAAGCCAATACTTGAAGAGGATGAAGATCCAGGATAGGATCCGGTCTATAAAGCCTAACTTCTTTACGGTGATGTCTGCATAGTGCGACTCTCTCAGGTCGAGTTCCCACTGTGTCAGTAGCTCATTCACCACCCTTACCTGCCCCGTAGCTACCTCTATCTCTAAATCATGCAAAAAGCTTCTATGATTCAAATTCTGCGAACCAATCAATGCATGATCATCTATGACCATAGTCTTTGCATGTAATACCGAGGGCTGGTATTCCCATATTTTTATGCCCCGAGCTAAAAGATCTCGATAAAAGGCACGACTCACATACTTGACGATGGGAACATCAATCTGTTCGGGTAGCAGCAAGTGGACGTCAACTCCCCTTTGGGCTGCGCGATGTAAAAATTTGAGAAAGCGAAGACTGGGCACAAAGTATGGCGTTGTAATATAGATTCGATTTTTGGCGTTAGAAATGTAGGCCAGGAGATCTCGTTTCATTGTCCTGCGCCAGCGAAGACGAGAGTTTAGTCTCAACCAAGGGGGAAGCTTTGAATCTCTTCGCACCCGTGTCCAAAAGCGAATAACTCTTAGCCAGGTTTGATCCATTTCCTTGCGAATAAGAGCAACCTCTTCGCCTTGAATACGCAGGCCGGTATCTCTCCAAGCTGGACTTTGAGGTGTACCTAAATGAACGTCGCTAATATTTAAACTTCCGAGATAGGCTGTATGGCCATCGATGAGGATTATCTTTCTGTGATTCCGCTTATTAATTTCACCTAGTAATGCTAAGCGACTTCGAATGGCCTCGTGAGTCATCAAAAGGGAATTATGAGAGATTCGCTTATGAAATGGCATTGCATGATAAACTTCGAAAGGTATCCCACAGAGTGCGCAAAAATCAGCAATCTGAGGAATCGAAGCCATCGAACCCACTCCATCAACCATTAGACGCACGCTCACACCACGTAGGGCTGCTGCATGCAGGGCGAGGAGAATCTTCTGTCCTATGTGGTCATATTCAAAAATGTAAGATTCAATCGATACTTCACGCTGAGCCGTCTCGATTGAAGCCAGAACGTCTTCAAAATAAGACTGCCCAGTAAAATATAATTGGAACGAGAGTTTACTCTCGACAAAAGCAACCGGTCTTAGCTGTGCCAAGCGAGCTGAATTCATAGCACCTGCAGTGTCGAAGGCTTTTTGGGGTTGGTGTCGTCGCAATGCCCCAGGCATCTCCTTCTACTCTACCAGGCTCCCAGGCGACTGGAAAGTTCCGGCGTTAGGACTGAGCTAATTTTGCCCAGCTCTTTCGGTTATTATCAAATTCCCGTAAACTCTTTATCAGGGATGAATTTCCACACACCAGGAGGACGACATGGCTAAGAAAAAAACGGGCAAACAAAAATCCACCAAAAAGTCTGCAAAGAAAACCAGCAAAAAAGCTCCTACAAAGGCTTCGAGCAAAACTAAGGCGGTAAAAAAAGCCAAAACCACAGCAAAAGCTGCCCGCAAAACAGCCGAAAAAGCTGCAAAAAAAGCCAAGCTCTCGCTCAAAAAGGTCCTCGCACTTGCGACCGGGCTCGTAAAAAAGACTCAGAAGAAAGCTTCTCAAGCCAAAGCAAAAGTCAAAAGCACTGTCAGCAAAAAAGACAAGTAGAACAGGGCGCCTTCTAGCGCCTGTTCCTCACCTCTGCTGTCTTATTCAAATCGAAAGCGATAGTTGCTTCCAAAGAGACTATCCCACTTTCCCTGCCCGTTGGTGACAGCGACTTCAATGTCCCAGGCATTGCCCTTGTCATAAGGGTCTCGCGCATAGAAAAACAAATCTCGCTCCTCTGCAGGTATTGGATCGACCTCCCACACAAGCGCTCCCTCAGGTCCTCGCGCTCCTTTACAAGGACCATATTCGTTCTCCCCTCGTAGCCCACCAATTACAGTTGTGACATAACAGAGATGAGCTTGAGGCCGATTCAACCAGAGATGCTCAGCATAATCTTTATTGGACATTGTAAAAACACCCTCCCGCCCGTTCAAGCGCACCCAAGCCTTCAAATGCCCCCAATCTTTCTCCACGAGATAGCCTCGGTAGATAAGTTCCAAACGGGGATAGAGCCCGTGATGGTGATTGATAGTACAGATTTCGAGCGGACCTTGTTCCTGACAATTTTTTTCAACGGGATAGCCAGGCGGATAAAAGCTAGCAAGACCCTTAGGGGTCCACAGTATGAAAGTCATAATCAAGGTATACTTCATGACTCAACCTCCTCTCTCAGAGCTAGATTTCCAACGGAGCATTCCTTTTCGGCACTGCGACGGACGTGACGCTAGCACAGAGAGCGAGTGAGCAGAAACCTCTAGACCTCCATCGGGAAGCCTTATCCCTTCGCGCCAAAGGGGATGAAGCTCCCAGGCCTGATCGTAATAAAAAGTCATAGCTTCTGCATGCAAATTGAAGAGCACGAGGATTTCCCCCCAGTCCTGATCTAAATTTTGAGACGCACAAGCCTCATCACTCAACCTCAAAGCGATGAGACCAAGCTCGCTCTCCGTACCAGGTATAAAATCGATTCGCTCCTGAATCTCGCCGAGACTTTGCAATCGGAATAAAGGCGAACTCGAGCGGAGCTTTAATAGCTTTTGAAAGGCCTGACCGGCTTTTTGCATCATCGTAGCGTCAGGCGCAGCAAGTCTATCCTGGGCTGCTTGAAGCACCTTGGTATTTGCCGCTTCTTCGGCAGCTGATGGCAAATTCCGTTTCCAATGATGCGATTGCAAGGTCCAATCAAAGGCATTGATCCAATCACCTGCGTTATATGCATCTCGATAGAGAGACTTTGAGCGGAGGAGATCGGTGCCCATCTCAAAATAGGGAACCCCTTGACTTAAAAGCGGCAGACTCATTGCGAGGACATGCACTCGGACACGATCTTCCATCGAAAGATTCTCTGGCAGTTTGATCTGCTGTATGTCCCATAGGGTCTGATTATCGTGATTTTGGACATAGTTGAGAATCTCTTGGGGAGAACTTGCATAACCCGCAGCGCGGCCATTGTAGAGCAGGTCTGAGCCAAACACTTCCTTAGCTTGGAAATTTTTCATTTTCACATCAGAGAGGGTACCCAAGAGACCCAGTCGAATCAGGTCTTGAGAACGCAAGCTCGCCTGCTTCTTTTCCAAAGCACTTGCCTCAACAAAGTCCTTTGGCTGAGAGCAGTCAGGGTTTTCAACCTGAGCTTTCCAAAGCCCACCTTGCCCTTTATCTGAAGTTCCCAAACCTTGCACGGGCCCCTGCTGGAGCAAGAGCTGACCACAATCAAACGGCCCTCCTCCGCTCACCTCATCACGCATCCGGTCGTTAAAGCTTCCTATTCCAAGACCCGCGATATTTAGCTGCGAAGCATTTGGCCCACGAGCCCCTCCAGCAACTTCACCAAAATCCCAAGCTTCGCCGTAAAGGTAGCGATCGGGGCCGAGGTCTTTTTGAATAGCTTCGAGGTTGCTGCGCATGTGATGCCCCATGAGATCAAAGCGGAAAGCATCGATCCGATACTCTTGCACCCAAAGACTTAGAGCGTCACGCATAAGACGCTCCATCATCTGATGTTCACTCGCAGTGTTTTCGCAACAGGTCGAGCGTTCAATAGCTCCACTGAGAGGATTCAAGCGATGGTAATAGCCTGGAACAATTTTATCCAAGACCGACACCTGACTCAGACCTGATCCGGCCGTGTGATTAAACACCACGTCAGCGGCCACCCGCAGACCGAGTTGGTGAAGGCTCTGAACAAGTTCTCTTAACTCTCGGATTCGTTGAGCTCCCTCGGCTTGGCTCGCGTAGCTCCCTTCTGGAACCATGTAGTGATAAGGATCGTAACCCCAGTTGTAAGAGTCGCGTTCCGCAAGACTTTTCAACCAAGGTTCGCGTCCGTCTGGGCCAATGGGTAAGCGATTGAGGGCTTCTTTGACCAAAAGATCCGCCTGCTCTTGGGAACAGGGAGTCTGAGACAAAGCACAGAGGCGCGCGAAAGGGTCTTCGAGATCAATCCGGTCTCGAGGATTTTCAGGAACCGAACTGAAGTCATACAAAGGGAGAAACTGCACGTGCGTTAGCCCAGCCTCGCGTAAGGCCTTGAGATGAGACATTCCCAGCGAAAGAGGAAGACCTCGTTGCCCGTTAAAGGTAAAGGCCTGATAACGACCACGCTTCTCAGGCGGCAGAGATGTATCCGCTGCACTAAAGTCTCGCACATGCAACTCATAGATACTCATATCGCTGGGAGGCAGGCGAGATCCTAGGCGCCAAGTATCCCATCCGTCAGGTTTCAAGCGTGAGTCCGAAATATCAACGATCTGGCTGTAGCGACTATCTGTGGAGAGGCTCACGCTATAGGGATCGGTCACTTCGTAGGATTCTACCCGACCGCTGGCTGGCTGGAATACTTTGACAGCAAAACGATAAAAGAGATTCTGTTCAACCCAATCGGATTCGATGTCCGCACTCCATACTCCTTGTGCTTCCTGCATAGGAAGGCTCTTCAGGAGTTTTTTGCTTGGATCGTAGATCTGCAGCTTGAGCTCTTGCGCCGTCGGGGCCCAGACCGAAATTTTTTCCTGTCCGCGCTTGGAAAGCTCAAGACCAAGGGGCTGGTCCGTTGCAAAAAGTTCGTCGAGCAAAGGTGCGAGTTGCACGCGAGTCAGCTCGAGCGGGCGTCCTCGCTGATCCAAGGCTGCGACCATGAGTTCGTAGGTGACCAGTTGCGATCGATCAAAGATTTTGCTGAGTTGAAAGTGCGTAAAGTCCTTGAGATGGGGCCAGCGACCAGTTGACAAAGCCCCTTTCCCCTCATCTTGCTTTTGCAAGTCTCCGATCACAAATGCGGATATATCTTTTGGAATATTTTTTTCGGGCAAAAGTCCGTCTTTGCTCGCCAACAAGACAAATCGTTCGGCAGATGGAAATTTCGTTTTCCAGAGAATATCTTGTCCACCCACCCAGTGGGCTGCAGCGCCTTGCAGTGAGACTTCTGCAGGACAGGGCTTAAGATCTGGAGTGCATCGAAATTCAGATTGTCCGGGGCCCAAAAAAAGTAGGTTGCCCGGCCATGGACGTTCAAGAATGATATCGTCTTTAGATGATTTGGCGTCGCCTTTGTGAACGATAAAGCCGAGGCGATCTGGGAAAGTTTTTAAAGGCCCTGGAGCCGCCGAGTACTGTGCTTGTGGAGGCAGGCTCACTTTCGCGTAAGATCCATAGAGTCCTCCGTCCTGCAGAGGCATTGGCTCTTCCCACTTCGTCCATGCTTGCTGGCTTGCGGGGTCCCAGATATGCAAGCCCCAGGTGCCTAACTCTTCGGGTGGGAGTGTCACGTAGACAACAAGTTCATCGGCATTTGCTGGCAGCGCTGGCGGAGCGATTTTATAGACCGCATCACTTCCAGCAAAGGCCCACAGCTCAGGGGGCCCAGGAGGCAAAGAGTAACTATCGAGCTGCTGAGAGCCGTCGAACAACTGTAAGTCCCAATTGCGATCGCTAAAGGGAAGCTTGAACACGAGACCAAAGGCATCCGCAGCAACAGGCTGTAGAATTTTTCCACTCACCGCCTCTCGCAGCTCGAGATCGGGAGTCTTATAATTGGCGAGATGAAAGGTGCGCAGCCCGGCCTCTGGGACAGAGTCTTTGTCCTCGCATGACAGTGCGAACATGGCCATCGAGCCTAGCAAAAGCAGATTAACCCACATCTTAAACTCCCCGCAGTGTACTCCCTGCAAGCTAGCCCAAGTCGGAGGGTCGGTCAAAAGTATTTTGTCAGAACCAAGTTTGAGCGCTCCGCGATCTGAAGCTTGACTTTCCTCTTAAAATCCTGATAGCTAGGAGGAGTCTGCGGGAGTAGCTCAGTTGGCTAGAGCGTCGCGTTCCCAACGCGAAGGTCGCGGGTTCGAGACCCGTTTCCCGCTCCATCTTGTTTCCAGCTTATTCGCAACGAAACTTCAGGGTGTACTTATAGCCCTGTCCTATTGCTCCACTTGCAATGCCGCCCCCAACGGCTGCGACACCACCAGCTTGGCGTTCATTTTTGCCGCCCAGGATCGCTCCGGCAGCCCCGACAGCGCCGACAACTTTCGAAGCAGTCTTTGCCGCATTATAGGTTCCCTCGTCCATAGAGCCAACGTATTCGCTAGATTCAGAGATAACTGCAGGTCGCTTTTTGAGAACATCATCACAGTAGTCTTTGGCCTGAGAAAAGGCTGCTTGGAAGCCTTCGTTTTTCCCTTCGGTTCCAAAACTCACAGTATGCACTCCGTCTGTTGCTGGTCGAACGTCAGGATAGTGTGCACATGATACCATTACAATCGCCACAAGACTGATAGACACGAGATGTTTCAAGGGATGATCTCCTTAGATTGAGACGTTTGCATTATAGGCGGCTTATCGGCAAGCCGTCAAAACTTTTTCGCGATCACATCCTTTCTCTTCCGCCAATTCCAAGAGAGTTTGTGCTGCCAGCAAGCGGAACCGACGCAAGTGGGACAAGACCGTATTTTGCTTCATCTGGTAGCGTTCGGCGATCTCTTTTACGGACAGTGCTTCCAGGTAAAAATCTCGCGCAATAGCAGCTCTCTCTTTGTTCTGCTGGGCTTCCAAAAATTCTGAAAGCGCGGAGAGGGCCATTTCAAAATGCAGTTCCGCACTGGAGTCTTCGACTGACAGAAGCTGATCTAGATTCGCCTCCGAAAAATCAGAAGAAAGGGAGAGGACTACCTTCTCTTGCTTTCGCACATTCAGACAGGCATGACGTGCTA
>JACCDP011312951.1_pt1 | contig 11995 bp, 4 predicted proteins | sample 7445841 | NCBI WGS metagenome assembly JACCDP01 (sample SAMN15323441, study PRJNA562643) | freshwater metagenome | isolation source: river surface water | place: USA:Blue River Watershed | collected 2017-08-17
ATTGAATCTGCAATTTTCTCTATTCCCAAATAAATCTCATTGGCATTGTTGTATTTATTTAATCCATCAAATCCTCTTGCCTTGGAAAGCAGCAGAGGAATGCTATTGGGTTCCGACTGCAATCCTTTCTCCGCATATGCAACGGCCAAAGGGTATTCACCGATGATTAAATAATATTCGGACATTACCTGATTCAACATTGTGGCCTCAGGAGCTATTTTTCGGGCCTTCTCTAAGTAATATTTAGCGGTATCCAATGAGTTTATTGCTAACAAGTTTTTTGCCATTACCACCGATGCCTGCCAATTCTCTGAATTTCTAAATAAAACGCGTCTGCAATCGGCCATTGAATTTTCGTGTTCCCCCAACTCATAATATGCACTGCTTCTTGAGAGATAGACCAAGGATGAAGTATCCGATATTTTCAAGCAATCGTTAAAATATTTAAGCGCAAATCCAAAATTCTTTTTCATTAAGTTGAGGGAACCCAAACTGCGTAGAGCTTCATAGGACGTTTGTTGAGAAACTTGAGCGGATTTAAAATCGTTTTCAGCAGCAACAAAGTCCTTTAATTTCAAATTCGATTTGCCTCGGATTAAATAGGCCATTCCCTCCAAAGGATCTAATTCGATGGCTTTAGTCAGTGACTCAACAGCAAGGTTATATTGCGCACTCTCGTACAATAATATGCCCTTATTTAAATAAGCTACTTTACTGTTTGGATTAATCCCAATGATTTTATTGTATACTTCAATCGCCTCAGACACTTTACCATTTTGAGCTAATTCCCCAGCAGCTTCTATAAGGAGGGACTCTTGTCTACCATTACAACCTGATGAAACAAGCAGTATCGCTGTGAATATTTTTGCAATAAAAATCCTCATATCAAGTAAAAATGTGGGATAATTGTGGATATCCACGAAAGTACTAGGTTTTTTTATTAGATTCGCAATGTTTTAATGAAAATAGTTTTCAGACATACCTTATCGTTTCACTTACTTTTCGCGATTTTCTGCGCGACTGCCGTCCAATTTGGAATACAGCCAGCATTTTCCCAATCAGACATTAAAGCACCAAGTATAAATTCTCAAATTGAATCGTTTAAAAATTCAGATTCCAAAGAGAAAAAAGAAAAAACAGGAAAAATAAAGGCTTTTATTTCAGACACTATTCCAACGTACACGGAAGCTTTCGGTACCTATTTGAAAGAAGTTCTGGAATATCAAAATAGATTGGATTACTTAGACGGGGTTAAACCCAATGCTGCCGGCAAGCCCAATGCGCAAACTCCTAGAAGAATTTTGGAATTGAATTATTACCAAACCATTAAAAAAGTAGCAGAAAAAGACTGGACAGGATTAGACTATCTGCCCTTCAATGAAAATAATCGCGCGAAAGAAATCAACAAAGAAGTTTATGGTTTTCATTGTTATTGGCAAGGAAACAAGTACGAAAAATACGATTGGAATGCATTGTCTCGAATTGGATATGTTGGCTATGACATAAATCCAGGCAACGGTTCCCCTATTTCTACGCATAATTGGCGGAGTACTGCTTTACACAAACGAGCAATGCAATACGATGTAGATGTAGATATCGTTGCGTCTATCCGAGGAATTTCAAATACAAATACCTTTTTAAATAGAAAAGAAAGCTGGAAAACATTCGCAGACTCCCTTGTTCAATTGTTGAATTACAGTCAGGGCGACGGAGTTGTTTTAGATTTCCCAGACATAAACAAGCAAAATTCTATATTATTTGTTGAATTCACCCGTCTTGTAAAATATGTATTAAATGAGAATTCACCTCGTTTTGAAGTAGGTATTGCTCTTCCTCCTGTTGATATTAATAAGGGATTTTTAATCAAAGATTTAAAAGGGATTGCCGATAGATTTATCGTTTTCGCCTTTGATTACAATGATTTTCAAGGGATATTCTGTGCTCCCAACGCACCCATGCTGTCTCCTAATTCCGATGCTTACAGCTTGGATAGAAGTTACAATTTTTACGTTGCACAAGGCATGTTGCCAGAAACTATTACCATGGTTTTAGGTATGTACGGTCAACAATGGGTAATGGATCAACCCAACCCTATCAATTCTAAAGCTACATTCGGCAGGACCTTTTCGATATTCGATTTTGAGGAGGACATGTTGGTTCGATTTAAACCAAACTACGACGATAAATCCTTTCAATATTATTCTACGTATTCTATGGGAGGGAAATGGATGGTTAATTGGTGCGAAAATATTTATTCAATTTCCATTAAATCAGACTATATAAACAATAAAAAGATTGGTGGAATTGGTTTTTGGGACTTAGCTCAAACCGTCAATGGCAATGAAACATTAACTAAGTTTTGGCCGCTTATTTACAAAAAATTCTCAAAACAAGACGCAAAACTACCCGATCAAATTGTTAGTCAATTTTCTGGAATAGGAAATTACAACATGGATAGCATTATCGCTTCAAACGACGCGCTTATCATGTCCGCCATTGACCTGGCAGAAAATCCATTTTTACCAGATCAAATAGACAATAAACTCTTATCAAAGGCACAAAAAAATGGATTTCAATATAAAGAATTAGCGAAAGCAGTTGGTTTATTATTTACGATTCTAAGTGTTTGTGCTGCAATTGCTTTAGTCTTTGCAATGTTTGATGAAAAAGCAAGGGAAGTTGTTCTTCACGAACATGGACCTATTTTATTTGCTCCCATAGCAATGATTTTGGTTGTAATAACTCTTCGAGTAACGAAAATAATTCTCAATTCAGAAATGGAATTTCTAATTGGTGGTTTGTGTGGAATTGGAAGTTACTATTTGATACAATATTTCAAGAATCGACAAATTCAGAACAATGAAGAAACCCCTTAATAAAGGCATTTTCAATTCTATTTTCCTTGCACTCTTTATTTCGATTCTATTTTCAGCCTGTGCAAGGAGGTCATTTTCCCAGGATTTCATCTCTCGTTTTGGCGTAGATACAGCCATGATGTCTCAGATGTATTATTTCCCCAATAGACCGTTTAATCTGCAATTTGGCATTCGAGATATCAAATTTAAAGACAACAACGGAAGTTATATAATCACTAGATATAGAAATGTTGATGAGTATTTATTCACTCCGAAAACAAGAGGGATTCTAACTTATTATTCGAAAGACACCGTTAAAATACAATTTTCTGACAGTACCACAGGCGTTTTAAGATTTGTTCGAGACACTGAAAAAGACAGATATTTTTTAAATCCCGATACCGTTCTAGGGGAACGATATATTATAAACTATTTGGGATACAATTGTATATCCAGTACCCGAATGCCCAATATAAAGTTAACCGTACAAGGGGTGGAATTAACCAAAGTGAAGCGACAAAGAATGATACAAACAGGTGTGAGTCGTGCACATTCACAAAGCACTGTAACCAACAAACAAAAGAAAAACAGGACAAAACCAGCTCCTGTTATTGAGTAAACCCTAGCACTACTCAAGATTATTCAAACTCAAGAGCTGAACTCTTTTTTACTGCAAGTACTTTTTGATCAAGGATTTTCTTTGAGAAAAAATCACCTCGGGATTTTCTTTTGAATCTCTGAGCTTCTTTTCGCTTTCAAAACTATTTAACCAATCAACTAAAATCTCTGAGCCCATGAAAACATCCTCCACAGATTTTACCTCAGCCTTGCCGATAAATCGTTCAATAGAAGTTCCAAATTTCGAGGATGATGGGGAAACAGCGGCTCTTAATGAAGTAATATTTGATTTTCTAAACGCAACTAATTTCTCAGAATTAAACTGCTTTTTATGCAATATTCGCAAAGCCCAAAATTTGATAGAAACAGGTATTAAGGAAAAATCTTTTAACGCAATATCCAAATATCGTTCATTTAAATCCCCAGAAAACATGGGTATTAACTGTCTCCATTGCTCAATTTTCTGCGCAAATGTAGTTGGCTCGTATATCGGCAACAAATACGGTTTTACTGCCGATGGTAAAATCTCTCCCAACAGTTCTAAATTAAATACAACATCGGTATCTGTTTCTATATTATTCAAATAATTTTCTACTCGCTGAGCTCCTTTAATTCCTAGATTAAACGATAAAATTTGTATTATCTGGGATTGCACCTGTTTACTTAAATAATACATATTACTGAGCATAAATAAATCTTCCACAGATTGACCGTGAATTTCACTTATGTTAATTTGAAGCCACACCAATAATTCACTTGTATCCTTTAATAACCCAACGAATTTGGGGTATAAATCGTGCTCAGAATGAACGATTGAATTTTGATCCCATTGTTTAAAAATCTGATTACGAAGAGCAACGGGGGAATAGCTAATTAGGGACAAAATATCATTTACAGTGTATTTATTGGTTTTAATGATATCGATTGCTTGGAATTGATTACTCAACTCATTGCTATTCAAAAGCCTACCCAAATCCACAATTCTACTTCCACTGATAATTGTATCTTCAATTATTTCCTCTGGAAGTGAAATTTCCTCTTCTACGGTTGATAGTTCATCATGAATATCTATATCGAAATTCTCGCTCTCTAACGTAGAACCTGTTTCTTCAACCTTTTCAATAATCTGTATTTCTTTAATTTCTAATTCAGACGCTGCTGGTAATGCTTCAATTTCGTTTGGATTTAGATTCTCAACCGTGTGAGCGTCCATTTCAGGATGTTGATTCAAAACCGATGGAAAATCACTGTTTTCAGATAGAATTTGCAATAAATTCTTGTAAGGTGATTTGGGTTTATCTTGATTAACCTTGTTTTCAGAATACGTTGAATCTACGGAGCTAACGGCACTATATTTTTCAAAATACGCTGTAGCTGGAAGTACTTTCACACCTTCTAATTGATTTCCAATAGTGTTGGATGCGTTTGTTTCGGTATCAACAGGTTGATTTAATGCTATTTGCTGGTCGTTGTTAAATTCTTTTGAACCATCCAATTTTTCAGAATCTATGAATACAGACTCGGATAGAATTTCTTTATTTTCTTGGGTATCCAATTCTCTCTTTGAAAAATCTTGAGTAGACTTAGGATGAACTGTTCCGCTGTTAGGTTCTGATTTAATAATAAAAGATTCATCCATTGCCTCTTTTTCATCCCTATTGATTGGATAACCGATGGCAGATAGTTGTAGGTTTTCTTTTAAGGTTGTAAATTTTATGGTATAAATTTTTGCAATTCCTCTGGAAAGATTCAACCAAATCAAAGATAAAATCAAACTCGAAAAAATAAGAAATTCATTTATTGGAATATCCAAGGAAACCCAAGGCAAGTGCTGAATTATCGAAGGAATTAAAATTAACACTACAGCAACTAAACGAATCTTATATCCAGTTAAAATTCTTCGGGTTGCAAACTTTTCTTCTGCACTGCAGTGATTCAGAGCCACATCCAACATAGCCTCCGAGATATTTGTTGCACCCACCCAAACAACAATAAACAGGACACTGATAGCGAAATTATAAAACAGCGATTGTTCTTGGCCAAAAATCCTGTTAGCAACTAAAATAACGGAAAACAACAACGTGAGGAATGGGACAATGAGGATATTTACTGTAGTTTTAATTCTCCGCAATTGAACTTTTCCAAATTCTTGAAAGACTACTATAAAAATATTAAACCAAATAACCAAAGAAATAAAACGCTGAAAATTCAATTCGTGGTTCAGGGTTAATTTTTCTAATTCCATAGAAAACACGATAGCCGAAAAAATCAAGATAATTAATGTACTTAAATATATGAGTCGAAAATAGTTACTTCTTAGATATGTACTTTTCTTATTGATGAGGTTCGGAGGTTTTACTTCTTGAATCGCCAAACCATGATTACCCGATTTAATATTATCGGTTAAATTAAATTGGAAAAGTCCTATTATTCCAAAAATAGCCACCCATAAATAATCTTGGGGTAGGAATATATCGCTGACCAAACACTCGATAAAAATCAAAGTTGAAACTATAGCAATTGAAAAAACGGTCCTATTTATATTGATCCGATTAAAATCTGGTATATCTGCCAATCCCTGTTTTTTGTTTATACTAAACAATTGAGCAGATTGCACTTCTAAAATATTTTTAAATCCATTGATAATCGGGAATACCAATGATAAATTCACCAATTTAAATACTCTCAAAATTTGAGCGTAGTCTATCTCCCACGAATATTGCAATAACAGCAAACAAACATAGGCAATTACAACACTACAGTATCGGCGCAACGCCCCTAAATACCCATAATCCGTTAAAAGAAGTTTTGATAATCTACTCAATAAAGCTTGAAATCCTATGTAAAAGACAGCAACCAGTAAGACATCTAATTCAATACCAGTAGAGTAATCTTTTCGGTAGACACCTTCAACCAAAAGTGCAGAAATAACTCCCAGCAAGACAAACTGATATCCTAACTTTTTCGCGATCCAAAACCCGCCGGTTGAAAGACCACTATAAAACCATTTTCTTAACCAATTCATTGGTTAGAAATTAAACAACATATTACCAAAAAACATTCTACCATATTGCGGAATCATTGCACTATATCCACCGGTTCCTATCCGTGCGCCTGGACTATAGAACTTCGCGTTGGTTAAATTATATCCTTTTAATTGCAGCCTAATATTTTTAAATAATTGTACATCGATATTCATATTCACCAATTGATATCCTGGAATTTCCTTTAATTTCGATAAACTACCAAACGATTCCCATCCCGTAGGTTTAGCAGAAACATGGTTAAACATGATTTGAACATTTGTTTTAATTACAGGCAAAAACAATCCTAGACCCGCATTTGCATTGAAGGGTGATATATCAGACATCACTTTAAATCCAACACTATCGGTTTCAAAAACCTTTGAATTAAGGTGGGTTGTATTGGCATATAAATACACATTCCCCGAAATGTTCAATCGCAAGGAAGTTTGAAGTCCAATAACCTCGCCTGTACCCGCATTCTCAAATTTCTCTAATTTATTTATTAAACCATTTCGAGTAATGTTTAAATATGACGCATAAAAACCATTTACTTCAATGGAAGATTGATTTTGAGAACCTAAAGTTTTGAAAACCACCAATTCCAAATCCCTCACTTTTTCAGGATTTAGTGATTCATTTCCTATTTTTAAATTTTGAATGGTTGAAAATCGATTGTATTGACTTGCATCCATGATCGCTTCGGAATAAATCGCCTTTATAATCCATTTTTTCGGATAATAAATGATGGAATACCGCGGATTGAATTTTAATCGATATCCCAACGCACTTCTTTCGTTAAAAATCTTATTATCCACCCTGCCTCCTATTCCGATATTTATGAATTTCGTTGGATTGGAGTAATTGTATTGTCCAAATGTTCCAAAATCTACAATCGTAATATGATTGCCCCCTTCTAGCTTTGGATTAACCTTTCCATATAACGATGGATTTTCTCTGGGATACGTAATGTAATCTACCTGCAATAGTCCATTTCTAATTTCAGCACCAAAGATCAAATCGCTATGCTGACTTAGTTGGTAGTTAAATCTCAACTCATCGCGGTACTGCTTACTTTGTTGGGAATAATATCTTCGCAAATAACCTGGCTGCACATTATAAATTAGACTGTCCAAACTCAATTGTCCGGAAGCACCTCCTCCATTTGCGAACGATCTATATTGAGTGATTATTGAATTATTACCAAAATCAGAAGTTTTAAAATAGGTATTATTCGTAACGATTAATTTATCGCCAAATCGTTTGGTATACTTACAAAAGTAAATTTGTTGTCTTACGTGCCAAGAGTTAAAATCAGAATTCACGGCATATAGACTGTCAACATAATCGGGGGAGGCACCTTCTACACTTTCCCAAAACTGACCACCCACAACAAAATCGCCCAACGTAATTTTGGTTGAAAAATAATAATTGGCATCTTTCTCTTTAAACAGATTTCTACCGGGCTTAAATTGTTGCCCTGCCTCTCCAAGATACTTTTTACCCAATTCGTAGTTGGTTTGATCCAAAGAATCCATCTTTTTAATGGCGTAGTCTGTGGGGATGATTCTCGTGCTATCCGAAGAGTATGTATGGTATAACCCATTTTTATCTATGGCTTTATAATAATCCCTTGCATTGGTATCGCCTTTGGCACCATAACGTTTGAAAGTATCCACCGTCATAATGTCGCGATAAAATTCAGGCGTAGATTTCCATTTTCCATCCCAATTTGGAAATTGACTTAAGTCCAAATCATCGGTGGTATAAAACCTGGCTGTTGCTTGTGCAAATACTCCATTGGAGCCCAAACTTCCATTAATCTCGGCCAAATTTGTATTTAACGATCCTTTGGTGGCCATTCCATTAACATTCACCAATCGTTTACCTGCTATATCTTTATTTTTGAATACATCCGATGGTGATTTTGTAACAATGTTAACAACCCCAGTGAAAGCATTAGGTCCGTATATTGTAGATGCTGGACCATATATAATCTCAATCCTTTTAATATTGGAGATTGGAAATTGCCTGGATAAAAAAACAGCATTTGTCCATAGTTCGTTGTCGTCTACTCCATCAATCATGAATAGCATTCGTTCCGTTAATGCTGATGTTCGATAGCCTCGTTGGTAAACGGTTGCGTATGACGTACCGAATGTTCTAGACACGTCAAAACCTGGCAAATCATAAAAAATCTGGGTTATGTCCGTGTAACCACGGCGCTTGATATCCTCCTCCGTAATTACTTGAATGGTTGCTGGAGCAAGTTCTATTTTCTCTGCTTTTTTCGATACGGATGTGGTTAAATTGGCCTGCATTGAAGCACGGATAAACCGAACCTGTAATTTCAATCGCTCTGGATCTCGCAGTTCGGTCTCGAAATTATCTTTTAACGTTAATATAGCCGTAATTGTACGATTCGCTGCTTCAATGGAATCCATAGCCAAATAGGACATGGCTATCCATTTCAATGCATCAATCTTTTCATTCTCAGAAAAACCATTTCGTTGAATGCATGACTTTAACTTAGTAATACAGGCAAAAAACCCACCGATTTGATAATCTAATTCTGCTTGGGTAATGGTATTTTTTCCGCAAACAGATGACTCTTCATTTATTTTATCTGTTGTATCCGTTTGCGCCTGCAATTGACCAATAGTTAATTGGAAAACCATAAGCAGTACAACGAATAAAAATCCTTTTCTCATCCTCATTATTTTTTAAGTTCTGCCTCCAAATAAACTAAATCCAACAAATGAAATCGAATCGAAAAATCTTCAGAAATCGATACGAGTCCATGATGACTAGGAATCCATCGGCTATCGTAAATCCATGAATCATGAATTTTCATTTTAACCACTTTATTTGCATAGTCTGCCGTTAAAAATTCATCAATGCCTATTATCCGTAGGTAATTATCAAAACCAGTGGACAAAATAACCGCTTTACCATTGAGATCATACACCCAATTCAAAGAAGTTAGTTCCGAAAGGTGCAAAGATTTAAATACAGAGAAGGTGTTTTGATTGCAATAATAATACCCCATTCTTCCTCGTTTACTTCCAATGGCTATGGTATCGCCGGAGGATGAGAAGGTCATTGCTGTAACGTATTGTAAATCTATTTTAGCTGATTTATTCGGTTTACCTAACAAGTTCTTCCCGTCTGAAAAATACTCTAAATTACCATTTCGAATCCAAGCTATTGAACCTTTGTTAGAAACCGTAAAGGCTGAAACTCCATCAATGCGGGTTGGAACTTGCATTGTTTCGTTCCAAAGGTATGCAGTGGTACCTTGTTGAATTATAATATTACCCGCTACAACATTCACTTTTGTGAAATTATTAAACGGAATTTTAGCCGGAATTTGTTTTTCAACAATTAAACTGTTTGAAGATATATTGGCAATGGCGATGTTACCGTTTTTTAAACCCAAATACAATTTACCCGTTGATTCATTTATCGCAATGGATTGGATTCCATTGATGGTATTGACCGAATTGGACAGTAATAATCGATTGTGGTCTGCTGATATTTTAGAAATTCGAATTGTACCATTTTCAGTAAGCGAAATTATTTGATCTGACTTTTTATTGTACAAAATCTGTCGAACAGGACTACCTGTTCTAAGAATATTCCTCTCTTGATTGTTCCAAGCCCAGTTAAAATACATGGGCAACAAAATATGGTTATAGAAATCTGTAAATTTCAGTTTTCTAGCATCTTCCAAGGCGGTAAGCACCTCCTGCTTACTTTTTTCGAATTCCTTTTCTTCTAATTTAATTACGGAACTTAATGCCGTCTGAGCGATTACCGATTTTTTGGTATTCTCTTCTACAATAGCCGTTTGTTTTTCAGCAAATTTTCTTTGATTTTCGGCGTATTCTGCGGCGGCCGTAGCTTTGGATTCGTTTGATTTCGCTAATTCTGCGGCAATTTTCGCTGCTTTTGTAGCATTATTCGCTTTTACCAAATTCGCCTCTGCTTGCAATTGCAGGGCTTTTATTTCTTTAAACTGTTTTTCTAAATCAGACTGAGCAGACGAAATCTCTTTCACCAACAGATCGGCCTTTGCTTTTTCTCCCTTTGCAATTTCGGTTTGCTCTTTCGCTTCAATTTCTTTTAACTCTGCCTTTTTTCTATTTTCCTCGGCCTTAATTCGTTCAAAAAATGCCCATACTCCAAATCCTAATGCAATAACACCAATGATAGAGATCGTAATAGAAAATCTTCTGGCTCTTAGTAATTTTTGTTTTTGCTGATTTTCTGCAAATTCAATTTCCCGTTTTTGTTGTTCTTCTGAGTATTCCAAAAACAACATGGCACGTTCAAAATTCCCATTAATTCTTGATGCCCATGCACTATTCGGGACATTGTCTGCCCTCCACTTTAAAGCCAATGTTAATTCCGGATCACGCCATAAACTCCCTTTTCTATTTTCGTATTGATCGGCGGCTTCACACAATCGAACATACATGTCAATGGATTCGCTTTCCTCTTCCACCCAACGGATCAACCGTTGCCATACACGCATTAAACTCTCATGAGAAATATCCAATATAGACGATTCGGATAAGGTAGACTTTGCCGAGGGCACTAAAAACGCACGTCCCACCTTCCTGAAAGTATGTGCAACTTGTGAAACTTCTTCAAAGCTAGCGCCCACCAACTCCATAACCTTGGAAACTGGCGTTGGCCTGCGAACACCTCTTCCATCGTTACCTCGATCGGTTAGTGTTCTAAACAACCCTCTACACACATCCTGCAATCGATCGGTTTTAAGCTCTAAAAAAGCTTCTTCAGCGTGCAGCGATAATGCTTGTGTAACTGTCCCAACCTCCTCGTAGTGAATGATATCTAATTTACCTTCTCGTTTATATTTATCATTCCAACATTCCCAAACTCGCATTAGAACATGTTGTAAAATTGGCAATTGATCCTGATTTTCTCCAATGTCTTGCATCAGTCGAATCAACAATTCGTTGCTCACCATAGCTCCACCCACAGCCGCGGGACCCACAATGGCCGATTTAAGTTGGTCGCTGGTCATTTTGGGAACTAAGTAATTGCCTTCGTTGATAGCTTCAGGGAGCCCTTCAAAATGAGTGCAATCTCCCAAAAAATCTGACCGCATGGTAATTACTACGTAAATGGGAAGATTGGTAGATTTTGTTGCCCACAACAGGTTATCTAATAACCGTTTCGCTTCTTTGAAATGCGTAGTATTATCCGATGAAGTGAACCGAAATAATTCTTCAAATTGATCAATTAATAACAATAGATTCTCACCGGGTACTGCAAATTTTTGATAAAATTGTTCCAATCCCTGAGCTGAATTTTTGAGCGTTGCTTCGATGGAATTTAAACCATCGTTACTATTTAACCCCAAAGGTTCTAAATGCCCCCTCGTATTTTCAAACAAGGCTTTTGCTAAATTTTGAGTGGGATTTGATCCTGAGCGAAAATTAATAACGTTCCACAATGAACCCGTACCCG
>JACCDP011407286.1_pt1 | contig 11994 bp, 4 predicted proteins | sample 7445841 | NCBI WGS metagenome assembly JACCDP01 (sample SAMN15323441, study PRJNA562643) | freshwater metagenome | isolation source: river surface water | place: USA:Blue River Watershed | collected 2017-08-17
CGCTCGTGAACGCCTTCATCACCCACGGCAAGCAGTTCCGCATGATGTCGTACCCCAACCGCTCCCACTCCATCAGCGAAGGCCTCAACACCAGCGTCCACCTCCGCCAACTGATGACCGACTTCCTGCACGAAACCCTGCCCCCCGGGCCACGGTAGGCGGGTTCGTCAAGAGCTCGGCCCCCTTTAAAGTCTCATTCCCGCATTGGCCATGGCGGCAGTTTAAACCCATCTTTTTCCAGGAATGACCAAACGCATCTCCATTTGTCTGCCCCCGGATCTCGCTGCTTGGCTTCGAGCAACGGCCGAGAAACGTGGGCTAAGCCAAAGCGCGATTGTTCGATCTCAATTGGAAAATGCCCGTTCGGCTTCGGAGCTAAAACCGTGGATGGCTCTCGCAGGCAAATCCAAGGGCAACCCCAGGAATCTGTCCTCCATTGAGGGTTTCAGTCGGCGTCGGCGGAAACAGGCAATCTTCCCTCCGGAGCGATGAAGTAAAAAGCCCCCGGGAGGGCTTCGAGAGCCGACTCCGGGGGCTGGTTGGGTTGACTCAGGCCGCGCTTCAGGCGCGCCAGCCGTGGTTCTCGCGAACCTGGATCATCGCCGCGAGGATGTTGTTCCAAGTCTCCTGCTTGCCCATGACGTCGTTCGGGAACATGCAGCCGTCCCAGCAGATGTGCTGGAACTTCTTGGTCACCTTGCCGGCGTCGTCGCGCAGCCAGTAGCCGGCATCGCGGGCGATGTTCAGCTTGCCGTTCGGGTCGGTCGCCAAGCAGTGCTTGCCCGTCTTCTCGTGGTCACCCGAGCCCTTCACCGTCGCGTCATTCTGGGCCACGTGGAAGTCGATGGTCCAGGGACGCAGCGCCGCCGTCATCTTCTTCATGGCCTTGTGGAAGGCTTCCGGCTCCCAGTGGTAGTTCTGCGGCACGATGCGATGGGCGCTCGGGGCATTGTAGCCCAGGGTGTAGAGGAGCGTGTGGGCCATGTCGGCCTGGAAGCCCACCACCTTGGGCATGCCGGTCTCTTCCAGCGTCTGGATCATGTACTTCCAGGAGTGCATGCCACCCCAGCAGATTTCGCCCTCGGCGGCCAGACGCTCACCGTGGTCTTTGGCCACCTTACCGCCCTCGCGGAAGGTCTTGGCGATGAGCTTGGTGTTGCCCTTGGGATCTTTGTCCCAGGCGGTCACCGGCGCGGCCGAATCGATGCGGACCACACCGTAGGGGCGCACGCCCAAATCGCGCAGCTTCTGACCAATGCGGCAGGCCTTGCGCACCGAAGTCACCCAATTGGCGCGTTGCGCGGCGTCACCCATGGCCGATCCATCAAACCAAACCGGAGCCACCACCGAACCCACCACAAACCCGCGCGACTGGATCTTATCGGCGAGCTTCTTGATACCGTCGTCGCTGATGTCGATATCGACATGCGGGTTGTAAAGAAACAGGTCCACACCATCGAACTTCACGCCGTTGACCTCGGCCTTGGCCGTGTAGTCGAGCATCGTATCCAAATCGATCGACGGCTCGGCACCCGCCCCGCCCTTGCCGACCAATCCGGGCCACATCGCATTGTGCAGCTTCGGGAAATTATTGGCGGCTTCGGCGACCGGAGCAGCCGGTGCGGCGGCAGCCGGGGCCTTGGCGGACTTCTTGGCGGGAGATTTCTTTGCGGTGGGCTTGCTCATAGGAAATAGGAGATGCCTTGAGGATCAAATGACCCGTCGGGGATTCAAGCACGGTTTTCCAAGTCGGCCCAATCTTTCGCTGCGAATACCCATAAAAATCGACCATCACCGAGGTCGCAGGTAACCGAGTTGTCCAACCGCAAGAACACCCGGCATCCGGCCAACGAGACCCGTCACGGGTTCGGTTTGGCGGAATCGCAAGACCTCACGGCCTGAGGTCCATGAGCCAGAATCACCAGATGCGCGAACGCCCCGATGAGCACCAGCAAGTTGCCGACTTGCGAAACCCCATGCCACATCCCGAATTGCCGGACCAAGACCGTGCGTTCCTCGGCGGAAGTCGTGGCCGCGTACCGTTGCCGATTCAACTCCACCAATTTGGGCTGCAGCCAAAACCCGCCCACACAGACGAGCGCCAACACCACGGCCAAACCCCAGCGCGAACGTCGCACCCGCGCCGAATCTGCATCGGGACGCAGTTGCAGCGCCAACGCCACCATAGAGCAGACCCCTTGCAGCACGAAATACTTGGCCAGCACCGACTGAGCGATGAGCCCCGCATTTTGCCGTCCGACCAAATCCGTCACCGCCGGCGAAAAGAAGTTGGGGCCCACCACAACGGTCAGGAACAGCCCGGCCCCAAACCACACCGCCGCATTCACCACCGCCAGCACATGCCAGATGATCCGCATGGGCGGATCATCTGCCGAATACCGATGAGAGACAAACTCCGTTCCCGAAACCGCATCCCCACCCGGTCACTGTCCGACCAGTGTCCGGAGGCGGAAGAAGTTCCTCATGGAAGCGGCATCGGCAGGAACATCCACCGTGACGACGGGCTCACCCTGCGTCACCACCGTGTTTGCCGTGGTCAAAGTCTTCCAGGTGATCAGGTCGGCAGAGGTCTCAACCACATGCTTTCCACCCGGAGGACCCGAAACACTGAGCCGAAATGCGTTGGCGGAGAGGCTCTCGAACTTACGGATCTGCACGGGTACGGTGGAGATCGGTGCCGACTGGTATTCGACGCGCGTCTCCGATGTGCCGCCCACAACTGCGCCTTGAGCCGAGCCTGCCGCCAAAGACATTTTCAGCACCACCACCGGCTGCATCCCGTTGGCCGATGCAGTGAGTGCGGGCATGGGAACGATCCGCCGACTGACTCCCGGCAGGAACTCCAGCGTTACCGGTTCCGGCAAAGGACCGGCAGCGGCCGTGTTTCCAGACGAATACTCCACCCGCACGAGCAAACGCCCGGACACCCCACCGGTCCGGACGATCTCTGGCCCTGAAGACGTCGATGAAGCGAGGTCGTAGGTGTGTGTCGGGCCCACGAACAACACGGCACCTGCCGTTTCGTCGTCCAAGACGGAAACCGTCGCCGTCCGCAGCGACCCGATCACGGCGCCGGCCGGCGAAGAAACCGCCGATGTCAAGGTGACTGAAAGTGTCCGATGGGCGGCGGCCTGGCTGTCATCCACCAGCACTTGTCTCCAATCCACCGATTTCTGCCGTTCGCCATCCTGGAATTCCAACACCATCCGATTGGTCTTCAGACGCCCCACCGAATCGGTCAAAGAGAGCGTGATTGTGGCCGATCCCACACTTCCACCGGAGCGAACCACGCTCAAATCTTGGACTGGGATGCCATCTTCGCGGACCACGGCGGCGTTGGCTGAAAGAGTGAACTCACCGGGCGAGGCATTGGTGGCATACGGGTCGACACTGCTCAGGAGTTGCCGCGCGCGACCCTCCCAACCCTGGTTGGCCAGCAACAAATCTTCTCCATTCCACTGGGCCGCGGCGACCCACTTCAACGCCTGTGCCGTCTCCCCAAGCGAGGTGGTTTGCATTCCCAACAGCGATATCAGATCACCGCCCACGATGGCCTTCCGTTTGGATTCGTTCTGGGAACCCATCACCCGCGAAATGGAATCGGCCAGCGCACTGTCAATCGAAGTGCCCAGAGCAGATGCCGTACGACCCATCACCCCTTGGACCCAGCTCCGGGCACCCGGCAAACCTTCAGGCTTCTGGAGCACCAACTCTGCCCAGGCTGATTCGATGGCGTCGGTGATCTGTGATGGACTTGATCCCAAGGTTGGATTGGCCGCCGCGAAAAATTGTCCCAAAAGACTGCTCGTATCGGCCAGCACGGCATTGGCCGCGTGCACCGACAGTGCATGGGTGCTCGCTTCCATCCCCGGCTTCCACGGGTCGAAGAGATGGATGTCCAAATCGGCGGGCAATTGGAAAACCGCCCGGATCTCACTCTGAATGTCGGATTCGTTCCGGGACGTCTTGCGCACCAACGTGTCCAGCAGCGTCGTCAATGGACTGATGACCGCCGCGTCGACGGGTGCCGCCAATCGCCCCGTGAAGGGCATCCCCGTGGCAACATCAATGCCCCCGGTGAGCATCAGGCGGCCATCGATTCCATCAAGGAATCCATTGCCATTGCGATCATTGACCGAAAGCGGCACCTCGAGAATCGCACCACCGTCTCGAGACGTTATCCCGGAAGGTTCGCCCACGTCGTATCGACCATTCAGATTGGCGTCCCACCAGACCCTGGATCCCGACAAGACACCATCAAACGCCCTGAACTGCAGTCTCGCAACCGCGACTCCCAGCAGTGAGATCCGGAACGACGCCATGGTCTCGGCCGTTCCGTCGCTCACAGCCACTTCGACCGGGCTGGAGTACCCCACCCCCAGCGCCGCACCGGGTCGCCAAACCAGCGCCCCCGATACCGGATCCACCTGCATGCCCGCCGGACCACGAACCAACCGATAGGTCACCCGCTGGGCGGGCAGGTCCGTGTCCGAGCCCACCAACTGCAACCGGAAGAGAGAACCCGGACTGCTGTACTGGTCACCGATGGCCGACAATCGAGGCGGCTGATTCACCTCCAAGACAAAAATAGTGAACGACGTCTCAGCGGTTGAAATTCCGTCGGTGACCGAGGCGCGAAGATTGAAGGAGCGCCCACCATCACCCTCATCGGTCTGGAACGTGAACCGACCATCGTTCGAGATGCGCATCCGCTGGTTGGGCGGATCGATCAAGGCGTAGCGCAACCCAGCCATATTGGGTTCGGCGATCAAATCCAAGACAGCCTCCGAACCCTCGGACACGAGCGTGGTGGGCTGTTGACGAAGGCTCAGCGCTTGATAGGGCGGCAGACAGGAAAGCAGTTCGAGGCGGCCGCGGAAATCGCACCAAGTCACCGGGAAACCCTTGTCGATGAGATTGACCGTCTGGACCGGACTCACGGATTCAACAACGAGGCGGGGCGAAGTCCCTGCCAGATCAGCCAGGAATGCCTGAGCCACAGCGAGATCGGTGGGCGCGAGGTTCGGGAGCGGGTTGGGAATGAGCAGCTCGCCCGTGCGACCCGAGATCAGGTCATCCTCTGGGTTGGCCAAGCCCGCGTAGTCAATGGTGACATCCAGATCCACTCGCGGGAGGGCGAAGAGGACCCGGTTCTCGATCAAGATCTCCACAGGCCCGGAGTATCGACGCCACTCGTTGGTGGAGGCGCTGCGATAGACCCAGTCCTGCCCTGGCAAATCTTCTCCCAAGGACCACGAAAAGCGGAATCCAAAGGCCGAGTTTGCAAGACCGGCCGCCCGCAAAGCGGCCTGTGTGCGTGGCAATGTCGTGGGAGAAACCGCGCCCAGATGGGCACCGCGCGTGGGTGCAGCGAGATTCGCACCAAACGGCGCCACCAAGGCTGGAACCGAATCCCCAGACACCCAACTCCGGGCTGCAGTGAGGGGTAGCTGACCCGGCTGCACGGGCAACCAATCGAGAACATGCCCTCCCGCACGATCTATCATCAGGAAACCCTCCCGATCTTCCTTCAAACCCAACCAAGGAGCGGATTCCCGAACCGGTTGAACCACCACCGTGAAGGGCTCTTCGTCGGACTCTCCAAACGGATCGGTGACCCGCGCAGAACCGGCGAAATTCGTGCAACCCATCCCACGGGGAACCGTCCACGAGATCCACCCGGTGGATGGGTCCACGCGGAGCCCGCGCTGCAATGACAGCGGGTCAAGACTGAAGACCAGGGCTTGCCGGGGGCGATCCGGATCGGTCGCGTGCAACGCGTAGGTCAGCACTTCTTCGGGGGCGGCGAGCAGCTGGCCGATGGGGTCCAAATCCGGAGGCCGATTGGTCTGGCTCAAGCCATCACACGAGGCGATTTCAATCGCTCCGACGGCCCGGAACAGGCCGATCGGAACGGCGGTCCAACCGCCATTGCAGAACTGCCGGCCCTCAGGTTCGATGAAACTCCCGTCAATGCCCGCCTGTTGCAGGTCTGCCGGATTGGCGATGACCACCTGATCCATCCTGAACTTCAGGGCCTTTCCTGCCAATTCATCTGCGAGCGTCGTGGCAACCAGCTGGGCGAAGGCCAGAGCATTGGGGCCGGCATCCAACGGAGCCTCGAAGGACTCAACCATCGAAGAAGGTCCTGAGGAAGCGGTGATCCGGTCGTCGGCCAGCCGTTCGAGAACACCCCAATCCACTTCCATTTGCATCTCAGGCATCGCTTGGGGAGTGCGAGCCAGGCGGAACATGGCACCCGCGGCATCACTCAACCAGATCGATGCGTGGTCGCGGTCGGTTCGCGGCCGGTAAATCCGCCACTCCCGATGGGTGGCCGCATCATAATCCCAGTCCACACCGCGCTCATCTAGAGGCAGGTAGTATTCGCCGAATCGAAGCCACAAGGCTGTACCCTGTGGCCGTCCGGCCATCAGCGCCGCCGTCCGAGGCAAGGCGGACAAATTGGTGAATTGAACCGCTCCACGAGGTCGCTCACCCGCGATCGCAACCACATCCGATCGGGCCCCCAACCAGCTCAACGATCGGTACGCCTTCACGAAGCACCGTGTATTCGCATTGGGTTCATCGATGAAACGGTTTGGCAGCCAGTCGAGATCGTGCGCGAGATTCCAACCGGCCAAGCCGCCCCAAATCTCACGCCTTTCATCATGGTCACCGCGGGAAACCACCGGCAGCAGTGCCTCGGGCTGGGGTGCCACCACCCGGACCTGACCCACTGAAACGGCTCCGGATCGATCCACGGCTTCCACGCGGAAAACCGTGCCGCTGCAGTCGGTGCCAGCCGGCAACCTCCAAGTGAAAACCCCTTCCGGAGTGACAGCCGGGTTGCCGGCCTGAGGGTTGCCGGCTGCCAATCGGAAGGTGAAGGAATCGGGGTTGAGCCGATTTCCATCCCAGAGTTGGTCATCGTCATGGACAAACCGGGCCAAGGGCGCGGCCAGCAACTGGCCAGCCTGGCCGAACTGCGGCGGCACAAGGTCCCACTGTGGCGCGCGATTCTCCTCGGCCACCCGGATCTGGACAACGTTGGTGGTCGCCAAATTTCGGTTGAATCGATCTGCGGCCACCAATTGCAACACCACGGTTCGGTCACCGGCATCTTCTCCCGGTGTCCAATCGGCGATCGCATAGGATCCGTCGGCGGCCGCATTGGCAGGAAAGTTCTGGAATCCACCGAAGGCCTGCGATCCCAGCACCGAGACCAAAACCATGCCTCCGTTGGGATCCCTTACCTGCAGGACCGGAAAACGGAGCGGCTGGTTCTCGCGAGCCGCCAGCACGATCGGATCAGCGTTCGACCACACCGGCGCACGGTTCTCGGGATTCGGACCCAGTCGAAAGCGAACCTCGCTCGACGGTCCGTTGGTTGCGAAAGGAATCGTCACACCGTCACCGGTGATCTCGGTGACTCGGAGCGTCACCCAGTACGAGCCCAACGGTTGAGCCACCTCATTCGGAGTCCAATCGATGCGTGCGGCGATCGGGTCGATCGGCAGCGGATCCAGATTCGGGATCCCCAGCGCACCACTGACTCCGATGGCCGAATAGGCGAACCGGTTGGTCCCCTCGATGTCGCGGGCGACGATGGGGACTCGCAAGGGTTCACCGACGAAATAGGTCTGGTCGGCGATGGCATCGACGATGGGAGGATCGTCCACCGCCGCCATCGAGACGGAATAAACCACCACATTGGTCTCGCCGGCCACGACGGCTTGGACTTGGAAGACGTAGTTGGACTGTAAACCGGCAGTCGCATCCGGAGCGCCCACCCAGTTCCCCTCGGGACTCAACTGGATTCCCGCAGGCAGTGGGCCGGCCGCCAAACTGAATTGCACTGGTCGTCCGTCGCCCACACGAATCGTGTCGATGGGCCAAGGGCGGGGCGGCACCGCATGCTCGGCCCAAGCCGCCACCTGAGGACCCACCGGCACAAAATTGGAAACCACAGAAAGGTCGAAAGAGATGTTCGCAAAGGCTCCTCCGGCATCGGTGGCCACCACGGTCACCCTGCGGACAGGTTGCACCGTGAATTGCTGGGCCGAGAGCACGAAAACGCCCGGACTCGCGCCGTTGGCCACAACGATCTCTGGGACATTGCAGGTCACATTCAACGCTTGGACGGGCACATCAGGGTCGCTGACCGTGATCTCCATGCTCCAGGGCCGCCCAGCCACAGCGGTCTGGACCGGCGGGAGTGCCGGGAGGATGACCGGCGGCTGATTCGATTCGACCACCGTCACCCGGGCCGAAAAAGGTTGAGCGACTCCAGTCACGGTCCGGGTGAATTCGATCACGTATTCGGTACCTCCCTGAGTTTCATCCGGCGTCCAGCGGAGAGACCCATCCGCACTCAGGGTCAAACCCGCGGGAACGGTCCCCGTCAATGCATAGCGGGCCGAGGCCGAATCGGCGTTTCCCAAACTCAGGTGCGAAGCGTCTGTCGGACGATCGTTCGCCCACAAGTGAGGGTACTGCAGTGCCAGATCAGTGGCCTCGGCGCCATCCAACGCAGCGACATTGCCGATCCAGGAAGGCTGATTCTCGTCACTGACATTCACCAGAAACGCTCCCGATGCCCCAGCAACGCCGGCGACGAAATCGCCACCGAACACCGCCAATCGCCTCACCGTCGAAGCCAATGGCAAGGCCAGCGATCCCTTGGGCACCAACTGGCCGCCCGACAAAGACAGGATCTGAAGCCGCCGGCCCTGCGGTGATTCCACCACCGCATAAAGGCGTCCCAAGTTTGCGGCGATTTGGGAGATGGTTTCACCCTCTGCGGCCTGCCATCCACCTCGATCGACATCCACCCAGGAAGAGAAGTACAGGGCCTCGAATATCCGAACCCGGCGATCCCCGGCGGCCACGGCAACCCACTGACCGGAAAGGATCGCCACGGAAGACGGATTCACCACCGGGTCGGAGTCGACCGGAGGAGCAGGACTCAGACGGCGCGTTGCGCTGATGGTGCGGTACAACTTGGGATACCACGGAAGCGTCAGATCGAAGATCGCCAGTCCATCATTTCCAGCCGGACTGTAGAGGAAGTCCACATTGGAGCCCGGAGCGCTCCTCGAACCGGGCGCAGTGATCCGGAACCCCTCCGGAGGAACCGCGCCCACGCTTTGCCCCACGGCCACATGCCCGCCATTGGCCGGCAATTGGAGGCGGAACACCTGCATGAATCCAGTTTGTCCGACGAAAATGGCGTCATCTTCCTTGATCACCACCTGCACCACTTCACCCAGTTTGACGAGATCGGGCGAAAGGTCACCGGCCGCTACGGCTTCACCCATGGTTTCCGTTCGGTAGACGGCAAATCGTTCCCCAGCCGCTGGCATGGCCACCACCCATCGATCGTTGGCACCCAAGGCCCGAATGCGGGAACCGGACACCAGAGGCGGCTCCAATCGGCGTAGCGCTGGAACCTGAAACCCGAGAGCGTCCGGCAGATTCCACACCAACAGCTGTTGTTCGGCGACTTGCTGAATGAGCGCCGGCTGAGCAGCTCCATGAAAAGACGCGACCGAAAACAGCGACAAAAGAAAACAGAGATAGAGCCTCATGAATTTGATTTCGTGGGTTGGGATGGCATCGGGTTCGAATCGGCTGCGAGTCGTCTGGGTGGAAACAACTCACCTTGGGTGCTGTTATCCTAAATTTTCAGCGAATGCCGTTCACCCATTATTGTCAACCCATGAGCTCATCCTGCCATTGCCCTGCAACTGCTGAAACACCCCACATCCGGGCCGCATTCCAGGGATGACCCAGTGCCCGGGGGTGGCAATTCCCAGCGCCCACCTGACTCTCAGAGGCTCGGAGGCAGCCAAGTCATCCAACCGCAAGAACCCCATCACCGGCTTTCCGCTCCCGCCCCGCCATCCGCACACCAAGTCCCGAAGGGGGACCCAAATTGGCGATCACGTTTCCGGTGATCTGTTTCCGGATTGACACCCTTGTTTTGCGGAACCGAGCTTTGCCCAATCTGAGATCCCAGAGATTTCCGATCCCAGATTTGAGCGATGCACCCCACCGATCATCGCCCCACCTATGACTCGTTTGTTAACACATACTCTCGTCGGCCATCGGCGTTTCCTGGCAGCGGTTGCACGATTCTTTGCCGGACATGTTGGGGCAGCGGTGCTCCTCGCCATCACCGCCTCAGCTCAACCAGCATCAGTGACCGAAGGCTTGATCGCCTACTACCCTTTCAATGGAGGCACCCTCGACGAAAGTGGAAAAGGCAACAACGGTGTGTCGTTCAACGTGAAATCGACCGAGGATCGGTTCAACAATCCGAGCTCGGCCTTTTCATTCAATGGCATCGATTCGTACGTCGATTGCGGCAACCCAACGGCATTCAATTTCGGCACGGGCGACTTCACGCTCTCCGCTTGGATACGGTGCAACGGTTCCCAACCCGGGCGATACGTCCTCGGAAAATATGGCATCCCCTACCAACCACTGGCCTATGGCTTGGGCACCTGGGACAACAGCTCCGCCTATTCGTTCATCACCGGCGCTGATTGGCCCATCGAATTGCGTTCGACCCTATCCCTGGCAAACAGTGATTGGCATCACTTGGTGGTCGTCTATCAGAGAAATCGCGAGATGGTTTTGTTTCAAGACTCCACGGTGATCGACCGCGTCAACATCTCGAACTCCAAGAACTCGGCCATCACCAACTCCTACCCGCTGACCATCGGCAAGGTTGTTGCCGGGCAGCATTTCGGCGGCGAGATCGATGACGTCCGCATCTACAACAAGGCCCTGTCGGAGGCCGAGGTGAAAACACTCCATGACTATGAGTCGAAACCAACGATCGGGAACCCCCGCATCGCCACGGCCACCAGTCAGGTGGTCAATGGATTTGTCGTCGGGGCCAATTTGTTGGATGGCGGCTTCGGATACACCAACGCCCCTGCAGTCAGCATCACCGGGGGCGGAGGAACAGGGGCGAAGGCGGTCGCCACTTGGACCGGTGGTGTGGTCACCGGCCTCACCATCGTCCACCCGGGGAATGGATACACCCAAGCACCGATCATCACTATCGATCCGCCCCCATTTCCTCCACGCAAGGCGACCGGAATCGCTCAGGTGGTGAACGGATTCGTCGTGGGTATACAGGTCACCCAAGGCGGATTCGGCTATACCAATCCTCCGCTCGTTCTGTTGACGGGCGGTGGCGGCAGCGGTGCCATGGCTGTCGCGTCCATTTCCAACAAAGTCGTCACCGGAATCACCATCACCGATCCCGGTAGCAGATACACCTCCACCCCTTCGGTTCGGATCGCTGCGCCGCCATTCGCACCGAGGGTCAGCATCGAGGTGAGCAAGGTTCTGGTTCGACTGAACGTGATGCTGGGCTTCAAGTATCAGATATACGCTTCGAACGACCTGGCGAACTGGTCGCCCGTTGGGACTCCATTCGTCGCACAAGATGAAGAGATGCTGCAGGAATTCGACATCCACCAAGCGGGTCGATATTTTCGGGTCAGCCAAGTGCCCTGAAGTCGAAGGGCCACCCCTTGGGGACGACCTGCCCCTCACCAACCCGCCTGACTGGCGCCGGAGGATTCGTCCAAAAGCGCGACCGAACCCACCATTCACGCGATAATTCAGGCTGCCAGCGCATCGGCCTACCCCAAGGATTTCCAGGTGATCGATTACCGGCAGAAAATCGCCCGAGATTGAAAACAGCCGGAGACTTGGCAGCCGTGGGTTTCATTGGCACTATTTGCTGGTACGGAGTCAGCGGTGAGTGAGTGGGAAGTTTTATGATGGGCAAAACATCGGTCATAAACGCCAAAACCGCACCAACCCCCCGTAAACATTGGTCCGTCCCGATAGCTCAAATGGATAGAGCTACGGTTTCCTAAACCGTTGATCCAGGTTCAATTCCTGGTCGGGACACCACTTCAAAAACCCCGTTTTCATTGGGGTTTTCTC
>JACCDP011506262.1_pt1 | contig 11994 bp, 27 predicted proteins | sample 7445841 | NCBI WGS metagenome assembly JACCDP01 (sample SAMN15323441, study PRJNA562643) | freshwater metagenome | isolation source: river surface water | place: USA:Blue River Watershed | collected 2017-08-17
CCCCCCTAGCGGGTAGGCCACCGGCACGCCGGCACGCGCTCCGGCGAGCTTCTGGGGTGTGGGGTGCGGGGTGGTAATGCGCGGAAATAATGAGCTGGAAATAATGAGCCGGAAATGATGAGGCCGCCGGTAGCACAGATTACCGACGGCCTCGTAGAAAACCAGAGAGGCTACGCGACCGGATAGCCACCCTTGCTCAACTGCGCGCCCACCTTCGCCATCTCCGCGTCAGAGAAGCCGCGCGAATCGCTGCCCTCATCAAACAGGACAAGCGCACGACCGACGAGGCCGCCGCCGAACAGGTACATCGGCGCAGCCTTCATCGCGTCAGCGAGGAAATCGCACGCGGTCAGATTCACAACGCCCGGAGTGCGGTAGAGGCCTTCCTCATCAACGAACACAACCACCGGAACGCCGCCGAACTTGCCAGAGCCGGCAATCTCCACCAACTCGCAGCCAATCGCCGCGTAGTGTTCAGAGAGGCCGCTCTTGTCCTGCCAATCCACAACCTCGACCTTGCCGGCTCCGGTTTCTGGGTTTGCGCTAATCACTAACGCCTTGCTCATAGGTTCCTTCCTTTCCTGCGCTACATCGGGAAGCCCCGACACAGAGAGAATACACCACCCACCGGAGAAGTCAAGCACCCCCCCGTACCCTACGGCCGCCCTACCCTAGGCGAGCTGCGAGCTGCTGGGGGTATGGGGGTGCGGGGGAGAGAGTGCGCGTGAATAATGAGCAATAAAAACCCCCGGAGTGATGAGGCTCCGGGGGTGTGAGGCCGGGGGAAGGTTTCCCGGCTTAGATGGTGGGTTCCTCGCCGCTCTCCATCACAATGAAGCGAGCGACCATCTTGGCGATGGTTTCGGTGTCGTCATACTTGCCAAGCACCGGATACCCTGCCGTACAACCGGCGGAGTAGTCGTAGCCGTCATCGGCACGCTTCCACAGCGTACCGCCGAAGTTCACATTGTCCTCGCTCATCAGAGCAACCCACAAACCGCCGTCAAGGTCAATCCGCAAGTATCCGGCCTCGTTCATCTCGTAGGCCTCAGTTCCTTCCATTGCCATTTGATTTCTCCTCTCCTGCTATTGCCGAACGCAACGCGCTCGCGCAGCTAGTCTAACACTAAGAACGCAAACACCGCAAGCACTACCAGAGAAGCTACGCGCCAAGTAATCTCCTCACGGCGACGCTGCTGATACCAATCCTCGGTGTCGCGCTGATACTGCGACTTCGTGATAACCGGGTGATAGGTTGGCTTGCGAAAATCTTGTACGCAAGAAGGGTAATCCCGATACGACTTACTCATACTCGCTCTCCTCTACCGGGTATCCGGCGTTCTCCAATACCTCAATCATACAGGCGCGCACGGCTTCCTTGTAATCACCAAAGGTCGCGCGCTCTCCGGGGTAGAAGCCCCGGAAGTCCACATCGGGAAGGTCATCAGGGGTCAGGCCGCACTTGGCCTCAACCTTCCGCGCAACCGCGACATAGAACTTGCTGAACGGAACTTCCAGAACCTCGTTCGTATCCCTGCTCATCAGATACTCCTTCCTTTCATACCGGCAAGTGCCGGCTACGCCAGATTACACCAGAGGCTAGGCCTCAGTCAAGACCTCAGTTGGGTCAAAGGATTCTGGGCGACCGGCAGCCACCCAAGCGTCAAGCTCCACGCGCCACTTGTACGGCCTCTCAATGAGGTCAATCAACAACTCGCACCGGTAATCAGATTCGGCAAACTCGGCATAGCCGCCGCGAATCATTGCGCGAGCAAACGCCAACACATCGAGTTCGTCGTACGGCCAATCAAAGCGACCCATTATTCCTCATCTCCTCTACGCCAATCTCCTCTAAGGCCGACACCTGAGCGTCAGCAAAGCACTCCGCGCAAATGCGCGACTCGTACTGCTGCTCATCATCAACCTCAGTACCACACCAAGAGCAAGCGTTCCGGCTCATCTCCGAACCTTCCTTTCCTACTTCCGCACGGAACTTCCGTACGGCTTCTGAACGAGTGTACCCATAGTAGGTTCTGGTCGTCAAGTACCCACCTACGATGTCGCTGACCACCCACGCCCCAGAGGGGAAGCTCCGGTAGACGCTCATACCTGCTCCTGCCACTCGGCATACTTGGCGACAATCTCCTCGGCGTACTTCTTGGCCTCGTCAAAGCCAATGAATACCTCGCCTTCCTCGTTGTCGTGATAGACGACCTCAAACCACGGATTATTGTGGAAGTCGAGTGCGCCGGACTTCTCAGCGTCAGCGAGCTTCTCGTCAGTATCAAGCCCCTTCGCGTCAAGGTCGTTCGTATACCGGAGAACGCTCGTGCTGCCGTCTGGCTCGGTAAGGTGAATCCTCATCTCGCCGTTGCGGTAAATGACCACGCTCTTATCGTCAGAGAACCACACCGGGTCGGAATCGTGGCACTCCGTAAAGAAGGCCGCGTCGTTCCTGCTCATTAGTTCCACCCAACTTCCTGCCACGCGACAAAGCACTCATCGCACAAGTCCACCGACTCCTCATAGGCGTTCTCATAGCCGTTCCACCCATAACGGAACGAGCGAGGCTCTACCGCCTTATGCTCAACATCAGGCCACCGGTGCGCGTTCTCGCAAGTGCGGAACTCATCAAGGCCGTTGTTGTTCTGGTGCGTACCCTCGCCACAATCAACGCAAGTACCACCGGACAACGGAACCTCACAACCGCAACGGCACGAGCAGGTACTCTCCTGCGGGTCGCCAACCGGAATCTCAAACAAGTCCATCTGTCCTCTCCTTCCTTCCTGTACCGGCAAGCACCGGTACGACGAACACTACACCCAACGATTCACGCCGTCAAGTATGAAGGGGAGCCGACCAGACACCACATCTGGCCGACCCCCCAAGCTTTCGCGCTGATGACGCTTATCCCCTTTCACAGAGGCAACCTTCGGCTCTCGCCTGATTGCTGGTACCGGCCACCCTGCTGGTTAGGCCAAATGCCCCGTACCCTTATCGTCGCGGGTAGTTCGTCTATCTACCAACTATCCGGCCTCTACCCGGAACGGATTTATTGTTTCCCGGAACCCCTGAGAGCCGTCGCTCCCAGAGATTCCGGTAGGTTGGTCGCTTCCACCGGTATTGATCATTGCCCCGGCTTCCGCTTCCCAAGCTTCCTCTCCCGCATTTACAGCAGCGATTAGAGGCCATCACTCGCCTGAACCACTTCGCATTTATCGGCTGCGTGCTTCGTTCCCAACACTCTCACCTAGTCGTCGCGTTCCTAGGATTGCTCCGACATACGGAGTTTCTCACACCGGTATCATCTCGTCAACTAAGTTCCGGATAAGAAATGTGTAAGGTATCTTAACTATTCGAAGCTCGGGCAACAGCCGGTATGGGGGTCTGGGGGTATGGGGGTCGCGTATGAATAGGCCAGACTAATGAAGTCGAGCTACAAAGAAAATCCCCCGGCGGGAGGACTCCGCCGGGGGGATAGGACTCGTGGGGGGGAGGACACCCCCCGACAAGTCGTTGCTAGTTCAGGGTGCTGTCCTCAAACATACTCGGCTTCTGTGAGCGGATACTCGTGAACGCGCCGTGCGTTCCGACAACCAGATGGTCAAGGAACTGAACATCAAGCAGCGTCGCGGCCTTCGCCACATCAGCCGTGAGCCTAATGTCCTCATCGGAAGCGTCGCACTCACCCGAAGGGTGATTGTGAACGAGCGCGAACCCGACCGCCCCCATCATCAGCGCGGAGCGGAGCAGTTCGCCAATCCGCACCGAAGTTCCGGTCGCAGTACCAGAGTAGATACGATGAATCCCAAGCAGGTTGTTGCGACCGCCAACGGCGACAACGAACAGAGCCTCAGACATCTCCGTATCAGCAAACTCACGGAACAACGCAACCAACTCGCGTGGCGAGGTGATGATGGCCGACTTGTTGCTCAACTTCTTGCGAACGACCGAATACTCGTAGTCCGACCACATACCGGTTTCGGCAATGCTATTTGGCTTCCTCTTTCCCATAAGTCCTCCTAGTTAGCCTTGACGAGAATCTTTGTGTTCTCGTTCTCAGGCAAGTCTACCACCAATGCGTAGTAGTCGCAATACTGCTTGATGAGGTCGAGTGCGCGCTGCCCACCAGACCACCCCAGATAGCACTCAGCTTCGTCGGTGTCGCGGTTCTGGTCGTGATAAAAGAAATACACCGGGTCACTGATGTTGTCCTGTTCCGCCATCAGACTAAGCTCTGCTGCGGTACAGGTATTACAGCACCACCGGCCAATCTTATCTGGCCCATACACATAGGCCTCAGTATCCCGGAACATCGCCATCAAAAGGTCGTCTAGTGAATCCCAGAACTCAGCGTTGCTCATTAGTACACCCCTTCCCCGCCGCAGCCACAAATGCCATCCTCGCACGTTGCGCCCTCGGCAATCATCATCGCGCAGCCGAACTTCTCGGCACGACGCTCCTCACAGGCCTCGCAATAGCGCGAAGGCAGACCGGCAGCATTGTTGTCCGCCCAGTACGCCATCGGCTCATCGCAGAAGTCGCACGACGCGGTAGCTACCAAATGCTCGTTGCTCATTGTCCTCTCCTCTCCTACTAGATAGCCGAACCCGGCTACGCCTAACACTAAACGATAGACGCAGCCGGGTCAAGCCCTACTTCTTGGCGAACATCCCCTCAATGCGCTGAACCATCTCAATCTGCTGACGATTGAGTTCTGGCACGCTGATCTCAAAGGCCTCGCCATACTGACGAGTGCCGTCGCGCTGATACATCTTGCCGCCAATGAACTCCCACTCCCAGAACGCGCCGTCCTCGCCAGTCCACTCGTATTCGCCGTTCTCAATGAACGGAGCCGCAGCAGCGAAGAACACTTCTTCCTGCCCACTCTTGTTGTCGTAGCACCCAATAATAAGGTTGCCGTCCTCGTCGTTGCTCACCTCAAAGCCCAACTCACGAAACACAGACTCCGTGTCTGGCAGCGTCCGAAGGTTGGATGGCATCCACGAGAACCACGAGGCCGTCTTGCCAGTACCACCACCACCCCACGAGCCGCCACGCTTCGCGTCGTCCGGTGCGTCGTTGAGTGCCATCAACGCTTCATAGGCCGCAGCAAGATTCTCCTTCTTGATAACCAAATGTCCGCCGCCGGTCACATAGTATCCCATTGCGTACTCCTTCCTACTTACTCACGGCAAGTGCCGCAGAGCAATACTAATCCAATGCGTTGTAGCGGTCAAGTGCGCGAATCCAATGGTCGGCGTTGGTGTGCCGGTCAATGGTCGTGTACTTGATACCAAGCTCGCCAAGAGAGCGCACGAGCAATGAAGCGTCTGCGTCCTCCTCCAAGAACAATCGGTCGTCCTTCTGATACGAGTACGAACTGATAAGCCCCTGAATGCCGAGCATTTCTACAAGCTCGCGCTTGACCTCGAGCCATCCGTGCGATGGGTCGTGGTGATAGGTGATAACCAAGTCCTCCATACATCCTCCTACCGGCTTGTAAGCCGCATTACATAGATGGTCAGAAGCCCGACCAGAAGCCAGAATAGCAGAATCACAGAACTTCGCAACCCTTCAAATCGGAGCAGATACGAAGGTACTCCTGCCAGTTGCGAACTTCCTGAACCCAGTGGCCGACCTCCTCGTCGTTGTTCAGCCTCGGGTCATCCTTGACGACCTCGATTACGGCAGCACGAATCTCCAAGTCATCCTTCTTGGCAAGAGCCTCAGCAGCGTCGTAGCACTCCCAGTCGCGGATGACCGTGCCGGAGTTATCCCACAAGGCCTCATTGAGAAAGGCCACGCCAAGCTTCTCATTGAGCTGCCGCAGAATAGCCATCCCCCAGATGTTCATCCGGTAATAGGCCGTGTTGCGCCAATAGTCCGGCAGTTCGCCGTTCTCCTCCAAGACCCACGGAGTCGCAATCCTCGCAAATGCGTGCGACTTCTCCCTGTCCTCGCGCATAGAATAAATGTCGTATCCCATACTTCCTCCTACAACTTCCTACCGAAAAGCTCCGGCGAGCCGAGCATACACCCGACCCGCCGGAGATGTCAATACCCCATCTCGGTTAAGATTCCTTAACGCTTCCGTGCCTTTCTTGGATGCCGACGATCATACTCCTCGGCAATGGCCTGAAGCTTCTCCGCAGACCACTCTGGGAGAGGCTTGGCCGGCACATACTCCTTACGCGCTTCCTGGTTGACCCAATCCGCCCAACCGGAATGCTGATACCACGAGTACCACTTATTCGCATAAATGTACCGCGATACTGAGTTCCGGTAGGCGTTGTGTCGATACAAACCCTTCCTGAATGCTGAATACTGAAGAAACTCTTCTTCGGTGAACAGGCGTTCAGTAGGTTCTGTCATTTACTTGCTCCTTCGTCCGGCCGTAGCTCCGTTCCGGCGCAACACCGTGTTGATGTACTGCGCGGAGGTGTTGTAGCTTTCACCGATCAGGCGAAGCTTCTCTCCGGCCTGATACCGGCTTACAATGTCGGCGACTGCTGCGCTCGTGAAGCGAACCTTCTTGTTCGGCGTGATTCCCTGATTGTACAGCGCATTTGTCACGGTGCTAATCGAGCAGCCAAAGAACGCAGCGGTGGCCTGAACGGTCGCCTTGTTCTCCTGAACATACTGCGCGATCTTTGAGTAATCATACTTGCGGATCTTTGAGCCGCCGCTAATGCGCGGACGCTTGGGGAGGCCGCTTGCCTTGATGATCTGCTGAACACGCTGGCGGGTCACCCCATACTTCCCGGCGACATCCTGAAGTGTCATGCCGCTGAAGTAGTCCTGATACATACTTTCGTTCCTGTTATCCATAGTTTCTCCCTATTGAGCTACCGAGAGACGCTCGGCTCGTATGTCGATTGTACCGCACGCCTAGTGCTATACAACCGGTAGATTGTCGTCCTCTGGCGTTTCACTCATGCGTACGCGAGCATGAATGAATGGATTACTTCGTTGTGTACCGGCCCGGCAACCCATCTACTTGGCACATCACCTCGACTGCCGGGTTCTACGATGTCGCCACAACGCCAATCGAAGCTCTGACGATGATCGGCGCAGACGCCAATCGCAACACCGCAGCATCCGACGACATCGAGTTTAGCGTACGATGGATCAACACTCCAGACGGATTTCGCTCTCCCGAGCCGGATGATGTGCCCGAGCTTGAGTCCGAGGCCGAGGAGCCGGTTCAATAGCACCAACCCGCGAGAGCTTACTCAGAATGTTCCCGACAGAGCGGAACACGCCAATTGTAATGAGAATGTTTACAATCAAGTCCACGCGATACCTTCCTCCTCCGCGCTTTCGCGCAAGTAGTTGATGTATTCCTTTGCCGGTTCATCATACGAAAAGATGCTGACATTCGCGCCGCGCATCCCCTCAATCCACCCGAGAACAACCTGCCCGTGTCGCTCGTGGCTGACGAATGGGTCTCCCTGAAGCGTGATGTAGACGACCTCATCGGCCATGTTGTCCGAAGCTCCGGCAAGAGCCTCATACAAGGCCGTCCTGCCAAACACCCCATCCACCTGCGGGTAGATGTCGGAGTAGACGAACTCCTCGCCCGCCCCGACAATCTCGTCAATCGTATTGCCGTCAATGTACGCGCTGTATACCGGCTTCATACTCATCCTCCTACTACGCCGCCGAAATGCTCGTCGCAGAACGACTCGAAGGCGGTCATTGGAATCGTATCATAGTCGCGTTCGTAGCTGCGCGAGCCATCCTCCTCCTTGTGCCACGCCTCGTCGGGGAGGTTGTCGTACTCGCTGCTGTATTCCTGCCGCGAGATTTCGTTGCCGGAGTGGTACATCACCTCACCCGCGTAGCCCATCCCGCCCTCGCAGTAGCGGTGCGAAATGGTCAGCGTCGGGAACATCCCCGAGAGCGCGTGAATCACACGCTCCGCAGGACTCCACGCCGTATCAAAGTTGTATGAGGTGCGACCCGCAGTGTTCATGTCGTCGGCGCGGTCGTGCCACACCTCGGAGCAGTTCCACTTCGTACCCCAGTTGGCAACATTCCAGTTGTACCACCAGTCTGGGTGTGCCGAAATCTCCGGCTGCTTGTGAATCGGACAGACCATTGAGCCGCCGAATCCCGCAGCTACAAAGTCCTTGATGGTTCCGTTATTGAGAATCTCCTTCTCGACCGGAACGCCGTCCACCGCCCAGTACCCTTCGTGCTTCTCGTAGCCGTAGTCCTTGTCGTACTCGTGCCCTTCGGCTCCCATCACCGCCGCCTTGGTCTCAACCCAAACCTTCTTACAACCGCACTGGAAATCGCTCTGCGTTTCTGACGCAGCATAGATAGGACTATCCGGTGGCGGCACAATCTTGGCGAAGTCGAACGCATCTCCCCCGCCCCTAACAAACTCAATGAGCCGGACAATCTCCGCCTCATCTCCGGTAATGTCTACCTGATTCACGCACCAGTTTGGCATGATTCCTCCTACAACATCCTTACTCCAAGTGGAGTGGTACTACCTTACACCCACGCAAACCGCTTGTCAATGCCGGTGTGCGAAGTCGGCGACAAGGTGGCCGTCGACCTTTGAGCAGTCGGCGATAAAGCACCACCCCTCAAGGCGAGCTTCACGATCCGACATAAACGGCGGGTGGAACTCACACTCGCACGGAGCGCAGTCCAAGCAATACAACTCGTACCCTTCCGGCAGAGTGCCATCGTACTGATCAAAGTCGAGCGTATCGAACCGAGTGTTCGGCTCGCCATTCCAAGTACCGATAACCTTCTCGTCCGGATAGAACACGATGTCGCCGCAGCTCTGGCACTTATCCATCTGTCCGCTCATACTGGCTCCCCCTGATAGTCCACGATGCCCTTCTTGTAGCGAATCATTGCGTCGGCCTCGGCTTCTGCCTGATCGTAGCCAACGATGCCGCCCAACGACTCCACGACTTCCCAAGTGTCTGCGTGTCCTTCGTGTCCGCAATCCACGGCCTTCTCCAAGATAACGCAATAGACCTCGCCACGAAGCACGGAGTCTACGACGCTAATCTCGGATTCGGCCTTCGCCGCAAGCTCCTCCTCGGTATAGGAATCACCGAGCCAGAACTTCGCCTGATCCCTCTCAATGACATAGAAGCCGATCTGCGCGGAATCCCACTTGTCGGTGAACGGCGTGAGGCTAATGCTCATGCCGGAGTGAGAGTAGCCGTAGACCTTGCTGACATACACCGCGTCTGCCGGTGTCGCAAAGGTCGCCGTATTCTCGTCATCGACCGGAAGCTTGACATCCCACGGGAAGCCGTAGTTCGCGGCCTTCTCACCGGTATAGAACTGACCGGCGCGGTCGCCAAGGACATCGTAGCCGTCTGCGGTGTCCTGCTCGATTCGTGTCCTGAACTTGTCCATACTGCCTCCTACAACAATACGGCAACTGCCGTGCTAACGATACTAAGGTATCGGTATTATCCTGTCAACTACCTATCGGCAACCTGAAAGATCAGACGACCGCCGCCGTTCATCTCGTCGTCCGCCGAGACAATCACCTCGAACTTGTCGCCGTGAATGTCCTCAATAATAAGAACCGGGAATGGGGGGAAATAATCGTCGCCTTCCTCAACCCGGCCACCAATAATCCGCGCGCCGCGCAGCGGCTCAAGCATCTCACTGATGATGTAATGAACTTCCCGATCCTCTGGCAGAAGCTTCTCGCGCTCCTTCACCAGTGCGTCATGATCGACTGCCATAATTTCCTCCTACTGCTGTGCTACCGGCACAACGATCTCGTCCTCGGGTGAGAACTGATCGACCGGAGCGAGTTCTGCGGTATACACTACCTCGACGCCATAGGGCGTGTCAAGTAGGGTAGGCCAATCCCAGTTTGCCGGATGATCTGCGCGCTCGTCCACTTCGATAGACAAGCTCACCAAGTATGTTCGCGCCATAACTTCCTCCTACACTACACGGCAACTGCCGTATGACTAAGTATCCGACTCCGGTGTCATCTTGTCAAGTACGAACGCAAACCTGAATGGTGTCTTGCTCCTGGGCTTATGTGCGGCCTTACACTCCTCACAGACCCACGCGCCGTTCGGATCGGGTACAAGGCCGTGCCTGATGTTATTCGGACACCTCGGCCCCGGCCCAGACTCCCACTCGCTAGTTCGACGCTTCACGACCCTGCCTCTCGATCTCCTCGACAATCTTATGGATCATCCGGTCGCCGGCTTCTCGAGCCTCAGCCGCAATCTCCTGATACGAGCTGTCAATAAAGTGCTCGGCCTGTTCCTCCGTCCAGTCCGGGTAGAGCCGCAAAATGTCGGCGACTCCCCACGACACCGTAATAGAGATGATCTGAAATGACTCTGCGACCTGATCTTCGCTCATCTCACTCACTTGGCACCACCAATCGGCAGTTATCGAAGCCACGGGAGCACATCCCCGGCTCATGCTGGTATGGCTCGCTAATAGCTGCGCCACATGAAAGGCACCACTCCCCACACGGGCAGAAGTCCTCCGAAGCAAAGACCGGATAGGGAGCATTCCCCTCGGAGTCTAGGGCCGTGCTACTAAGCTCCGCGCCAAACCGGGACTCGGCACAAGGGACACAATGAATCCCCGCCTCATAGGTATACGCCTGAACTACCCACGCCATCACCAGAACCACCCCGATACTAAAAACCACAATAAGAACAAGAGCATTCTCGACATGACTACCTCCTATGGCTGCTGAATCGTAGATTCGCAGTATACCAGACCATACGACTCTGGGTCGTGGCCGATGCGGGTCTCAAGCTTCAGGGCCGACATCTCGACCTTCCGGACGCTCTCGCCGCAGTCGTGGCAACGAATCTCGGTAATCTCTGGGTAGGCGTACTCCTCCGGGTTCTGGACGACGCCAATCTGCGCCTTGTCACCTTCGCCCATAATCGAGCAGACGACCTCAAGCAGTCCGTAGAAGTAGATGCCATCCCACCATTCATCGGACGCCCGGGACTTCCCGGAGCACCCCTTATGGAGATAGGTCTTGAAGCTCATGATGCGCGCTCCAAGGACATGGCCTTATCAGCGGAGTCCATCCCTTCGGTCGTCAGCCGCTTGACCTCATCGCTGTCGCCATCCTTCTCATAGGACTCAAGAGCCAACTGGAAGGCGATAGCCGACCGAATCCACGCCATCGCAGCTTCGGTGTTCTCGGTCTCCCGAGCACTCAGGAAGGCGGTCTGCGCCCGGCTCCTCAGGAAGCCGTCAAGCAGCCCATTCTCGTACTTTGTACCCATACCGGTACCTCCTACTACACACCTCAAATGAGGCAGCACAACCATACGGCCACGCTCTCATCCTGTCAACTCCCCATCACGATAAGGAATCTTAACCTTCCACCCTGCGCCCCTGCTGGCCTGGTTTGTTACGAAGCCGCAACAATGCCCAGCTGGAATAACTGACTGAAATAACTGGAATAACTGGCCGGAATAACTCCCCTGGGAATACCTGGGGTGCGAAGAACTGCTGGAATAACACAGCATATGGTGGATGTGAAGAGAGGGAAAAACGGCCTGTAATAACTCCCCACGTGCGCAACCACCCAAATCCTCCATCCTTTTATCATCTATAAGATTCCTTTACCAAACCACCACCAAACACCAACCAGCAAAAAGAAATGACCTGGCATGGGAATAGCTGGTCATAGCGCAGAGGGGAGATACCAGTCCCCAGCACGAGAACAACCAGCCATGAATGAAGGTGTTCTTCTCTATTAGGAGTTCCTAGTCCTTCTCTGTTCCTAGGGTGCTTGTACGGCGCCTGCCTCACGGCACCGTGACCCTCGCCTCACGGCTCAACCGCCTTCGGCGTTTTCGGGCCGAGCCCGAGGCTCACTGGCGTAGACGGTTATAGCGCTGCAAAATGATACGACGGTGCTAAGATATTCCTATGTCTTACGTCATTGCCAACGTTCCGCCGATTGCGTGCTATGTGCGCAAGGAGTACCTGCGCGACTTGCAAGACAGC
>JACCDP011395020.1_pt1 | contig 11992 bp, 11 predicted proteins | sample 7445841 | NCBI WGS metagenome assembly JACCDP01 (sample SAMN15323441, study PRJNA562643) | freshwater metagenome | isolation source: river surface water | place: USA:Blue River Watershed | collected 2017-08-17
CATGTTCGATGGGGGTACGAAAACACCAAAACCACCACTCAGAAATATTACGACTACAACGACTACCCAAGTTACTCCACCGAGGAATATACTTACACGCTAAGCGCCTATGTAAGCACGAATGCGAACTTAAGATCTTACGCCTCAAAAAGTGCATCGGTTCTAAGCGTGGTTCCTATGTATAGCAGCATTAAAGTTACCGGTAAATCAGGAGTGTGGTATCATGTTAAGTATTACGAAGGGTATTCCTATTTACCGACTACAGGATATATACATGAGTCGTTGGTGAATTTTTAAAGGATTTAAAACTTTAGTATACAGAACGAAATTTATAACTTAGAACTCCAAACCGAAATTTCCATGAAACAAATTTTAGTACTTTTTATTGCATTGATTTCTACAATTCAAATCGAAGGACAATGCACACTTAACAATGGTTCATCCATCACCTCAGGTTATATATCTTCCACAGGTAATTCTACGTTAGACGCCTTCATTCAATCGGAAAAAATAAAAATGGAGCAATTTTTCAACGTGACTGTTGACTTGAAAATATACTCAGGAAATAATGGATTAGCCAAACGTACAAGTGTCAATTCAAAATATAACGGCACCATTGAACTTGGTAAAGGATTGTTGATATTCGAGTACAATAAAAAAGGTCCTGTTACCAAAGAATCCATTGGGAAATACATGGTAATGTCTATTATGGCCCATGAATTCGCACATATTTATCAATATGCACACCCGGAATACGTTTTTAAATCCGGAGTTGTTCAAGAAATACATGCTGATATGATCGCAGGATATTATATGGCAAAATATCTTATGAATAATGCGGGCACTGATATTACCTTTGATTATGAGGCACAAAAAAAAATATCCAATTGTATGTCCGACATGGGTGTAAGTTTTGGTTGGTTGGGTGATACCCAGTATTGGTCTCAAGAGCATCATGGCAATTACTACACACGGGCTGTTGCTTTTCAAGAACCTTGGCGATGTCTTAGCGGCAGTCCAACTCGATTTTCATACAGAAGTTTTAGTGAATTTTTAAGTACAAGTGTTTCAAACGCTGAATATCATGTAAGCACCTTTGATAAGGATTAGATTCATAATTGTTTTTCAATTACTCTAGACAAACAACTCAGGCCAAATGCTTTGCAAGACTTTTCGCTCATCTATGTAGGATGGAGAATTGATGTTAGCTCCTCGTGCCAAAGGGCCACTGATTAGGCGACTTAATGATGTTGAATACTGAACGGGAATTATCTTGTAGAGCAAATTACTGTATCCAGCCTCATATAGAACTTTCTTCCCCTCTTGATTCAACCCAAAATTGTCAATCCGAAAATTATCAACATCTTGTGCATCCATCAATTTAAGGAAGCGCTTTTCGTTGAGCATAAACGAAATACCGAATATAACTGGCTCATGAATTGAGGTTACAGCATATAAGTTTAGTAAGAGATTTTTTCCATTTTGAAACACCCTGTTTCTTAGAACACAACCTCTCTGAATCTTATCACTTATTTTACTAAGATTGGATTTTTTAATTTTTCCTTCGCTGTAAAAATGAATCAAAAAACAGTCTGGATTTCCTGTATCAATTGGAACATTGTATGTATATGAAACGTCAACATGCTCGCCAATCTTGTAATCACCTGTTGAGTCGTCCAATTGAAAGTAATAAGGAGCAATTACATCTTCTTCTGACTGATCGCCAAGGGCTTCAACTTCGATTTCACCGTTAGTAACATGACCTTCATTCGTATCTATATTCTCTTGGTTTCTTTCGGCCGCAAGTTTCTTACGAGATGTTGTTTTAGCAACCTTAGTCGCATTCGCACGCTGCAAGATGACATTCAGGTTTGCATTCAACAACTCAAGAATCTCATCTTTGGTCAAATAACTAAGGAGTGTCAAACCACCAATCTGATTTAACATTTTACTCATTTGTTGAGCAATAGCCTCCGAACCGATACGTTCACCATCCCATTCACCGTCTTTGTTCGCTTCATAAAAATCCAACAAGGCTTGTAAAATACTTTTCGTTCTAATGAATTGGTAAGTACCTAAATTCTTATCGCGTAGGTTTCTTTCTGAAAGAAACAATCTGGAGTATCTGTATTTATCCTCCTCAAGTGATTCATCGATCGTTAACTCAATAGCCCACCACAAGCCTGCAATGGGGGATTTAATCAAAGAATTTTGGGAAGACTCTAAAGCCAAAAAGAAGCGGTCAATCTCTTTGATATTTACATCCTCTGGATCTTCCTCCATTTTATTTATCCAACGCGCCTTAATGTATGTAAAGAAATAATTCAAATTGAGATATACCCAATATAAATTGTTTGAAGCCTGTTGCCTTGTGATGCGAATCTCTTCATAAACTAGCCTAGCCAACTCAAATTCATCTCTCGAATTTGCTCCAAACGCAGTATAAAAATTTTGCATAAATTCTTCGGACAATTCTGGGTACTCTGGGGCATCATAAATTTCAACATCGTGAAAATCAAACGTATCGCTACTAAACGTATTACGAAGTGAATCTTCATTATTTTCTTCGCGAAAGCGTTCCCTCAATGCGCTTAAACTCGAAACTGAAATAACCTTACTCATTCTCTGTCAATATTTTGTATAACAACGTTAATTAATGAAACACTAGGCTTTTCAAGGATGTAGTTAACAAATGGCCCAAAATCAGACGGTTGAATTTCACCTTCACCCTTTGAATATTCCATCCATTTTGTAGTTAAAGCCTTAAACCACAACTTATGATCATTTCCATTTTCTTTCAGAAGATGACATGCCCCAAGCAGTGCAATTTGCGCAAACTGTGAGCTCAACAACCCTTTAACCATTGGATGATTTTGTCGCTGCAAGAGCCAATCAAATTGTTCCTGTGGAATTTTGACATGAATTTGGTGGTCAGAAAATGAATATTCTAACTCTTCTTTGTCATGTGGCCTAAAGTAAAATAAACTTTGAGCACCCTCGTCCAAATATACTTTAAAGGAACCCAAATGGGCAAGTGGCATTCCCCTTTGCAACGTCATACCATCCCATTCAGCACTTTCTTTGAGCAGTAACATCAGGTCAATTGAAAAAGAGTCTTCAACAGTGGCCATCGGGATTTCAAATTCTATTTTACCGATGTGAGTCCCCTTGCACATGAGACGCGTCATTGTCGCAGAACAATTGATTTCAGCCACCAAATCCAGTTTATCGTGCAAAGGCGAAATGAGTGGGTCGTCCGTAATGAAGACAGGAACTGAATATTCATACCTAAATGAGTCCGCAGTAGGATCAAGTTCTTTGGGTTCAGCTTGATTTTTTTGAGCTGTAACCTTTACGTCGTATGGGAAGTTCGTAGTTTGTTTCATAACCTAATCATTGATGGAGACGAGATATGGTGCGACTAAAAAAGTTGAATCCAACACAATTTTATCCACCAAATTTATTTGTGAAATGTCTAATGTAAGTACATTGTCATTGAGCTGCCCACTGGAGGAACTGATGATGTTGATCGCCTCCTTACTTGAATCAGTGCCAATGTGTATTCTAAAACGCTGCACTCCAGCATTTGAAGTTCCAGTTATGTTTAAGCTGTAGTAAATACTTTGGTCAGCTGGATCAATATGCGCCTTAAATTTAGCCGAATCAATGCGTCGGACTCTTGTTTGAGGATCAATAGGATCAATAGGATCATCAGAATCATCATCAGTCCTTACCCTCTTAGGATCAGTATCTGGTTTTGGAGCGGTTTTCCTCTTTGTTTTTCGTCCACCCGCAGAAAAGTTAAATAAGGAATCTATGGCATCAACCGTAAAGGATGATTTACCCGACATGCCAGAATAATCTACATAGCTTTCACGAATAAACTCTTTGATTTCCTTTAAAGTAACCTTCGCCTCATCTTTCTTATTCTTGTTTATTTTCTCACTCCATATGTCATGGGCGTCGTTTTCGATTTCTTTTAAAAAAACATTCCCATCCTTGTTATCGCAAAGAAAAACTCCTGCAAAGCCAACATCAAGGTCGTTCTCTTTGTAAATCAACATTTTGGTCTTTCTAAATCGAGCAACAGCACCAAGGTTAAAGTCATCATTTTTTGAAAGCCATAGAGAGCACTCTCCGATATTTGCAATTTCCTTTTTGTATTCTTTGCCATTCTTGACCGTTTCCAAATAGGGCCTTGGATTTTGTTTGTCTCCGGTTTTGTAATCTTTGTAATCTGTAAAATAATGAGCTACATTTTGCTCAATGTTCGTTGCATTGATCTCTATATCGTTTACGCTCACAACGAGTTGTTCCTTGTAAATGGCGAACCAATAATTTCGCAGTACTTCGTAAATGATTTCTTCATCTAGACCTGGCGAAGTCCATAAGCCCATCACAAAAATGGAGGTCCCCAATTCGGTGCGTTGAAATAGCAAGGGGATATCGTTGTTGTCTACAAGATCCACACCGCCATAAAAACCCTTGTAATTCAATTTTTCAGCAGGAACATCCAATGAAAGATGCGAGGAAATTTTTGCGACACCTCTAAAACGATTTCCCTCATCATTTAGGGTGGAAATGAGCATGGTCCGCAAATAGGAACTGGCATAATAAGCAGCCTTTCCAACCCCCTTACTTCCTTGAGATCCCGTATTGAACTTTGTCGACTTGAAAATCCCTTGGGTCAAACTTTCAAAAGGGACTTGCCCCATTCCTATGGTATTGTAATCCGAGATTTCCAGATAAGAATATGTATCAGTTTCGATCGCGTCAATATGCCTTTGAATCTCTTGTATCTCAGAAGGGTCCGTCGTTAATTCAATACAATTTTTTAAGTGACTTTCTATTTTCGCAAAATTAGGCAGTAGACTTTTTTCTACTTTACCTTCTTTGATCACAACTTTAACTTGCGTTTTGCCATTGTCAATGTCAAGCGCATCACACGAATTTTGTATGGCTTCCCGCACAATGGATTTTGCTGGATCCAGCCCAAATTTTTCAATGTCATTGTCTTTAAAACCTACTTGATCCATTAAGTCGGTAAGCTGCGCAAACTTCCACTCCATACTAAAACATTATAAACATTTGAAAAACGAACAAGATTACGCAATTTAATTCAAATATTTTTATGCAATAACGTAAATTATATAGAAAGAAGATAATGAGTTGTGCCGTTAGTGATTTTTAGATAACTTAGTTAATTGCTTAAAATTCATTTTTTTTTACCTAAGATAATAAGAATAGTAATAAGAAATGCCCAACTAACACTTAATATATGACCAAATACCCACTACCAAATTTCAATTTTGATTATCCAAAATTTATAAATTCAGACGAAAGAAATCTTGATAACTGGCAATCAACAGATGATCACGACTATAGAGATTATCCTCAAAACAAAACAACAGAATTTCCTGGCTGGGGAAATCCCTGGCCGGATCTTCCTGACCCTGATGTAAACAACGATGATTTCTCCATTAACACAATCAACCTTCGTAAAAGAAGTAATCCTTGCGGAAGAGGTGGTGTTTTAGGGTATTACATGTCTTGGCATATTGTCGGTGTGAGTTTTAGAAACGAACATGGGAGAGAACCTTACGATGGCATCGAATTAAAGAGATACAACGATGAATTGCCTGAAGAAAACAGACACGGTATTCACCTTTGTTGCAATACCATAGAATCGTATGTTGATTGCTTAAATACCCACGGCATAGACCAACGTGAAATCAATGCCTACAAAGAATACTGCACTTACCTTATGATGATATATGTCATTGCTCATGAATGGGGCCACTACCGTTCTGAAGTACTTTCCTTTCAAATTGGGAATGTATGTAAATCGGTAATTGGGGATAAAAATTCGCCAATTGCTCCGTCATATCTCACGTATTTCATGTTTAAAAAGTTATATCCACAAACCAATTTCGAAGAGGTGTTTGCGGAATGGGCAGCGCTAAAGGTCGGTGTTTTCAATTACCAAATGAAAAGGCCGGGATTTACTATTCCAGTTGCAAACTGGCCGATCGTGGAAGCTATTGTTAAACAAATGTTATCTGATGCAATCCACCGGAGTACACGCCCAAGACCTTATCGAGATATTGGTCGCTGGGTAGATTTTGAAAAACTAACCGGTGATGAAGTACTAAGCCGAATTTCGACAGGCAGAAAATCGCTTAACCAATCTGTGGACAGTGCATCGAAAATCAAAGATGTCAAATCTTTCAAAAAGGGAAAGATGATTGATCTATTAATGCACAATCAGTTGCAGTTTAATACGCGCCGAAGTTATAACGGAGTTGTAAAAAGCGCACCTGGTCGTTATCCAATAGAACCTGACAGTGTGTTTTACCACATCGGTTATGACGAATGTAGCGCTACCCCACCAATCACTGAAGGTTCTAAATATCAAGTGCGTATTGGGGAGCCAGTGTTCAATTCAATATATCAACAAAATGCTTCTAGAATTTTGAAAGTATTGAGTGACCTAAGGGTAAGTAATAGAAAACCCGTGACCCTTCCGATGAGTGTAATGCATTATATTCTGCCATTGGATCCGGTATACATGCATGTTTAAGTAAGATCCAGATTTGGGTTAATAAATTTAAATGTAATTTGAGAGCCAATATGAAGCCAAAATTTATTAACTCTTCAATCTTTCAACAAAACCATTTACCCCATAGTCACCCCAATCAAACAATCCATTGCACGTTAGTGCAAAGGTTCAGCGTAGCTACCCCTCCCCTACAACTTATTATTAACAGGTAAGCATACGAAGATTTGTGTGCTTATCTTTTTTGCAACTTAAAGTTTACTCTTGGATTTAATTATTTTCCACGGCCACCCAAATTCTCTTGGGATACCCGCCCTGGAAAACATACTCTGTAACCGGACAAAGCCATAAGCGATGCCCTTGCATACTGGGTACGGTGTAGTACATTCCATAACTCACAGGCGCATGTCCAACGGTATTTAATAAATCTGAGTTCATTCCATACGAATCCGATACCAAAAGGTGGGTTGCCGTATCAAAGGGTTTCGTGCTAAAGTGCACCCACACCTCAGAACCCATTCGGCTCAAGTGATCCAGGAAGGTGTCGGCACCATCCACCATCATTAGGTTTGCTTGCGTACCTAGTCCTGCATCTAAAAATTCCGGTAAGTCAATATACCAGGTGTTGTTTTGTTTGTAAAATCGTTTAGTCATACGTAAATATTTTGGTCAAAGTTAAACGCGACACCGAGCCAACACCTCTTTCTTGCAAGGTTGTTAGCCGGGGAATTAGCTTATGGATGTTAAAAATCACATTTGCTAGTTCCAACACTCTTTAATATTATCTATTCACTTACAGTAATAACAGTACTAATTGGAAATTGAATAATGCGATCATTAATATCAGCCATTTCATAAGCATATAAAAAACTATTTGTTACTATGCTGATTCTTATTTCTGTATCGATGGAAACATCATCTAGTTTAATGATATATTCCCACACATCAAATTCAGTCCTGTAGGTTGGTTCTACTTGTTGAACAGATATAATAGGAGCTTTTCCGACCAAAGAGTCCTCAAAATACACTGAACATTCGTTCGATTGAAAATCTAACAAATAAGTACAATCTGTAGTTTCATAGCTTTGTACATCTGGAAAATAAAAAGCACTATCCAAGGGGATCTGGGAATCAGTATGCATTTCAATGAAATTTGTAAAATGAACACGGATGGCCTTCGGAAGTTGCTGAGAAAATCCTATGGATACTAACAGCATGAACACAATAATTAGACTGATTCTCATAGTGGGAAATTTACCGTTAGACAATGTTTTAGGGCGCAATCTCAAGCAAACCTTCAATTAGGTTCATGTGGTTGTTTGAGTTATTCCTTACGACCAATTTAACCGAAACCATTTTACCGGGTTTTAGTTTTGAAATCATATTCGGCGTGATCTTATTCCCACTGAATGGCATGGAATCCTCATCTCCAATCTCACCACTTAGGATCGAGTAAGTACAAGATAAATGTGTATACTCCAATGGAAGGCTTACCTGTAATTGAGCTCCGGTAGTTTTCGATATGCTTTGGTTTAAAATTATTACATCAGGCAAGGGTTTTATCTTGTAATACGCCGTGTCAACCGCAGCGATTTGGCCATTGTTAAACCCACTTACAACAATTTTTACGGGTATAGGAAATGAGGTATGAACGATATACCCTACCCGATCTACTCCATTTACATTTACTGTATCTTTTGGAAGAAGCACATCATTTTTCTTGACTTGAATCGAATCGAAACAACCGGGATTAATCAGTAATTTGTTGGGGTACGCCTGGTATAAAAAATCATGTTCCAGGATCACTGGATTAAGCTGACTGAAAGAAGTAACAGAAAACAATACGCTAAAGGCCAACAGTAGTTTTTTCATAAGGCGTTAATTGGATGTTTATAGATAAAAAGTAATGTGTGAACAAAATGAAATTAACTGAAATTGTTACACCCCATTTCAATTTTTCTTATCGCCGTAACCTAATGAGTTTTTAGGGTTACTTCATTGTACCAAATAACTATTCGAAACATGAAACTACACACGATGCTCCTAGTTTTACTCGTATCTACAGCTGCTTATACCCAGTGCACACAATGCGGTGGTTCAAGGGTAGATATACAATTCTCCACAGCTACGCTCACCGACACGAATGGAATAGATTCTACAATAACCGGTGAATTCATTTATCAGTTAGATTTCAAAAATTCTACATGCAAATACTTCAAGGATGGGGTCTTACAATGGAAACGAACGATGCAATATTATGGCATAATGCGCGAGAACAAATACTTCGTGGCGTCATGGAATTGTGAGAAAAATCCAAGCCTAGGCTTGAAAGCAGAATCGATCACGGTAGATATCAGAAATAAATCCCTACGCTTTGAGCACGACATTAGACAAGAACAACCGCTAACCATTGCGGCTCAAAATGCATTATTTACAGTATATAAGCATTGATGGGTAGGCGTTTTTTAGTGGTTTTCGGGGTTAAATAACGAATCTAATGGAGAATATTTCAATTAGATGGATGAAACGACGGGCGCTTTGCGCAACGTGCTGATCCTTAGAAGAAGATTTATCGGAGGGAGAGGGGGAATTTAAACGTATTCAGAGAAAGTTTTGAATAGTAATTCCAATTAACGGGCATATAATTTAATTAATAAGTAAGCTGTAAATTCATTTTCTCCTTTCTCATATCTAACTTGCCGCACTATTTGATAAATTACGTCTTCTATTAATGTTTTATCTTTAGTTGTACTTTTAGCATTCATATACTCAGCGTTAGTTATCTTACCTTCAGGCGATACAGTTAATTTCAAATGTATTTCAACATCCTTCTTCAATTCATATTTAGGTATATCAGGATCATTTAAACGTTTTCTTTGAACAACATCGAAACGCGTATTTTCGTCAATTTTATCAACATCACTCCCCAGGTCCTTTGAAGGTTCATAATCAACAGAATCCTTAATACAACGAACATAATACCCTGAACCGTAGAACCATCCATTTGTGGCATCATAATTACCATTAATATGGCTAATAACAACTGAATTTTCGCTTATCATTGAATAATAAATTGGTTTTGAATCAGCATCAATTGATGAGGACCAATAAGGCGCACGATATCCTTGGTGAAAAAAATCTCCTCTGTGAGATACATAACCTCCTGGTAATGCCGAAAATCCACTTTCGTTCGTTCCATTCCATCCTCCTAACACTACTTTCGTTTCATTTTTTTTCTGAGTTTTTGGAATGTATTTCCCCGTATTAATAGATTTACCTCCGGTATTTCTACATACTGTGCAAGGATTATTTGCTTTTTGTTTATCTGTCCAATAATTACAGTTTGAACATGTAACCCATTTTTGCTCATAATAACCACCTACGTAATAATAAGATGTTTCAATTTTTGATATTTCTAAAGATTTTAATTTTTGACCAGCTCCATTAGCTCCACCTAAATATTCAATCATAACTAACCACTGAGAATCTTCTGGGATTATCCAACCTTGAGGGGCTAAACCTCGAGGATCACCAACAGCATACCAATTGTACAATTTTCCGTATTTCGAACCATTGGCAGTATCATTCTTATAATAACACCAAGCAGGTTGTTTATTCTTTGCTGCCTCTTGCCATTCTAATTCATTTTTAGCCTCGAAAATAAGATCACCATTTCTAAATTTTGATACATTCAAGTTTTCTGCCATCCAAGTTTGGCTTGCAATTTGGACAGTTTTGTAAGTCCGTCCTTCAACATCATTGACCTGGGCGTTAAAATCAGAACACAGAATTATAAGCACAATAATTAATTTTATCCTCATATGGCTCAGGTTACATTTAAACAATTTAGGCATTTTCATATTAGTTATATTTTGAGGTTTGTATGAATTTTAAGATAATTAAATATCCAAGGCAGAGTTAATCTTTAATACATCGAACGGATTGTCCTAACCCTTCAGTTCCACTATTACTACCAATTCCCCGCGCTTCGATACTCACATTCCAACCCTCCGAACTCCAATAGCAGGCTCTTTCGCCTGAATAATAAAACTTAGAGTGGCACCAAGAACATGACCAATTATCGCGATACCCACCCGGAAAGGCATTAAAGCCAGAACTATTGGTTCCATTTCCATTCACATTGATTTTTATTTCACCTTCATCTTTACAAACGTGGCATGAATTTTTGGATTTGTAAGCGCCATTCCAGTTTTTACAATTATTGCAAATATTGTAAGTATGTGTATTTTTCCATCCCGATTTGCTTTTTATTTCATCAAGTTCACCATTATAAAAATTATTAAAATAATTTTTATAATTATCCCATTCTGAATTATTGGGCACATGCCACCCCACCGGAGCTAAGCCGCGAGGATCATTCACCGCATACCAATTATATAATTTCCCGTATTTGGCACCATTCTTTGGATCATTGTCGTAGTAACACCATGCCGGTTGTTTTGCTTCTCCTGCCGCTTTCCATTCTTCTGCTGTTTTTGCTTCGGGAATCGGGTCACCATTGCGGAATGCAGAAACATTTAAATTCTCCTTCATCCAAACTTGAGTGCCAATGGTAACGGTTTTAAATGGACATGAAGGAGTTACATCTACCGGTTTGTTTTGCACTACCGGTTGGGGAGTTGGTTTTAATTTATCAACTTCCGAATTTAAAACCATTAAGCTATCGGATTTAACGTTGATTAATTTCCTTAATTCCTCAATTTGCTTTTTATTTATATCATTCTCCGAGTCCTTCTCTTTTAGCTTTATTTCCAATCCCCGGACTTTTTCCTCAAGCTCAGAAATACGCCCGTTTAATTGCTCCACGCGCTGGGAATAATCCGTTCTCTCAGAATTAAGAACAAGGTTTAGACTGTCTACTCGGTTGCTTAAAACCCTAATCTGTTCCTTCTTGGATTGCCCTAAACAAACCCATCCAAGAACTACAAGCATGATAAAAATTGAATACCTCATTGATAGTGTTTATTCATACAAATTAACGAAAAATATTACTTTTTAAATCATTGCAATACCATTCTAATGTATTGAAATCAATGACCTGAAATTCAAGCAAAAAAATAGTATTAATTGAACGAGTGAATTTCAATCATTAAACAAAAGGCACAGCGTTACCCGTGTTACACCAATTTTGATAGGCGTTACCCGAGTTACGCAATTTGTCACCCGAGTTACGCGAGTTATTTTGATGGAACTGAGAAGTATGGTACACCATTACCTTCGGAAATTAACCCGAGTTACTCGAGTAACATATTGGGATAAAAATTAAGTAGTTATTTAATAAAATAAGTTTTGTTATTTTGGGAGGCGTTAGAAAAACGTCGAACAATCTATAATTTCATATTGAATACTTCACCGATTCGATTCCTTCAATAATTAATCTCTACTCCTATCATTTTTGAGTCTCAGGTATTGGTA
>JACCDP010765770.1_pt1 | contig 11988 bp, 6 predicted proteins | sample 7445841 | NCBI WGS metagenome assembly JACCDP01 (sample SAMN15323441, study PRJNA562643) | freshwater metagenome | isolation source: river surface water | place: USA:Blue River Watershed | collected 2017-08-17
ATCAGCACCGCTGTTGAACCAAGGGCCTCCAGCGGTGGTGTAATAAACATCATACATTAAATTATAACCCTTTTTGTCTTTTTAAATCTACTACTTCTAATTGTAGTTTTTCTATTTGTAATTGTTGTTCTTTGATTGCCTCTACCATTAGACCCATCATCTTAGCGTAATCCAAACCTAAGTATCCATCTTCTTTCTCTTTAACAACCTCAGGTAATACCGCTTGAACTTCTTGTGCTATTAAACCTGTTTTCGGTGCTGCTTTGGTTACATCACTCACATCATCATTCCATTCCCAAGTTACGCCATTCAATGTTCTTACTTTTGCTAACGCATCTGTAATTGGTTGAATGTTGTTCTTATATCTTTTATCCGAAGAGTAATATGCTGTAATATCACCGGTTGCGGTAATTGCTCCGTTGATTGTTAAACCTGCGAAAGTTGGAGATGCCGATGTTGCTACCGATTGTCCGATAGAAATTGTATGTGCAATTCCTTCACCTGTTGTTGCGCCCGTTGTTGATACACCCGTTCCTGCAGTTATTGTTGCTACATAGTTACCAGATGTTCTAGTTCCTAATGCAATATCACCCGTAGTAGATGATACATCAATTTGAGATGAACCCGAAACAATACCATCCAAATTAAATAATGCATCAATTTGTGCAGAAGATGAAATTATACCATTACTAATTCCACTTAATTGTGTGAAATTAATTTGTGATGAACCTGTTACAACAGTGCCAATTGCGGTTCTAATAGTTTCAGCAGTTATAGTTCCTCCTAATGAAGTAGATTGTCCTGCAATCGTAATTGCATTATTAGTCAATCCGATTGTAGGAGTTGCTCCTTCACCAGCATTATTTGATAATGTAATGTTTGTTCCTGCAACTAAACTTGCAACATAATCACCCGTTGTATCCGAACCCAATGCAACTGAATTTGGTTGTATTGTTGCAAAACCAACTGAGTTTATTGCTAAATCACCACTAATTCTGCTAAATACAGAAGAAGAGTAATATGGTAACATTGAGCCAGAATCAACTGAGAATGTTCTAGTTGCTGCGATTGTTCCACCACCAATTAAACCACTTCCGGCAGTCATTGTTACCGTTGTGTGGTCAACATATTTATTTGCATCATATCCACTTACTCCAGTAATTGATATTTGTCCTGAACCCGTTACAACTGTTCCTATTGCAGTTCTAATAGTTTCTGCCGTTACTGAACTACCTAAAGCAGTAGATTGTCCTGCAATTGTAATGGAATTATTTGTTAAACCAATTGTTGGGGTTGCTCCCTCTCCACTATTATTGGAAAGAGTAATATTTGTTCCTGCAACTAAACTTGCAACATAATCACCTGTTGTTTGGGTTGATAATGCGATGTTTCCTGCTGCGGAACCTAAATTTATTTGAGATGAACCCGATACAACGGTATTAGTATTTAATTGGGTTTTAATACCAGTAGACCAGTTAGTAGTTGCTGTTGCATCTACTTGAGATGAACCACTCACTACACCATTGGTTGCCAATATTTGTCCACTAAATGATGTACCTGTAAATGCTCCTGCTTTAAAATCTGCCAATGCGAATGAACCATGTGTAGTATCTATTGTTCCTGATGGTTCAGGAGTATATGCCTTAAACACTTTCCATGCATGTCCATCACTTGCATCACTAAATATACCAGTATGTCTATATACACCATCATTGTAGTTACCTGCTATACCCAAATCAGGATCAGTTACGGTTGAACCATCATTTAGATAAATCATATTATCAGCTACTGCCAAATTTTGCGAACTGATTACTGATTGTGTTCCCCAAACTACTATATCTCCTAAAAAGTTAATTTTAGAACCCGTTACTGATAATGCTGCGTTTAATGAACCCGTATACGAATTTAATGAAGTATTACCATTACTAGCTGTGAATGAGTTAATATTATTTATTGAACTATTTACACTTGCAGATGTAGATTCTAAATTATTTAATCTACCATTTTGCGTTGTGTTGGTTGTATTGTTTGATGCGGTGTATGCATTTATATCTGCGATGTGACCATTTACACTTGCAGTGTAGGTTTGTAATGTTGAAAATTTAGTTTCAACGGATGCGGTATATAAAGCTAATGTTGCTGCTTTTGTATTTTCCGATGATGTGAAACTATTAACCGATGCAGTTGCCGCTGCCAATTGGTCAATTCTTGTAGATTGTAAAGTATTAGTTGTATCGTTTGAACTTGTATATGAATTCAATGATGATAATACATCCACTATTTGTGCAGAACCACTTACTATACCATTTGTCGCTTCAATTCCACCTACAAATGTATCAGCATAAACTTTTCTACTCGCACCATTATAATAAAACGAACCCGATGGGTGAGTTATGGGTGTTATATATGAATTTGGTGATGGATTGGAAGAAAATATAGGATATAAGGTGTTATCCGTTGTTGCTCCTGTTGTTACAACTGCAGTTGTTTGCGCGTAATCAGCAACACCTGCAACATTTCCTTTGAATGAACCGGTAAATGAACCTGATAAATTTGATATCGTAGTTCCACTTAATTGTGAAGAACCACTAATTACACCTTCTACATTCAATTTAGTTTTAATTGTTGTATTAATTGAAGATGTAAATGAATTAACAGATGCAGTTGCTGCTGCTAATTGGTCAATTCTTGTAGTTTGAGAACTATTAGTTGTATTGTTTGATGCAGTGTATGCATTTATATCTGCGATGTGACCATTTACACTTGCAGTGTAGGTTTGTAATGTTGAAAATTTAGTTTCAAAAGAACCTGTTTTTGTATTAATATCAGAAACATGTCCATTTACACTTGCTGATGTAGATTCTAAATTATTTAATCTACCATTACTTGCTGTATAAAATGATGCAAAAGTGTTATCATTTGTAGTATCTACCGAATTGATTAAAGTTACAATTTCTGCAAATGAATCTTTATCCGCATCTGCTGCTAATAAAATTGCATCCACTCTACCTTTTTCAGTTAATATTCTACTATCAACGGATGAACTATAAGAAGTAAATCCAGTTGTTGATGATAAAGTTATTTGAGATGAACCACTCACAACACCATCTGTATCTAATTTACTCTTAATAGTTGTGTTGATTGAAGATGTAAATGAATTAACCGATGCAGTTGCTGCTGCCAATTGGTCAACTCTTGTGCTTTGTAAATTATTTGTAGATAAGGCCGTAGATGCTGATGCTTCTAATGCCGTTAATCTTGTATTTTGTGTTGTATTTGTAGTATCGTTTGAAGAAGTATAAGTGTTTATATCGGTTATATGCCCATTTACACTTGCAGTATATGTTTGAAGTGTAGTTGCTTTTGTTTCTAAATTTGTTATTCTTGTATTTTGAGAACCACTATCAGTAGAAAGTTGGTCTAATCTACTATTTTGAGTAGAGTTGGTTGTATCATTACTTGCAGTATATGAATTAAGAGAATTCAGTATATTTACAACTTGTGCCGAACTTGATACAACTCCAGTTGGTAATGAATTTGTTAAAGTAACACTACCACTTGCAATAGTATCGGTTGTTACAATATTTGCGTTTGTAATAGTATTAACAACCACACCACTTCCATCAACCAATTTTATTGAACCTGTTGATAAATAAAGGTCTCTCCAAATTTTCGTAGAACTACCTAAATCAAATGCGTTATTTACAGATGGTATAAGAGATGAACTTAAATTTGCTACAACATTAACAGTATCGGTTGTTTGGTCACCAATTGTAATATTACCACCCAATCTTAGGTTACCATCTATTTTTGCATTTCCTGTAATATCCAATGATGAACCAGAAATTCCAGCTGAGGATGAGTTTATTAAAAGTGTTATATCACCTGCTTCTCCTCCAATTTGTAGAGTCCCTAATGTAGTATTTACATATGGTTCTCCGTATGCTAGTGAACCTGATTTTTGTGCGGTTGTCCCACGTCTAAATTTAAGTGCCATTTAGTTTACCTTCTTTTTAGTCCGTTATTAATATATTGTTGTTAATCTATAAATATTTATTTATTTTCCAATTCTTTAACTCTTGCAGATAATTCTTTAATTGCTTCAATTAATACAGGAACTAATTTCACATAATCAACTGCTAAATATCCACTTTCTCTTTCAGTTACTACTTCAGGCAATACTGATTGAACTTCTTGTGCAATTACTCCTAAGTCATTTCCTGTGTGAGAATGTATTGTTTCAAATCCTTCTTTCCAATCGTATGTATTACCACTAATTGATTCAACTTTTGATAAAGCGTTTTGGATTGGTTGTATGTTTTCTTTTAATCTTTCATCCGAAGAATAGAATGCCACAATATCTCCTGTTGCTCTAATCTCACCACTTACCCCACTTGCAGTAGTTCCCACACCGATTGAACCGAATTGAACATTTGATGTTGTTGCGATATCTTGTGGAGTCGAAAGTGTAATTGCTGCAGTTTCAACACCGGAACCAGCGACTGTTATTTGATTTGCTGTTCCTGTTATAGTTGCAACATAATTACCAGATGTTCTAGTTCCCAATGTAATATCACCGGTTGTTGAAGATACATCTATTTGACCCGAACCCGATACAACACCACCTTTTAAGTTAGCGGATATTGAACCCCCGGTTATAATCATATCAACTTGTGCCGTATCAGAAGATGCCGAAATTATATTTGCGGATATTCCACTTAATCCTGTAAAGTTAATTTGAGATGAACCTGAAACTAATCCATCAATATTAAATATACTATCAATTTGAGCAGATGATGAAATAATTCCAGATGGTATATTACTTAATCCCAAATAAGAAACTTGTGATGAACCCGATACAACTGTATTATTGTCTAATTGAGTTTTAACACCAGTTGTCCAATTTGTAGTTAAGGTTGCATCAATTTGAGATGAACCCGAAACTAAACCATCAATATTGAATAATGTATCTATTTGAGCAGATGATGAAATAATTCCTGCAGGTATGTTGGTTAATCCCAAATAAGAAACTTGCGATGAACCACTAACAACTCCATTAGGTAATAATGGTGTTATTTGTGCTGAACTTGATACAATTCCATCTAAATTAAATAATGTATCAATTTGAGCAGAAGATGAAATAATTCCTCTACCCGTTGTTTCATAACTTCCCAATTGACCCGAACCGGATATTACTCCCATTCCATCTGTCAATACTTTAGCTTCACTACCTTTTTTACCCGCAATCCAAATATCATCAGTTGCGTTCCAAAGTAATGAACCCGAAGTTGTTGAACCACCCGTTACATCTCTCGTGTAAATACCAGCTGTTGTTGCTGAACCACCAAAGTTTAATTCTAATATATTTTCACCAATATTAACTTGTGTTGAATTAATTTGTGTAGTTGTTCCTAAAACTGAAAGGTCACCATTGATTGTTACATTTGTTCCATTTAGAGCAATTGCAGTTTTTAATGATGCCGTATAAGAATTTAATGATGCAGTTGATTCTTCTAATCTACTTAATCTATTATTTTGATTTGTGTTAGTAGTATTATTGGAAGAAGTATATGCATTTATATCTGCAATATGTCCATTAACAGATGCGGTATAAGTTTCAAGAGTAGTTGCTTTGGTTTCTAAATTAGTAATAGAAGTTTTTGCAGAACCACTCCAAACATTTATATCGGAAATGTGTCCATTTATAGATGCAGTTGTTAAATTTATACTTGCAGTTGATTCTTTTAATCTTGCAATTGTATCATTTAAACTAGCGGTATATAAATGAATAGATTGACTAAACCATTGTAATGATTGTGTTGCTGAGTTTATGGATAACAAAGATGCTTCCAATCCACCAGGGCTTAATATAGTTACCGTATATTCCAAAGAATCCAATCTAGTATCTACTGAAGTTGAGAATGGTTGGAATATAGAACCCGTCCATGTATTAAACGATGCTGTTTGTAAATTTAAAGATGCGGTTACCGATTCTAAAGTTGTATCTTTTTGTTTTTGAGAACCAGTCCATGCATTAATATCAGAAACATGTCCATTTATAGATGCCGTATAGGTATTAATATCCGAAACATGTCCATTTATAGATGCACTAAAAGTATTTAAACTTGCTGTCGATTCTTCTAATCTACTTAATCTATTATTTTGATTTGTATTAGTTGTATCATTTGAAGAAGTGTATTGGTATAAAGAAGAAGTTGAAAGTTCTAAACTATCTAATCTACTATCTACCGATTGAGAGTATTGTGAAACATTTCCTATACCACTAATACTACCACTAATTTCGCCTGCTGGTCCTACTGCGTATATTTTTCCAAAAGAAGCAGTTGCCGCTGATACTAATCTTTGAGCATAAACGCTACCTGTCGTTACATATAAATCTGCAAAAATATGAACATGTGCTTCATTTAATGTTGATCCAGAATCAATTCTGAATGTTGATGCGTTTAAATCTTTATTATGAATTGAAAAATTACCACCTGCGGTATTTTGGATATGATAATCAATTCCAATATCACCATTTCTTAAACGAATTTCTGCCCAACTTGCAGAGTATATATCCAATCCACCCGTTATGGATGTATTACCAACTATTCTTTGTGTACCATTGAATGTATTAGAGCCGGTTGTTGCATATGAACCCGTTTTAGAGTTAATATCTACTATATGCCCATTTACACTTGCAGAAGTTGCAAGTAAATTAGTTTGTATACTTACAAGTCTACTATCAACGGATGTAGAATAGTTTGATAAACTTACACCATTTAATCCAATGAAACTCGATGCGCTTATACTACCAATTACTGCAAAATCTTTATTTAATTCTACTCTTTGGTTTGAGTTATTCCAACTCATACTAACATCTGCACCTGCTATATATAATCCAGCTTTATCCGCATCTGCACCATTTGTTGAACCACTTGCTAATGTTAATGTTTTATCTTCAATAGTTACTTCCGAAGTGTTAAGAGTTGTTTGTGTTCCTTGCACAGTTAAGTTACCATATACAATCAAATCTTGTCCACTTGCAGATATTGCATTTTTTAATGATGATGTATAACTTTCAACATTATCCAATCTACTATCAACTGATTCTGAAAAATTATTATAAACCGAACCCGTCCATGTATTAAACGATGCTGTTTGTAAATTTAAAGATGCGGTTAAACTTTGAATTGTATTGAATTTAGAATCAACACTTGCAGTATAAGTTTGTAAAGTTGTAGCTTTTGTTTCTAAAGTTGTTATTCTTGTATTTTGAGAACCAGTATCTGTTTCTAAACTACTCAATCTATTATCCACACTTGCAGTATATGTTTGAAGTGTAGTTGCTTTTGTTTCTAAATTTGTTATTCTTGTGTTTTGAGAACCTGTATCCGTTGCAAGTTGGTCAATTCTTGTATTGATACTTGCAGTATATGTTTGTAAAGTAGTTGCTTTAGATTCTAAACTTGTTATTCTTGTGTTTTGTGAACCCGAATCGGTTTCTAATTGGTCTAATCTACTATCTACTGAAGAACTGAATTGATTGAAATCTATTCCACCAATTGAACCACTAAATGAACCTGTGAATGAAGATGCCGAAATGTTATTTGCATATACATTTGCCCAAACTGCGGTTGTGCTTCCTATATTATATGTATTTGAAGTTCCTGGTTTTAAATCCGATGTAAATACACCCAGTGCACTTATATTATCAGATGTATTATTACCCAAAAATAAGTTTCCAGAAATTGCAACATCTCCTGAAAAATATGCATTAGATGCTGTTATATTTCCTGTAAGAATCACATCTCCTTTAACAGGTGCATCCAATGGTAATAGGTTATATTTTGTAGAACCACTACCAAATTGAATAGAACCACTACCTAAATGTAAATATAATTCTGCTTCTGTTAGTGAAGGACTTGCGTTTGTAGAACCTTTTCTTAATGTAAATATAGCTGCCATCTAATATTATTTCTGTTTTGTATAAATATCGTTAATCATTAAAATCCAAATCTATAATACCCGCAACTGCTAATTGTGTAAATACATCCGCAATTGAACGATTGGGTATGTTATTACCATCCACCGTTTCTAGTGTTGCAGAAGATAAATCAGCCTGTTGTTGTGGTAAATTTGTTAAACCACTACCATCACCAATAAAGGAATTTCCGGTAATAGTTCCGTTAATTAATAAATTTGATCCTGTTATATCACCAATAGCATCAATATCACCGTTTGTAACAATATCTCTAGATACATACAAATCTCTACTGATGTTTACATCTTGTGTGATAACCAATTCACCAAATGAACCGGTTTGAGTAAGTGTAATTGAACCTGTGGTTATTGAATCGGTGGTTATAATACTTTGAATAGACTCAATACTTCCTGAACGTTTTAGGAATACTTTGCCATCATAGGTGTTTATTGCAATTTCACCTAAGTTAAGAGAACCCGTATCAGGCACTTTACCGGGTAGCGCAGAGCGCTTCAGTATAATTGATTGTGACATATATAGTCTATTCTGTGGTTATATAACAAAAAGGTAGTATATACTACTTCAATAAATATACTTTTTGAAAATAAAAAACCCTTCCGAAGAAGGGTCTTTAAATATAATTAAAAATTTTAGAATGTTCCACCATCTATAACATTACTCATCACAAAATTTGTTCCATCCCATTGAGCAATATCTCCTGTAGTCGTTGCTGCTGCAATGAAATCCAAATTACCAGTTGCTGCTCTAAATGCTAATCTTTTTGAAGAACCAAAACCAGGAACATTAACAGATGCTGTCACTGCTGATGCTGAAATTGGAATATTAGCAGTCCATGCATTTGGTGTAGAATCATAAGTAAATGTTGCACTTGCACCCATTACTTCAATACCTGCTCCGTTTGCTGCAGCTGCGTTTGTAGAACCACTAGCTAATTGAATTGTTTTATCTTCAACTACTAATGTTGCTGTATTTAATGTTACAGTATTACCTTGCACCACCAAATCACCACCCACCACTACATCTCCGGAAGTTGTTACTTTTGCAAATGTTACTTGATTTCCAGTTCCAACACCTTGTATCGTTCCTGTTCCTTCTAAAGTATCTAATCTACTATCTACTGATGTTGAGAAAGATGTTCCAAATGATGAAGTAAATGCTTCAATATTTGATAATCTATTATTTTGTGCAGTATTTGTAGTATTGTTAGAAGAAGTATATGCATTTATATCTGCAATGTGTCCATCAACACTTGCCGTATAAGTTTGTAATGTAGTTGCTTTACTTTCTAATGTAGTAATTCTTGTATTTTGAGAACCACTATCGGTAGAAAGTTGGTCTAATCTACTGCTAACCGATGCAGTCAATGCTGCTAATTGGTTAATTCTTGTAGATTGTAAAGTATTTAGGGTATCATTTGATGCCGTATATGAATTTATATCAGCAATATGTCCTAATGTAGATTGAGTAAAACTATTAACCGATGCAGTTGCTGCTGCTAATTGGTCAATTCTTGTAGAAACTGCTCCACCTGCAATAGATGCTTCAATTGTATCTAATCTTCCTTCGTGATTTGATGCCGTTCCAAATAATTCTACTATATTTGTTGAGATAGAAGAACTAAATGCAGAATATCCTGTTGTTGATGAGATTGTAATTTGAGATGAACCACTTACAACATCATCACCACCTGCTCTTAATATTTTAACTTCTGAACCACTTATACCTGCTTTCCAATAATCGTTTGTAGTATCCCACAATAAAGAACCAGTTGCAGTATTAGGATTGGTTGCATCCTTTACCATAATACCACCATTTGCTGCACCACTACCATTCAATTCAATGATATTATCACCGATTTGGACAGTTGTAGAATTAACAATGGTTTGTGTTCCAGCAACTGTTAAATTACCAGGAATTGTTACATTACCACTAAATATTACATTTGCACCACTTGCAGTTAATGCTGCTTTTAAAGATGATGTATATGAATTTATATCTACTATATGGCCGTTTACACTTGCAGATGTAGATTCTAAATTATTTAATCTATTTGTTGCAGATGATGTAAAGTTATTAACAGATGAAGTTGCTGCTGCTAATTGGTCAATTCTAGTAGTTTGTAAACTATTTAAAGTATTTGCAGATGATGTATATGAGTTTATATCTGCTATGTGTCCATTTACACTTGCTGATGTAGATTCTAAATTATTTAATCTAATTGTAGCACTTGCTGTAAATTGGTTTAAGAATGTTACCGAACTACCGATATCACCACCACCACCTAAAGATGCTTCAACTGAATCCAATCTACTATCTACGGATTGAGAGAATGAATTTATGTTACCAATTAAATTAAGTTTAGTATTTGAATCAGTTCCTAAAATCCACAAAGAACCACTAGTGCTTTCATAATACGGAACACCTGCTACCAATCCATTGTATGTTGCATTTGGGAATGATGCCGGTGCTGCGGTTCCTACCATTATTCTATTTACAGCCTGCAATTGTCCATCAGCTGCAGCTGCAAATACAATTGATGAACCGTTTGTTACACTCAGATTTGATGAACCCGATGCTATTACTAATTCACCTTTTTGTATTGATGATGTTACTTGACTAAGGTTTTCTAACGAACCACGTCTATGTTTAATGATTTGTGCCATATTTTCTTATTCTCCGTTTAAGTATAGTTATTCAATCTATAAATATCATTTTTTTAACTAACAATATTAAAAATTAAAATATATTACCATTCACCCATATCTACATTCAAATTGGACTGTGATGTTGCCAATTCTGCATCAGTTGCGTAGGTATCGTTTAATGATGCTGTGAATTGATTTAAAGGTATTAATATATCAATTACTTGTTGTGAACCACTTACCACACCGTCAGGTAAAACTGCTCCTACATTATTTGTAATTATTTGAACAATTGATGCGGAAAAAGTTGTTTCAATTGATTGTGATACGATATTATTAACGGATGAACTAAAATCTTGTCCGATTGCACCAGCCGTTTCTAAAAAAGATGCACTTTCTATTTGTTTTAATCTAATTAAGTTTGCCATATCCTATAAATATCTTATTTTATATAAACTGCCAATGTGTTGAAATTTGATGTAATACCATTACCCGTTGTAGTAACATTTGCCAAACCATATACAGTATTTGTAGTTCTATTTGTCCAACCACCCGTTCCTAATCCATTACCACTTCTACCATAAGGTGCATCTGGATAAACATTAGTAGGACCCGCTACCGTCCACCAGTTAGTATCGTAGTTCCAATCACATGGTGCTGCGACAGGATATGATGATGCTGACATAAATGTATATCCTTTCAATGCCGACCAACTACCCGTCAATGTGGGTGCTAATTTTAAAGTTATTGGTGTGTTTATGTTTATATCCAATGCGTTTGGATTTGAATATACGGTTTCATGTGCAATACTACAATTTGATAAATGTGGTTGAACGGATGCAGTTGATGCCATCCTCATAACTCTACTACATTGTGCACTCCCACTTATATTATACCAAAGATTTTCTGCATTTCTATAATGTTTTATAAATGTTGGATTTTGTAAACTTCCACTATCAGCATTTGGATATGGATAACCTACTTGAGTTGAACCAGATGGGTTATATGATACTAACATCCAACCACCCCCGTTATCGGTTTGATTGCAATAAACTTGCACCGAACTTGTCATCATACCCGTTTGTATGTAATACCAACCATTTGTTTGAATTCCGGCATTATATAATTGAACAGCAGAAATAGCGGGATTACCAATTGTTCCTAATGTGTTACCAATTCTAAACCCATTTGAAAATTCTATTGCCATATCTTACCCTATATATGCTACTGAAAAATTATCGTTTCCGTCAAATGATGCGGTTCCTACCGTTATTATTGCTTTAAGTGTATCACCTACTGCCAATTTACAAATAGTAGAACCACCCATATGATTTGCAGTTG
>JACCDP011157994.1_pt1 | contig 11988 bp, 9 predicted proteins | sample 7445841 | NCBI WGS metagenome assembly JACCDP01 (sample SAMN15323441, study PRJNA562643) | freshwater metagenome | isolation source: river surface water | place: USA:Blue River Watershed | collected 2017-08-17
CTAACTTTTTTTTGAAGGCCTGCTGCTGCCGACTGATGTTTCCCTGAAGTACTAATTTCTTTAACTGGTATTCGAGCTTAGGGCTCTTTTCAGAAACATCGATTTCGTAAAATTCATTATAGGTTATATTAAATTGTTTGGATAGTGATGACCAGCTTAATAAAGTGATACTGGTTTTATGATCTGTTTTTATGAGGTTCCATTCTTCCAGCCATTTAATGCGGGTATACATGGTATTAGTTGAAACAAAACAATGCCTGGCTAAAACGCTTGTTAAATCATGGAAATTTGCACAATTCATGCCCTGCACCTGTATTTTACCGGAGGAGGTAAGGGTTTTGAGGAAGGAAAAAGTTTCAAATACCTTGAATGCCCTTGAGGTTTCGTACTTGTGTACGATTAACCTTTCTTTGGCAATGGCCGAGGGTAGGCGTTTGAGTATCTTAACCTTTACTTTGTGCATTTAACTCTGTTTCGAGGGCTGAGATTTGCTGAGTAACTATGAGCAGGTTCTGCCTCCAGACTGTTGTGTTAATAGGTATATCGGTTACTTTTGCATTGGCCAGTTTATCCTGTAATTTATTGCGTTTGGCTATGTATAAATTCAAAAGCGTTTGCAATTCCTTTTTCATAGGTTGGTTATGCTAAATCTTCAGGCTTTAAATTTTTAACTGCTTTGAGAAGTTCTTCATCTACCTTGAAAAACATTCTTAAATCCAGTAAAGAATCGTAAAGTTCCTTTGTGGTAAGGTCGGGAAACTGACTTTTTAATGCTTTGGTTAATTTAACCGGGTCTTTGGATTCAATTGCATTTGCAACAATTGTTTCTAATTCGTTTGAATCGAAATCTGGTTCTGTTTGAGATAATAGTTTCTTTTGCTGAATTGTTCCCATCTTATACAATTTTATTTTATTAAGGATTGTAAATCACTAAGTTTAAAGAGTATTCTGCCGAATTTGGGATTGTTGGATGGTCTTCTAAATACTTCCATTTTATATTTTTTTACATATCTCATTAATGTTTGAGGAGAGCATTTTAAAAATTTAGCCGCATCTGTTTTATTTAAAAATTTATTTTCAATTTTTTCCATTTTGTTGACTTAATTTGATATAGTTTTACTATATTTGAACATCTTTACGGCAAAGATATGTTTAAATAGTGTTGCAATGCAACATTTTAATGTTAAATATTAACAATATAATTTAATAAAAAATGGAAGAGACTGTAAATCAAAGAGTAAAAATTTTGCGAACTACATTAAATTTAAGTGTAGAAGATTTTGCAGAAAAAAGTAATATTACAAGAACCACTTTATGGAGAATTGAAAAGGGAGAGGGTAATGTTATGCCTAAAACAATAAGGAGTATATCTAATGCATTTAACGTTAGTTATAACTGGCTTACATCTGGCATAGGTGAAATGTTTAATACCGAAACACAAAAGTCCCAAAGTGATTACTGGAAAGATGAGGCATTTGACGCGCTTAAAAGCGAAAATAATTATTTACGCAACCAGTATACTCAATTGATGAATTTGTTTAATAATGTCGTTTCGAACAAACCAAATTTCAACCCGGTAACTAAACATTTGAGGTTGGTAGCTTAAAATATTAGAGTTACCAGTTTAGTTACCAAGTGGATTAAAAAATTCATTATCCTCTGTAAATAAGGTAAATACATTATTGGGAATACTCCCTCCATGCGCACAACTATCTGATGATGATCCTGTATTGTTTTCTCTAAATAATTAAGGATTTTTCAGCTTGTCATTTTACCGCAGAATATCCGGGCTTAAATAAAGTACCGGATTTTTTTTTGCCCCTCCCTGAACCATAACAGACAATTGAATTGTAAGGCTTTGCGTTATAGCTGGATGAGCCCCAGTCTGCATGACCCAAGGCACATACGCGCTCAAAGGCACATCGCCTCTTGAGATGAAATAAAGGTCAGGATTTGCCCAGTGCTTAATACCTGTGATTGATAAGAGTTAAGCTGCTGTTTACTTCATTATTTTGGAGTAGCCACAGATAGTTGTAGTTTGTGGGAATTATGCAGGCCAAAAGTTTGTTTGAACAACAACCGAGTGAGCAATTCAATTTTCAAAGCAGATCATATTGAACCATGAAATTTGTAAATAAACTTTTCTGAATAGTTTGCCGATAACGAAAAAATTGTGAAAGGTGAAGAACCGTTTGACAAGAAAAAATAAAAAAACCCCGAACGGGGGTTTGGTAACAGAATTAAAATAACGCTAAGGGCTTACTCAGCACCCATCATCAATTCTTTCTTTAAAGTGGTTTCGGCGGAATTGATCATGTCCTGCAGCTCATTATAACTCTTGAAATAGAATGGGTTTTCATTGGTGTCTTCCATTTCAACAGTAAATGCTTCCGGTTGAATTCTTTTTCTTAATTCAATTACATTGTTTCTTAAGCTATCTATCTCTTTCAACAATAGCAATTGCGAAACATACAATTTTTCAATTAATTCCTGTTGACCAATGCGGTCAGCATTTTGTTTTTTGTTTTTCATTTTTGGGCGATGTTTGAGGGAACTTGCGATGGCAAATGTAGGTAAAAGGAAGCAGGAATTTTTAGAGAATTAGATGAATTAACTATAAATGACATTAAAACCCCAATTAGCAACGATAATCTTCATTAAAATGAGGATAAAATAGCAGGTATTTAGTATATAATCCCATTTCTTTAAAGATAAAAAATAGTGTAAATCAGTTATTTGTAATTGAAATAGTTAAATAAAGTAAGGTAATGTTTCGAAATTATAGATATGAAAAAAGGAGCTATTTAATAAAGAACAAAGCCTTTCTGTGTAAAAGAAAAGGTTTAAACCCCTGCTCCTATGGGTGGAATTCGGGAAAAGGGCCTTGCCCAGGGGTTCAATATCTGTGATTCTGAAAAAATGGCTGCAAATAGTATTGGTCAAATCAGCGCTCTAAGGGAAAGGAAAGAAAGTTTTACTCAACTCGAAAAGAGTTTATCTGCGTACAACATAGGAAAAAAAACTTTTATGAAAATTTAATAAAAAAGGGAATTTATAGTGAAAACGATTCGTGTTTTTTTAAGAACTTTGATTCCGTTTTACTAACCAGCCTAATCTTCTCACAAACAAAAACCTTGTCAAATCATAAGTTTAGAAAGATTGCTGTTGAAATAACAAAAACAAAATCATCATTATATGAACTGGAGTAATGTTAAATGGATGCTACTGGGCTGCGCAGTAGCCATGGGTGGAGTTTGGGTATACAATAACCACAATAGTATTATTAAAAATCTGGGTACGGGCACACATGATAACTATAACATTAAAAGTGTCAATCCTGAATTTGCCCGTTACATTCATGCATTTACTACCGGGTATGTTTCTTCAGGATCAGTTATTAAAATTAAGTTAAGTTCTCAGTTACTGGAGACCATCCCCTTGAATGAACCTATAAAAGAAAAACTCTTTTCGTTTGATGAAGAGCTGGAAGGAAAGGCTTACTGGACGGATGCTGAAACCATTGAATTCAGACCAGACAAAAGGATGGAGCCTGGTAAGTTATACAAAGCCACTTTTTATTTGGGAAAACTTGCCACGGTGAAGGAAGATATAAAAGAGTTTAATTTTCAATTCAAAGTGGTGGAACAGTCGCTGCAGGTTGAAATCAATGACCTTTCAACGATAAACCAGCAAAGCACCGAATATTATCGCAGTTCCGGAACCCTCTATACAGCCGATTTTGCGGAAGCTCAAAAGGTTGAAAAAACCCTTGTTGCAAAATACGATGGGAAGGACATAAAACTTAAATGGAGTCACGACGAAAAAGGACTAATTCACCGCTTTTATGCGGATAGCCTGGAACGTGGGATGTTAATGACTTCAAAATTAAAATTTGATTGGAATGCTGAGTCAATTGGAGCAAAATCAACCGGTAGTGAAGAAATACAGGTGCCTGCTAAAAACAGCTTTACCTTAATGAATATTCGGGTGATTAACAGTCCCGAACAATTTGTGCAAATAGCTCTGTCAAACCCCTTGTCAGAAAATCAAAGTTTGGAAGGTCTGATACTGCCAGGCGATTGGAAGGATAGCAAAATCACCACCGAGTATAATCACATTCGCATTTATCCAAACGAAACCAGATCAGGCACACTGAAAGTAAAGGTGAGTGAACTGATACAAGATGTTAAAGGGAAAAAATTAGATAAGGCTTATGAACGACAACTGATGCTGGAAGAAATAAAACCAGCCATTAAATTTTTAGGTAACGGGGTTATTTTACCTAATTCTACTGCGCTTACTGTAAACTTTGAAACAGTAAACCTTAAAGCAGTGGATGTAAGAGTTATCAAAGTCTTTGAAAATAACATGCTTCAGTTTCTGCAAAATAATGAATTGGACGGGAGCGAAGAGTTAGCAAGAGTTGGGAAAAAAATGGCCGAAAAGAGGATAGTTCTGGGAATTACTAACCCTGCAGACTTTAAACGGTTAAAAAGGTTTTCCCTGGATCTTTCCTCCCTTATAAAACCAGAACCAGGAGCCATATACAGGGTAAGTCTATCTTACAACAAATCCTATTCTACCTATTCCTGTAATGGTGAAGCCAACACCAATAATATAGAGCTGGAACAACTAACTGAAACTGTTGAAGAAACTGAGCCAGTCATGTATTATTCAGACTATGGATCCTCCGGCTATTATGAGTACGAAACATACGGAGAAGAGGAAGGGTATAGTTGGGATGAGCGGGATAACCCTTGTAATCCGGCTTACTACAGTTCTTACAAAACCAACGTTTCACGTAATTTTCTGTCGAGTGATATTGGGTTAACGGTAAAGTCTGCCGAAAGCGGAGAACTAATGGTAGCGGCTGCCAGCATACTCACCACAAAACCTATGGAAGGGGTAGAGCTGGAGTTGTATGATTACCAGCAACAACTACTACAAACGGCCAAAACTAATAAGGAAGGAATAGTTTTTATAGGCGGTAAAAAACCATATTTTATTATTGCTAAAAAGGAAAAACAAAGGGCTTATGTAAAATTAAACAATGCTACTTCCCTTTCCCTTAGCATGTTTGATACCGGTGGCGACCATGTGCAAAAAGGGCTTAAAGGGTTTATATATGGAGAAAGGGGAGTTTGGAGGCCCGGAGATACCCTGTTCCTGAGTTTTATGCTGGAAGACAAATTAAAAACCCTTCCCCCCAATCACCCTGTAAAATTTGAACTTATCAACCCACAAGGCATGGTGTATAAGCGCGTCATTAAAGCAAAAGGGCAAGATGGTTTTTACACCTTTCCTGTTGTAACAGATAAAAATGCCCCCACCGGAATGTGGAGGGCTGTTTGTCAGGTTGGCGCTGTTTATTTCGTAGAGAATATAAGGATAGAAACAGTTATGCCGAACAGATTGAAAATAAATGTAAACACGGGTGATGATCAACTACTTCGGGCAGATAAGAAAGAAAACATTCAATTACATGCCAACTGGCTTACCGGAGCTATTGCCAAAAGTTTAAAGGCAACTGTTGCGGTTTCATTAACTAAAACCAATACCTCATTTAAAGGATATAACAACTATCAGTTTGATGACCCCAGCGCCAATTACCAGGCTCAAAGTATTACTCTCTTTGACGGGCAGCTCAACGATAAGGGGGATGCAAATTTTCCGCTAAACATTAACACAGAAGGAAACGCCCCCGGAATTTTAAAAGCATCCTTTGCCACCAGAGTTTATGAACAGGGAGGTGCATTTAGTGTTGACAGATTTTCACTCAACTATTCACCTTATTCTCATTATGTGGGAATAAAAAGGCCGGAGGGAGAAAAAAACAGTGGGATATTGTATACCGGAAAAGATCATGAAATAAACCTGGCGATTGTGAATGCAAAGGGAGAACCAGTGAGCAGCTCCAGGCTCAGGGTAATGATTTACAAAATGGGATGGCGCTGGTGGTGGGATCAATATGAAGATGAATGGGCCAACTACTCTGGATCTGAATACCATGAAGCCTATAAAACAATTGAACTGGCCGATGTTAAAGGAAAAGCATCATTTAAAATGAATATCCCTGAAGAAAGCTGGGGACGTTATTTAATAAGGGTTACCGATGTGGAAAGCGGGCATAGTTCGGCAATTATTACTTATTTCGACTGGGCCAACTGGATGGAACGGGGAGGGAAAGACAACAAGATTGTTGCTTCTCTGCTTCACTTTACCACCGATAAAGAAAGTTACCAAAACGAAGAAGAAGTTACGGTAAACATACCTTCACCCAAAGGAGGAAGAGCATTGGTAACCATTGAAACCGGATCTAAAATACTTCAGGCGCACTGGGTAGAAACAGAAAAAGGCAACACCCGTTTTAAGTTTAAGGTAACTGAAGAGATGGCACCAAATGTATACGTTCACATATCATTAATACAAGCCCATGCCCAAACCATGAACGACTTGCCCATCAGGTTGTATGGAGTAATGCCCGTAAAAGTAGACAATAAAGAAACCCACCTGCGACCGCTCTTGAAGATGAACGATGTACTGGTGCCTGAAACAAAAGCAGCGATTACCGTAGCGGAAGAAAATGGCAAAGAAATGACCTATACCCTGGCTATGGTAGATGAGGGTTTGCTGGATCTTACCCGCTTTAAAACACCTGACCCCTGGCCGGTTTTTTATGCCAGGGAAGCGCTGGGAATAAAAACCTGGGATATATATGATCAGGTAATTGGTGCCTATGGAGGGGAACTGGAAAGAATATTAAGTATTGGTGGTGACGATGAGGTGCAAAATAAAGATGGAGCCAAAACCAACCGCTTTGTTCCAATGGTTAGGTTTATTGGCCCGTTTCATTTAGGAAAAGGCGAAAAGAAAACACACGAAATAAACATGCCCATGTATGTGGGGTCTGTAAGGGTTATGCTAATTGCAGGTTACAATGGAGCCTATGGCAGTACAGATAAAACAGTTGCGGTGAAAAGTCCGCTTATGTTGTTAGGGACTTTACCAAGAGTATTAAGTACCGATGAAGAAGTATCCTTACCCGTAACTGTTTTTTCTGGTGAAAATAGTTTGAATAAGGTAGCGGTAAGCGTTCAAACCAACAATGCAGTTCAGCTACTGGGTGAGCAGGTTCAATACATTTCTATGAAGAAAAACGAAGAACAAATGCTGTACTTTAAACTCAAAGTAAAAAGGCAAACTGGCTTGGCTAAAGTAAAAATTACGGCACAAGCCAACGGCAAAACCACCAGCTATGCAATGGAATTGGATGTGAGAAACCCCAACCCATACAGAACCGATGTGAAAGAATTTATTGTTGAAGCGGGGGATGAGCTTAGTCAAAATTACACAGGTATTGGTATTACAGGAACCAACAGCGGAGCTATGGAAATTTCGGCCGTTCCGGCAATTAATGTGGAATCAAGGCTAAAATACCTGATTGAATATCCGCATGGTTGTGTAGAACAGACAACCTCTTCTGTTTTCCCCCAATTGTTTTTAGAGGATATAACCTTTATAAATGCAGACAGGAAAAGCAGGATAGAAAATAATATCAGGGCGGCCATTCATCGGCTGGAAGGCTTTCAGTTGAAGAGTGGTGGGTTTTCTTACTGGCCGGGGATGGGAAGTGAAAATGACTGGGGAACAGCTTATGCTTCTCACTTTTTGTTAATGGCAGAAAAGAAAGGATACACCCTCCCAGGCTCTATGAAACAAAACTTTTTAAAATACCTGCAAACGGTTTCATCCTATTGGCAAAAACAAAACCGGTATGGAGATCCTGAATTTACGCAGGCATACCGCTTGTATGTGTTGGCCCTGGCAGGTAAGCCCGATTTTAGTTCCATGAACCGCTTACGGGAAGAGGCTAACATGAGCCTGCAAAGCAGGTGGAGATTAGCGGCTACGTACGCATTGGCTGGAAATAGTACCGAAGCCGAAAAAATTATCAATAAACTCCCCGCCGAAATTTCTAAATACCATGTAGATTATTATACCTACGGTTCATCTACCCGTGATGAAGCCATGATTTTAGAGACCCTGTGTTTATTAGATAAAAAAACGAATGCTTTTATGGCTATGAAAAACCTGGCAAAGGAATTTTCAGGAAATGCCTGGTACAGTACCCAAACAACAGCTTATTCATTAGTGGCTTTCAGCTCTTTTGTGAAAAAATATGGAGGCACTGCAGTCCTTCAGGCGCAGGTGGAACTGGATGGGAAGCAACAAACTTTGCAGGGGAATTCTCCGATAAATAGCATTCCCCTCAGTTTTGGTAGCAAAAACGGGGGGACACTAAAAATTAAGAACAATGGGAAAGGCCCGTTGTTTGTAAAGCTGATGAATACCGGAAAACCACCGGTAGGGGAAGAAAAAGAAGAGCAGCAGGGATTAAACGGACAGGTGAGATACCTTACTGCAAAGGGAGAAGAAATAAATCCCGAACAATTGCAACAGGGAACAGATTTTATCATGGAAATTACCGTTCGTAGTAATGGAACGGCTCATGAATTGAAAAACCTGGCCCTAACCAGTTATATCCCTTCAGGCTGGGAAATACACAATGCCCGCATGGATGATAACGAAGCTGCTATGAAAAACTCTGTTTTTGATTATCAGGATATAAGAGATGACAGGGTGTTTACCTATTTTGACCTAAGGGCAAATGAAGTAAAAGTTTTCAGGATTGGACTAAATGCAAGTTATTGCGGGAATTATTACCTGCCGGGTATTAACCTGGAAGCCATGTATGATAATTCCTATTACCTCAGAAAAAAGGGTAAATGGATTAATGTAGTGAAACAATAAAGCGAGGAGTACAGGGGAAATGAGAACCCGGTTAAAAGAGAAATGGAAAAAGCTGAGCAGACTAAAGAAAGTTAGTCTGCTTTCTTTTATGGCCTTATGTATTGGTTTTTATTTTAGTCTGCCTAATCCATTAATAAAAAAACCTTTCTCAACTGTTTTGTACGATGCCAACCGAAAATTACTGAGCGCAAGGATTGCGACCGACGGGCAATGGAGGTTTCCGCAACCAGATTCGGTACCACAAAAATTCAGGGAATGCATCCTGGAATTCGAAGACAGGTATTTTTACTATCATCCGGGGGTAAATGCCGGTGCGGTGTGTAATGCTTTATGGCAAAATATCCGTACCGGTAAAACCAAAAGAGGCGGAAGCACACTCACCATGCAATTGGCAAGAATTTGCAGAGATAACCCGGGAAGAACCTATTGGGAGAAAGTGTGGGAAATGTGGTTGGCCTTAAGAATAGAATGTGCTTATTCCAAAGAAGAGATTCTCTCTTTATATGCCGGCAACGCCCCATTTGGTGGCAATACAGTAGGCTTGGAGGCCGCATCCTGGAGGTATTTTGGCCGAAACCCCTGGCAATTGTCCTGGGCTGAAGCGGCTTTACTGGCGGTGTTGCCCAACGCCCCTTCACTTATATACCCCGGTAAAAACCATCACCTGCTCGAAAAGAAACGAAACAGACTGTTGAATAAACTAAAAGACAAGGGTATTATCAGTAAGGCAGATTATGAGCTGGCTCTGCTGGAGAAAATACCCCATGCACCTGCAAATCTTCCCAATGACGCACCTCATCTTTTACAACGGTTAATAAAAGAACGCGGAGAAGGAAAGATATATACCAGCACCATTATTAAGGAAATGCAGTTACAGGCTCAGCAATTGGTTAACGAACAAGTAAAGAACCTGAGCAATAACTTTGTTCACAATGCCTGTGTACTGATATTGAATACCCAAACAGGAGAAACTTATGCTTACGTAGGAAATAGTCAGGAAAAGAAGAGCAGGTACGAAAATGATGTAGACTTAATTAAAGCATCCAGAAGCCCAGGAAGCATTTTAAAACCCTTATTATATGGCTTAATGATGAATGATGGAAAAATTTCTCCATACACTTTGCTCGAAGATATTCCCATGCAATTAGGGTCTTATGCACCAAAGAATTTTAATTTAACCTATGATGGGCTGGTTCCGGCAAATGAGGCAATAGCCAGGTCATTAAATGTACCTGCGGTAAAATTATTAAAACAGTGCGGAGTTGCTTACTACCTTTCTTATTTGCGGCGTTTAGGATTTACTACTTTAAAAAAGCCTGCCAGCCATTATGGTTTATCCCTTATTCTGGGTGGGGCAGAAGTAAGTCCCTGGGAGGTTGGAAGTGTGTATGCTTCCCTGGGAAGAAGCCTCCATTCTTATGGATTGTACAGCGCTTATGTATCAAACGATATCAGGGAGGCTCAGTTGCTGAAAGCGGAATTACCCAACAGAGGGACTTATTCCAATGCTTCTATACTTTCGGCGGGAAGCACCTGGCACATGTTAAATGCAATGTCGGAGTTAGCGAGGCCGGATCAGTATAGCACCAACAGTTTGTTTAACCAGGCCAACAAAATTGCCTGGAAAACCGGTACCAGCTTCGGATTCAGAGATGCCTGGGCGATTGGGTTAAATCAGAAATATACAGTAGTGGTGTGGGCAGGAAATGCAGACGGAGAGGGCCGTCCCGGACTAACTGGCATACAGGCTGCCGCACCTTTACTATTTGCGGTGTTTAATACCTTACAGGGAAACAAATGGTTTGTAAAGCCCAAAAAGGATTTGGTAAAAGTAAAACTCTGCCGGGTAAGCGGGTGTAAAACATCGGTAAATTGTGTTGATGTAATTGAACAGGAACTGGCACAATCCGTTTTAAAAACGAGTGTATGTACATTTCACAAAATCGTACATACCGATTCACTGGGAACCTTTCAGGTGAGCAGCAATTGCTATCCGGTAGCTAAAATGAAAGAAAAGTCGTATTTAATACTATCTCCTCTGCAATCTTACTTTTACAAACAACATCATGCAGACTATATTCAGCCACCACCTTACCAGCCCGGCTGTGTAAATGAAGGTAATTATTTAAGTTTTGACATTATTTACCCCAGGCAGGGATTCAGGATTTACCTTCCTCAAAACGAATTAGGCGAAAAAAATGCATTGGTAATGAATGCTACCCATATAAAAAAGGATGGACATTTATTTTGGTACCTCGATAAAACATACCTGGGTGAAACAGTGAATTACCACCAAATTCAGGCATTGCCTGAAAAAGGTAAACACGAGCTGTTTATTGCGGATGAAAATGGCAAAAGCCTGCAGGTAACTTTCGAAGTGGTAGATAAATAATGTTTTGCCAATCAGCATTAAGAAGGGAAATTAGTTCAATGTTAAATACTGAATCAGGAAGATTTAAAGGGAATTTCATGGTATGTTTTAAGGTGAGGCCCCATAAATACACGGGAGTACAAACGTATCAGCGCAAGACCAGTTACTATAAAACTAATGGAAAGGCAGGAGGCAAAAATAATCTGATGATGATGAATATGACTAAACATTAGATCAAGCCCTATAAAAGTGGGGGTAATCGGGAAACCTGATAAACATAAACACGATAACAGAAAAATGAGTGCTGAAACAGGATGTTCATAAGAATGACCCTGAAAACGGTCCAGGGTAATTTCCTCCGTATGTGATATTTTTTTGAGGCAAATGAATCCAATTAAGCCACCAATGATAACGCCGCTTAAGTATATGAATAGTTGTGAAAGCGGAACCTCATCGTTATAGGAAATGGAAAGTACAATCCAAAAATGATTCATTATAATTTGCCCCCAGGCTAAGAAAACATTAGTACGTTCGTTAAATGCTTTTAACACCATGCCTAAACTGAATAGGGCAAACAAAATAGATAAACATAGCATAATAATATGGTCTGGCTTAGTTGGATGAATGAATAGCGGTATTATACAAGCAAAATAGACCGGAATAAAGAACCAAATAAGATTCAATGTCGTTTAGTTAAGGTTTTTACAAATTCATGTTAATTATTTTTATGAATTTTAACTATTTCTGTTAGAAATTCTACATAATTTTAAGGGGTATAATAGAGTAATCTCAAAGCCTTTAAATTA
>JACCDP010614602.1_pt1 | contig 11987 bp, 14 predicted proteins | sample 7445841 | NCBI WGS metagenome assembly JACCDP01 (sample SAMN15323441, study PRJNA562643) | freshwater metagenome | isolation source: river surface water | place: USA:Blue River Watershed | collected 2017-08-17
ATATTATTCACACAGAAAAACTTGGCCTTTTCTAAACTATAAGCCAAGTTTTTCGTGAATGTATTTGAAAGTACTCCTCTTCTGTTTAATACTACAGTTTCCGATCTCTGTATTGTAGGACCTTTACCAGTTTCTGTATTTTCTAATTTGTACTTGTTATCGTCTAATTTAACAAGTTTGGTAGAATTTACATCTATGATATAGGCTTTAAACCCTCTCTTCTTTGCCTGCTCTATAAATCTATCTGAAGTATCAGATGTTTTAGGTCTCGCAGTAAGAATTAGAATTGTCTTGTGTTCAGATGCTCCTTCATTTAAAAAGGAGTCTAAATTTTTAATTTTAGGCATGAAGAGATTTTTTTTCTATTTTATATATCTCTTCGATTATTCTTACTTATTGATTTCTATCTTGTCTTTAATAAATTTCTCCACAATTGCCATTGTAGAACTAATGCACTGATGCATATCAATATAAACATAAAGACCTAGTCTTCCCATGAATATAGTCTTAGGATTTTCAATTGAGGAATATTGAGTAAATAAATCTCTATTCTTACCTTCAATATCTTTTACTGGATAGTATCTTTCATTGTCATTGTCAGAATAATCGCAAGGTTCTTCATAGGTCAAAGTGGTCATTGAAGAATTTTCACCGTGTTCTGGTATGTTTTTCCACTCAGTCATTCGAGTAAATTTACCAGTATGCGTAAAATTCACGGTAACTGCAGGAAGTAATTTAGGTGCAGGAATATCTACAGTATGAAACTTGATAGATCTGTAAGGTAGTTCCCCATAACAAAAATCATAGTATTCATCAATTGGCATGCTGTTAAAGATATAATCATAATCATCTTCCATGCTCTTTTCGAAAGCTACACCTAATTGTATATTGATATTTTCATGATCGAACATATTTTCAACCATTTTTGTATATCCGTCTTTTGGCATACACTGAAACTCGTCATCTGGAAAATAGAGTTCGTTCATATCATCTCTTGTGAATTTTTTAACTCTATTCACAATATCTGGATCTAACTCTTCTATTTCTTTACCCCACATTTTCTTTGTGTATGGTCTGAAGAAAGTATCTAAGATATTTTCCTCTCCTACAATCTCTTTTGTTTCTTTGTTTACTGGAAGAGTTACATATCTGCCGTCTTCTAATTGAGCTTTTACTTTATGATAGTAAGGAACCCATTCGGTAAATCTACCTAGATATTTGTATATCTTTTCGTTTCTAGTATGGAACAAATGTGGTCCATATTTATGAACTCTTATTCCATGTTCATTTGTATAATCAAAAGCATTTCCTGCAATGTGATCTCTTTTATCAATAACTGTAACTTTACATCCTGTCTCTGCAAGTTCTCTAGAAACTACAGCTCCGCTTAATCCTGCTCCTACTACTAATATTTTCATAATTCTTCTTTTTTAATTATTTCTGCTGGTTCTGATCCGATTATTTTCATTACTCTGTTTCTTCCTTTTTCTCCAATTGGAATTGGATTTCCTTCTTCGTCTATATGTACAAATTTGATCTGGGTCTTTAATACCAGAGTTTGTCTTCCTGTATAAACGTTGTGTGCTCTGGCTTCAAGATAAAGAGTAATTGAAGTATTCCCTAAATCACTAGGTTTACCATAAATCTTCACGAGATTTCCTTCTTTCGCTGGCCTTTCAAAGTAACACTTATCAATTGATACTGTAACCATTCTAGGAGTATCGCAAAGTTGCATTGAATATCCAGCTGCTGCAGCATCAATCCATGCAAGTAATTTTCCACCGAATAAGTTTCCGTGAAAGCCTAGATCTGATTTTTTGATTGGGTGTGTGTTAAGTAATTCCATTAAAAGAGCGCTATAGATTTTTTTTCTGTTGGTTTATCGGTATCAGCAAAATAGATTCCCTTTATTTGATTTTGATACCATTCTAAATTTTGTATATTTTTCCAATCTTGAGTGTTCCAGATTTTGTTCAAGAGACTTTCATAGTCTGTATTTTCTATCTTACCCTTTACAGTTTCTGTAGTAACTAAAAGATCTTCTTCGATTATTCTGGTTATTTCTGGATGTTGAATAAAAGCTTGCTCCCATTTACAACTATCCAAAATAAAAGGAATACATCCTTTTGTTATAGCATCCCAGAATCTAATGCTACTAAAGTCTGTGTCTTCATAAGAAGGAATAACAAGAGTGAACTCGCTTTCTTTTAACATTTCTGCGTAATCAGCTCGTTTAACTGTTGTGTCTATTCCTATTTTTGGAAACTTAACCAAGAAATTTACATTCTCAATTCCTGCTAATTGATAATAAAGAGGTTCTCTGTCTTCTGTAACTACAGTAAAGCCAAATGAAAATTTCTTTTTCTTTGGATATTTTTTAATCTGCTTTGAAAAACTCCATTCTACAAATGGAAGATATTTCGCATCGATTCTTGAATTTTCATAAAAGAAATATTTTTCTTCTACGCATCCTGTCATTTTATTCCATGAAGCTTCTTGCGGATCTACATAAACATGAACCACTGGAATCTTTTTAGAAAGATAATATGGAATGTGATTAACTTCAAAGAAATTTCTAACTGAAACAAATGAAGGTAGTTTATCAGATTCTACAATTCCATTGAAGAAATTAATTCCTTTTTCTTCTGCTCCGTTTTTAAAATTTTGTTTGATGTCATTGTGAATAGTAATTATCTGAGTGAGATTTTTGCTCTCAATCAGATTATCAAGATATGATTCTCTTTCAGAAATACTTTCAATTTTAAAATATTCATCAAGATCAAAAGATTCTACTGCTGGAAAATTCTCTTCACCGAATCTTTTTCTAACTTTATCTGGATTTTTACTTAACCACAAGAACTTATTATCTGGGAATAATTCGAGCCACTTCAAAAAATGATATGGCTCATATTCTACTCTTGCAAATGATGGACGAGTTCTAATTATTGCTATCATTAGAATAGTGCTATTGTTTTTGCTTTTTCTTCTTTCTTCTCAATTGGTGCTACTGCTTGAACTTCTTGAGATTCTTCTCCTGTGTATTCTTCAGGTTCATTTCCAAAAATGTGCTTTACCTGTTCTCGGTAAAGAGTTTTCATATCCCATTTTTCAACCAAATTCTTTAATTCGGATTCTGAAGAAAAATAACAGTCTAGATCGCCAAATACTTTCTTCTGTTTATCAGTTTCTGTCCAAACAAAAACAGGTAAACCTTTAAGAAGAGGTTCGTAAAAAGTAGCTCCTAGATATGAAGACTGTTTTCCCTTTCCGATATAGATAGTCCAGTCAAATTGTTTTAAAAATGCAGGAAGATCTCCATTTTGAATATATTTTCCATCACCTGCAATACCCTCTTTCAAATCATCTGATCTAGAACCTGCGAATGTGAGATCTACGTTTCCGTTGAACAACTTGTTACATACTGAAATTCTTTCCGCAGTGAATAGAGGTACATATACTCCCCTTTTCTGGTAATCTTTTTTGTATTTCATTCCAGTAGTTGGAAGATCATACAAAATAATATCAGATAAATAAGATACTGTAATTCTATCAGCTAGAGTTTCTTTAACATGTTCATTTGCCCAATCTGTAATTTTGTTTTCATTCATCAACAAAGTTACACTTTCCCAATTGTCATTTCTTGGAACTTTTTCCAAAATTCCAGGATTTTTAATCATGAAATTTTCATTTGTAGATCTAGATTCTAACCAATCTCTAATATCATAGAATCCAGAAAAGAGTTCATCATTATAAAAGACGGTTGATTTGTTCTTCCATTTACCAAGTATCTGTGCAAAATCAATACAACAATCTCTAACTACTCCACCGAATGCATTATAATTTTCATGATGAATGAATAACATCTCTGCATCTACAGCTTCATCTACAAGTTCAAAGGATTTTCCTGCATATAAGTTTGAAAAATACTCCAAGTTATTTTTACCAATACCACCCTTTGTGTTACATCTGATATAGTAGTGAGCATCAGGCCATAGACGAGTAGGTAATGTTACGTCTTTAGCGGGTTTGGTTTTCTTTGGATATTTACCAAAATAATACACAAGGACCGTTTTCACACTCGTGTCGGGTTTTTCAAATTTTGTTATCTTCATCATATAATTATAATCTTTTTTGTTGATATCAGAAAATGTGTTGATGAATCCATCCAAAGATTTCTCCAGTAGAAACTAAATCAGAGCTATCATTTTCAATTTTATCAATCATTTCCAATACTTTTTCGTTGGGTTTCCCTGACTTATATATCAGGGTCTGATCGATTTTTGGTAATTTTTTTGCAATAAAATTGCCATTTTTTAACATTTCTTCAACTAAACTGAAATGTCTTTCATAAATATGAAGAGAATGAGCAAAATGTGTATATGTACCAAGTTCCAAATCAGGATATTCTGATTTTAAAAGTTCTAACATTTGAATTTGTAAAACACAGAAAAAAGGAATATCAGTAGGCGTACCTAGAATCGCATCATTACTTCTCATGTTGATTGTGAAGTTAAGCTTATTTTCTCTAATTTGAAAAATTCCAGTTAAGGTACAAACAAAATCCTTATTTCCCTTTCTTTGATGTTCTGGCATATTAAAATGCATAATAGCCTGACGAGTATCTTTGTCTTCAACCAAAGAGTTATAAGCCCATTCCCACTGAGAAATATTGTGCTCGTTCTTTTTAGTGAAAATTAAATTACCATAAGCAGAATTTAGAGTGCCATCTTCGTTTGCGACATTTTGCCAAAATTTAGCAAACCTTTCAATAAAGCTTAAATCATTTCTACCTGCAAAATACCACAGGAATTCTGCTGCAATATATTTTTCTTGAGTTGATCTTCTTTCATTTTCATACATTGCCAGAGAAGGATCTTCTATTACTAATGAGCAGTCTGTAATTTCTCTGATTTCCATTCCTCTTGGAGAACAGATATACTCTGGAGAATGTAAAAGATCTTGTAAAAGATCTTTGTATACGTTAGCAAAGGAATTACCCTGGTAAATTTTCATCTATAAAGTCTTTAATAATTTTAGCTATTTGTACTGGGCTATCTACTCCACAATCAATCAAGATTTTATTCTTAATTTTGCTTTGGTAGAATGCTCTTTCGAACATTTGCTTTTCATTTTCAATATCCTCTTCTCCTTTGCTTAGAGAATCACCATCTTCTCTGCTAATTAAGATTTTTGGATCATTTACCAAAATAATGAGATAGAGATTTTCATTTAAATCTTCTACATTTTCACTTTCAATATCGAAAACATAGTCACCTAAGTATCTTCTATAAAGAGGCGCATATACAGATTCTCCAATATGAGATCTATTGAAAATAAAGTTTCTATTTTTCCCTTTATTTTCTTTCATAATCTCAAACATATCTCTGTACATTCTTTCACTATATTCTTTGCTCTCTTCTGGTGTTTCTAGAGGAATTTTGCTATAATGAAAGACGTGAAAGGTTTCTTCTGAGAAAGATTTTTGAACTAATCCGATTTGTGTGTCTTTTCCACATCGATCAAGACCTTCAAAGATAATATATTTTTGCATATTTTTTATATGATGTTAGAGTTCAATTGTTTCAATAAATTTTGATTTTTTGGTGTAATGTGTATACTCCGTCATAATACCCGAAATAATAGTACCACTTGGACTTGTTCCAATCTGAGGATTGGATTTTTCTAATGTCTTTAATTACAAATGTAGGCAGGGTTTCTGTAGAGCTATAGGCTTTGACTTCTACTATTTCATTTCTTTTATTTACGAGATCGTGATACTTCAATTCTGAGAAAAGATATTCATATCTTTCTACAAGAAAAAGTTCAGCAACTTTGCCTTGCTGAACTGCAGATCTTACAGCTTCGTAAGATCTTCCTCTTGAAGAATTTCTGTATATCTGATCTGTTTCTTCTTCTACGAGTTTTCTTAACAGATCTTTGTCTTTGATATCATCTATCGTAAAATCAGAAATCGTCATTCTTGATACAGATGTCGTAATTCTTAAAATTCTTAAAATCTTCGCTATCTGCTTGAATTCTTCTCCACACAGAGTCACCTGGCATATTTCTATTTTCCAATCTCTTTATTCGAGTTAGTCTATCAACATCTAAGTAAATGACCAAGCTGCTACTTCTATCTTCTTCCTTGATATGAGAAAGACCGACAGGTGTCATAATAAAGACCATTGGCTCTTTTGAATAGAATTGTTTGTTTGTTGTTCCATATTTCCAACCATTAAATTCAACCCATTCATACCAAAGACCTTTTTCATTCATCTCCATGAATTGCGCATCATCTAGAAAATAGTAATCTTTACCATCTACTTCTCCTTCACGAGGGGGCCTCGTAGTATAAGACACTGCATACTCAAAACCTCTTTTTTGGAAAATTTTTCTCATGTGGTCTTTTCCACTACCAGCTTTTCCGACTAATATAATCCTATTCATTTTCTGTAAGTATTTCTTCTGGTTCTACGAAATTCGCGTGTAATGTTTGTATACACTTTTCTGCTTCGTTTAATTTTCTAACTGCATTCATCAATTCATCTCTATCATATTGTGAGCCTGCAAAAAAGATTGACAATTCAGCTAGTGCCTCTGCTTTCTGCGCTTCAAATTGGGCAAGTGTTGCTTCAAATATTATGTTTGTCATGCTGTATGTTCTATCATTACTCTTATACATGTTTGTGCCTGGGCTTCATTCATTAAAAAGTTATTAATGTAACCCATGATATTTCCGCTCCCAATTGGGTTTGCAGAATGCACATATACCTTCGGAAAGGGAAAGGGTTTGCCCCTTTTAACTTCTCTCCCCAATTCACTCCATTTTGGATTTTCGCTATAAAACTTATTAACGAGCCATTTAGCGCAGTCATATCCAGTTTTCTCATCTACGAGATTGTTATAATCAAGCGTAAAGTTAGGTGAAACATTGTTAAAATATTCTGACATTGCAATTGGTCCTAAATCATGATCTAAAGAAATTGTATCAATATTTTCTAGACCTAATTCTGTAACCATACTTACAAATTCATCATAGTTTCTCACCACTTTCCAGCTCTCCTGTTTCGGTGTCCTCACGTCGTCCAGGTATATAAATTGCTTCAAATTCATATTTTTTCTTTATCTTTTCGTTTAAATATTTTCCAACTGATTCTGTAGTTTTGATCTCATTAAAAACTTCTTCAGGCACCTCTTTGTAGTGGTAAATTCCGCCTGACTTAAATTCTACAATAAGTCTTTTTTCTAAATAGTTATAGCCTATTTTAGATACTGTAGACGATTCCATTTCTATGTAAATAATTCTTTCTTGATCCATTTCCAAAAGTTAGGTTTTTCTGTACTAAATCTCCACTTCACATAGGATTCAGTATCTGGGATATCATAAATCCCTATCATTTTTTTCAATCCAATTTTTGTTTCTCCAAAGTGATTGGCATTTGCTATTTCAGCTGATAACCATTCATCTTTTGAAGTTATTATTCCTATTGTATCATCGGTTTGAGGTTTGCTGCTCCTTCCCATTAAGATTTCATCATCTGCCATGAGGTGAGAAGTATATACTTTCACGTCTCCATAAAGACCATGAAACATAACGCAAGGAATACTTGAAGACGTTGTATGCTCCGAATATTGAAATTTACTGCTTTCTAAGAATCTCTGTAGATTTTTAGGCGAAATTGCAAGCCATCCATTTCTAATTTTAGTAGATCCTACCATGCATAAAAAGGTATCTGAATTTATCCAAATCCTGGGAGAATATCTAAAAATGTTAAAAAAGAATTTTTTTAATCCAGTGAAGTTGACATGTGAATCAATTTCTCTTGCGTTATCCAGAGATTTCTTTAAGAGCTCTTTCAACATAAAATATGTCAACTCATTCTTCAAAGCTTGGATAACTCGATTTTGTAAAAATTCTCGTTGATATTCGGTTTGCTGTTCTCTAGGGATAACACCTGTTACGGTGTAATTATTCAGTTTGACGTGCAAAGTCTTGACTTCTGCTGTAGTTTCATCAAACATTCCCCCTGCAGGAGCTTTAAATTCTTTTGTCGATACGTAATTAACAATCCCGACATGACTATCCGTTTCGGATATTTTGAAATTATCTATGAAATTCATAATAAGTGCGGTTTTGCTTCGTTCATGCCTGCATTAGTGACAATCACGTATTCTGGGTTATATTTTTCTAAATCTGGAGCACCTGCATAAGACAAAGCTGATTTTACTCCATCTATAAGTCCATTAAGAATGAACTTTACTCCACCTTTATATGGAACCATTGTTGACTCCCCTTCTACATTTCTCTGAGCTTGTCCGTGAACTGTTTTTGTTTCTAACGAAGCTGCACCTCTGTATCTTTTGTACAAACCATTTCGAGTTTCAACAATACTCCCTGGTGCTTCATCAGTTCCAGAAAGAAGAGATCCTAACATTACACATGATGCTCCAAATGCCAGGGCTTTAGCAATATCTCCGCTACTTCTGATTCCGCCGTCTGCCATGATTGGAGTCTTGGCAACTTCTGCAATATTCATAATAGAAGTTACATTAGGAATTCCAAATCCCGTTTTAACTCGAGTAGTGCATAAAGAACCTCCGCCAATTCCAACACGTAATCCATCAGCTCCTGCTTCTTCTAGATCGATTGCGGCCTGTGCCGTTGCAATATTTCCAGCAATAACATCTACATGATCGGGTAGATTTTCTTTGCACCACTTAATCATAAATATCACATTATGATGATGTCCGTGTGCTACATCTATTAGAATAATATTTGCACCCGATTCAACCAAGCGAGTTGCTCTGTGAGTATCAGATGACATAACACCTATCGCTGCCATGATAGGAATCTGCTTGATTTCAGAATGCCAATCATCATACATAATTCCCCAATCTTCATAGGGTCCACCGAATCCATCTCCATATATTCTATTACGAAGTTTAGCAACTTGTGCGCATTGATCTTCAATAGGCATGAATCTATGAATACACCCAACACCTCCCATCAAGAACATTTTAAAAGCCATCTCCTCTTCACAAACAGTGTCCATTGGAGAAGCTACAAATGGGTTCAATATTCCATATCTTCGAGTGACTTTGGTTTGTAATTTGATTCTTTGTCTTGATGATATTTCAGAATATCCTGGGACGAGTTGAATATCATCATATGTTAGAGCTGTTTTCATTTTAAGGTTTCTTTAATTTTCTTTTCAAGTTCTTTCAAGTCTTTTTTGTACATTTCGACAATGTCTGACTTTTTCATTTCAATAAGTTCAGATTCTTTATCTGCAACTTGTTTTAAAAGCTCTTCATATTTTTCAAGAGTTAATGAATAGATTGGCATTCCAATCAAATATTGATAGCTTCCGTCTACTTTATCAAATTTCATTTTTTCTAAAGTAGATATCAATTCTTCTCGCTTTACCTTGTTGACTTTAATTTTGCCTTCAAGTATGCCTTTAATAAATCTTGCTCGATTAGAAAGAATAAGTAACTCTCTTTCTATCTGATCGATTAGATAGTCTTTTCTCTTTTGATAGTACTGAAGTCTAAACTCTACAAAGTGTTGAACAATTTCTTTTGCATTTTTGAAAATTTTCAACTTTCCATTCTCATCAATTACGGTGAGATTTTCGGTATCTCTTTCTTGCATCTTGAGAACCTCTGCAAGTTTTCCTTTATCAATTAAATCTTGTAGAGTTGATCTACTAAATTTAAGAGTATAACTGATGCTATTTGAACAGTTATCTTCGTAACTAGATAAAATGTGTTTTTCTAAAAGATTGTTTAGATGATTTTCATATTTCTCATAAGTAAAGCTTGGAATCAATTCAGTAATTTCTACTGTTGTAGTATTTTTAACTTCAAAAGATCCTTTGATGTACCAAGTACTTTCACCTTCTTCTGCTTTTTCATAAGTTCCATTAAAGCCTGAAAGCCAAGGCGGTAGATCTTTTAATTTCTTTCCGTCCAAAACATTTTGACATGCTTGAATGATATCTAAAGGGTTTCGGTTAAAGATATTTGTAGAGAATCCTACTGCAATTCCGGAACTTCCGTTTAATAAAACTGTAGGTACAATCGGTAGAAAGTATTTGGGTTCTATTTCTTCACCATCTTCATATCTTTTTTCAAGAAGTTCAAAATCTTTATAGAGAAGTCTAAAGTTAGGATGTAATTTAGCTCCAATATATCGAGGTGCACCAGCTTCAGGACTTCTAAGAGAACCAAATTGTCCTATCCCGTGTAGAAGTGGCATACTGTTCTTAAATGTTTGTGCCAAGTTTACAAGAGCTGATTCAAGAGAAGCATTACCGTGATGATACATTGTGGTTGCAGCAACATTACCAGCTAATTGGAAAAGCTTCATTGGTTTTTCGTTACCAGTCTTCCATATTTTATTTGCTGCATAGATAATCTTTCTCTGCGACGGTTTCAATCCATCTATAACCGATGGAATAGCTCTACTTTCAACTACATATTTAGCGTAGTCTAAATATTCTCTATCAAAAAAATCTTCAACTGTTCTTTTCATTAAAATAAACTAATAGTTTTCTTGTCTTGCTTCTCTGGTTTTTGTTCTTTTTCAACCTTTTCAATTTTTTTCTCTTTGATTGGAGGCGTAGGTTGTGGTTCTGGTTCTACCTGATCAACAGGATCAGGAGATGTACCTAAAATTTTATATTTTCTTGGTTGTGAATCTCCACCAAACCAAGTTGAAAAAACTCCTTTAAAGTTTTTTCCCTTTTCAACTACAAAATATCTCGGGTTTCTTATAATCTCTTCATACTCTTCATTTTCTAATGAAGCCAATCCTTTTTTGTATTCAATATCCCAAGAATTTGTATTTGTCTTTTTACTCCAAATATCGAATTCTTCTTGTGTATAGAAGCTTAATGTTTCTTTTTTGTTCTTTACAACCAAGAGAGGAGTTTCTACTTTACAAATTCTTCCTTGCTCAAATAGTTCAGGCCAATACTTGGCAAAAAAGTTCATTAACAATCCAGCAATACTCATACCATCATGATCCTGATCTGTATATATGAGTACTTTTCCATATCTTAGATCCTTTGGAGATTCTCCCATTTTCAAACCAATTGAAGCCAAAAGATTTTTAACTTCCTGATTTTGAATCACCTTTGAATTAGGAACTTCCATTACATTGATGAACTTTCCTCTCAATGGAAATGCTCCCTGATACTGTGGATTTCTATATTGTCTAAATGCAGAACTTGCAGAATCACCTTCAAATATAGAAAGAGTGCATCTTTCTCTTTCTTTTGATTTTGCATCAATCAACTTAATGATTTTTGCCTTATCAAGATTTTTATTTAAAGCTCTTAATTGTTTTCTTTCTTCTGCCAGTTGCTTTTGTTCTATCCAATCCAATAAGGACTTAACAACTTCAGATGCAAAGACCTTTTTAATTAAAGCTTCAGTAACGACATGTTCAGTACCGAATTCTTTATATTCAGTAATAAGCTTTTCTTTTGTTTGTGATGAAAAAGAACTATTGACAACAGTAGAATCAATAAAAAGAAACATGTGGTTTCTTATTTCTGATGGCTTTACTTCTACTTTATATTTCTTTTTTATCTTTTCTCTTAATGAATTACAAATTTGCCAGAAAATATATTCAACGTGAGTTCCTCCGTCTTTGGTTTCTACAGAATTTACAAATGATACTGATTGAAAACCATTAGCTGAATGACCTACGCCAATTTTCCAATTTTCAGATTCTTCAAAAAAGATTTCTGAAACATACATTTCAGAATATTCCTTGAAAGATTTAAACTGAAATACTTCTCCGTCAAATGTTATTTTAAGTTTGTTGTTACATGCTGCGATATCACATGCTCGCTTTCGCATTAATTGATATGAAATTTCATCTATTCCATCCATTCCAGAAAATCTGGAAAAATCAGGAGAGTAAAAAATTTCAGTATAACCTTTTTTCTTGTTAGAAATTTTAGGTTCATCTCTTC
>JACCDP010861688.1_pt1 | contig 11987 bp, 13 predicted proteins | sample 7445841 | NCBI WGS metagenome assembly JACCDP01 (sample SAMN15323441, study PRJNA562643) | freshwater metagenome | isolation source: river surface water | place: USA:Blue River Watershed | collected 2017-08-17
ATTTGCCATTTTTGGTATAAATTTCAGCTATTTTTAGCCTAATATGTTTAATATGAGGCTAAAAATAGCTAAAATTTCTCCTCAAAACTAGCAAAAAATTAAAACAAATTTGGAATTCAACAGTGCCTTAAAGAGTTTTCTAAACACTTTTTTTTAAATTTTGTATATTGTGTAATTTGAGCACCAACTATTTCTTGGTTTTTTTCAGGAATACTAATCAAACTGCAACAAGTAATATTACTTTTAACATTTTCTATGAGTTTTTTTAATCTTTCACAAATAAAAGACCAATTTGTTTCTTCTGTAATTGTTTTTACTAAAAGAATATATATTACAGGATGAATAAATGATATTGTTCGATAAGCATGGGGATCGTTGCCTTTATGAATTTTAATACAAAAACGATTCTCGCCTTTTATTTTGATTTTTTCTTTAAAATTTTTAATACAAAAACGATTCTCGCCTTTTATTTTGATTTTTTTTTTAAAACCTTTAAAATTATTTATCTTTTTTTCTAACTCATTTAATAAAGAAGAATAGGTAAAATACTCTGGTAATTCTAAATTTGAATAGCTTTTGTCATTTAATAAAAATTTTTTAGCATCTTTGCGAGATAAATCTATGATTTGTTGTGTCATATTTTTATTGATGGCAGTAATTTTGATAGAGTATACCATCTTTTATTTTGGCTTCGGCAAAGCCTTTTTGCCTCAAAAAACAAGAGTCGCAAGTGCCACAAGCATAAACTTTATTTTCAATCATAATTGGGTCGTAACACGAATGGGTAAGGCTAAAATTTAGCCCTAGTTTATTGGCAAGCAACACAATTTCTGCCTTGTTTAAGTTTAACAAAGGGGCATGAATTTTTATTTTTTTATCATAAACCACACTATTTACCGTTGCCAAATTTGCCATATTGCTAAATGCTTCGATAAATTCTAAACGACAATCAGGATAACCGCTATAATCAAGGGCATTGGCTCCAAAAAAAATATCTTCACAACCTATGCTTTCGGCATAAGCAAGAGCATAAGATAAAAAAATAGTATTACGTGCTGGCACATAAGTAATTGGCACTTGCTGTGGGTTATGGCTATTTTTAGGAACAGCAATATTGCTGGTAAGAGCAGATCCGGCGAAAATACTTAAATCTGTTTTGGCAATTTTATGCTCGGTGAGCCGATATTTTTGGGCGATTTTATTTGCCGATTCTAGCTCATAAATGTGTTTTTGTTGATAAGAAAAACTCAAGGCATAAACTGCAAAATTTTGCTGTAAAGCAAGCAAACAAACCGTTGCCGAATCTAAACCGCCACTTAATAAAACAACTGCTTTTTTTTGCATAGCTATAAACTTTGTAAAACACTTTTTGGCTCTTCCACCATAAGCTCGGTGCTAGTTGGTTGTGTAATATCTTCTTGCACTTGGCTTGCTAGCATATATTGATTATCTTGTAAGAATTTTTCGGTAAGTTGGCGTAATCTTTCTGGCCTAGTTAAATATACCCATTCAATTTCAAGCAAACGAATTTGGTCTTGGTATTCGGCTATTTCATTTTTGCCAAATGCAATTTGTTCTTGCAAATTATCGTATTTAAATTGCATATAAAATGCTAAACAAACACTAAATACAACAGTAAAAAATAAGCAACCATGAAACAAATGCAAGCGATGTATAGGTTGTAAATTATTCATATTTTTTCCCCCCAACGCAGTTTTGCTGATCTCGATCTGTGATTGGCAGAAAGCTCTATTTCTGTAGGCACGATAGGTAATTTTTTTGGCACTATAAATTCATGAACTTCGGAAAAATTTTTTTGCGGTTGATAGCGAGAAATTGTGGTTTTTTTGCCACTATGTTGATTAAAAAAATCTTTAATAATTTTATCTTCAAGCGAATGAAAAGAAACAACAACTAGCTTGGCTTTTGGTTGCAAAATTTGTAAGGCAGAATTCAAAACGATAGTTAACTCTTCTAACTCTTTATTTACTTCAATTCTTATGGCTTGAAAAGTTTTGGTAGCAGGATCGGTTTTGTAATGTTTAGCATAAAAAGATCGAACTAAATTTGCCAAATCTATGCAACTTTCAATTGGTTTTTGCATTCGTGAAAAGGCGATTTTTTTAGCAATAGCATAGGCTTTAGGTTCGTCACCAAAATTAGCAATAATTTCTGCCAGTTGTTTTTGAGTATAATTATTAACCACATCATAAGCGCAAAGAGCCTGATTTTGATTCATTCTCATATCGAGTTTTGCTTGCGAATCAAACGAAAAACCTCTTGTGTGGTAGTTAAGTTGCATTGAAGAAACACCAATATCTAAAACCATGCCATCAACTTTGGCAATATTTAACTCTGCCAAAGCTTGCTTTATTTGTGAAAAAGCAATATTGATAAAACAAAAATTATCACCAAAATGTTGTTTTACATTATCGGCAAAAACACTTACAGAAGCATCACGATCGCAAGCCACCACCTTACATTTTGCAGATTTTAAAATTGCCAAAGAATAACCTCCTGCACCAAAAGTGCAATCGAGATAAGTTTTATGATCTTGAGGTTGCAAAACATCTAGCACTTCATTTAGTAAAACTGGTTGATGAAATTTAGTGTTATCAAGCATAATTTAGGCTAATTTTAATAAATTTCTTTTAATTTTGGCTTCATTTTTGGCTTTTTCCATATGGACGGCAAATTTTTCTGGTTGCCAAATTTCAAAAGTAGCACCTTTACCAACAAAAACCGCCGAATTGCCCAAATTAATTTCGGCCTTATTTAACAACTGCTCTGGCAAAATTATACGCCCATCACCATCGATAGAAAGCTGTATCAAACCCCCTAAAATAGAGGTTGCAAAAACATCTCGCTCTTCGCAAAATGGATCAAGTTTATCGATAGCGGTAGAAATTTGCTGAATTCTAGATAAATCACAACCCTCGATGCAATCATTAACAAAAGATTCATAAACCACTATTACCGAAGAATTTTCACTTAATGCAGAGCGAAAATAAGCAGGTAGAGATATTCTGCCTTTGCTATCTATTTTATTGGTAAAGTTAGAAATGAATAAAGCCACAAAAAATAATTAAGAAATATTTTGGAAAAAAATGGAATTTTTTAGTAAATTTATGGAATTTTTTTTTAATAGTCAAGTTTTTTTTCAAAAAATATTTTTAAAAAAAAAGCTTGCTTTATTGTTGATGCCTATTTTACTTATCAAAAGCACCAAGAAAAAAGATTAGTTCTTGATAATGCTATATCGAATATGATTTTTTATGATAAAAGCAATTGATTTTAAGATGATAAAAACTGTCAAGATAAATATTTAACAAGATAGAAAATTTTTTTCTTTACTAGCAAAGATAAATTGACGAAAATTTATATCTTCAATAACAAAATTAACAAACTAATGATTACTAATATCGAGCCTAAATTAGCTTTTACCACTCTTACCACTAATAAAAATAGCTTTTTAATAGATGTTCGAACTCAAGAAGAGTTTGATTGGGTTGGCAATATTTGCGATAACTCTTTTTGTAATAAACAAATCTTGCTTACCTGGAAAAATGTTGCTAATCTTGCCGATTCTTCACAATTTAGCAATGTGTTAAGCGAAATAATTTTTAATAAGTCTAGTTTATTGTTTAGCGATAAAAAACAGGCTATGCAAAATTTGCAACTTTATTTTATTTGCCGTTCTGGAGGTCGATCTGGCTTATCTGCAACTCATTTGGCAAATTTAGGATGGCAACAATGCTTTAATATTTTAAATGGCTTTGAAGGTGATTTAAATCATCAATATCACAGAGCAACATTAAACGGCTGGAAATTTAATAATTTGCCATGGAGGCAATCTTAATAATGTTAGAAGTTCAACTTACAAAACATTCTAATAATCAAGATCATTTAAATTGTTTTTTGCAACATTGCCAAAATCTTGTTTCTAACGAAGATTTTGAAAAATGGTTTAGCAATCTTCATTTGATTTCAATAGATCAACACCAAATTACTCTTGAAGCTAATTCAAAGTTTGTTCGAGATTGGTTAAATCGTGAATATTTTAGTAAAAATAGTTTTCTAAAATCTTTGCAACAATCTTATTTACAACTTAAAAAAATCACCGCTGTTTATTTGGCAAAAACAGAAAATAACACCAACGAAATTATCACTAATAATAAAGTTATTAATCTATCACTTCATAATAATGTTTTTGCCTATGGAACCGATTTAAATAACAAATTTACTTTTGATAATTTTATTGCCACAAAATACAATAAAATAGCACTTTCTATGGCAAAAATTGTGGCTAAAATACAAGATGCCCCAGATTTTCTCAACGATAAAATACCACTTTTTATTCATGGCGGAGTTGGTTTAGGCAAAACACACCTAGCGCAGGCCATTGCTTGGCAATTAAAAAATCACAACACTCAACAAAAAGTTGTCTACCTTTCGGCAGAAAAATTTATGTTTCATTTTGTGCAATCGGTACGCAACAATGATGCCATGGCTTTTAAAGAGAAAATGCGATCTATTGATGTTTTAATAGTTGATGATGTGCAGTTTATTTCTGGCAAAGATGGCACTCAACAAGAATTCATGAATTGTTTTAATGCTTTAGTTTCTGAAAATAAACAAGTAGTCTTAATCTGCGATCGTTGCCCCTCTAGCCTTGATAATATCGATGAAAAATTAAAATCACGTATTTCTGGCGGTATGATTGTTCAGCTACAACAGCCAGATTTTTCTGATCGTCTTGCCATTATTCAGCATAAAATACAAAAATTTGATTTACAACTTAATGTTGAGGTGCTTAATTTTATTGCTCATAATGTTAAACAATCAGTGCGAGATTTAGAGGGAGCATTAAAGAAAATTGTTAGCGAAAAATTATTTGGCAACAACGATCTATCAATGCTTCACATACAAAATTTACTTGCTAGCTACATTACACAATCTAATACCACTGAAATTTCTTGCCAAAAAATACAACAATTGGTTGCTGATTATTATCAAGTAAAACAACAAGATTTAGTTTCAACCAGTAAATTAAAGCACTTTGTTAAACCCAGACAAATCGCCATGTATCTTTGCAAACAATATACTAGTTTAAGTCTACAAAAAATCAGCCATGATTTTGCTAAAAAAAATCATGCAACAGTTTTGCATGCAGTTAAAACTATTGAGCTTTTACAAGTTTCTTGTCAAAAAACCAAACATGAAATATTATTTTTGCAAAGTAAAATATAAATTCAAAACTAAAATTAAAACAAATTTGGAATTCAACAGTGCCATAATTAAATATTGAAAATTATTTATTATAAGTTTAATATTTTGATAAATTTAATTTTATCAAATAAAAATGCTTCAAATAATAATTTATCAGGCAAAATATTATTTTATTTTATTGTTTTTTCTATTTTCTTGCACTCAAAAAGTTGCTCCAATAGTTGATCGGAGCAAAATAAAATACACTAAATATAATATTTTAAACCAAAATAAATATAAAGATCTCAAAAATATCTCTTTCGCAAGCCAAGAAGTTAAGATATTGCCAAAAGAAACCCTATACAGTATTGCTAAAAAATATAATTTCTCTCTCAAAGAATTAATTCAGCATAATAAACTGCACGAACCCTATAAATTAAAAGCTGGCGACACTATAAAAATACCGATAATGCAGTATCAAATTCAACATAAAGATTCTATCCAATCTATTGCTAAACAACATAAATTGCCATTTGAAACAATAGTAAAAGCTAATAATTTAAAACCTCCTTATCAATTAAATGAAGGTGATAAACTTATTATTCCTTATCATCTTAACGAAAACGAAAATATTCATAAAGAAATTAATGAAAAAGCTGCGGTTAAATTGCTTGATGAATCAACAAAAACAACTCCACAAAATAATCTTGAAATTCAAAAAACATCAACAGATGTTATCGTTAATAATAATCAACAAGAAAAGTTAAACATTTCAGCAACTAATAAAAAAATTACCGATGGTAAATTTCCTAGATTAACTTTAAATAAAAATTATGGTTTTATTTGGCCGGTAGAAAAAGGTATAATAATCTCGAGATTTGGCCCTAAAAATTCAGGTCTTTACAACGATGGTGTTAACATTGAAACCGCAATTGATTCGTCGGTTATGGCGGTAGCTGATGGAATTGTGGCTTATGTTGGCAATGAACTAAAAGGTTATGGTAATTTGGTTATTATTAAACATCAAGATAACTGGATTAGTGCCTATGCTCATCTTAAAAATTTTAGTGTAAAAAGAGGGCAGAAAGTTGTTCAAAGTCAACAAATTGGTAAAGTTGGGGAAGATAAAAAAAGCAATAAAACACAAATTTATTTTGGTTTGCGAAAAAATAAAACCGCAGTAAATCCAGAAAGTTATTTATGATTAGAAACTATTTTTACTCATTTTTTTTACATCTAATAATATTTTTTATTGCTTTATGTTTTTTTTGGCAACAAAAAAAAGAGCAGAATAAAAAACCAGAACTTATCACTGGTGTTGTTTTTATGCAAACAAAAAATAATCAAATCAAAACATTTATTAAAGAGCAATCGCCACAACCACAAACCGCACCACAAATTGCACCAAAGCCAGAGGTAAAATTAAATAAAAATCTACCTAAATCAGAAGCTAAACAACCGCCAGAGAAAAAAATAGAGAAAAAACTAGAGAAAAAACCAGAGAAAGAATTAGTGACAATCCAAAAACAAGAAGTGGTAAAACCATCAAAAGAAATAACTCCGCCACCTGCAATGCCAGTTAAAAAACTAGAAAATACTTCGCAAGATGTTATAATACCACCAGAAAATGTTGGGGTAGTAAATTTGCAAGTAACACAACAAGATATTGATAAACAATTAAATTCAACTTTATCAAAACGCGAAACCTTTAATATTCAGGCACAATTTAGGGCTTGCTACAAAAGAGCCTTGGCAGTGATGGTGGATAACGGTAAAAAACCAATTACTCCAATTATTATCAAGATAAATCTTAATTCCGAAGGTTATATCATTACCAATCTTGATAATGTTATTGATAAAACACAATATCATCAAAATGAAAATTATAAAAACAGCATTGATAGTATAAAAAAAATGATTGAATTTTGCAATCCTATCGTTAATCTTGCTAAAGAAAAATATTCTGTATGGCAAGAGATTGTTTTACAATTAAATGAAAATAATAATCTATGAACAACACTTTACCAAGATGGAATTTATCCGATCTTTATTTATCTATTTCAGACAAACAAATTGAGCTAGATTTTTTAGAAATCTCTTTACAAGTCAAAAATTTACGCAACGAAGGTTATCAAAAAATAGCCCAATTAAGCCTAGAAAAATTAAATGCACTTTTAGAAAATTATCAAAATATTTCTGAAAAAATAAGTAAAATCAACTGTTTTGCCTATTTGCAATACAGTTGTAATTTAAAAAATGAGCAAGTATTAAGTTTTTATCAAAATACCCAAGAAAAAGTGGCAAATTTTTCAAGAGATTTAGTTTTTGTTATTAACGAAATTTCACAACTTAACCTTGAGATTTTGCAAAATCTAGCTCAACAACCGCAACTTAATAATTTTAAAGTTCTGCTAAACGATATTATTTTTAATAAACCATATTATTTAAACGAACAGCTCGAAAAATTTAACATTGATAAAAATATTACAGGTAAAAATGCTTTTATTAGGTTATTTGATGAAACTGTTAATAATTTAAAATTTGATTATCAAGGGCAAAAATTAAATTCTAGCCAAATTTTTAATTTATTGCAAAATTCGTGTCGCCAAACTAGAAAAGAAGCTTCTCAAAGCATTACAAAAGTTTTTGATGAAAATCATAAAATCTTTACTTTTATTACTAATATTTTAGCAAAAGATAAACAAGTGCAAGATTCTTGGCGAGGCTATAAAAACCCAGTGGCACAGCGTAATATCGACGAATTTTTGCCAGATGAAGTGGTTGATTTAATGGTTGCAACCATAAAAAAGAATTTAGCTAAAACCTCACATCGTTATTATAAATTAAAAGCAAAAATTTTAAACTTACCTAATCTTGAATTTTATGATCGAAATGCTCCATTGCCTTATCAAACACAACAAAAAATAAGTTGGCAAGAAGCAAAACAAATTGTGCTAGATGCTTTTGGCGGTTTTTCTACACAACTTCAAGAGTTAGCAAACAGATTTTTTACTAATAATTGGATAGATGCCGATATTTACGAAGGCAAAGAATCTGGAGCATTTTCGCATCCGTGCATACCAAGTTCGCACCCTTATATTTTGATGAACTATCAACAAAATGCTAGAGATGTTGCCACATTAGCTCACGAATTAGGGCATGGAGTCCATCAGATTTTAGCTGGAAAACAAGGTTATTTTCTATCACAAACCCCTCTCACCTTGGCAGAAACTGCTTCTATTTTTGCCGAAGAATTAGTTTTTCAAAATATTTTACAAAAAACTACTGCTAAAAATGAAAGAATTGCCCTTATTGCCAATAAAATAGAAGATATTATTAACACTGCCATTCGGCAAATTGCCTTTTTTGATTTTGAAAAAAAAGTGCATTATGGCAGAATAAATGGCGAACTTTCATCTCAAGAAATTTGTGATTTTTGGCTAGAAATTCAACAAGAAAGTTTAGGCAATGCTTTTAATTTTAGTGCAGATTATCAATATTTTTGGTGCTACATTCCGCATTTTATTCATACCCCGTTTTATGTTTATTCTTATGCTTTTGGATATTGTTTAGTTAATTCACTGTATAGTATCTATCAAAAAAATACGATCGATAATTTTGTTGAGAAATATCTAACAATGCTAACCGCAGGTGGCTCAAAAAAACATAACGAATTATTAAGTGAATTTAACTTATCAATGCATCAAGAAAATTTTTGGCAACAAGGCCTAAATACACTAATAAATTACATTGATATGTTAGAAGATTTATTAAAATAAATTAATTTCTTATCAATTTTATGATAAATAACACAATATTTAATGAAGATTGTTTGATTGGGGCAAATAAAATTAAAGATAACTCTATAGATTTATTAATTGCAGATCCACCCTATTGTTTAGGAAAAGATTATGGCAATAATTCTGATAAAATGACTCCTTCAAGCTATTTAGAGTGGTCTTTTAAATGGTTAGATATTTTTATACCAAAAATTAAAACTACAGGATCTTTATACATATTTTTATCTTGGCAATTTTCATCAAAATTCGAATTAACAATGTCATTGCTGAAAAAAATAATTCATTATTTAATACCGTAATTAATTTTTAAAAATATGACAGAAATAGAATTATTCGAAATTATAGAAATTAAAAAATTATTGCTTAATTTATTAAATATTTTACCTAATTTTAATATTGTTTTAGGATAAAAAAACCACAATTATAATTATGTCAGAAAATAATGCTTTAAAATATATTTTTACCCAAATATTGCTAAAACTACTAGGCATTTGCTTGCTTTTGGTAGCAATTTGTTATGCTTTAATTTTGTTTAGTTTCGATGGTAGCGATCCTGCTTTTTCTAATTCAATTATTGTTGCAAATGGCGATGTGCATAATTTTTTTGGTGAAATTGGAGCAAAAATTGCCGATTTATCTTTGCAAATATTTGGTTTAGCTAGTTGTTTTTTTGTGTTTTTTTTATGGTTTGTTGGTGCAAAAATTTTTAACAAACAAATCATCAAATATTTTGCCTTAAAACTCATTATTTTACCTTTTATTTTATTAAATTTTTGTTTATTTTTAGCATTTTTTCCTACTTTTAATTGGTGGGATTTTTCTTCTTTTGGTGGAGCGGTTGGTTTTTTCTTGTTAAAACTTTTTAATGAAAATTATTTTGTTTCTTTATTTATCTGCTCTTTGTTATTAACTTTACTTTCTTTTTCTTTTATTTTTGATGTTTCGTGGCAAGATTGGCGATATCTTGCACGCTATGCAATAGCAATTTTGCGTTTTTTTACTCAATCTATTTATCAATATTTGCATCAAAAAATCTGCCCTGTTTTTACCAAAAAAACCTCTGAAATTATTGTTAAAAAAGCTAAACCACTAAAAATAACCGCAGAACTACCAGAAGAAAACAGCAAAGAAAATAACATTAAAACTCAAAAACAACTGTTAAAAACTATAAAAAACAAACAAAACAACCCGAGTTATCAATTACCTACCGCCACTTTATTGCAACCAATTACCGAAAATAATCATAAAAAAATAAATAAAGAAACCCTAGATCATCAAGCAAAAATGCTTCTTAAAGTGTTAGAAGATTTTGGAGTGTATGGCAATTCTCTTGGTGCTAAAGTGGGCCCTGTGGTTACTTTGCACGAATTTGAGCCTTCGGCAGGCACAAAAGCGGCAAGAGTAATTTCATTAGCCGATGACATTGCCCGATCGATGAGTACTATTTCGGCAAGAATGGCAGTTATACCAGGAAAAACCTCTATTGGCATTGAATTGCCAAATTTAAAAAGAGAAACAATTTTTTTTAGAGAATTATTAGAATCTGTTGAATACCAAGATTCTACTCACAATTTGCCCATTATTTTAGGCAAAAATATTGCAGGCGAACCATTAATTGCCGATTTAGCTAAAATGCCTCATTTGTTGATTGCAGGCACTACTGGTTCGGGCAAATCTGTGGGTTTAAATGTGATGATTTTATCTATCTTGTTTAAATTACGACCAGATGAATGTCGTTTTATCATGATCGATCCAAAAATGTTAGAGCTTTCAATTTATGATGGCATTCCACATTTGCTATCACCAGTGGTAACCGAGCCAGGAAAAGCAGTTGTTGCTTTAAAATGGGTGGTGGCAGAAATGGAAGAAAGATATCGTTTAATGTCTAGTTTTTCGGTACGTAACATTGCAGGCTATAACGAGAAAGCAGAAAAAGCTTTAGTAAGTGGCGAAAAATTGCTTAAAAAAGTGCAAACAGGCTATGAGCCAACCACAGGCAAGCCAATTTTTGAAGAAATAGAATTCGAGCCAAAAAAACTACCTTTTATTGTTGTGATTGTTGATGAAATGGCCGATTTAATGTTGGTGGCAGGCAAAGATATTGAAGGTTCGGTGCAAAGACTAGCTCAAATGGCAAGGGCGGCGGGCATTCATCTTATTATGGCAACACAACGTCCTTCGGTTGATGTTATTACTGGTGTGATTAAAGCCAATTTTCCTACTAGAATTTCTTTTCAGGTTACTTCTCGAATTGATAGTCGCACTATTTTAGGAGTTCAGGGGGCAGAACAATTGCTGGGGCAAGGCGATATGATTTATATGTCAGGGGGTAGTAAAATGATTCGAATTCATGCTCCTTTTTGTTCTGATAGTGAAATTGAAGGTGTTGTTAATTTTATCAAACAGCAAAACTTTATTCATCCGCAAAATCAAATAGAAAGCATTGAGTTTGAAGATTTACAACAGCCAGAAGACAAAAAAAATGGTTCTGCATCTTTTTTACTAGATGAAGGAAGCCAAGGTAGCGATCAAGATCTTTATAAACAGGCGGTGGCAATTGTTAAAAGAGATAAAAAACCCTCAATTAGCTATGTGCAAAGGCAACTACGCATCGGCTATAATAGAGCGGCAATTTTAATTGAAAAAATGGAAGCAGAAGGCATAATTTCTGCTCCAAACATTTCTGGTAAACGTGAAATTTTAGAGGAATAACCCCATGAACAAAACTTCTTTTTCTATGATAAACCTTATCTTGCAGGCAGATTTTGTGGTGCAGTTGGTGATTATAATTTTATTTGGAGCATCAATTTTTTCTTGGGCGATAGTTTGTGATAAATTTTTTAAATTTCGTTTGCTAAAAAAAAGAAGCGATGAATTCGAAGATTTGTTTGAACAACATCTTAATATCGATCAAATCTATGATTTTGCTAATAAAAACAACAATCATCCTTTGGCAGGTATTTTTCTTTCTTGTTTGCA
>JACCDP010921593.1_pt1 | contig 11984 bp, 8 predicted proteins | sample 7445841 | NCBI WGS metagenome assembly JACCDP01 (sample SAMN15323441, study PRJNA562643) | freshwater metagenome | isolation source: river surface water | place: USA:Blue River Watershed | collected 2017-08-17
ATCCCAAGGGGCAAAGCTTGCCTTGCAGATGTTTCGAGCAGAGCATCCTGATCTAGCTCCCAAAGTGCAAATGATCGCTGCGGACGATGAAAGCAGTATCGCTGGAGCAAATAAGGCTGCGACACGCCTATTGGGCAGACAATCCGTTCACGTGTTGATAGGATCCTTCGCCAATGTCATCAACTTGCCTCTACTCGCCCTCTGTAAGCATTACCAGACGCCTATGCTCATGCCACGCGCGACCGATGAATCTCTTGTAGGTCAAAATATTGCTTTTAGCATAACCCCAGATGATCAGCGCCAAGGCCGAATGATCGCTCAATTTATCCTTCGCCATCTAAAACTCAATCAAGTCGCATTGATAGTCGAAGCGAATAAGCCAGACGCAGCTTCTATTTTGGAAGGGTTTCAAAGGGTCTGGGGTGATGAGGGTGGGCAAGTCATGGGACTTTGGGAATTCAAACCCGGCGTCTCGCATTTAGGAGCTATGTTTCAGGATATATCAGCCAAAAAACCACCTGCTATCGTGTTCCTAGGGTCCGTAAGCCATGCGTCTTTGCTCCTGGACAGAGCTAGCCAAAACGCACTGAACGCTCCCTGGATTGGCAGTGACGCGTGGGATGACGAAAGGATCGCAGAACTCCCAGCCAATCTCCCGACTCCCTACTTTTTTAGTTATTTTCACAAACTCGATCCTAGCCCCTTAACTCAATCTTTCGCACAAGCTTACTACGAAGCCTATAATAGCTTTCCAGATGCCCTCGCAGCGGAGGGCTATGCATCTACTCACATTGCGCTTGCTGCCTATCTACAACAGCAGCAAGGCGACAGTAGTCTCCTCAAAATTTTGGAGTCCGAAACCTTTCAGAGTCTGCAGGGAACAGCTCGGTTTAGTCGTGATAACATTCTGCTGCAAGCCCAGCCATTCCTAAGGGTCATGAATGGTAAATATAAGGTGGTAAATCGCGTTCTTCTCCAGGATTAAACTATGTCTTATTGTGTTCAAGCAATTAATCAAGCCGTAGCAAGCCAATACGAAGCCTTTCCTTTTCCTAATTACGGCCTATTCTTGCCTTTGCGATGGCAGGAGGCTTATGCGAGTCACTCGTCATTCGCACATGCATTGAACTCTCAACTACATTCACAGATTGGCATGCGTCCGACTGGTGGTATTCTGATCGCAGGATGTGGCGATGTATTTCCTTCAGTCATTTCGCATTGGGAAACACTTCAAACACGCATACATGCAGTCGATATTTCTTCTAGCAATCTTTTAAGATCAAAGCTGCGTTGCTTCACGTCTTTCAGGTCATTTGATTTTCAAAAGTTGAATCTAGACGAACCACTTCCTTTTTCTGACGAATGCTTTTCTCACATCGATGCTTATGGCGTTTTACATCACCTCGCCAACCCTAGACTGGGCTTAGCACAACTCGCTCAAAAATTAGCTCCAGGTGGCACCATCCGTATGATGGTCTATAACCGTACAGCACGGGATTGGATTCATCAAATACAAAAGGTTTTTGCACTATTACAACTCTCTCCATTCATCAAAGAGGACTTACGCGACTCACTCCTTTTATTGGAGGCACTGGCGAGAGAATGTCCTGCTTTAAAGGAACGCCTAAATTCTCTACTCCCTGAAATGAGAAGCAGACCGACTCGGCTCGTCGACACTTTCCTACATGCAAGAGAAGCACGCCTCGATTTAGGTGATTGGCTAGACAGTATTAATGACAGTGGACTGAGAATCATCGGTATGCTCGATAGATATGCTGAATTAGACGATCTTCCGAATCCCCTTTACAGCATGCCTCACAGCGACCAACTTCAAGATCGTTGTCTTGATCGAAGATTTGAAAACAACTGGGAATTCTATCTGATCAAACCAGGACACATCAGAACCAAAGTCTCACTCAAAGTGTCACGAAAGGTAAGATGGAGGACCCCCCCCAAGCAATGGTTCTCCTATAACGAAACACAAAATCTTAGCTGGAAAACCAAACAATTACTCTGGCAGTCACATCTCAGTTACTATTCGGAACAATTCATCTCTTTGGATCCTAAGACTTGCGCAAGCATCGGAGAACTTTCGCTACAGCGACTCCTTCGTATTGGAGCCATCTGGCCGATGGCACTCCCTCATGAATTGCGAACATACCTTTTAGCAAAACCGATGTACGAGCAGATGGAGAAGCCTCACACCGCTAAGGCTATACAACTCTCTTACATGGACTCATGCTCACGAATTGTTCAGTCTATACTCTTACGTAAAAAGCGTGATCCAAGACTGTTTTTTCAGCTAGCTAAACGTATTGAAGCAGCGCAAAAGAATCCTAGGTAAAGACTGCCCATTCTCATTTTTTCCTAGCTATTTTTCACCCACTCTAAGTCACTGGAGTCTTGTGCTACCATAAAGGAGTAGTGCGATATGTGTGATTAGAAAATTAGGTTTCCGATGCGTTTTTTACTCATCATCCTGGGTGTTTGGGAGTTTCTTTTGGCTAGTGGGACATCTCTAGCTGAGAGCTCTTCGATGACTCATTCCTTAACTCACCTGAAAAATATCAGCTTTCAGGCGAGAGCCTGTCCGCTACCAAACGATGAATACCCAACAGATCCCCTGCTATCAAGGGATAACTGCACATCACTGGTTGATGGCGTAGCCATCCTCGATCCTCTCCAAAACTATGCGATAGTTTTTGAAGTTCTTAATTTAAACCAAAGCTCAACTGAAATGATTCTTTCTAGCTCAAACCCCCTTATAAGCTTCGCCAAAGTCTATCAGCGTGCACTGCAATTACCTAATCGTGACATATCTCAAGCTCGCCTTTCAGATCGTGAGCCTTCCTTTTTAATTGATATTCCTGGTAGCAGTACCTCGGAAATAATCTTTGTAGTTCGGTATACTTTTTTCGGATCCACCAAATTTTCTCTATTGCCACCTAATTTTGTTAGCTCCAGAGGCAATCAAACGAACTATCACTTTGCTGATATATGTTTCGGCTTATTGATCGGACTTTTCATCTATAACTTTTTTCTCTTTTTCTCACTCAAAGAGAGATCATATCTCTCTAACGCCCAATATTTAGGCATTCTTTGTCTTTGCCTCCTCATACTGGACGGGACTTTTTGGACTCTTACGGGTAAAGACATAGGATCGGGATTCCTAGTCGCTCACCTCAACTTTCTTAACTATTTTGCTTTGAATTTCTTGCGAGATCTCTTTCATCTTTCACGAGATGCCCAACGTATCGACACTTATTTTCGATTGACCGGATTTATTTCCTTAGGTTTAGGTTTCCTTCTTCTCGTTGGATTTCAAATTGATATTCTAACCTTAGTGTCTGAAACCATAATCATACTCAGCGTCTTAGCCTCACTTGCTACTGCCTTATACATCGGAAAAAAAACTGGTATACAAACTTGGCCATATATTTTCTCTTGGGTTTTAGTTGCTAGTTCTTTTTATCTTTGGAAGTCTTCGCTCATTGACCCCCAAATGGATTTACTACTCTTAAAGAATCCTCTCCACTTAGGCTTCTGCGCTCAGGCTATCTTGGTCTCTTTTGAGCTCAGCACGATGGTCTCTCGAGTTCAAAAAAATTTCGTTCTGACACTTAAAGAAAGCTATGGCAAGCTAGAGGAGACCGTGGCCCTCAGAACACATGATGCTCTTGAAAAATCTAACTCTCTTAGTATAGCCTTAGAAAAAAATGACAAAACTCTTCATGAACTGAGACTCCAAACCGCTTCTCGAATTTCTACTGTGAGTGACCTCGCGCATCAGAGTAACAACCCCCTTCATGTAAGTTATCTTACTTTAGAGTCTTTCAAAGCTCGCATCCATAAGCATAGAAAAAAGTTACTAAGCATTTTTCCCAAAGAGGATCAAAGGACTGCTGAAGAGATTGAATTTATCAGCGAGATCGAAAAAGATTTTCAAGCTTGGGAAGAGGATTTTACAAAACTAGATCTTAATTTCGACAGAATTAGACAGGCCATACTTGAAATTCGAGTCATGAGCGGAGTCGATGGCTTTCACCTTCGATATGCGTCACTTGACGAGATTATTCCCTTGGTTATCGCTCGTCTCGAGGCTGCCGCCATTGGTGTTCTTCCTTATCGACTTAACTTGCACTCAGAACTTCAGCTAAATACAAAAATTTTCTCCAACCCACTTGCTCTAATGGTCATCTTGGAGCGCATGTTTCGGCAGATGATGCTGCTGTGCCAAAGCCCTTTAACTGTGACCGTACGCAATATAAGTCCTCTAGATCAGAAGCCTGGTGTAGCCTTTGACTTCAGTATGTCACGCGATAAACTTAATAATTCGACGGAAATCAAAACTCTGATTGAAGTGCTTTCGCACAGTCTTCGCCCTTTTGGTGTGAACCTTGAGTATGATCCAGAAATTCTCTTCGTTACTCTTTTGCCTTCTTTGGATCACTAGGACGTAGGTCGGGACGCAAACGCTTGGTTTTTTCCTGAGCTCTTTCTTTGCGCCAAGTAGATATTCGATTATGATCTCCAGACAACAAAACTTCTGGAACTGCTTCCCCTTCAAAAACGTGGGGCTTGGTGTAAAGCGGATATTCTAATAGATCCCGCATACCTGCAGAAAAAGAATCATCCTGAGCACTTTGAAAGTTGCCCAAAACTCCCGGCACCTGTCGCAAAATAGAGTCTGCAATCATAAGGCAAGGCAACTCACCACCAGAGACAACAAAATCTCCGAGCGTAAACTCGTCGTCGACGTATCGATCCACAAATCGCTGATCAATTCCCGCAAATCGCCCTGCAATAAAAACCAAATTTTCCTCAGGGAGGGTCGCAAATTCCTCAGCGATCGCTTGTTTCCAGGGTCGTCCACTTGGACTTGTGTAGATCACTCTTTTAGAGCCCACGACTGACTTGATAGCGTCTGAAAGAGGCTCTGGTCGGAGAACCATGCCATCTCCCCCACCAAAAGGCGTATCATCTACCGAACCGTGTTTGTCGACTGCAAAGTTTCGCAACGGAATGGCTTTGATATGAAGTCCCAAACGCTCTGCGGCTCTGAAAACCCCAAAACGGGTATAAGCTTCAACGATACCAGGATGCAGCGTGATAAAACTGATAGTTTTCAATCGTCACTCCAGGTCCCATCGAATGTCGAAAGAGGAACGACCATCCGCAAAATTTCGTCGGAAGCAGAAAAGCCGAAGTCAAAGTAAACCTTCACAAAAGGCACTTCCAAGAGTCCTCCAGTTTCCCTACGAATCTGAACGACATCACTGGCACCGAAATTTCCGACTTGGACGAGGGTTCCAACGAGCTTCCCATCCACGTCATGGACAAGTTTGCCAACAAGGTCAGCCCAAAGATATTCGGTTTCGTCATCTAGACCGAGATCGACTCGCAAGCCCCAAAGTGGAAGGTTGACCAGCGACTCTGCACCCTCTCGGGATGTAACTTCGTGAACCTGAAGCACAGGACGACCTGCTTGTTTGCGACATGATTTTAGCGTGTAAGCAGGAGAGTTCGAGGGGTCATTCCCTATTCGGAGTTTTTTTACTGAGGGAGGAAGCACATCATCACGATAGGAAACGAAAAATGCACCGCCGAGGCCATGAGCCTTACCAACGATGCCGAGCTGAATCCATAGTTTGTTCACGGCTCATATGATCCGAGTTGGGACAGGAACCGTGAGGCCATGTGCTTGACCTCTCTTCTGTTCCCAAGTTCTGTGACTCTTAGCCTTGCTTATGAGTCTTAGCACGCTGAAGTTTGATATTCTTAGCAGCCAAGATGCTCTCGATAGCTTCGGAAAGCTTCGCGCCGCGCTCGTACCAGTAGGTTACGCGGTCCAACTTAAGTTCGATGGTTGAAGGCTCACGAGAAGGATCGTAGTAGCCCAGCTTTTCAATAAAGCGACCGTCACGAGCATTGCGAGAGTCTGTCGCAACGATATGATAGAAAGGACGGTGCTTGGCGCCGTGACGCTGTAAACGAAGGGTCAGCATTCTTACTCCATAAACGGACGAGTATTTATCTCAGAGCTATCGGCCTTCTCCAATGAGGGAAGACGATGCTTACTCTATGAGGACGCCATCTATAGCAGAGAATCCTGGGGGATTCCAGATCAAAGTTAGAGACACAAAATCCAAAACGAGTCAACAAGACCAATCTTCCTCTGCCCTTCTCCGACAAAAAGACAGTTTAATATGCCACCCATAGGCATGGCCGTAACGACCTGGTATAATAAAGTTGAATAATTCCATCGAGGGGCTAAACGTGAAGCTACACATGTGGGGTACCAGGGGTTCGTTGCCACGCGCTTTGACCCACCAATCCTTTGTCCACATCGTTGATAATTATGCAAAAAAAGCTGAAAAAGCTGGCATGACAAGTATCAGCGAATTTCGCAATGCCCTTCGTGATGGAGACCTTGGACATCCCCTAGTCTATGGGGGTAATACAAGCTGCAACGAAATTATACACAAGAACCACCGCTTCTTTGTCGACATGGGGACTGGCTTTGCAGACGCCTCTGGAGAGGTGATGGCGCAGGGTCGCACGGAATTCACAGTCTTCATGACGCACATGCACTGGGACCACATCATGGGACTCCCCTTTTTCGTCCCCCTCTACATCCCAGGCAATAAGCTTGTCATCTATCACGTGCATCCCCAAGCTCCCGATCACGTTCGCATTCAGTTCAACGGAGTCAATTTCCCCGTCAAGTGGGATGAACTCGGCGCGGTAGTCGAATTCAGGCAAGTTAAGCTATACGAAAAGCTAAACTTTGACGATATCGTCGTATCTCCTTTCGCTCTGGATCATCCAGGTGGCTCCTTCGGTTGGCGCTTTGATGTAGACGGCTACTCCATTGCTATCGGGGTGGACGGAGAGTACAAACGCCTCACTCCAGAAGCCCTCGGCAAAGACCTCCCCTACTACAAAAATCTTGATCTGCTGGTCTTCGACGGCCAGTACGAAATGGATGAACTTGCAAGCCGATACGACTGGGGACATTGCAGTCCTCCCATAGGTGTCGATCTCGCTATAAGGGAAGGGATTCGCAATATCATCATGACCCACCATGACCCAAGAGCCGGCGAAGCCAAAGAAGAGCGCATGCTAGAGCAGGCTCTCCGTCACAGTCAAAAACAGCTAAGGTTTTACCGGGAACTGTGGACACAACTGCAACAAGAGAATGGCCCGAACATTATGCTGGCCTACGATGGTATGGTTTTTGACATGGATAAACTCGTTCCCAGAAGCCAGATACTTGCAGGTCACACCAAGGCTTGAGCGCTCCTGCAAGCTCCCTTCCTTATCATCTCTTGACATCCAGAGAGCTTCCTAGCGAAGATGCAAGCGGGCCCTGCTCGCTAGCATTCCTCGTCTTTTTAGGAAAGAGAGATATCGTGCACCCAATTTCAACATATCCCGTTCTATGCCTCAAACGCTTTGTTGCTCAATGGACAAATCTCTGGAGTCTAGTCCTGAGCACCTCCATCTGTCTTGCTCCTTTTTCGCTAGAAGCTGGTGACTTTTTGAAACCGACAGCAAAGATTGAGCGGGATCTCACTGGTCAAATCAGACTTTCTATCCAATTTAAGAAGTTAACCGTCTCAGATCTTTCGACCTTAGAAATTAAACCAAGCGACAACTCCACATTCAGCAACTCGCTCATCAAATTCCTCGATATCTGTGTGTCTGCCGACAGCGAATGCGGGGCATCCGTCCTCAAAGCTAAGTACGTCCAAAATCCCCTCTTAGATAAAACTGCTGTCATCGATCAATCGACGACTATAGAGGCGGAGATTGATGGCGATTCCCTTTCTTTTGAGCGGGATCTAAATGCCGAAACATACACCTTCAAAGCGGATATTTTGCTTCGGTCAACTGACCCTAATGCGCCCTTTTCTGGATCTACCAAGGTATCCACAAGAATTGTCTACGGAAGCCCAGCAGTAACTGACAACAAAACAGATATTGCTGTGACGTACAGCCTTGGTGTGAAAGAAGCGATAAGCGAACCCTACCTCGTCAGTTCTAAACGAGCCCTCACAGCCGTATGGACCAAAAAATCTACAGTGACCCTCTCCGATGGCTCTCAAGGAGATGCTACCGGAGTGCTTGCCATACTCATCCCAGTTTCCTTCATCAATTCCGCGAGTACTCTTCCATCGCGCTATTACAAGGACGACTTTACCAAACAGAGCAATGAAAAGGAAAGCACCTGTTCTATAAAACTAAGCCAAACCAACAACACCTGTGAAGTAGAGTGTGATAATGAGCTTAATAACCCACAATTTATCAAGAACAACGATCTATCAGACTTAGAAGCTGAGGGCGTTAGAAGTAAATCAATCGGAAATTCAGCAGGCAATGCTCTGACCTTCACCGATCTTGATCCAGACGACAGCTTCGCTATCGTTCTTCAATACGTTCCAGACGGTACCAAGCGGACCTGTTTGGTCGGACAAGCCAGTGATGCTATCACTCTGGTTCAGCTGGAAACGGGTAAGGAACCAAAAGTCGGAAGTTCTAATTGCTTTATTGCTACGACGGCCTATGGCTCACCCTTACACCATCACCTGCGAAGCCTACGTTGGTTTCGTGACCAATATCTCCTGACCCATAGCTGGGGGAGATCCTTGGTGTCCACCTACTACAGCTACGGTCCAGCAGCCTCGAAGTGGATTAGCGATAAGCCCATACTTAAATCAATTGTCAGAGGAATTCTTTGGTTCCCAGTGACCTTAATAGAAAACTCTGAAGCCTATCACAGCGCGACAGCTTCCAAGCAAAACTAAGGACTCTTGCCTCATGAACGATCAAGCTCTACCTCAAGTCATACACCTCAAAGACTATACAGTCCCCAATTTTCGAGTAGACTCGGTAAAATTGGAATTCGACCTGGACCCAGATTGCACGGTCGTCCTATCTAAAGTCGAATACGTTCATATCTCAGGCAAACCCAGAGAATTGAGGCTAGATGGCAATGAGCTCACACTTACTGAAGTCAAGTTGAATGGGGAATTACTGCCACTTGAAACACTTGACTATTCAAGCGAACACCTTCAGTTATCACAACTTCCCGAGCGATTTACGCTAGAGCTTACAACACACATATCACCTCGCACCAACACTTCTTTAGAAGGCCTGTATCTCTCACAAAATAAATTTTATACACAATGTGAGGCAGAAGGCTTTCGACGCATCACTTATTATCTCGACCGCCCCGATATTATGTCCACTTTTGAAACAACAATAATAGGTCCAGAAGCAAGCCTTCCAGTTTTGCTCTCCAATGGAAACCTCATCTCTCAAGGCAAAACGCAAGAAGGGAAACACTTTGCTGTATGGAGAGACCCCTTTCCAAAACCATCCTATCTTTTTGCATTAGTTGCTGGTCAGCTGAGCCGAATGTCTGACACTTTCGTCACAAAATCGGGCAGAAAAGTTGACTTACACATCTATGTGGAGTCTCACAATCTCGATAAATGTAGCTTTGCGATGCAAGCCATTAAGCACGCTATGCGGTGGGATGAAGAGGTATATCAACTCGAGTACGACCTCGATCTCTTTATGGTTGTTGCGGTCGGTGACTTCAACATGGGGGCCATGGAAAATAAAGGTCTTAATATCTTCAATTCTAAGTACGTTCTTGCTAGCCAGGAAACCGCAACTGATACAGATTTTGAAGGCATACTCAGTGTCGTCGGCCATGAGTACTTCCATAACTGGACAGGGAATCGTGTAACCTTAAGAGATTGGTTTCAGTTGAGTCTCAAAGAAGGTTGGACTGTCTTTCGCGATCAAGAATTTTCAGCAAGCCATGGCTCTGCTGCCGTCAAACGAATTCAAGACGTTGGAACTTTAAGAGAAAATCAGTTTCCAGAAGATGCTGGTCCCATGTCACATCCAGTACGTCCTGAACAATATATTGAGATCAATAATTTCTACACGGCGACAGTCTATAGAAAAGGGGCTGAGGTCATACGCATGCTTCACACTTTGCTGGGCCATGAGGGATTCATGACTGGCAGCAGCTTATTCTGTCAACGCTTTGAGGGCAAAGCGGTAACTGTTGAAGATTTCTTAGCTGTCATGGAAGAAGCGAATCATACAAGCCTCCGCCAGTTCAAGCTCTGGTATATTCAAGCAGGCACACCTGAAATTAAGGCAACGACAAGTTACTCCGCTCAGAGCAAGACTCTTAGCCTGAAACTGCAGCAAACCTCTGGTGGCACTCAAGCCGATCATGAGCCATTTCTCATGCCTGTTCGCTTAAGTCTCATTGCTCGGGATGGTACCTCCGTGAATTTTGAATGGAATGGACACCACGCAAAGGAGCACATTCTTTCTTTTTCGCAAAAAGACCAGGAATTCCTCTTTCAGAATATCGAGTGTGAAGTCGTTCCATCGCTATTTCGTAACTTCTATGCTCCGATTAAGCTCAAGCAAGACTTGAAGCCAGATGATCTTTTAACGCTTATGACTTATGATACAGATCCTTTCAACCGCTATGAAGCCATACAAACAGCAGCAAAAAATTGGGTCAAAGACCGGATTGCTTCGACGGCGGGAGGATCACCCCAGATATTTGAGGCCATTACTGCACTATTAAAGAATAAAGAGCTAGATCCCCACTTTGTAGCTCTTTGCCTCCAATTGCCTAGCGTGGACTATCTGCTTCAGGCCTTACCAAATAATGACGTGGACAAGGTCTTTCTTGCACGAGAAAGTCTCTCAAAAGAGCTTGCAACCCAAGCTTTTCCAGCTCTTTTAGAAGTGTATAACAGCCAACAAGAGAGTGGACATTTCCAAATGACACCTAGGGCTATCGGCAAACGAGCCCTAAGAAATGCATGCCTAGCGATTCTTGGCCACAAGGACCCACAACTTGCAAGCCAACTCAGTACAAAGCAATACGCCGAATCTCAAAACATGACAGACACCATTGCTGCCTTGAGCGTGCTAGCAAATTTGGAAGTCAATGCTCGACAAGAAGCTTTCTCAGACTTCTATTCTAAGTGGAAACACGATCCTTTGGTGATTGATAAATGGTTTGCACTGCAGTCAAGCGCACACCATCCTGACGTTTTAAATCATGTCAAAAAACTCTTGGAGCATTCTGATTTCGACATTTTAAATCCCAACCGAGTCTTTTCAATCTTTCGCCATTTTACCCAAGCCTATCCTTACGGATTCCATCACTCATCTGGCGAAGGATATCGAGTCGTTGCAGACTACATACTACTCATCGACCAAAAAAACCCGCAGGTCGCAGCTCGATTAGCACGCTTTCTAAGTCGCTGGAAAAACTTTGATGAGTCTCGCCAGTCTCTCATGAAAGCTCAACTACAACGCATAATTCAGGTTGATGGGCTATCGCGAGATGTATTTGAAGTCAGTTCGAAGAGCCTAGGAGTATAAGTCATAGTTAATGAGATAACTACAGGGAAAGTCCAATATAGAAGTTTAAGGTTGCGGACTTCAGAGAATAATCAACCGCCTGGTTTTGTAGTGTTTCTTCCGGACTAGTAGCTGTACTACTAGTCCGCACTTTGCTCTCTTCTTTTAGCAGTTTCTGAGAGCCAATACAGACACCAATTCCTGTTCGATAGCGACCAGATTTGCTAAATCCCCCATCGATTTTATCGTGCATCACATTGATGTGTACAGCGCTATAAGGATCTGCTTGATAAGTCTGTAAAGTGGAATAGGTGAAACTTTCGCCATTTAAATCAATCTGACTTATAGAAAGTACCGAAATTTCTGTACGCTTTGCATATTCACCTTGTAACTGTAAAGTTAAAGTATCTGACAGCGGCATACCAATGCCAGCAACTGCCCCAAAGCGACCGTAACTAAGATTTTTCGTAACTCCCTTTTCCGAAAATTTGACATTCATTTGGTGAAATGCTGCACCGAGATCCAGTGAATAACCAGATTGCCCTCTCAAAGAGAAGCCTGGATAGAATCCA
>JACCDP010627217.1_pt1 | contig 11983 bp, 14 predicted proteins | sample 7445841 | NCBI WGS metagenome assembly JACCDP01 (sample SAMN15323441, study PRJNA562643) | freshwater metagenome | isolation source: river surface water | place: USA:Blue River Watershed | collected 2017-08-17
AATCTACTGCACAAACTATGTGACTATTATGGTTCCCTATGATTATGACGTTAGTTTTCCCATAGGCAGCACCATTGTTGTTGTCAACAACAGCGGAGGCAACATCAGCATTATCGTTGATGGTGGCGGAACCAGCTTGATTGTGCCTGGATTGGGCAGCAACAGCAGTTATGTGCTGAACAATCAAGGTATGGCAACCCTACTGAAGGTAGACGTCGAAACATGGTTCATGACCGGCGCCACACTTGAGGCAGATTAAGAGATGCCCATCACACAGATATTTCCCGGACTTTTGGCTCAAGCTGCTGGTGGAGAGCCACCAGCAGCAGTGACTGCCACCCGAAGTGCAGAAGGAGGCAGTCTCTTTTTTGCTGGTTTGAACTCATATGTTCAGTTTGCAGCCAGTGCTGATTGGGCTGTGGGCACAGGAGACTACACAATCGAATGGTGGCAGTGGTTGTTACCCACCGCCCAGTATCCCAGACCTTTCAGCTTGGGTACCTATCCATCCGCAAGTTTTGCTGTCAGTATCGAATCCGGCACCTTTTATTTGTGGGGCAATGGCTCGATTATCAACGCTACGGCTGTGAGTAACTTTTTTGACCAATGGGTGCATTTTGCTGTATGCAGGCTGTCAAACCAAACAACAATTTTTCAAAATGGACAAAGTATCGATTCATTTGTTGATAACACAAACCTCGCAGACAACACCACTGCCTTGACCTTGGGGAACGAAAGTGTTCCCACGCAAGCTGCATTGTTTTATGGATATCTCACCAATTTTCGATGGACCAAAGGAGAAGCCATCTACACAGGCAATTTTGTTCCTCCCAATGAGCCACTGTCAGTTGGAGCAAACACCAAACTGCTTCTGTTGTCAACCTCTGATGGCAACAAGGTGGTTGACACAAGTGGTAGTCACACTGCCACTGGCAGTATTGTAGATTGGGCTGGGGTGGGACCCTATAGTCAGAGGGCATGGCTGGATGCCGGCAATCCCAGCAGTTACAGTGATCCCAGCGTCTCCTGGCTTGACCTTTCAGGATTCAATAACGATGTCAATCTCACACAAGCTACTTACAACGCCGGAGTTGGTGGACATTTGATTTTTGGTGCAACAGGAGGCGGAGTTTTTGCAACCAATTTGGCAGCACAAAATTCTAATACACTGCCCAGTGCAGCTATCACAATGTGGATCAATGCACAAGACAACAGCGGCTTCAACTTTGTGGCAGGAATGAGAAGCGGAGGTGTTGACTTTCAGTTTTTCTTCTTGTTGCTAGAAGACACCAATCAAACAGAAGCTCGAGTGGTTACAACCAGCGGTGTTTTTGACATCAATGTGAGTTTCAATGCCTACTACAATACGTGGTGTCATGTGGCCTTTACGGTAAATGGCGATCGTAGTGATCTCTATCTAAATGGCAACCTAGTGGGCAGCAACACCAACATTACTGGCACATGGGGCACTGCGCCTAGTGAATTTACGATAGCAAGAGAAGCTGAGGGCTGGAATCAGACACCAAATTTGAAAATGGCTCTTTTGCGCTATCATACTCGGGCCAGAACGTCAGCTGAAATTTTAGCTGAATTCACAGCTGAACAAGCAAGGTTTGGTGTATGAGCATTTGCAACAGAAACGTATCAAACGATATACTACTGAATGAGTTTTGCCCTAACCATAGCTGACACCCGCGATCATGATCTGGCCAAGCAGTGTGTGATTCACAGTTTGCAATTGATGAGAGAAATTTGCTCAGTAGATAGGATCTACTGGTATAGCGATCAACAGCTGGATCTATCCTCCATCAACATTCCACTACAATGGATCAAGATCAAGCCAATAGCCGCTATGCCACAAGATTACAATCATGTGATGTTGAATTTGATGCCGCACGTAGCAACAGAAGATTTCAATCTTGTGATACAAACAGATGGATATCCCTGCAATGCACTAGCATGGACCGAAGAGTTCTTTAACTATGACTACATAGGAGCTGTTTGGCCTTGGGAAAACCCCAGTGTGGGCAACGGCGGATTTAGTTTGAGAAGCCGCCGACTACTAGATGCCCTACTGGCACTAGATTGCAGTCTGTGGCAGTGTCATCCCGAAGATGCAACGATTTGTCGGCACGAGAGACAACGCCTTGAAAGTGAATATCACATTCGGTTTGCACCTCCAGAATTGGCAGACAGATTCAGCATCGAATGGAACACGAGTAGCAGCTGGCTTGGTCGTAGTTTTGGGTTTCACGGAAAACACAGTGGTGTGCAGGAAAAATACCCAAGGTTGACACAGTAGACAAAAGTGGTATAAGTAGCATTAGATCAAGTGGGATAGACCCGCTTGCTATATCGAGCAAAGGATTTTTGCTATGACCAACAAGTTTGACCTAGCCCTGTTCATCGGAAGGTTTTCACCTTACCAGTTATATTGAACATGATTCATTCTGGTTTTGTTGCCTTCACTGCCTTGTTTTTCCTGGCCTCTCTCATTTTGGCACGAGTCTCTTCTGATCTTTTTTGACCTAAATGTTTTTGACGCCTCTTTTCAATAGTTTCTGCTGACTGCTTCTTGCCCAGATTGGCCTCACGCAGTTTTTGTTTTGTTTCTTCAGTCACTACTTTGTTTAATTGAGCGTCTCTCATTTTAGCACGAGTGTCATCTGAGCGTTTGCGTCCTGTATGAAACGCTTGGCTTTTCTGACCCATTATCGCTAGTGATTCAGGCGTATGCTTTTTTCCATAAAAACCATTTGTTTCTCCTACTCTTCCTGGCTTACCGTATGCTGGGCAATCTACACCAGTTCTCCCATACATAGGATTTTTCTCACCAATCTTGGCTTGAGACAGATTGTGACGGGCTTGCTCACTTAAGATGCGACCTTGCGATGATGGTGGACGATTACCAACACATATGTTGGTCAACAAGCCATTTTCCTCGAAACCTTGACGCCCCCACTTTTGTATCAGCATTTCTTCAATTTGATACGCAGTTTCCTCATCAAGATTTTTGGCATATCTACTGATAACAGGAAGTATTCCGTGGCTTAACAGGTTTTTGATAACGGCATATTTTTTCCTGTTTTCTGTATTTTCATAGGTTTCATACAGGTGTTTGAACATTCTGCTGTCCTTGCCCTTGCCTACGTAGAAAGGTAACATGGTCACAGGATGCCTGTAGACATAGACGTAGTAAGATTTATCATTTGACATATGAGTTCTCCAGTGTATAAATATCAACGTGAGCGTGGGATTCACTCCAGTGTTCCCAAAGATGTGCAACCATCTTGGCGCTCACACTTATTTAGTCTACAGGATAGACCTGTGGATTTCAAAATAGCGAAGGAGTTTTGCTATGACCAAAAAGTTTGATTTGGCCGTTTTTGTGGGCCGTTTTTGCCCATTTCACGTTGGCCACCACCATGTGATCTCACAAGCTCTGCAACAGGCAGAGCATGTTCTGGTTCTGGTGGGGTCAGCCCGTAGCCCACGTAGCTATCGAGTTCCATTCACGTTCCAAGAGCGCCGCGACATGATTGAAGGCAGCTTTCCGCGAGAACTGCGCGAGCGGATCCGAGTTCTTCCCCTGGAAGACAGCACTTACAACGACAGCCGCTGGATTCAAAATGTGCAGACACTGGTAGCCCAGGGTGCCTCCATGTGTGGGCTAGATCCTGCCACAGCCAAGGTCACCCTGGTGGGGCACAGCCGTGACAACACCAGCTACTACCTCAAGCTTTTCCCACAGTGGCACAGCACAGAAGTGCCCAGCTTTCGAGACATCAGCGGCACCAACATCCGCAACAGCTACTTCAGCAACATGGGCCACATGTGGGTAAGGGATGCTGATGGCCACCGCGAAGGTGATCTGCCACAGGATGCAGTGGTTACGCCACACGTTCAACGGTTTCTCAGTACCTTCCTTGACACACCCGGTTACCGGCTGATCCGAGACGAGTATGAGTTTGTGCTCAAGTACAAGGCCAGCTGGGCTGCTGCACCTTACCCGGTCAATCTTGTTTGCGTAGATGCCGTGGTTATCAAATCAGGGTTTATAATTATGGTTGAACGAGGAGCGATGCCTGGAAAAGGACAACTTGCCCTGCCCGGGGGATATCTGAATGTGACTGAGCGTGTAGTTGATGGAATGATCCGTGAGCTACGAGAAGAAACTCGCCTCAAAGTTCCTGTGCCTGTGTTGAAAGGTAGCATCGTCAAAAAGGAAATTTTTGACGATCCTCATCGAAGCTCTCGTGGTAGGGTTTTGACAGTGGCATATCTAATTGATCTAGGTACGGGCCCGCTTGACATAGTGAAGGGAGGCGACGACGCAGCTACAGCCAAATGGGTGGCTCTCAAAGACCTTCGTCCAGAAGTCTGCTTTGAGGACCACTATCATTTGATATCTGCACTAGTTGGCGGGCTTTAGCCTCTTGTTGAATACGGAATAGCTTCGCCAGAGATAACTTGCGGGTCATTATATGATAACCTAGTTTTCACTCCTTTTATCATATAATGACCCTTACCTTTTGCAGAAGGGGTAGTATTGTATGGACAAAGCCTTACAAAAGTTAGAGTATGGCCTATTCTTTTATCTTTAAATGGGATCCATAGTTCTTCACCGGTTTCGTTTATAGCATAGCACATTTTGGTCTGATTGGTGACTAAGTCACCAATCCTAAGATCATCATTATTTTTTGACACACGGAAATGATTTCCGTAACGGTCTCTAACTGGGATGAGATCGGGCCTGCCATTATTACGTTTAATGCCGTTATGCGGACACTCTCTATCGTATTCCAATTCTTTGAACCGAAGTCGTTTATCAGTTTTTTTGATCCAGTGCTCGACACCACTTGCATCAGTTGCATAACACATTAGCGCTCTATTATTCACGAACTCGCCGGAAACGTAACGAGGATCGTCAAGTGGTATCCGATAGAGATGTCCGTTTTTATCCTTTACTACCACAGTACCTTTTGCAACACCGCATATGTTAGGGTCAGTTTTTAGAGCTTCTTTGGATACTTGTTTCCTTTTACCGGTAAGTTTATCAATTACGTTGGTTTTACCTTTGGCTATACCAGTCATTTGTTTAGGATCAAATTGATCTTTTGAAATTCGAACAGTATTACCAGTTGAGTCTTTTATACTTATTGTGTTTTTCAAATGATCACCACTAGCATAACTCCACAAATGTTTATGATAACTGTTTGAGCGGTTTAACCATTTAGGATCTTTAGCAACATTGAGTCTATGCAAGACTTTTGATTCCCATTGGTGACATGCAAGCGGGGTATCAAAAGTTCTCCTTACTGAGATGACATCAGGTTCGCCGTATTTTTCTCTAAATTCAGCAACATACTGACTGGAAGTGAAATATAAGACCCAGAGATCTGAGGGTTGACAATTTTTACCATATCGGGCACCGTAATACCATTTGTTGAGTGATGACCAACCAATTAGGTATGTATAGGGTTGATGTTGACTGACCTCCTGGTCAGTGCTATAAATATTCATGCTGAATGCTCCTTCTAGCGTTTAGGGTGGTTGGGGCATGCCGGCCCGTGAACCACACTTATTTATGTCCTTGACATATCAATCGCATACTATATGATGCGATATCTACTGGAGAGAATCAAAATGTTTCAAAACATGTTCCTCATTCAGAACATGATCGCAAGGATTTAGGAGACAGCTAAGATGATGAAGCGCATCAAGATTGAGGAAAGCACCTGTATCAGCAAACCAATGCCCACTCTCACGCAGAAGCTGAAACAAGCTCTACGAATTAGTCAGCGAGAAGGATTGATCCGTCCCACAGGTGATCCCAGTCTTGATGCTCCTCCCAGCAAGGAAGATCAAGATGAGAAAAATCCGCCCAACGTGTCCTAAGCCCGCAAAGGCTAGTGTGAGTGTAGAGCTGGCCAATGTGTTGCATCAGCAAGCTCTCGAGCTCTGGCAGCCACCAGAGCCCAGCCCCATGGAACAGATTATCCGCGGTCTCAAGAGCAACAGCAATGACTGACCTTCCGCATTTTGTTGAAGTGGATCTCACCAAAACCACCAAACATGGCAGTGATGAGCTCACTGTGGGACCCGTCTATCTTTGTTTGAAGGGCGGTCACTTCTATGTAGGCAAGTTCAGTAAGGTATGGTTTGGTTTGAATTTCAGTGCAGGGCATGGCAGTTGGCAATACGATCCACCTGGCACCAACGCCAGCAATTGGCAGCGAGCGTGGCGGTTTCTCAACGCCGAAGACATTGTCCTCCAACAGCGGGTGTGGGATAACTTAATCCGGTAAATACCGGATGATTGATCTCATCAAGCGTTGGGCACAAGTGGTAGAACAAGGGTATCAACAACCTCTCCAAGAAGCTCTTGAAGACATAGTTGATGCTCTCTATCCCTACCATCTTGAAAAAAACATTTTTGTCAGCTTCAGTGACATACCCAAGCTGGGAATCAATCCACAAACCGACTATAACACTCCTGCAGGAATCTACAGCTATCCTGTGAGACAGATGTGGTCCAGTATCAAGGCCAACACAATACCCTATGCTGGAGAACGGCAGTATGCATTGGTTTTGAAACCAAGAACACTGGATGGAGTGGTGTTTGTGAGCACCTACAGCAGTGCAGAATTCGCTCAACACATGAGGATTCTGGAGGAAAAAGTTGTTCCCCGAATAGTGGGCAGCACTGTGGTAGATCCAGGGTTTTTTGTTGACTTTTTTGACGAAGCCCGGCGAGAGAGCAAACTGCAAACACCAGCTGGCTGGCTATGGAACACTACACGACTCCTAGCCACAATGTGGGCTCGAGATTTCAACGGTCCCAAGCCCACTGTGGGATGGAATGCCATCATGCGTGCCTTGGGCATCAAGGGTGTGGCAGACACAGAAGGCGCAGGATTGATACACCCAAACGAACCCTCTCAAGCGGTTTGGTTTTCTGCCAACAGTGTAGAATTGTTGTCAACCGCAAGAAACATACGCAAAACCAGTGTGAGCAGACAGACACAGCTGGCTCTCATTCAAAAGAATCCAGACAACATATGGAGAGTTCACCACCCGGATCGCGGCATGTGGGATATGGCATTGAAGCAAGACAGTATGGCTGTGATTGGTAGAGCAGCTAGAGAAGGTAGACGGATCCCATTTGGCTCCCTCTTGCAAGCTAGCAAAAGCGACAGCCTTGTGGTGGCCAACTTGCTACATTATGGCTACAGGTTGAATGATCAACAAAAGATTGCGTTGATAAAAAGCAATCCCGAAGCCCCTAGATATTTCCGGGGCCGACAAATATGGAACGATCAGTTGGCTCGTGCAGCAGTGGCAGCTCACCCTGGTATGCTACACCAACTGGAGTTGAGTCCCAGCTTGACTCCAGAGTTGATAGAGTTGGCCACCCAACTGCATCAAGAGGATGCTGTGTGGGCTGCAAATAATATCCAAGATCTATCTCCACAAGCTGAGAAGAACATCATCAGACACATTGGTCCTGAAACTTGGGCTATTTGGCGACGCTGGACGCAAAAAACCTAAGGCAGTTTGACACTGCCAGCCTAGCGCCACACACTTTGCATATTGTAGAACTATCGAGCAAGGAACCCTAGTATGGTCATGACTGCCAGAGCCTATCGGCATCTACGCGATCTCATCGCGGAAAAAAGTTTGATTCGAGACCAAAACTTCACTCTCAGCAGTGGTGTAGCCAGCAACTATTTCTTCAACATGAAGATGAGTATGCTGGATCCCATGGGCAGCAATCTCATCTCTGATGCCATGCTGGACGTTCTTGATACACTGGAGTTCTCCAGTGTGGGCGGAATGGCAGTGGGCAGCGTGCCACTGGTCACTAGCATCGCTACCAAAAGCTATCTTCGCAGCCGTCACTATCCCGCTTTCTTTGTGCGCAAGGAAATCAAGGATCACGGGATCCAAACTCGGATTGATGGTCACATCGAGCCCAATACTCGGGTGGTTCTAGTTGAAGATGTGACCACCACAGGTGCCAGCATCATGCGGGCTGTTGAGGCTGTGCGGGAGATTGGTTGCGAAGTGGACACAGTGCTCACCGTAGTTGACCGTCTGGAAGGTGCAAGAGAGAATCTTTCAAAGGAACGTATTCGACTGATCCCGCTCTATACCCGGGCGGATTTTGAGGACACAGAATGATGCAGCACGTGGTTTTGTCGTCGCCAATAGCAGTCACATTTCTCAAACAAAGTTTGATCCCGCCCGGCACTCTTTTTCCTCAATGGGTGATTGACGAGATCAATGGAGCTGGCTCAAAAAGTCATGCACTCAATGTCTCGGGCATTATTGCAGCCAATTCTCAGATGCCAGGTGATTATGGTGCAGTTGGAAGGTGGGTAGAGCAAGAGCTAGCCAACAAAGGCCTGCCACTCAACAGCGGCAAGGGCATTGATGTTCCTCCCTACAGCGTCGAAATCAAAACCAGGGCTTTGCAAGCCACAAGTGCTCACACCTTTGGCAAACTCACTTTTGGTGACATTGTTCGTCGACCATGGAAAGAGAGCGATATCGCAGCCAAGTGCCAACTGCATTATAGGCTGATGTGGGACGCAGAATTTATGTGTGTCAACCGAGATTTTATTATTGATTTCAGGCAGCGTGAACAGCAAACAGTATTTGAGCAAGCCTTCAATCAGGCAAGAGCAACATTGATCTCACATTATCAATCGCAATCTCCCAAATCAATATCAATCTTGCGCCGAACTCCACAAATCAATGGCCTTTTCCTAGAAACCGATAGGAAAGGTAATGTGGATTACGCCAGTCTAGCTGCTGTGGTATATCAATGGAGAGCAAGCGATGGATTTATGAAAAAATGGGAAGTTGCAGGTTGCAAGAGCACCTATCATCAACTTTTTGAATAAAAATATAGAGGTTGACGCAGAGGTGCAGCACTGCTATAAATAGCCTACAGGAAAGGGATAGACTCTTTCCTTCACATAAGCAACAAGGGAGACTTGTTATGTTCAATTTTGATAGCGTCATTCTTGACGTTGATTCATACAAATTCAGCCATTCTTGGCAATACCCCCCAAACACCACAAACATTTTCAGCTACGTAGAAAGCCGCGGCGGGCGTTTCAGTCGCACCCTGTTTTATGGGCTTCAGATTTGGCTCAAGCGCCGGCTGCTCACGCCTGTGACCATGCAGGATGTCGACGAGGCCGCAGGATTTGCAGCCGCACATGGTGTGCCATTTAACCGTAAAGGTTGGGAATACATTGTGAGAGAGCACAGGGGCCTACTGCCGGTAGAGATCCGAGCTGTGCCAGAAGGCATGGTGATTCCCACTCACAACGTGCTGGCAACAGTGGTGAACACCGACCCCAACGTGCCTTGGCTCACCAGCTTCCTGGAAACAGCCCTGCTCCGTGCCATTTGGTATCCCACCACAGTAGCCACACTCAGCTGGCATGCCAAGCAGACCATCCGCGCTGCACTGATCAAGAGCTCAGACAACCCCGAAGACGAACTGCTGTTCCGCTTGCACGACTTTGGTGCTCGTGGTGTGAGCAGTGATGAAAGCGCACAGTTGGGCGGCAGCGCCCATCTTGTGAACTTCCGTGGCACTGACACTGTGGCAGGTATCCTTGCTGCTCGACGCTACTACAACGAGCCCATGGCAGGATTCAGCATTCCGGCTGCTGAGCACAGCACCATCACCAGCTGGGGGCGTGACAGCGAAACCTCTGCCTACAAGAACATGGTCACACAGTTTGCGCGACCCGGCAGCATCTTTGCAGTGGTAAGCGACAGTTACGACATCATGAACGCAGTGAACCACATCTGGGGCGAGACACTACGCGATGACGTAGTAAACAGTGGTGCCACTCTTGTGGTGCGTCCCGACAGTGGCGATCCTGTTGTGGTGCCGGTTGATGTGGTGGAAGCACTTGGTGAACGGTTTGGCTACACCGTCAACAGCAAGGGCTACAAGGTGCTGAACAAGTGTGTGCGTGTGATTCAGGGCGATGGCATGAACATCGACAGCATCAAGACCTTGTATGACAACCTCATGGCACGTGGCTGGAGTGCAGAAAACGTGGCTGTGGGCATGGGCGGTGGCTTGCTACAGAGTGTCACTCGCGACACCCAGAAGTTTGCCCAGAAAGCCTCCTCTGCATGCATTGACGGCAAGTGGCAGGATGTCTACAAGGATCCTGTTACCGACCAGGACAAGCGCAGCAAGCGTGGACGCCTGGCGCTGATTCGCAGCAATGGCATTGGCAGCAGCCAGTGGGTCACAGTGCGTGCCGACAGCATGGAGGCACAGGGCAACGCCGATCAGTTGGTTACTGTATTCCGCAACGGTCAGCTGCTGGTTGATCACACCTTCGCTGAAGTGCGTGAGCGTAGCGATCAGAACTAGATCTACTTGCATCTAGTCTAGCAAAGAACAGGGCCTATTGGGCCCTGTTCTTTTGGCCAAACTCAAGATCAAAAATTTTGGATAGCCACCGCGGTCACGCCATAAAAACGCAATAGCAGTCAGCTAAGTAATCTTATGAGTACATTAAAAGAACTGACCTGGACTGCCCACAAGCAAGCCGAAAGCTCACCTCTCATGACTGTGCTGCTAGACAACACTATCACGCCGGCTGCCTACTGTGAGTTGGTCTATACCAAATATGAGATCTATCGTGCCATTGAAGATCGTTTAGCATTCAAAACTCCCTGTTTGCCCAGAGCTCAAGCTGCACTTGATGACTGGCAGAAGATGAGAGGCACCATACCCAACAACTTGCCCAGTTTTGACAGATATGTGGATAGGCTGCGTTTGACCAGCATCTACAATTTGTGGGCTCATGCCTATGTGCATTATTTGGCACCGTTGTATGGAGGACAGATAATAAAAAGAAACATACAGGATAGATTTCCTGTGGGACTCTATCAATTTGATGATCCCGCTGCTGCCATAGCCGAAATAAGAAGTCATCTCACTGTTGACATGGCCGACGAAGCCAACCTAGCATTTAACTCTGCCACAGCATACTATCAGGAACTCTATAAGGCACATTACCCTGCATGACCAACTTTGTTGATCTCATCAATCGCACTGCTGATAAGTTTGAACAAATCATACACAACAATACCAACCTGCTCACAGAGATACCCACTGAGGATTTTGGATGGATCAACCACAGATGGAGCAGTCAGCAATTTAGAATGGCTCACGTGGAGCGTTTTGAGCAGCCCAAATTCAGTGTGTTGCACACAGTGATATTTCCCTATACCAATGATCCCAGTCCCATTTTTGGGTTTGACATCATAGCCAGCGACACCAAGGCCACAGGCTTGTTTTTTGATTTCAGTCCCACAGTAGAAGAATGGGGACCTATCAGTAATGTGGCATGGACCGAGCCAAGAGAAAGACCAGAATGGGGCAGCATCTTCAGCGAGCACTGGATCGCCTGTAGGCCCACCTACCAAGAAGCTGAGATTATTTGTGAGTTGGCCTGCACTAGACTCACTCACTATCTTGATCAACTGGGGCAAAAGACCAGCAGCAATGTGCATCAAATCGTTCAAGCTCAAAACAGATACAGTCTACAACAGAGACAAAATGAACACACAACTCGAGTGATCAAGAAGATACTTGGCCAGGAGAGAGGATCATATTTTGTGGAACAAATTTTATTTCCTACCATTTAGACTCTTGATTTAGTCTAACTTTCTGTTATATTGCTGATCTACTTCACAAGAGAGAGTCAATCATGAACGAGAAACAAGGTCGTGAACGCAACAGCGACAAAGATGCTACCAAACTCTATCTCAAAGAGGTCAGCCGCAATCCGCTGCTCAATCACGCACAAGAAATTGAGCTAAGTCAGCAGATCGAAACAGCTCGACATCAAATTGTTCTGCATCTGTTTGAAATTCCGCTTTGTGTGGACAACTTACGGCGGAATGTGGATAACATTCTAGAAGGCCGTGCGAG
>JACCDP011040028.1_pt1 | contig 11983 bp, 18 predicted proteins | sample 7445841 | NCBI WGS metagenome assembly JACCDP01 (sample SAMN15323441, study PRJNA562643) | freshwater metagenome | isolation source: river surface water | place: USA:Blue River Watershed | collected 2017-08-17
CAAATGCTTCATAAACACTTGGATAATCCATAATGAATTGAGTCACTTCGTCTGGCTCAGAATAAGCAACGGAAGTTGTATTCTTACGTCTGGCAATAAACGCCGTGTGACTGACTGTGTCCGGAAAGGGAATTTTATATTGCAAATTCTTTTTTGATTGACTCATCGGTGTAGCCGTATAGTTTTAAAAAGTCCTTGATATCAATGTGTTCCAACATCATTTCTACCTCTGTTCGAGAGTAGGTAGTATGACTCAAAACAAATTGAACAAGCGCTTCATGCTTTTTGTTTTCTGATTTTGATGCGCCGATATACTTCATATAAACTTTTTTCTTCGGAAGAATATCTGAATAAAAAGTGTAATACATTTCCGGAGACAAGCTATCGGTGTATTGTTGGCACAATGAAACAGTTTTTAATAGGTCAGGGTTCATGGACAGATACCTGTTAACCATCCACACCTGAAAGTTTTTTTTATCCGCCTCTGAATGATCCTTCCATTCTACTTTCGCATAGGTCAGATCATTCAAAAGGTCGAACAGGGTTTTTGTCTTAATCGTTTGGCTCATCCAAATTGAATTTACGACTTGCAATGTTTGATACCGAAGTACCGACTGACACCCATGGCTCAGTCACCGATATCGTTTCTACCGGAGTCGCCGGAACTTTTTCTTTCGGCGCGGGTGATTCGACTGGTTTCACGGGATTAGGATCAACATATTCTTCAAAGTAGGATTCCCGACTTTCAATAGCAAGTTTCTTCCATTCCCACTCGTTGATGATGGTTCCTTTGCTGTGTCGTCTCCAACCTTTCTTACAGATGAATAATTTCTCTGCCATTTCTTTTCTCCTTAAATACTTATTTTAACATCTTGTTGTTTAACCAATCCCAGTTTTTCTTCAATGTCTGTCATACCATCCGGGAAAAATTCTCTCAAAAGTTCCCCACAGTCGTCGCACCTAAATGCTTGGACAGGAATAACTTGATCTTGCGGTGTTCCCGTGTAAAGACCGGAAACTCTTCTCAAAATGGTTACAGGTTTGAAACAGAAGCCTCCGCAGGAACATTCAATCCCCTTGGACTTTTCCAGTAAACCTCTGACTTGAAGACTCATATCTTCTTGATTCATAGTTTTCTCCTATTTGATTTCAGTTAATATATTCAAACACATTGCTGCTGCTTGTATTTCCTTGTCCATTACGTTCGCGCACCGGAATTGGTGTTCAGATATGGTAAGAATAACCATAGCTCTTTTTCCGGCGGGTACGAACTCATTCACGCTGTCAAAAAGGTACCGGAACAAATCATCAAAATCTTTAACCTTCGCCTCGGCAAATATCTTTCTTATATTCTCATAACCCTGCTGTACAGACTTACAATCTTTCAACTCGGATAGAACCTTGGAGCAATAATCGTTTAAGACAATATCAGCATCTTCACAAATCAGTTCCCCTGTTCCGGAATGAGTTTGACAGTAGTTAAGCATTGCCCGTTGATCCGGATAATACTTTTCCACAACCTTGACTATTGTCTGTGGGTCGTATTTAACATTCTCCGCCTTCAATATAGACGCAATATTTTGGCATACATCTTTTTTTGGAGGAGACTGAATAGCAAATGGAGTACATCTACTCCGAATTGCAGGAAGAAACTTTTCTATATAGTTTCCAGTCAAAAAGAATCGAGTATGCGCAGACGTGGTTTCTATAATACTGAGCAACGCACTTTGAGCATTCAGACTGAAATAGCTGAACTCGTCCAATATGACAATCTTCCACGTTTGAAATCCAACAGATGTGGCGAAGCTATATATTTTCTCCCTAACCGTGTCAATGGAGTTTTCGGATGAGGCATTGATATGTAATACATCAGCATCAAGTGCCTTGGCCAGTATCTTGCAGCAAGTGGTTTTACCAGTACCCGATTTCTCAGAGTATAGTATTAAATTGGGCACGTCCTGTGCTTCAATCCAACCCCGAACCTTTGAGACGAATTCGGGATTGGCTATATATTCATCTATGGTTTCCGGCCTGTATTTTTCTGGCCACCAAGAGTTTATAGTTGACATAAAAGCGTTTTGAATTTTGAATTTGAATAGTAGGTGTCTCCGATTACTTTGGCGTCCTCGGCAACTACGTCCTTCCACGTATCATAAGTATCCAATTTTTCTTTAAGAAACTCTTTCAGTTGAAAAGAATTTCTCACCAGATACAACATCTTGTTATTCTTCGGAGCCACAAGTGATGGTAAATATCTATATTTGTCCGGGAAAACAATCTGAAACATTGACTGATCCGGAACGAACGGGATTAATCCTCTAACCATGCCTTCGTACAGGACTACCGGATTCCACTCAGTTCTTTTGCCACAAAACATACCAATTGATTCATTGAGCAAACTACGATATCTATTCCGATTATTGTAATTCTCTCGGGCAATCACAAACTCATATTCGGGCATTTCAAATCGAAAGCCCTTGAATATAGGAACATGGAACTCGTCATTCAGTTCATACGGAAATACAACTTTTTTCTTCTTCGCGTCCGTGTCAAGATTGCGGGAAAGATACTGAAACGGATACCCAGTCACCTCAACCTGAACTCTTTGGAAGGTTCTAATCACTTTGTATTTCTTCTCAAACAGATCATAATGTTCCTGTGACAAGAAACAATTAAGATCGTATGTTTTCATCAACATCAGTTCTTGATGCTTGCCCCACAAATTTTTATCCTGAAACATTCTCCACTGTGGAGAGTTGGGATTGTAAACACCCTGCCCCCAAAATCCAACCAACTTTATATCCAATCCGTATTCATGCCTGAAATATGAAAGAGGTGCTGCTATGAAGTTCCACGCGTTTGTAAATACGAATATATCCCCATTCTTGATCTTGTTATTTTGCAGCAGATTAAGTATGTTTTTCAGTTGAACATTCTTGTACGCTGTATCAGACCACAGGTAGGAATCACTACTCATATTCTGGCCCTCAATAATATTGATATTGAAGTCGTTAAAATCCTCATCATAGAAACACTCCCTCCAATAAGACGAATCAATGATGCTATCAGAGGGAGTGTAGTCTAACAGGATGTGCAATGTTCTCTTACCTGTCGGCGCGATCATTGTCCATAACCTTTACAATTTTTGTCGCAGAAACCGAATTGAGTTCCCAGTCAAAGGTCACATTTCGGTACTCCTCCGTGACTTGAACCTCTACATCTGTCACAGACACCGCCTGAACAAGATACTCAACAGACGTTTTTTTGATTTTTCCGTTGTCGTCTTGAACTTTCTCGGTAACTTTTGCTTTGAAATACATGGTTGAAAATTTTATTGTGAGTTAATGAATTTCTTCTACTTCAATCTGTTCCGTTTCTTGTTGAAACAGGTAATCGCGGCCCGAATAAAAATCAACAATCGCTGCCATAGAAATTGCTTCGTTTGCCTCCGAACTATTTTGATGCAGTATCTCTGCTGGAATAGGAAGCCCCATGTCGCGGCAATAAACCGCCATACATTCGATTATCTCAAAGTGGTCTGGGTGTTGCTTGACAATAGAATAAAGTTTCTCAAAACTCGAAATATCGCCATTCAGACCATATAGGGATTTTATTTCGTCCGGATCATTGGTTCGGAAACTGGACTTGATACAGCGAGGTTTTTTGAGAGCGTTTCCCGTCTCCGACATAAACGACTTGTGGACTGTATATATACCCTTCGGATATTGAATAACATCGCACCAGTAAGCATTATCAGCCCGGTACATGGTCACGGTTTTTATGACACTTTGAAGCAGTATATTACGATAGACCGCCTTGTACTTTGAAGTTTTTTCGGTATTGTAGATAAACTTAGCCCACTTGAAATTATAGACGAACATGATATCAAGTTGCATGATTTTTCCCAACAATGGAAGTCCGACAGATACGATGTTTAATCCATCAATGATTTTATACTCAATCCGAGAAATGTCGCAAAAAAACTTTATCTTTTCCGTGATTGCTTCCTGAGACTCTGCGAGCATGGCAATATCTATGTCTGAAATCGGATGGTTTGGACGGTAGCCTTTTTCCTCCGAGAACATTGAACCTATACCAATAGTGGGACTAAGTGTACCATCATACTTACCGTCGGTGTCCATAGTCACGTATCGGATAAAGCTATGCACTTTATCAATAGCGGTCGGAAGTTCTTCCGGCAAAATGGGTGATGCAGATTTTATAGCCTTCATGGTTACATTTTTATTCGTTGCATATAATACTGTGCTTCGTAATCTTCTCCGGTGAATTCGAGACAAATTATTCCTTGTTCCGAAATCATAAGTTTAGACTTCATAAAATCCCCTCGGTTCGCCTCCAATACTTTTGAAAACATAACGAGATCGTATGCAGATACCGAAGATGTAGAAATATCCCCAACAACTTCTGCATCAGTCTTCATAGTCAACCGCGTAGTGTTATGCTGTGCATAATTGACAATGAATTCCACCTGAGTGTTTCCAGAGCCGATGTCACTGATCGGGAACAAACCAAGAATCTTAGCGCCGGACACGGATGCACAGGACTTGATGAGACGATCCACAAAATCTTTTTTAAGATCAACTTGGACATCCCAGTCCGGAGTTTTTTTCAGACCTTGTACTTCATCCACGACGGACAAATCGGTAAGCATATAAATCGCTTTACTGTGTTCGTCGGAAACCGACAAGCCAGTCAACTTTCCACGATCATAATGATACGAGATTGAGAGGTCTTCGTTCAATGCCCCAAGCAAAGATATTAAACTTTTAGAATCGGCAATGCCAATTTCGCAGTCCGGCAGTTCAACATTCATGTCTATCATTCCGAGTACGGAACGATCTTGGGTTTTGAACAACACCTTCACGGTATTCTCGGTTATCTTCCACCGAACCGCCGCTGTGGCCCCATCAAGGCTGTACTTCTTAACGAAGTTCTTCAAGTACGTTTTTTCCATGCTTTTTTTGTTTTTTGCAAAGGTAAAATAATATTGTTAATGATTCAAGTTGTTTAACAATTCATTTAGAAAAATTCTTGCTCCTCGACCGTTGACAGTTCCCAGCCCAAATTTTCCCATATCTTTTCCAGTTTGGTCAGAAGTCTGTTGGTAAAAATTTCATCCCTGTCAGCATACGCTTCTACAAAAGATGTTATTTCTTCCGGATCGTCATATCCTCTAATCGCGATAGATTCAAAACTGTATGGGTTGGGTTTTAGATACGTCCACAGAATTTTGTCTCCATCTGATATAGACGGGTACGAATCAAGATTTTTCATTTGTAAAAATCTGTTATAATTCTGTGCAGACTTTATATGTGCGGGCACTCCCTTGGCCCCGTATTCAAACTTCGTTATCTCTTTCACCGATGTGGGCAGCATGATGTCGGTCAGGTTACACTCGTTGATAATTTTAGATTTCTCTGAGACAATTTTTTTATTCATGTATTCGTTGTCTCGACCATACAAAATATCCTCGATACAGGAACTCATAAAGTTCCGGAAGTCCTTTGGAAAGTCGCTTCGCACGGAATCGAATCCTTTGATTTCCAACTCATCAACCTTCAATCCATTTTTGTTAACGATGTGCATCGCATACCGCTTCTTTTTATCTCGCCAGAATGCAGACTTGCCTACCATCTCCTGCTTGATTCTCCATGTATGCTTTTTGATATTGTGATATCTGAGCGCATATACATCGTATGCTTTGTTGATGTAATCTTCTACCTCCTTGGCAATCTCCAAGGTTTTGTCTATCAAAAACTCTTCTGTCTTTTCTGCATCTGGATATCGGTGATTTATTATCGGAAGTGCCACGAAAAAACAAGAATCCGTATCTTGGTATATACAGTAATCCTTTCGCTTGTCGGACTTAATTATATTGTTATAGTAAGCATTTCCCATGTTCGCGGAAAACTGAACCAGTGTTTGTCCGGTCAACGTAACAGACTCTCCATTCTCTTTATCATAAAATCTGAACGAGGGAAGTAACAAGACTCCATACAGCGAGTTCAGCATGATTTTCTGCACAAGTTGCTTTTTATCAAAGAACTTGTACATATCTTTGTTCCCATCATTGTGATACTGTTTTGCTATCTTCCGGTATTCGGCTCTTTCCAGCCCCCACTCTTCAAGGATCATAGGAATCAATCCTTTTTTATCCATAGAGTACAGGATTCCCGCAGAAGAAATTGAAAGATTGTTACTATCAATGAACTCTAAAAAATCCCCATGACTATCAAATGAAAACTTGGTATCTTGTTTTTGGATATCCCAGTTATCGGTAAAAGTTTTTATTTGTATTTTTTCTCCGGAGTAATTAACATCTTTCTTAGAGGCAAAGTTGTTCGGATTAAAATTGAACACTCGGCCCCATTTTGTCTCCGGAGATATGTTAAGAGATTTGATATTGTTGGGATACTCGGATTCCAAATCCAAGTCATATACAAATTTATGTATGCCCGGTTTAGGGAGTTTAACAAAAGCCCCTTCGGCTTGGCCTGCATCTGTGGCAGAATCTTTCAAAGTAGCTACTGAAACCAGTCCGCCCTTGCGACATCTGGTCAACAATGCTCCGTCCAACCACCTGCTACTCTTGTATATTTCCTCATACGCAACGTGACTCTTATGACATATACCTCTGGCAAGTTCTATGAAGTCAAGTTTTTGATCCAGTGCCACAACCAGTTCTACGTCGCTCACGTTGTACCGTATAAACTTATCAATATCTTCTCTGAAAAGATTGTCCAACGATCCCTTATATTCAACCTTACCACGCTTTAACTCTTTTTTAGAGATAGCGTCCAACGTGTATCTGGGCTCTTCATTGTAATTGAAATTTTTATACAGTTGAAGATAATCAAGTTGACTGACACCCGCAATCTTGATACTGTAATCCTTTCCACGCTCTACATCATAGACTATTTTTATAGGACTTAACCTTTTAGCCGATTTATCCCCAAGAACATTTCTGATCCTGTTGAACAGGTAGGGCATATCAAAGTAATCGGTGTTCCATCCGGTTATGATGGTTGGCGAAATAATTTCATAGCGATGTAAAAAGAACGCCAGTAGTTTGGCCTCAGAATTGAATATGCGGAGTTCCACATCATCCATCTTCCTATCAAGCATGACATTGTCAGTGTCCAATACCAAGCAATAATACTTCTTTTCACTCGAAGCATAAAACGATATCGAATTGATTATATTACTCGCCTCGTTGGGCTTTGAATACCGTTCCCCCTTTATTATCTCAATGTCAAGAAACAAAATCCTGTGACCGGAAGAAACCTCGTCCGACTCGAAGTAATGATCAATCAGTGTTCGGGTTTCGGCGCGAACATCGTGTTCAAAAACCAGCCCTAACTTTTCAGCAGATGGAGGCCATGTAGTGACTTTTGACGCCCTGATACCAGTGATGGTCAGGTATTCCCCCTTTGCATCCGGAACATAGGCATAAGGTGTGTACGGGAGGGTCATGTACCCATCAGTGTCATCCCACAGGTGAATGGTTTCAATACTCTTCTGGTAATATATGTTTTGATACATGGTTGTTGTTTTCGATGAACGACTTTTCCTTACATATAGCCCACAAAGATTCAAGGTGTATAGAGGAGTGTTTTTCTCCCTCATATTCCAAATAATCTATGTCGTTTTCTATACAGTAAACAACCAGTTCGTCGATGGTTTTAAAGTCCTTGAAGAACGCCTGAGAATTTATTTTTTTTACCATTACTCTTCCTCCACTAAGTTTCCATCGGTTGTTACCCTGATGGTTTTCCAAATATACTTTTCTTGTTCAACCGCCTCTCGAATAGATTGTTGCAGTCTCCCTGACTTATACCTATCCAGCAATACCAAGTTTTTAATCTTGCCTTCGTGCATACCGTTGAAAACTATGAAATCTACTGGATCGCAGATATTCTTACAGTCAATTGCTCTGAGTTGAAGTGGAGCAAAGACTTTGTCTATACGCTGAACTTGTTCAACCGCCGTATTACGACCTCGTTCCTTTGCTTCGTTTTTCAACTTGGCAATAGTTGCTTTCAATTTTTCCTCGCGCTTTGAAATCTTCTCCCGTTCTTCTTCAAGTTTTACCTTCCAGTCCTTCTTAGGAGCAGAGTCTGAAAATATATTACTATCCGACAATCTGTACACCTGACCACAACACGGACAAGAGACAAATGTTTTTCTCAACTGCTGAAAAAATTCAACTTGTTCTTCAATACTCATACAGTCTGAATTTTACGTTTTTATCGATCACGGTTTGTTTAATTTGCTTCTGCCCATCGGTCAGGCGGGCATTGCCGGACTTAATGTCTATAAAGGTGATGTTTGTAATCTCCCCACTGGACAATCCTTCAAAGGCAATATAATCAATCGGATCAAATAAAGGTCTGCATTCCGAATGATTGTATTTGAAGTCTGGAAATGTCAGCACAATCTTTTCAAGAAGGAATCCAAGGTTTATTGCTTCTGTGTTTTTGGCAAGCCAGCCATAATCAGAAGCCGCCGCATTTACTTGTTCCTTGTATGCTTCCAACTCGCGGAGTTGCTGTTCATAGTATTGAAGGCTCTTTTCTCCAAAGTTTTTATCGGTAAAAATTTCCGAATCAGAAATCGAAAACGATTCCCTGCAATGAGGACACTCGCTTTGATATGAAAATAGCTGGTCTGATATTTTTTTCTTAGCCATTAAAAAAAGTTTCGTTCGTAAACAATTGATATTTGTTTGGGATTATCAAATACAATATCTGTCAACGGATCAACTTTGTCCGCATATTTGATTTCACAAAAAGTGCCACAATCCGGAAGAATCGGCGGATCGTATCTTCCTTGGGCCGGAGACAGTTCGTCCAAATAAGTTCCGTTGATACATGATACTTCAACTTGTCTTTCCAATTCTGCCATTTTTTTAAAATGCTCAGGAAAGTGTTCTCGTATCCTGTTCCAATATCCCATTCCCCCTTTAACACATCCAATACAGTTATTGTTGTGAAATCCCAATTCATACATTCTTGGAATTTTTATATTATTTTCCAAAAGCATTCCGGCACACATTTCTTTGGTGAGTCTATTTTCAATCAGCGGAAAAACAGCCTTTGCCATCGGATACTGTTGGGTGAATCGTATAGCCCTGTTAATTTCTTTCTTAGAATACTCAAAGCCGAATATTTGAGGAGGATAGTTCAACTCTGTTTCTATACGCCTTCTAACTTTTTTCTTCAATTCCATCGTACATCTGGCACCATTTGGGCTATTGATAAACTTAGTTTGCTCAATAACATCAAACTGATCCCTGTATTTTCCATTCTCTACTATTGATATGTCTGTATCATACCACCGCCGACATTCGTCTATGAATCGTTCGTTGTCCTCATGTGCAGAATCAATATGAATATAGAACAACTTCACATTATCCTTTCCATATTTGTCAATTGCCAATTTACAAGCAATTGCACTGGTTACTCCACACGAGAACCAACCGATGTACTGAGAATTTTTCATTTTTATGAACCTTTATTAGAAAAACTTTTTTTCAACCGAATCACAATCTTCAATTTTTATTTTTAAACCTATGTCCGGATATTTCTTATGAATATCATTTCTAACAGATTCTATATCATGTAGCCGACCACCTCTCCCATGAGCTTTTTTGTAGCTTTTTTGCAAAGAATCATCAAGCATTTCAAATTGCCTCTTTTTGATGTCGGTCAAGAAGTTGAATACTTCCTTTTCGTTCCCGATGAAAATTTCATTTATCCAGCTACTGGACACGGTTACTTTTTTCATTTTAGCATTTTTTTTCATACTGACAGTTTAGATTGTTTGAGTTTGTTGCAAAAGGCATCAATTGATTCGATGGGTTGACTATAATACTTGTGATAATTGCCTGTCGCTTTCAGAGGGTTCTTTAAACGATCTACAATCCGATCTCGGACTATCTGAGAATCTTTCATGGTTGCGTTCCAGTCTTGGAGAAATCGCTCAGGAATTCCGGTCAAATCTACTGCCATAGAAGATTCAAATCCACGACGAGCGCACTCTTCATTTATGGCAGCCAGTCGTCGAACGACATATAACAATTTCGGAATAAAAAAGTTAATATGCCCAGTATTCAAGCAAAACTCTTCTGGTACTGCTTTCGGGAAGTAGGTCGGATTCTTGGTTAACTGCTTCCGGATTGTACCAAATGGTATTAACAATTCCCGACGCTCCGCTCGCAAGTGCGCATCTGATAGAACGGAGGGCGGGACTCCCGCGTTTAATCTCATAACAAAGCAGTAAGTGATATGCCAACAAGAAGATGGCAATGATGTTTCTTTTTGTTCTTCGCAAAGATACACTTTTTGAATTACTCGGCATATCACTTAACACTTCTTTAACAATTTATTTTCCGGTACTACCAAAGCCGCCTTCGCCGCGAACAGTGTCGGAAAGTTTATCTGCTTCGACAGGCTCAATAATTGGATACGGCATTATAACAAGTTGACCAATTCGTTCGCCCGGGGCATAGATTGGTCGTTGATCTTGCGAATCCTTTCCACGGGCAAAGGTTGCTCTGATTGATCCGCGATAGTTACTATCAATGGCACCAACTGAATTTGTCAAAGACAGCGAGTAGTCCCGAATGGAACTTCGGGGGAAAATAAATCCAGCGTATCCTTCGGGGATTTCAACAGCAATACCAGTATCGTATGTAACAGTAAGATGATTGTTATCAATGATTGATATTGCGGTCAGATCAAGACCAACATCGCCCGGTTTTGCATAAGACGGAATGACGGCATTCGGAGATACTTTTTTAAACTTGACTTTCATGGTAAACTTCTAATAGTTTTTTGATGCAATTAAATTCAGATCGCGCTCCTGCGAGTGCGTTGTGCGGAGATGGTTCCGGTTCAAGACCCAAGCGAACCGCTATTTTTGAGTGACTCAAAGATTCCTTGTAATGTAGGACTCCCATAGAATGCAAGTCTATGTAATGATATTTGAACGGCCACTCGGTTGGAGTCGTCTCGTTGTGTAGTTCGTGGAGATGTTTAAGAAATTGAACATCAAATGAGCCAATGTTATGACCTGCCAAAATCTTAGACCTTCCTTTACACCAAGCCAAAAACTCAATGTATATATCAAGCGGATTTGGTTTGTTAACATCCCGAACCTGATCCTCAGTAAAACCGTTGATATTCAATGCTTGGTTTGAAATTTCATTGTGATGGAAGATACTACATTCTTTGTAGAATTCTTCACCAGTCTTTGAGCAGATGGCTCCAATGGATACTATTTGATGTACTCCCGGGACTAAACCCGTTGTTTCCACATCAACAACAATACAGTCAATCATTGTTTTAAAAATTGAATTGTTTCGTGAAGTAAACCTTGTTCACTGATTTCGGAGAAAGGTCTGCTTCAAGTTGCCAGCCTTTGTATCCTGCACCAAGTTTACAAGTAAGTTTGTTTGATAAACCAACAGATACCGACCAATTCTTCTGTACAGGTTCAATGATACGAACCGTTGGTTTACATTTTATTTCAGGATTAAAAATCATCAATTCGCCAGCCGTACCGATAAAGTATGAAAAGATATACTCTTCCGTTTCCACCGTATCTTGGTAATCGTTTGCGGGAATAGACATCGGGTTTTCCTTTATGGTTTCGATCAAGACGGAGTCTGTAAGATGCTGAACAAGCGTGTCAGTGATTGTAAGGTACCGAGTTCTGACCTTCGTAATTGGTATCTCAATCGGGACAAGAACAGTATCTCTGATAGTATTGTTCACCACAATTTCATTTTGTTTTGTATTTGCGGATAAATAAGTTTCTCGCTTCACGTGAACACAGTGTCCTAACCAACCGAGAAGAATGCCAACGCATAAAAATACGATGGAGTATGTAATATTTTTTATCATAGCATCAAAACCTTTGGGTTATTTCTTGTTTAAGTATTTAAAATCTTTTCTTTGAC